>Ga0207668_10001734_pt1 | contig 12777 bp, 12 predicted proteins | sample KBSS43metaG_FD_184323 | JGI IMG/M metagenome (GOLD analysis project Ga0207668, IMG submission 184323) | Switchgrass rhizosphere microbial communities from Kellogg Biological Station, Michigan, USA - KBS S4-3 metaG (SPAdes) (version 2) | ecosystem: Host-associated > Plants > Roots > Rhizosphere... | reverse complement strand
ACCAGAGATACATTCGTTCGAGGATTTGCCATGTTTCGTATCGCCGACTCCCGTCATCCGTCCGCACTCTCCGTGGCGGTCGCCGCGGCACTGGTCGCCGGCTGTGCCACCGCTCCCGCCGGCGATCCGGCGAAAATGTCCGATGCCACGACGGTCGCGGTGGCTGCCGCTGCCGGCGCCGCCGCCGCGCGCTCGACGCCGACCTCGCCCCCGGCCGCCGCGCCGGGCGCGACGCAGCCGAATCCGACCGCCACCGCCGCCGCCGCCGCTGCCGCCGCCGCTGCCGCCGCCGCAGTGCAGGGCCGGCCGTTCGCGGAAGTGATCAAGGATGCCAAGGAGACGAAGGGCCTGTTCACGCTCTATCAAAAGGACGACAAGATCTGGATGGAGATCGGTCAGGATCAATTCGACCAGCCGTTCTTCTTCTCGGTGAATCTGTCCACCGGCATCGGCGAGAATTTCCTCTATGGCGGCCTGATGGGCGGATACGGCCTCGGCCAGTCGCAGGTGGCGGTGCTGCGCAAGGTCGGCACCAACGTGCAGTTGGTCGCGCGCAACGAACGCTACTTTGCGAAGACGGGCTCTCGCGAGGCGACGGCCGTCGGCGAAGCGTTCTCCGACAGTCTGCTGGCGGTGACGCCGTTGGCGTCGAAGCCGCATCCGGAGCGCAACTCGGTGCTGATCGAGCTTTCGGCGCTGCTGATGAACGACATCCCCGGCGGCAATGGCGCGCTCGAGCGCGTGTACCGGCAGCCGTACAGCTTCGATTCGCGCAACTCGGCGATCACGAAGACGCGCGTGACCGCCGACCAGGTCAGCGCCAACGTCAGTGCCCACTACGCGCTGTCGCGCGTCGTGCAACCGCCAGTCATGCCGTCGCCGTCGTACGTGCCGCCGCCGTCGACACTGCCCGACATCCGAAGCCTGTTCCTCGGCTTCTACTACAACTTTGCGAAGCTTCCCGACAACCCGATGCGCCCGCGCCTCGCCGACGCCCGGATCGGCTACTTCACGACAGCGCGCTACAACTACTCGAACGACGGACCGGTGACGCCGCGCCAGACGTATGTGCGCCGCTGGCGGCTGGAAAAGGCCGATCCGGCGGCCGAGTTGTCGGAACCGAAGCAGCCGATCGTGTTCTGGATCGACCGCAACATCCCCGACGAGTACCGGCCGACGATCGCGGCCGGCGTCGAGGAATGGAACAAGGCGTTCGAGCGCATCGGTTTCAAGAACGCCGTGCAGGCGCGCATCCAGCCGGACGAGGCCAACTTCGAGACGCTCGACGCGCGGCACGCATCGATCCGCTGGATGCCGTCGGCGCGACCGCAATTCGGCGGGATCGGACCGACGCAGGTCGATCCGCGGAGCGGCGAAATTCTCGATGCCGACATCCTCATCGACCCGGCTCGCATCCGCAACCGGCGCGCGCAGCACAATGACCAGGTCGTGAAGACCGCGCTCGCGTACGCGGCCGTCAACCCGTACCTGTGCGTGCGTGCCGAGCTGGCCGAGCAGGAAGTCGGATTTGCGCTGGACCTGCTCGAGGCGCGCGGCGACATCGCGCCCGGCAGCGCCGACGAGCAGAAATTCGTGCTCGACGACCTGAAGGAAGTGATCATGCACGAGGTCGGGCACGCGCTCGGCCTCACGCACAACTTCCGCGCGTCGACGGTCTATACGCGGGCGCAGCTCAGCGACATCGAGTTCACCGAGAAGAACGGGCTCGGCGGCTCGGTGATGGAATACAACCCGGTCAACCTGGCGATCAAGGGCGAGCCGCAGGGCAGCTACTCGATGAAGACGCTCGGCCCCTACGACTTCTGGGCCGTCGAGTATGGCTACCGCGAGCTGCCGGTCGATGCCGAAAGCGCCGAGTTGAAGAAGATCGCATCGCGCAGCGCCGAGCCGCTGCTCGCGTACGCGTACGACACCGAATCGTCGATCGGCGTCGACCCCGACGCGAACATCAGCGACCTTTCGAACGATCCGCTCGACTTCGCGCGCCGCCGGATCGCACTGTCGCGCGAGTTGTGGGACCGCTGGCAAGCGCGGCCGCTGCCGCAGGGCGAAAGCCTGTCGCTGTACCGGCGCAACATCACGCGCGGCCTCAACGCGACGCGTGACGCGGGGCTTTCGGCCGCGCGCTACATCGGAGGCGTCAGCATCCTGCGCGACGCGGCCGGTTCCGGCCGGACGCCGCTCAATCCGGTGCCCGCGGCGAAACAGCGGGACGCACTGAAGCTGATCGAGGTCAGCGTCTTCAGCGCCGACAGCTTCCGTTTCCGTTCGGACTTCATGCGCAACCTGTCGATCGACTGGCTCGACCAGCAGGACACGTTCGACGTCAGCCTCTCGACGCCCGGCTACGATTACTCGCTGCCCAGCCAGGTGCTCGCCGCGCAGCGTGCCGTGCTCGAGCGGGTGATGAGCGACGCGGTTGCGCACCGGCTGCTCGACAGCGAGGCGAAAGTCGACAAACCGCGCGAGGCCCTGAAACTGTCCGAGGTATACCTTTCTCTGCACACGGCGATCTGGAGCGAATTGAAGACCGGCGACGACATCCCCGTGCTACGCCGTAACCTGCAGCGCGAGCATCTGGCGCGGCTGTCGGCGGCGCTGCTGCGCCCGGTGGCGACGATGCCGGCTGACGCACGCGCCGTGGCGCGCGCCGATGCGCGGGCGCTGCGCGCGGAGATCGCCGCGGCGCAGAACCGCAAGACGCTATCGGCCGAAGCGCGCGCGCATCTTGCCGAAAGCCTGCAATCGCTCGATGAAGCGCTGAAGGCGCCGGTCGTGCGCACGACGCTGTGATGCGAATTGCCGGATAGACCGCGACCGGCGTCAACGCCGGCGCGTCCCATGGGAAAGCGATGACCGCACGCCGCGCACAGACGACGCTCACGCTGGCGCCGCTCGACAATCGCGCGCTGGCCAACCTGTGCGGCCCGCTCGACGCGAACTTGCGCCAGATCGAGGCCGCGTACGACGTCGCGATCGCGCATCGCGGCGAAACGTTCACGATCGCGGGCAGCCACGCGCAATCAGCGCAGGCGGCGGAGGCACTGCGCCGTTTCTACGGCCACGCCGAGAAACCGCTCTCGGTCGACGACATTCAGCTTGGATTGATCGAGATCTCGCGACGTGACGGGCCGGTGGCGCCCCCAAGCCCGGACGACGACAGTGGCGACGCCGCTCCGTTGCTGCGCACGCGTCGCGCCGACCTTCATGGCCGCACGCCGAACCAGGTCGCGTACCTGAAGGACATCGCCGCGCACGACATCACGATCGGCATCGGGCCTGCCGGTACCGGCAAGACGTACCTCGCGGTCGCCTGCGCCGTCGATGCGCTCGAGCGCGATATGGTCAAGCGCATCGTCCTGGTGCGGCCGGCGGTGGAGGCCGGCGAGCGGCTGGGCTTTCTTCCCGGCGACCTCGCGCAGAAAGTGGACCCCTATCTGCGCCCGCTGTTCGACGCGCTGTACGACCTGATGGGCTTCGACAAGGCCGCCAAGCTGTTCGAGCGGCAGACGATCGAGCTGGCGCCGCTCGCGTACATGCGCGGCCGGACGCTGAACCACAGTTTCATCATCCTCGACGAAGCGCAGAACACGACGCCCGAGCAGATGAAGATGTTCCTGACCCGGATCGGCTTCGGCACGCGCGCCGTCATCACCGGCGACGTCACGCAGATCGACCTCGCGCGCGGGCAGAAGAGCGGACTGATCGAGGCCGAACGGATCCTCAACGGCGTCCGCGGCATCGCCTTCACGCGCTTCACCAGCGCCGACGTCGTCCGTCATCCGCTGGTGCAGAAGATCATCGACGCGTACGAACGCGACGACATCGCCAAGCGCGACGACGCATCGAAGCGCGGATGACGCGGCGTGCGCCCCGGCTGCGACTCACCGTACAGTACGCGGGCGTACGCAAAGGGCTGCCTGCGCCCGAGACGGTGCGGCGGTGGGCCGTTGCCGCACTCGAGCGCGACGCGGCCGTCACCGTGCGCTTCGCGGGATCGCGCGAAGCGCACACGCTGAACTCGATGTTCCGCGGCAAGGACTACGCGACCAACGTACTCACGTTCGTGTACGATGATGCGAAGCCGCTCGCCGGCGACCTCGTATTGTGCGTGCCGGTGGTGCGCCGCGAGGCCTCCCGGCAGCGGAAGACGCTGCGCGCGCACTGCGCGCACCTGGTGGTCCACGGAATGCTGCATTTGCAGGGCTACGACCACGACCGCGACGCGGATGCGCTGCGGATGGAGCGCCGCGAGACCGCGCTGCTCGCCGCGCTCGGCTATCCGGACCCCTACGCCGCGGACGCGCGATGAGCACGCCTGCCAAGGACGATGCCCGCCCCACGCTGCTCGAGCGCCTTTCGGCGCTGCTGACACGGGAACCCGAGGACCGCGAAGAGCTGATGGTGCTCCTGCGCGGCGCGTTCGAGCGCCGGCTGTTCGACGCCGACGCGCTGGCGATGATCGAGGGCGTGCTGTCGGTGTCCGAAATGACGGTGCGCGACATCATGATCCCGCGCGCGCAGATGGATTGCGTGCAGATCGAAGACGAGCCTTCGGAATTCCTTCCGCTCGTCCTGGAAACCAAGCACTCGCGCTTCCCGGTGATCGGCGAGGGCAAGGACGACGTCATCGGCATCCTGCTCGCCAAGGAGTTGCTGAACTACTACGCCAATCCCGAAGGTTTCAACCTGCGCGACACGCTGCGGCCCGCGGTGTTCGTGCCGGAGGGCAAGCGGCTCAACGTTCTGCTGCGTGAATTCCGCGCCAATCGCAATCACATCGCGATCGTCGTCGACGAGTATGGCGGCGTGTCGGGGTTGGTCACGATCGAGGACGTGCTCGAGCAGATCGTCGGCGACATCGAGGACGAGTACGACTTCGACGAGAGCGAAGACAACATCATCGCCGAGGGCAATGGCCGCTTCAGGGTGAAGGCCCAGACCGAGATCGCCGACTTCAACGACCAGTTCGGCACTGCGCTGGACAGCGACAGCGTCGACACCGTCGGCGGCATCGTCGTTCGCGCATTCGGGCGGCTGCCGAAGCGCGGCGAATCGGTGTCCCTCGAAGGATTCCGCTTTCGCGTCGTTCGCGCCGACAGCCGGCGCGTGCATACGCTCCAGGTCGAGCGCATCGCGCCGCCGCCGGAAGTCGTTGCGAGCGAGTAGGTCCCGCAGCCGGCGCGGCACCGCCCGTTGCGCCCCGCCGGTGGTCGCGAGAGATCGCCCGGATCAAGGCCCAGGAATACGCGCAGCTCTCGTAGCTTGCTGAGAACGGTTCCGTGCGGATGACACGCGAGTTTGCGGTCGGTGCAGCCTGGGTTCGTCGCGGCAGCCGTCAAATCGGATCGGCACTCTGCGGCCCCCGTGCCGGGTAAACTCCGGGGCGGCGCGCGTCCGGAATTCGGTTGCGCGGCCGCCCGCGAATCGATTCGTCCATGCCCCGCCGATTGTCCTTTCTGCTGGCGCTGACCGCCGGCGTCGCTACGGTGTTCGCGTTTGCGCCGTGCGGCGCGGCGCTGCTGCCGATGGCGACGCTCGGGGTGCTGTTCCTGCTGTGGCAGCACGCCGACACGGGGCGTGCTGCAGCCTGCCACGGCTGGGCGTTCGGCCTCGGCCTCTTCGGGGCCGGCGCCTCCTGGGTGTACATCGCGCTCGAAACGTTCGGCGGCATGCCCGCGCCGGTTGCCGCGATCTCGACGTTCGGCTTCGTCGCGTACCTCGCGCTGTGGCCCGCCGTCGCCGGCTGGCTCGTGATACGGCTGACGCCGCCGGCCAGTGTCCGGCGCGCGCTCGCCGCCGCCGCGGCATGGACGCTGGCCGAATGGCTGCGGGGGTACGTGTTCACCGGGTTCCCATGGCTGACGGTCGGCTATTCGCAACTTCCCGCGAGTCCGCTGGCGGCGCTCGCGCCAGTTGGTGGCGTGTGGCTCGTTTCACTCGCGGTCGCACTCGCCGCCGCGGCAGGTGTCGTGGCGATCGACGCACTGGCCGCGCCTGCGCCGAAGCGCGTCGTCGTCGCGCTGCTGGCGGTGCTGGCGCTGTTCGGCGCCGGGTCGCTGGCTGGCCGCGCCGAATGGACGCGCTTCCACGGCGAAACGATTGCAGTGTCGCTCGTGCAGGGCAACGTCCCGCAGTCCGCCAAGTTCGACCCGGCATTCCGCGAGCGGAATCTCCAGCTTTACGCGATGCTCGCCGAGCGCAGTCGCGGTCGCCTGGTCGTGCTGCCCGAAAGTGCGCTGCCGATGTTTTCCGGCGACGTCCCGGAGGAAATCCTGGCCCGCTTCGCGCGAACGGGACGCGATCGCAGCGGCGACGTGCTGGTCGGCATGTTCACGCTGCAGGCGCCGTTGCCGGGCAGCGATGAACCGCGGATCCACAATAGCGTCGTCAGCCTAGGCACGGCGCCGGTGCAGGTCTACCGCAAGTATCACCTCGTGCCCTTCGGCGAAACGATCCCGCTAAAGGCCGTCGTCGGCTGGTTTCTTCAGAGCGTGCTCGCGATTCCGCTGGCGGACCAAACGCCGGGGCCGGCCGATGCGCCGCCTTTCGAGGTTGCCGGGCAGCGAGTCGCGGTCAACATCTGCTACGAGGATGCATTCGGCGACGAGCTGCGGGTTCCGGCAAGGACGGCGACGCTGCTCATCAACGTCACCAACGACGCCTGGTACGGCCGTTCGCTCGCTGCCTGGCAACACAACCAGATCGCCGCGATGCGCGCGCTCGAAACCGGCCGTCCGATGTTGCGCGCGACGAACACCGGCGTCACTTCCGCGATCGCGCACGATGGCCGTGAGCTGGGTCATCTGCCGTGGTTTACGCGCGGTATTCTCGAAGTCGAAATCGCAGGCCGCGAAGGCGAGACGCCGTATGTCCGCTACGGCGACATCGTCGCGCTGCTCGCCGCGGCCCTCGTACTCGTCGCCGCGTCCGTTCGTCGGCGTCGACTACCGGTGTTGTCGTCGGCCGGCGCGCTCGATCCGGACGACTGACGCTGCGCGGCGAAAGCCGGTAAAATCGCTTCTTTTTGAAGTGGTTACGGCGCCCGATTACCGGCCGCTGTCCGCGTCGATGCTCACCTTTCAGCAAGTAATCCTCCGGCTGCAGGACTATTGGGGCGGCCGCGGCTGCGCGCTGCTGCAGCCCTACGACATGGAAGTCGGCGCCGGTACGTCGCACACGGCGACATTCCTGCGCGCGCTCGGCCCGGAGCCGTGGCGCGCCGCGTATGTGCAGCCGTCGCGTCGTCCGAAGGATGGCCGCTACGGCGAGAATCCGAACCGGCTGCACCAGCACCACCAGTTCCAGGTCGTGCTGAAGCCGTCGCCGACGAACATCCTCGAGTTGTACCTCGGCTCGCTCGAGGCGCTCGGGTTCGACCTGCGCAAGAACGACGTCCGGTTCGTCGAAGACGATTGGGAAAACCCGACGCTCGGCGCGTGGGGCCTCGGCTGGGAAGTGTGGCTGAACGGCATGGAGATCACCCAGTTCACCTACTTCCAGCAGGTCGGGGGCCTCGACTGCAATCCGATCACCGGCGAGATCACGTACGGCCTCGAGCGCATGAGCATGTACCTGCAGAACGTGGAATCCGTCTACGACCTCAAGTACACGGACGCCATGAGCTACCGAGACGTCTTCTTCCAGAACGAGGTCGAGCAGTCGAAGTACGCGTTCGACGAGTCCAACGCGCCGAAGCTGTTCGAGCAATTCGCGTTCTTCGAAGCCGAGGCGAAGCGGCTGCTGGAGGCCCGGTTGCCGCTGCCCGGCTACGAGATGATCCTGAAGGCCGCGCACACGTTCAACCTGCTCGACGCACGCGGCGCGATTTCGGTGACCGAACGGGCGGCCTACATCGGGCGTATCCGCAACCTGGCAAGGGCGGTTGCGACAGCGTATGTCGAATCGCGCGAGGCGCTCGGCTTTCCGATGCTGCCGCGCGAGTTTCGCAAGGACGCGGCATGACGGCGCAGACGCTGGTCGTCGAACTGTTCACCGAGGAGTTGCCGCCGAAAGCGCTGAAGCGCCTCGGGGAGGCGTTCTCGAATGGGCTGGCCGCAGGTTTGCGCGAGCGCAAATTCCTCGACGCCACCAGCGTGGTCACCTCCCATGCGACGCCTCGCCGGCTCGCCGTGGCGATCACTGATGTGCGCGCGGTCGCGCCCGACCAGCCATTCAAGGAGAAACTGCTGCCGGTGAGCGTTGCGTTCGACGCCGAGGGGCGGCCGACGCCTGCGCTGCTGGGCAAGCTCAAGGCGAAGCAGTTGTCGCATGTCGATCCGTCGACGCTGCTGCGTGAATCGGACGGCAAGGCGGAAGCGCTGTTCTATGCGGCGATCGCCAAGGGCGGACCCCTCGTCGGCGCGCTGCAGGCAGCCCTCGACGATGCGCTCGCAGCCCTCCCGATCCCCAAGGTCATGAGCTATGCGGGACCGGGGGGCTACTACAGCGACCAGAAATTCGTCCGTCCCGCGCACCGTCTCGTTGCGCTGCACGGCACCGACATCGTCCCCGTCACGGCACTCGGGCTCGAAGCCGGCCGCACCACCCAAGGCCATCGCTTCCTGTCGCGCGGCGCGCTCGACATCGTGAACGCCGACGCGTGGGCGCCGACGCTGGAAGCCGAGGGCAAGGTCATTCCGTCGTTCGACGCGCGTCGAGGTGCCATTCAGAAGGCGTTGGCGGAAGCGTCCGGCAGTTCGACGTTGATCGCCCCGGACGCGCTGCTGGACGAGGTCACGGCGCTGGTCGAATGGCCGGTCGTCTACGCCGGGTCGTTCGATCCGGCGTTCCTGGCCGTCCCGCAGGAGTGCCTGATCCTGACGATGCAGCAAAACCAGAAATACTTCGCGCTGGCCGACGCCAACGGCAAGCTGACGCACCGGTTCCTGCTGGTCTCGAACCTGGCGACCGCGCACCCCGAGGCAATCGTCCACGGCAACGAGCGCGTGCTGCGCGCGCGGCTGGCCGATGCCAAGTTTTTCTTCGATCAGGATCGCCGCCACAAGCTGGAATCCCGCGTCGACAAGCTGCGCAGCGTGGTCCATCACAACAAGCTTGGAACGCAGGCCGAACGCGTCGAGCGGCTGCGCTGGATGGCGCGTGCCATTGCACCGCGGGTCGGTGCCGACCCGCTGTCGGCGGATCGCGCCGCGTTACTCGCCAAGGCCGATCTCGTCACTGACATGGTCGGCGAATTCCCCGAGCTGCAGGGGACCATGGGCCGCTACTACGCGCTGCACGATGGCGAGCCGGCCGCGGTGGCCGACGCCATCGCACAGCATTACTGGCCGCGATACGCGGGCGACACGCTCCCGGACGACGCGGTGGCGCAGGCGGTCGCGCTGGCCGACAAGCTGGAAGCTTTGACGGGGATGTTCGGCATCGGCCAAATACCCACCGGGGACAAGGACCCGTACGGGCTTCGGCGCGCCGCGCTGGGCGTGATCCGGATCCTCATCGAACGGCATCATCACGTTCCGCTGTCGGGGCTCGTCGACCTGGCATTCGAAGCCTTCGGTGGGGTTCCGGCCGTCAAGCGTGATCGCGCGGCGGTGCTGGATTTCGTCTACGACCGGCTGCGCGGCTACCTTCGCGATCAAGGCTACTCGGCACTGCAGGTCGCCGCCGTGCTCGACTCGCGCCCGGATGCGATCGACGATCTTCCGGCGCGGCTTGCCGCCGTACGCGAGTTCGAAGCACTGCCCGAGGCGCAGGCGCTGGCCGCCGCGAACAAGCGAATCGTCAACATCCTGCGCAAGTCCGGGAGCGAGGCGGCAGCAGCGCCCGATCCGGCGAAGCTCGCCGACGGCGCCGAACGCGATCTGTACGCGAAATTCCACGAACTCGAACCCGGGATCCTGCGGGCGTTCGCCGCCGGCGACTGGACCGCTGCACTGAAGGCGCTCGCAACGGCTCGCCCGGTCGTCGACCGCTTCTTCGACGACGTCATGGTGATGGCGGACGACCCCGCGGTGCGTGCCAACCGGCTGGCGTTGCTGTCGAGTGTCTCGGCGGCGATGAATCGGGTGGCCGACATCTCGAAGTTGGCCGGGTAACCGTAGGCGTCGCGCGGATCCTTCCGCTACAGTTACACCCGTGGTCCAATTCGCCTCCGAAACCGTTGCCCCAACCCGCGCGGGCAAGCTCATCGTTCTCGACCGCGATGGCGTGATCAACCACGACAGCGAACAGTTCATCAAGTCGCCGGACGAGTGGCGTCCCATCCCCGGCAGTCTCGAGGCGATCGCACGCCTCAATCACGCCGGCTACCGCGTCGTCGTTGCCACCAACCAGTCCGGCATCGGGCGCGGGCTGTTCGACATGGCGACGCTCAACGCGATCCACGAAAAGATGCACAAGGCGCTGTCGCACGTCGGCGGCCGGCTCGACGCCATATTCTTCTGCCCGCACACGGCCGACGCGCGCTGCGATTGCCGCAAGCCCAAGCCCGCGATGCTCGAGGAGACCGGACGCCGATTCAACGTCGACATGGCCGGGGTGCCGGCGATCGGCGACAGCCCGCGCGATCTGATGGCCGCGGCGGGCGTCGGCGCGAAGCCGATCCTCGTGCTCACCGGCAAGGGCGAGCGAACGCTGCGCGAAGGGGGATTCCCGGAGAACACGGTGATCTTTCCCGACCTCGCATTCGCAGCGGCGGCGCTGCTCGCCGGCGAATAGCGCGCCGCGGCGACGATGTCCACGCTGCGCTCGATCGCCTTCCTCCTGTTCCAGCTGGTGGTCACACCGTTCTACGCCGCGTTCATGCTCGCGACGTTCTGGATGCCGCGCGTGGCCCGTTACAACATGGCCCGCAGCTGGTGCATGACGAACCTTTGGGGCGCGCGCTGGATCTGCGGGATCCGGTGGCAGGCCACCGGTCTCGAGAACGTCCCGGCCACGCCGCACATCGTGATGTCGAAGCACAGCTCCACGTGGGAAACGCTGGCGCTGAACGGTTACTTCCCGCCGCTCGCGTTCGTGGCGAAAAAGGAGCTGCTGAAGATTCCATTCTTCGGATGGGGCTTCGCACTGGCGTCGCCGATCACGATCGACCGCAAGGCGGGCCGCGACGCCATGGAGCAGATCATCGACGGGGGGCGTGAGCGCTTCACGCAGGGGTTCTGGATCGTCATCTATCCGGAGGGCACTCGGATTCCTGCCGGCACGCGCGCGCGCTACAAGACGGGCGGCGCCCGCCTCGCCCTGGGCCTGCAGGTGCCGGTGATCCCGGTCGCGCACAATGCCGGCTACCTGTGGCCGAAAGGCGTCTTCGGCAAACGGCCGGGAACGATATCGATGACCATCGGCAAGCCGATCTCGCCCGCCGGCAAGGACGCGGCCACGTTGACGCAGGAAGTCGAGACGTGGATCGAGGACGAAGTCGCCCGGCTCGGTAGGCCTGCATCGCCGTGAACGCTCGCCCGCTTCTCGCCTACTTGACGCCGGACGAGTCGGTCCGCGGCGGACAGCTACGCAATGTCGTGCTGTGCGGCGAACCCACCGACTATCGGCTGGTGCGCGCGCGCCGACGGACCATCGGCATGCAGGTCGACCTCGACGGCCTGACCGTGCGCGCGCCACGCTGGGTGACGCTGACCGAGATCGAGGCGGCACTCGCCGAGCGCGCGGCGTGGATCGTGCGGACGCTGGCCGAATGGCGGGCCCGCCGACGTGATGTGCTGCCGCGCGAATGGAAGACCGGCGCGCCGATCCTCTACCGCGGCACCGAGCTTGCGCTGGCCGTGTTTCCGGCCCGCAAGCAGGTGATCCGCCCCGACCTGTTCGACCTGACCGTGCTGCACCCCGCTGCGGCCGACGAGCGGCGCGTTGCCTCATTCGTCGCGCAGTGGCTGAAGGACGAGGCGCTGCGTCTCGTCGCGCCTCACGTCGCCACGTTCGCCGCCCGCCTGACGACGGTGCTGCCGCCGGTGAAGTTGACCAATGCGCGCAGCGAGTGGGGCAGCTGCAACCATCGCGGCGAGATCCGCCTGAACTGGCGGCTCGTGCAGTTGCCGCCGGACCTCGCCGAATACGTGGTCGCCCACGAAGTGGCGCACCTGGTCGAGCTCAATCACTCGCCGCGATTCTGGTCCCAGGTCGAGCAGTTGCTGCCGTGCTACGCCGAGCGGCGGCGCGCACTGGAGGACTGGACGGCGCTGCTCGCCGCGTAAGGCAGACGGCCGCTACGCGGGCGCCGTCAGCGGCGGAAAGGCGATCTTCAGCGCCGCCTGCGCGGCCAGAATTCGCGTCAGCGCACCGGCCAGGTCGTCGCTGCCGCGGGTATCGCGCCAGACGCCGGCGTCGGCGCGGAAGTGATAACCACCCGAGCGCGCGGCTACCCAGATCTCGCGATTCGGCACGTGCCGGTTCACGATCACCTTGCTGCCGTCCTCGCATTCGATCTCCAGGATGCCGTCGTTGACGCTCCAGTCGAGATCGGCATCGCTTGCCGCCAGCGCGGCGTCGAGGGCACTGCCGATGATCGCCAGCGTCTGGTCGGCGGCGGCGATGAACGCGCTGTCAGTGGTCACGGCGCAATGTGTTCGGTGATAGGATTTGCGTCGATGTTACGTCAATTCCGCCGCGCCGCCGCGCTCGCCGCCGTGACCTTGCTGGTTGCGGGCGCGCTCGCCGGCTGCGGCGTCAAGGGTCCGTTGAAAGCGCCGGCCGGCACGGCGCCACCACCACCGCCGCCGCCTGCCGGCGTCGAGTTGCCCTCCGGCGCCGAGCGCCAGTGAGCGCGTTCGCGTATCG
>Ga0207668_10001732_pt1 | contig 12780 bp, 18 predicted proteins | sample KBSS43metaG_FD_184323 | JGI IMG/M metagenome (GOLD analysis project Ga0207668, IMG submission 184323) | Switchgrass rhizosphere microbial communities from Kellogg Biological Station, Michigan, USA - KBS S4-3 metaG (SPAdes) (version 2) | ecosystem: Host-associated > Plants > Roots > Rhizosphere... | reverse complement strand
CGTCAGCCACCAATGTGCCCGGATCGGTGTCGAGAACATTGGTGGCTGACGTCACCCGCCCATCGCAACACATCTCCCGCGGCCGGTTGTCCGGCAGCCACCCCTGGACTTTGACGAGGCACTAATGTGTGGTTCGCATCTCACCTGCCGGCCTTGCAAGAGGAGCGCTCGATGACCGCCACCGACAAGCCAGAAGCCGAATCCAGCGCCGACAGCTCGCAACGCAAGGGCTTCGGCGTCGACGTCGGGGGCAGCGGCATCAAGGGCGGAATCGTCGACCTGGACACGGGGCAGCTGATCGGCGAGCGATTCAAACTCCCGACGCCCCAACCCGCCACGCCCGATGCGGTGTCCGACACGGTCGCCGCGGTGGTCCGCGAGTTCGGCTGGACCGGCAGCCTCGGCGTCACCTACCCGGGCGTCGTCACCAACGGCATCGTCCGCACGGCCGCCAACGTCGACAAGGCGTGGATCGGCACCAACGCCGACGACGTCATCAGCGCCAAGCTCAACGGCCAGGAGGTGACGGTGCTGAACGACGCGGACGCCGCCGGGCTGGCCGAGGAGAAGTTCGGCGCAGGCAAGGACAACACCGGTCTCGTCGTGCTCCTGACCTTCGGCACCGGCATCGGTTCGGCCGTCATCCACAACGGAGTCCTGTTGCCCAACACCGAGTTCGGACATCTCGAGGTCGGCGGCAAGGAGGCCGAGCACCGTGCGGCGTCCTCGGTGAAGGACGCCAAGGGGTGGAGCTACGAGCGCTGGACCGAAGAGGTCACCAAGGTCCTCGTCGTCATCGAGAACGCCATCTGGCCGGACCTGTTCATCGCCGGCGGCGGCATTAGCCGCAAGGCCGACAAGTGGCTGCCGCTGCTGAAGAACCGGACTCCGGTGGTGGCGGCGGCGCTGCTGAACACGGCGGGCATCGTCGGTGCCGCCATGGCCACCGAAGTCGAAGCAGCCCCGTCGTAGCACGGCGCGCGGGGCATATTTGCCGCTCGTAGCGGCACTTGCTCAACACTGTCGTTACAATGGTCAGCGGCGGCCGCACGACGAATAGCGGCAAGTATCCAAGCTGAGATCACCGCCAACATTCGACAGCCGACGCTTTTCGGTGGCGCACGCCCACGACCACCGAGATCGGCAAGACCGAAAGGGTGCTCAAGTGGCCGCGACGAAGGCAAGCCCGGCAACCGAAGAGCCGGTGAAGCGCACCGCCACGAAAACCCCCGCGAAGAGGACTGTGACCACCACCAAGGCTGCGCCTGTCAAGAAGGCCACCAAGACCACCGCACACACCACCAAGGCCGAGCCGGACACCGCGACGAAGCCCCGCGCCGCCAAGGCGGTCGCCGACAAGCCGAGTGCGCCGCGCGCCAAGACCGCGAGCGGCCCAGGCCGCCCCAAGAAGGGCGCCGCGACCGCTGAGGGCGTCGACGTCGAGGGCACCGACGAGCTCGAGACCACCGACGACCTGGAGGCCGAGCCCGACGTAGACCTCGAAGTAGAGGACGTCGACCTCGAGGACCTCGAATCCGACGACGAGGCGATCGTGGAACCCGCCGCGGAGGGCGAGACCGCGAAGGTCGTGCCCGCCGCTGGTGTGGATGCCGCCGAGGACGACATCACCGAGCCGTCCGAGAAGGACAAGGCCTCGGGCGACTTCGTCTGGGACGAAGAGGAGTCCGAGGCACTGCGTCAGGCTCGCAAGGACGCCGAGCTCACTGCCTCGGCGGACTCGGTGCGCGCCTACCTCAAGCAGATCGGCAAGGTGGCGCTGCTCAACGCCGAGGAGGAAGTCGAGCTCGCCAAGCGCATCGAGGCCGGGCTGTACTGCACCCAGCTGATGACCGAGATCGCCGAGAAGGGCGAGAAGCTGACCACCGCGCAGCGCCGCGACTATCAGTGGATCTGCCGCGACGGTGACCGCGCGAAGAACCACCTGCTGGAAGCCAACCTTCGCCTCGTGGTGTCGCTCGCCAAGCGCTACACCGGCCGCGGCATGGCGTTCCTCGACCTCATCCAGGAAGGGAACCTCGGTCTGATCCGTGCGGTCGAGAAGTTCGACTACACCAAGGGCTACAAGTTCTCGACCTACGCCACGTGGTGGATCCGCCAGGCCATCACCCGCGCCATGGCCGACCAGGCCCGCACCATCCGCATCCCGGTGCACATGGTCGAAGTGATCAACAAGCTCGGCCGCATCCAGCGCGAGCTGCTGCAGGACCTCGGGCGCGAGCCAACGCCAGAAGAGCTCGCCAAGGAAATGGACATCACGCCGGAGAAGGTGCTGGAGATCCAGCAGTACGCCCGGGAGCCCATCTCACTGGACCAGACCATCGGCGACGAGGGCGACTCGCAACTCGGGGACTTCATCGAGGACTCCGAGGCGGTCGTGGCCGTCGACGCGGTGTCGTTCACGCTGCTGCAGGATCAGTTGCAGTCGGTGCTGGAGACGCTGTCCGAGCGCGAGGCCGGCGTGGTGCGGCTGCGCTTCGGCCTGACCGACGGCCAGCCCCGCACCCTCGACGAGATCGGCCAGGTCTACGGCGTCACGCGTGAGCGCATCCGCCAGATCGAGAGCAAGACGATGTCGAAGTTGCGGCACCCCAGCCGTTCTCAGGTCTTGCGCGACTACCTGGACTAGGCGACTCGCAGAGACACTGCCCTGACCTGCAGATATAGGGCTTAGTCCAGAAATAGTGGACATGCACAGCGCTCTTAGTAAAGATAGCGGCTATGGCGCGACGCAAATCTGCACCCCTCGATCTTGCCGTTCTGCTGCCCTCCTGGCTGCTCGCGCTGCGGTCTGAGCGCAAGTCCCCGGCCACCGTCAAGGTGTACGGCGACGGTGTCCGGGCGTTCCTCAAGTGGTGCGCCGAGCACGGTCACACCCCTGCCCTGGACCGCGACCTGATGAAGGCGTTCGTCGCTGACCTGCTCGACGCGGGAGCGGAGGCCAGCACTGCCCGGTCCCGGCAACTTGCGATGCGCCGGTTCTCGACCTGGCTGGAGGAGGAGGGCGAGATCGACTCCGATCCCCTGCTCGGTCTCAAAGCGCCGAAGCTCGACACGAAGGTCACCGAGTCGCTCTCCGACGACGAGTTGCGCCGTCTGGTCAAGGCGTGCAGCGGCAAGGAATTCCGGGACCGCCGCGACGAGGCCATGGTGCGCCTGATGGCTGAGACCGGGATGCGTGCCGGGGAGGTCATCGGCCTGGGCGTCGATGACGTCGACCTGACGCGTGGTCTGGTGACGGTGCGCCGGGGCAAGGGCGGCAAGGGGCGTGTCGCCCCGTTCGGCGCTCAGACCGGCATCGCGATCGATCGCTATATCCGGATGCGGCGCAGTCACGCGCTGGCCGACACTCCCCCGCTGTGGCTCGGGGACCGCAGCAAGGGACTGAACTACGACGGGCTGCACAAGACGCTCGGGTACCGCGCCGAGCTTGCCGGGCTGAAGGGATTCCACCCACATCTGTTGCGACACACCGCCGCATCGCGTTGGCTCGCTGCAGGCGGCTCCGAGGGAGGGCTGATGGCGGTCGCCGGTTGGGCCACCCGCGACATGATCGACAGGTACACCCGGAGCACGGCCTCGGACCGTGCAGCGGCCGAAGCACGCAACCTAGGGCTGGGGGATCTGTGAGCCGCCCGGCCGTGACGGTCTACTGCGAGGCCGAGTCACACGAACCGTGGCAGCGCATCTACACCCGCGACGACGACGGCACGTGGATACCGGACCTCTTCGACGACGTGGGCGACCGGGTCCGGAAGGCTCGCCGCGACGGGGGGGTGCAGTCCGTGGACGCGACGGGGCGACCGGTCCCCGTCTGGGACTCCGGACGGTCGCTGACCGACGCCGCCGCCCGGATCGAACCGGCGATGCACCGAGCACGCGCAGCTGCCGGAGCCGGGACCGGCGAGTTCCTTGAGCTGCGACGTCGCTACCTGCTGCGCTGCCCGGAGTGCGGCGACTCGCTGCCACGAACCGAGGCCAAACTGACCAGGCAGTTCGATTGGCTTGTGGTACAAGGGATTCCGCGTGTGACATTGCCGCAGCTTCGTAGGCTGGACGCACTGAACGACGAGCTTCCCGGCCGGTAGCGCAGCGCCGAGCTATAGTGTGCACTGCGCGTCGGATGACCCTCCGACCGAACCCTCCGCTGAAGGGCTTGCCTCGCATGCCCTCTCCTCGGAGGTTTTTTCATGTCCGACCCCTTCAGCGGCCCCACGCCCGGCGAACGCCGCCTCACCGCGTCCCTTGCCTCTCACGCAAGTTGGGCCAAGACAACTGATCGCGCAGCCCGCACTGCTGCCGCTCGCCGCGCATTCGACGAGCGGTTCGAGAGCGAAGTAGATCCGGACGGCGTCCTGGCCCCAGCCGAGCGCGCCAAGCGAGCCGGTAACGCCCGCAAAGCGCACTACCAGCGGCTCGCGTTGAAGTCCGCGCAGGCACGTCGTCGGCGCAGCGGTGGTGCCGCATGAGCACCCGAGAACTGCTGCAGCGCGGTATCACACCCAAAATCCATGCCGACTTGCTCGACGCCAATCCGGACTGCCATTACTGCGGGTCTCTGGCGTCGGAGGTCGACCACGTGATCCCACGGTCACGCGGCGGTGGCCTGGACCCGGAGAACCTGGTCTCTGCGTGCTATTCCTGCAACCGGGAGAAGCGTGATCTGACCCCTGATGAGTGGGCCGAATGGCGTGTGGCGCAAGGCAAGCCGTGGCCCGTACCGAGCCTGTCCCATCGGATTCTGCTGTTGCTGCGCGACGGTGTGATGCCTAACTGCGTGGCGTCTACCCCTGAGTTCGGCAGGCACGTCACGGGTCGCGAGTCGGGAGCGCCCGCAGTCACTCTCGTGTCCATCGAGAAGTACGTGAGTGTGCTGCAGGAGCTTCGTGACCGCCCGGAGGGCGACCGGCTCGGTGCTCTGCTCCGGTCGGGAGGTGCAGCATGACCAGCGAAGCCCACCTGATAGCGGCCCGGCTGGCTGCCGCATCCGAGGTGTTCCCAATGCGGCACGGGGACCGGGCTTCTCGCGCCGACGCGACCGCCGAGGGCAACGTCATCAGCATCACGGTGGCCGATCACCTCGGGCGCGGAAAACGCGAGTACCGGGCCGTGGTGCAGCTCATCGGCGGCGTCCCGGAGGCAGCGGGAGGTGGGCGCACGTGAGGGCCTACCAACGAAGAAGCCGCCGACCCGGGCAGGTATCGGCGGCCTCGAAGTCCTTGGTGAGGGACATGCGAATCATACCGCGCAGAGCGACAACCAACGCGACCTCCTGGCCCGGCGCGGGGGTGCCTGATGCGTGACGCGAACTGGGACGGGGTTACGTTCCTCGACCGGCAACGGTCAGCACCGTTGTGGGATGTCGGGGCGCCCGGCTACCTGGCTGCGGTCGGCGTCGACCCTGACGGTGAGGACGTGTTGGCGCTCGTCAGCGAGGAGCACCTCAACGTCGAGAACGCCCCGCAGGGCTGCGCCGATCAGCCGCATGAGCAGACCGGACCACTCCCGGCGGTGTGGCGCAGACGCATCAACGGCCATCCGCGTTGCGGTCAGCCGACTGCACAGGGACGGCCGTGCCAGGCGGGAGTCACCAGCCAGGGCGATGTCTGCCGGGTTCACCGCAAGCCCCACGATTCGAGCAGTCGCACTCAAGAGCGCAGCCAGCCGGGCGGTGGTGCGCCATGAAGCCCCCGGAGTTCCACATGCAGAGAAGCGACGACCTCGGTCGTGTTGGGCCGCTGGGCGCATCCATCCTGGCGCTGGTCCGATATGTGACTGCGCTACCGGGCGACACGGACGGCCGCAGAGAGATCGACGGACAGACGTGGTGGCGAGCATCTGCGACGGACATCGTCGAAGCCCTGGGCGGTGGACTTCCCCCGCGCTCGGTGTCGAGGACGGTGCTCCAGCTAACGGAATCGGGCGATCTCAGGGCCATCCCAACGCATGACTTCCACGGCGACCGAGCGAAGGCGTATCGGGTCTCTGACCTCACGTCGGCCAATATGGCCGAGGAGGAAACGGCCTCTGACCTCACGTCGGCCAATATGGCCGACCCCCTCGGCCAAAATCGACACACCCCCTCGGCCAATATGGCCGACCTTCCTCCTTCTGAAGAACTAGAAGAAGAAAAGCAAGAAGGGGGGGAGCGCGAGCCGGGACCGCTCGACGTCGAGGTCGTCCCCGATTCGGCATACACCCCCTCCCTGCAAACTGAATCCGAGAATCGGATCGACCCCGCCGCCGGTCCTGGCGAGGTGTTCGACGCCGAGGTCGTCATCGAGCCGGAGCCCAACCCTGATCCGGAGCCGGGCCTGTTCTGCGCCAAGCACATGCCGGACGGTCCGGGCCGTCCGTGCGGCCCCTGCGGGGATGCGCGCCGCGTGCACGACCGCTGGGAGCGTCGTCAGCCACCGCCGCCGCCGAGGTCGAAGCAACGCGACTGGTGGGAACTCACCGAGAAGATTCGCGCTGCCGAGGACCGGGCCGAGGAGGCTCGCGCGTCCGGGCAGGAAGCGGCACCACCACCGGTCATCGAGGCGAAGGCGGCACCGGCTCCCAAGTCGCGACCCAGGCAGCCGGAGTTCGTCACCGGCCCCTACGGCGAGCCGCGCTGCCGACGCCACGGCCACCGTCCGGCGACGCCTGCCGACTGCGCTGGATGCCGTGCCGCCGAGACCGCGGCCGGGGAGTCGCCATGACCCGCCGCCGCGCCGCCGACCTCGCGGCCCTCCGGGCGCGCGCCGCCGCGATCCGGTCGTGCCGTCGCTGCGACCCGTCCGGGTGGCTGCTCCGACCGGACGGACGGGCGTCCGACCTCGCCGTGCGCTGCACCCACCCGACACCACCCCCGGCCGGGCGGGACATCACCGGCCCGATTCACGAACGGAGCGACCAGTGAACCCGACCGCCGGTGAGGCTCCCCGAGCAGGCGCAGGCCGCGCTGGCTGCGACGCCAGTAGCCGAGAACCGGCTCCCCGGCGTCCCAGCCCCCGGAACGGCCTCCCCGATCGCTCTACGGGGCCACAGCCTGTCCCCGGCCTCTGGCTCACCCCACCCACCCCGCCCCGATCCCAGTGAGGACCCGCATGACGCCACGCCGCCACCCGCTGCCGCCGCCGACGCCCGAGATCAATCTGCTCTGCGAGATCCTCCGGGGCACCCCGCGACTGCCGGGCGCGGCCTGCCGAGACCACCGGGACCTGTTCGACGCTGCACGGGCCAACGGGCGCGGGCACTCCACCCGACGCCTCGCCGCCGCCCGCGCCGCAGCCGTCCGGATCTGTCACACCTGCCCGGCCCTCAGTGAGTGCCGCTCATGGCTCGACACCGTGCCCCGGACGCAGCGACCGTCCGGCGTCGTGGCCGGCCAAATCAACCGCCACCCCACCCGAACACTGAAAACCCAACCAGCAGAGAGGAACTCATGACCGCCAACCCGACAAACCCGAGGTACCAGGACGTGGCGCTGGCCGCGAGGCTCGTCGCCGCCGTATCAGCCGAGGACCAACCCGGCTGGTCCGCTGTGATCGCCGAAGTCCGGGAGTCCGGCCGGATGGAGGAACTCGCGCTCGCGCTCGCCACGCGGGTCGTGCAGATCGCAGGCGAGCACTTCGATACTGACCGGCAGGCGATCCTCGACGCGTTCGCGTTCGACGCCAACGGGATGGCTAACCGGGAGAGGGGCAACCATGACGACGCCGAGTGAGCCAGGTCCGGGCGACGCCGACGACACACAGCCGGACACCGTGCGTGTGCCGGTCCGGTTTGGTGACGGGATCTTCACCCACGACGAGACGGCCAAGGTCGAAGCCGAGCACGCCCGGCAGTGGGATGCACGCCTCTGGTCCGACAAGCCGCCGCTGTGAGGTCCGGCCTCACGTCGTCGTAGGCGGTGCTGGACGGGTGCCGGAGCACTCCGGGCAGGCTCCGGGTCCCGCGCGGCCTGGCGTGACGCTCAGGCTGTCGACATCATGCGCGGCAAGGGGTTACGATCCGGGGGCTCCATTTCGATGTTCGAGAAGTCGCGGTGGTGGCAACGCCTATCCGTCACGGAGGTCGGCCCGATCAGCCGACGCTCCGGAAGACCACCGGGCAGCCACCGCCGCCTCTCGAACCGTCCGGAGTAAGACTTGGCTCCGACCATCGGTAACCAATCCGCCCGTCTCCCAAGCGAATCCGTGATTACACAAGCTGCGCGACACTACGCGCCGGATCGCTCACAGGAGGGCGACAACACCATGAACATCACCAGAGAACGCCACGCCGAGGTCATCGCGGCAGCCAAGGCCATCGTCGAGAAGGCGAAGTCGGCAGGCCGGGGTCTCACCACCACCGAGCGGGAGACCATCGACCGGCACCTCACCGAGGCGAAGACGATCAACACGGCCCTCGCAGACGAAGCACGGTCGAAGGGCATCATGGCCGGACTAGACGCGATGGCTCGCGGCGTCAGCGCCGGGCCGCGCAGCACCATCGACGACGGAAAGCGGCTCTCGCTCGGGAAGAGCATGGCAGCAGCCGTCGCGTCGAAGATGCTCGGTGGCCCTGACGGCGGCACCAAGGCTCTGGCACCGTCCGGCGCGACCGTCGTCGGCCTGGACTTCGACGAGAACCCGGTCGCACTCGGCAGAGTCGCTACCGGCCTGCTCGACATCCTCCCGGTGATCATGCACGACTCCCCGGTGTTCTCGTTCCTCCGGCAGGGCATCACCGGACGGACGAACAACGCGGCGGTCGTCGCGGAGGGCGCGGTGAAGCCGACCTCGCTGCTCGGCGTGGAACGCGTCGACAACGCGCTCTCGATCGTGGCGCACCTCTCCGAATTGATCCCCCGCTACTGGCTGACCGACAACGTCTCACTGCAGCGCTTCGTGAGTGACGAACTGCAGTTCGGGCTGGCCCTCGCCATCGAGGCGAAGGTCATCGCAGATGTCAACGCCACCAGCGGAATTCAGACGCAGACGTTCTCCACGTCGGCGCTGATGACGATCCGGAAGTCGCTCACGAAGCTGGAGGCCGCAGGTCTGGTCGCCGGGGCCATCGTGCTGCACCCGACCGCGTGGGAAGGCGTGGAGCTGGCCCTCGCGTCGACCAACGCCGTCGAGCATCTGGCCCTGCCCTACGACCCCGCGAGTAGGCGTCTCTATGGGGTGCCGGTGGTCGTGACGATCTCCGAGGCCGCTGCCGTCTCGCACGTCATCGCCAACGACGCGGTAGCACTCGACACCGACACCCTCGGAGTTGGCGTGCAGTGGTCGGAGAACAGCACCGCAGAGTCGTTCTCTCGCAACCAGATCCAGGCACGGTGTGAGGGACGCTTCGCCACGTCCGTGTACCGCCCCTTCGGCATCGTGAAGGCCGCGCTGGCATAGGTCCGGGAAGCGGCAAGGCCGGTGCTCCCGCCCGTCCACCGGCCCCTGCCGCGACCCCCTACCGGAGGCCCCGTAGCCACCCCCGGCTGCGGGGTCTCCTGCATCCCTGAGGGAGGGGCATCATGCCCAGCTACCGGACGCAGCACACGCAACCTGGGATCGCCAAGAGCGCCGGTCGAAGCACACGCCGATACCGCCGCCTCCGCGCCGAGTTCCGGGCAGCCTGTGCAGCATTCGTCAACCCGGACGGATCGATCGGCGCACACTGCTGGCTCGACGGGAAGCCCATCGACTACGCGCTCCCTGCCGGACACCCGGAGGCGTTCAACCTGGATCACTGCTACCCGGTGAGCACGCACCCGCAGCTGGCCGAAGATCCGGCCAACTTCCGGCCCTCACACTCCGACTGCAACCTCCGGCGCGGAGACCGCGCCCCGTTCATCGAACTCGGGAACCCGTCCGAAGACTGGTGACCTCACGCACCCACAGCCACGCCGCCACGCGACCCAGACAGTCCAACGGTGGCGCGCCCCCGGCCTGCCACCTGGCAAGCTCACACCGTCGCCCTGGTGACCAACCAGAGGCACCCAGGCGCACCCCCAGGGGATAGGGGTTCTACGCGCTAGCCTCGCGACCTGCGGCTCCGACCGGGGTCGCGGGGGCCTCTCCCCCCGACGACGGAAATCGAAACATCGAGGCATCGTGCGGGGGCGCTGACCGGCTGATTCGCGATGCCGAGTGACGTCGTTTGCGCGCAAAAGGTGACCATCAGGCGGGCGAGGAGTGCCTACAGTTGCTCAGTCAGCAAGCCCGGTTCTACGGGCTGTTGGAGCAGGGCGTTGACACACGCAGCAGCGGCGGATCTCGGGCGTAGTCTTCGCTGCGATGGGACTGACGTTCGACACCACGCAAGCGGCACGCACCGAGGACGAGCTCGCGGCTCTGGTCGAGGCGGTGTTCACCGCGCCCAAGGGCACGCAGGAAACGCACTGGCTTGAGTGGAAGAGCTCGCTCGACATGAGTTCTGCGGCAGGCAAGTTCGCGGTATCGAAGGCCATCTTGGGGTTCGCGAATCGCGCAGTTGACCACGCGCACCTCGCTTGCGAGGGTCTCGCCTACATGCTCGTCGGCGTCAATCCGGGCGCGGCGCAAGGCATCGCGACCCCCGATCACGCGAATCTGGCGCAGGGGATCAAGACGTACGTTCCGCGCATTGCGAGGTGGACACCGTGGTACGTCGAATTCCGCGGTGTCACAGTGCTGGTCATCGTGATCGAAGCGCCGAAGCGAGGCCAGCGAATTGCAACGCTGCAGCAGGAGTACAGCAACAGCGACAGCGACAGGTCGAAGAAGAAGACGTTTCGAGCCGGGACGATCTTCCACCGCGCCGAAGCGCACACCGAGCCAGCAGGGCCGAAAGAGGTCGAGATGCTGGAGGAACGACTGCTACAGGGTGTCCGCGAACCGGATCTCGAACTGAACTTGGAGGTGCTGGAGAGCAAGCCGCTGGTACGGCTGGACGTGGGGCCGGACGCGATCGAGCGATGGATCGAGGCCCGCGAAGCGCACGCACGCCAGGTCACCAAACCCGATCCGCCCGGCTACGAGCCGACCTCGGGTCTGCACAAGATGATGGGCCTCTATGTAAGCCCCGAAGAGAAGGCCGAATTTGAGGAGCGGGTGATCGACCACCTCGCGGAGTGTCGAGGGCAGGTCGTGAATCACGCTGTGCACCAACTGACTCGGTCCACGAAGAACAAGGTCGCCTTCATCGTCACCAATCCGACGAAGCGGCCAATCAAGGACGTACAGTTGCTAGTCCGACTCCTGGCCCCAGACCTGTTCGTGTGCGCCGGATACTCGCGGCCAGCCAACGTGCCCGACCTACCGGCATGGCCCGACATGATCGACAAGATGCTCAACCGGGGGCCTGAATACCGGCACCTCATGGACGCGTCGGGGGCCTACGACTACCCGTTCTCGAAACTCGAGGCGCACGTTGAAGTTCGGGGCGATTTTACCGAACTCACTTACAAGATCGGAGATCTTCGTCCCGGCCAGCCCGTCGAAACGAGACCGGTCACTGTCGTGGTGTGGTCCCCAGAGCAGCGGGACGACACGATCCCCGTGCAGCTGATCGCACGGTCGATGAATCGAGAGGGCGACAAAACGTCCGCTTCGTCGCTGGCCGTTTCCTCACACCAGTGGGACCTCTCCCATTGGTGTCCGCCGTAGCGGAGGCGCTAGGCGACGCAGACCTGCATCGGTGCGCTGAACGATCGCGCCCGGTTTACGGGCTGACTGCGACCTAGGGTCTGCTTGTCAGTCCAGGATATCGGTGCCCACACCGTTGCTCTGCGACGTGCGTCTTGCCTGCTCACGGACAGCGCATATCGGTCTCTAGTGCGCGACTACCTGGACTAGGTCATCGCGGCGGCGTCGGCGGCGCGACCGGCGGCACCGGTGCAGGTACGGCAGGCGGTGCCGGCGGTCCCGGTGGAGCCACGGGTGGCGGCATCAACTCGGGCGCGGGGGGCGGTGCTGGCGGCGCCGAGACGGTTCCGCCCGGGTTCGAGGTGAGGTCGCCGAACAACACGTCCCAGTTCATGGTGCTGAAGACCAGATAGGCCATGACACCGAAGTACACCAAGCCGGCTACCCCGATGACGGCCGTCACCCACCAAAGGATCGTCTCGAGCGGATCGTCGCCGGTTCGGGTGGGCTGTGCAGTCTGCGCCATGTCGCGGAGTCTAGCCACGGCATCCGGGCCGAAGCTGTGGGACTGGTCGGCGCTAGTGCGCCTCGCGCACCATTCGGCTCAGTGGGCCGCCCGCCCACCCCTGCGCATGCGCCTGCGTTGCGCGACGGACAGCACCACCAGGACGAGGATGACGCCGAACCCAATCGAGCCGCCGATCACATGTCCCCTGCCCGACGTTCCCACGTACGCATCGTCGCCCTTCACGCGAACGTCCACGCGTGACCCGACGAGCGGACGTCCGTCCACCCGGTGCAGTTCACCGGTGTGGGCTCGTCCGCCCTCGTACCACCGCACCGTGCAGTCGGACTCCCCGCTCCTCGTCGACGTGCACGTGACGATCGTCGCCACGGCCGGAGTGCCGGACCGATACTGGTGAATGTCGTGCACGCCGACGCCGACTGCGAAGAGCATTCCGGCGGCCACCGCCGCGACCACGAGCCAGCACCACTTGGGAAACGGCTTCCGCATCTGGAGCTGCCAGTAGGTCCGCCACACCGACTCTGCCGCGGCAGGCGCGCCGACATACCCGGATGCCTGCTGCGGCGCCCACACGCCTGCCTGCCCACGTTCGAGGTCGGCGATCCGCCGTTCGGGGTCGTCGTGGTCCATCAGCTGCTCCCCTGGCCG
>Ga0207668_10001729_pt1 | contig 12793 bp, 11 predicted proteins | sample KBSS43metaG_FD_184323 | JGI IMG/M metagenome (GOLD analysis project Ga0207668, IMG submission 184323) | Switchgrass rhizosphere microbial communities from Kellogg Biological Station, Michigan, USA - KBS S4-3 metaG (SPAdes) (version 2) | ecosystem: Host-associated > Plants > Roots > Rhizosphere... | reverse complement strand
CCCTTGGCATGTCGGCGTTGGAGACGTGCATGGCGAAGCCGTCGAAGGTGACCTTCCAGCGCCTGAACGGCTCGATGCACTTGAACGCCAGGTTGGGGCCGGCCGGCTTCTTCTCCTGCGGCGTATAGTAGTAGGCCCACATGGTGAGCACGCCGTCGTCGCCCGGCAGGCAGACCAGCACGCGGTCCTCCCACATGCGCCATTCCGTCGGCACCGAGCCCAGGTGCAGCCAGAACCCCATGTCGGCCTTGGCGTCATAGAGGGCGAACAGCAGGTTCTCCGCCCAGAACGGCTCCGCCGGCTTCTCGGCGACGATCGACTCCTTCTCCACGGGCAGCCCGTTGGAGAAATCCTGCACGGTCGGCATGGCGTCAGCTCCCATCGCTTCGTTTTGTCGTCGTTCGTCGCGCCGCCTTCAGGCGGGCGCGCTCAGCGGGCGAGGACCTTCTCGCCGGTCGCCTTGAAGTACACGGTGTAGACGTCGGCCCTGTCGAGGGTCGGGCTGATCGGCATGGCGGGCGTGCCGGCCGCGGCGGCGAGCGCGGCCTGGGTCTTGGCCAGGTCGTCGGTCTCGATCTCGTAGAGCGTCAGGAACTTCAGCGTCGCCCTGGGATTGTCGGCCTCCTCAGGCGCGACCTGGAACCGCTGCGCCGACACCATGCCGGGCAGCTTCAGCACGTCGCCGAGGTGTTCCTCGTCATACCACCTGTTGAACTCGGCCTCCTGGCCCTCCGCCGCGTTGGTCATCACCACGAACACGTACTTGGCCATCGGCAAGGTCTCCAGGAAGTAGGGCTGGGTCAGCCTTGGGCGGACCGCCCGGGCAGGCGCTCACGCTAGGCCAGCCCCGTCAGGTTCACAACCGTCGCCTCATCAGCTTTGCGCGGATGCGGCGGCGGGCGAGTCGAGGATGTCCAGGGTGGCGTGCCCCAGGCCGCGTTGCAGCCAGTAGCCCATGGAGTCCTGCATGTGCGTGCGCCAGTGGGCCTCGGCGCCCAGCCCGTCGCCCGCCTCGACGAACGCCGCCAGGCGTTCCTGGGACTGGAAGCCGGCCCGCTGGCGCTGGACCTGCGCCTCGTGCGGCTCGTGGTCGAGGAGGGCATGGTCGATCAGCGACATATGGCGCTCCATGATCTGCTGCAGCGCCGCCCCCATCAGCGTCAGGGTCTGGTTGCCTGAGACATCCAGCACCAGGGTATGGAAATCCGCCACCGCACGGGCGAGCCTCGGCGTGTCGCCCATAGCGTCGTACTCGGCGATGATCTGCTTGCGGAGCCTGAGGGCCGCCTCCTTCGGCTGGCCCTCGGCCGCCATCCTGGCCGCCGGCGGCTCGATGGTCAGCCGCGCGTCCATGATGTCCTTCAGCGTGGTGCGCTGGGTCTGCAGCGTCTGGCCCACCGCGCGGGCGACCAGGTCGCCGTTCAGGGCCATCACCCGGGCCCCGCCGCGCGGGCCGCGCGCCACCTTCACCAGGTTCTCCGACTCCAGGATGCGGATCGCCTCGCGCAGAGTCGGGCGCGAAACCTCGTAGCGGGCGATGAGCTGCGCCTCCGCCGGCAGGCTGTCGCTCGCCTTCAGCTCGCCGCGGACGATGGCGCCGCGGATCTCGGCCGCCACCCGCACTGCGGCCCGTTCCACCCTCGCCAGACTCATCGACACGCGCCCGCCCTCAACGCACTGCTCATGTGGTCGCGAAGAAGCCCGGGACCTTCGGGTCGACCCCCAGCGGTTCGCCCGGCGTGAACGTCGCCGGCACGCTGGTGAAGCCGGTGACGATGCCGACGTTGTCGAACTGCTTCACCGCCTCCAGGTCCACCTGGAAGTCGGGCATGCGCCGCAGCACCGTGTTGAAGATGATCTCGAACTCCAGCTTGGCGTAGAATTGCCCCAGGCACCGGTGCGTGCCCGAGCCGAACGCCACGTGCAGGTTCGGCTTGCGCTCCAGCACGACGTCCTCGGCCTCGTCGAATTCCTTCGGGTCGCGGCAGGCGGCCGCGAAGCAGAGCATCACCCGGTCGCCGCGCCGCATCGCCTGGCCGCCCAGCTCCACGTCGCGGGTGACGGTGCGGCACAGTCCCTGGGTCGGGGCCGAGATCCGCAGGAACTCGTCGAACGATGTGGCGGTCAGCGACGGATCGTCCTTCAACCGCTGGCGCAGGTCCGGCCGCCTGGTGAGGATGATGAAGGCGTTGTTGAGCACCGAGGCGGTGGTGTCGATGCCGGCCCCGATGATCAGGCTGGCCAGCTTGACGATCTCCTCGTCGGTGAAGTCGGCGCCCTTGTCGTTGGCGTCGAGCAGCACGCTGATCACGTCGCGCCCGCGTTCGCCCGTCTTGCGCGCCTGGACGGTCTCGATCACCCGCTGGTGCTCGAACGCCAGGTCGGGGGCCAACTCCTGCCAGCGCGGATCGTCGCCCGGAATGTGCGAGGTGAGGTGATGGTTGCGCGCCACCATCTCGTAGTGGTCGGTGGCCAGACCCGCGAGTTCCAGGCTCAGGATCGCCGGCACGATGTTGGAGACGTCCTTGGCGAAGTCGATGCGGCCAGAGGCGATCTTGCGGTCGAGGCAGGCGTCCACCAGGTCCTGCAGCCGGGCGCGCCAGCGCGCCGCGGCCGGCATGGAGAAGGTCGCCGCCAGCGCCTGGCGCGGACGCTCCCACGCGGGGGGATCCTCCTCGAGCATCAGGGCCGAGCTGGCCCGCGGCGGCACGAACAGCCCCTCGTACAGCAGGCCGTCCACCGGGCGGGACTTTCCCTGGGCGTCGATCACGTGCTGCGACGAGAACGTCTCCCAGTCCCGCGCCGCCTCGGTGAGCTCGTCGAAGCCGATCACCACCCAGTAGCCGCCGTAGTTCGGCGACCAGAACACCGGCCCGACCTCGCGGCGGATCTCCCGGTACCAGCGATGCCGCTCGTCCACGTACTCGCGGGTGTTGTGGTCGAAATACTCGACGACGCGGGCCCCCATCGGGCACTGGGCGACGCTCATCCGGACTTCCTCCCGTCGACGCCGGCGCGGCGCCCGGCTCGCAGCTCGCGGCGCACGGCCGAAGCTATACATACACCTGTTAAGGAGCGCGACAACTAGGACGGTCGGGCGACGTGGCGTCCATCAGACGATTGCGCTCGACAATCGGGTATACGATCGTAGGGTGATCGCCCACGATAGAACCGGGCATCCCGCGCTCGGCAGGGCGGAAAAGGGCGCAGACGATGGCGAGCTCCTACGATGTCGTGCTGCGCGGCGGAACGATCGTCGACGGCTCCGGCGGCGCACCCTTCGAAGGCGACGTGGCCATCGCCGGCGGCCGCATCGCCGAGGTGGGCCGCGTCGAGGGCCATGGCGCCCAGGAGTTCGACGTCCGCGGTAAGCTGGTGACCCCGGGCTTCGTGGACCTGCACACCCACTACGACGGCCAGATCACCTGGGAGAACCGCCTCGCGCCCTCCTCCAACCACGGCGTGACCACCGTCGTGATGGGCAACTGCGGCGTCGGCTTCGCACCCTGCAGGCCCGACCAGCACCACCTGGCCGTTAAGCTCATGGAGGGCGTCGAGGACGTCCCCGAGGCAGTCATGATCGAGGGCCTGCCCTGGACCTGGGAGACCTTCCCCGAATACCTCGACACCCTGGAAAACCGCCACGCCGACGTGGACTTCGCGGCCCAGCTCCCCCACTCGCCCTTGCGCGTCTACGTCATGGGCGAGCGCGGCGCCGAGCGCGAGCCGCCCACCGCGGCCGAGCTCGCCGAGATGCGCCGGCTGACCACCGAGGCGATCCGCGCCGGAGCCGTCGGCGTCTCCACCTCGCGCCAGCTCGCCCACCGGTTCCGCAGCGGCAAGTCGGCGCCCAGCGTGCTCACCGAGGTCGACGAGGTGCTGGCGCTGGCCGAGGGGCTGCGCGACGCCGGGACCGGCGTCTTCCAGATGATCTGCAACACGGCCAAGCCGCCGATGGAGGAGTTCGACGTCCTGCGCCGGGTGGCCGAGACCGCCGGCCGCCCGCTGTCCTTCACCCTGGCGAGCGGCGCTCCGGACGGGCGCGAGACGATCATGCGCGGGGTCGAGGCGGCGCGCGCCGAGGGCCTCGCTCTGCGCGCCCAGTTCTTCCCGCGCCCGGTGGGAATGCTGTTCGGGCTCGACCTGTCCTACCATCCGTTCGCGCTCAACCCGAGCTACCGCCCACTCGAGACGCTGTCGCTCGCGGACAAGCTGGCGGCGCTGCGCGATCCGGCCCTGCGCGCGCGCCTGCTCGCCGAGGCGCCCGACGATCCGAACCCCTTCGTGCTCTCGATGGTGCGCAGGATCGACAACCTCTTCGTCCTGGGCGATCCGCCCGACTACCAGCCGTCGCCGGAGGAGAGCCTGACGGCGAAGGCCGCGGCGACCGGGCAGGACCTGCGCGAGGTGATCTACGACGCGCTGCTGGAAGAAGACGGCCACGCCATCCTCTATTGTCCGCTGGGGCCGCTGGGAGAGAACCCGCGCGCGCTGTTCGAGAACGAGGGGGCGGTGCTGGGCCTGGGCGACGGCGGGGCGCACTACGGCATGATCTGCGACGCGGCCTATCCCACCTACCTCCTGACGCGCCTCAGCCGCGACGCGCCTAGCCACGAGAAGGTCGCCGTGCCCGCGGCCATCCGCGCCCTCACGCGCACGCCGGCCGAGACCGTGGGATTCCTGGACCGCGGCCTGATCCGAGCCGGGCTGAAGGCCGACCTCAACGTCATCGACTACGACTCCCTGCGCCTGCATGCGCCCCGCGTCGCCCGCGACCTGCCGGCCGGCGGCAAGCGCCTGTCGCAGAAGGCGGACGGCTACGTGATGACCCTGCTTGACGGGCAGGTGACCTATCGGGATGGAATCCATACCGGAGCCCTGCCCGGCCGCCTGATCCGCGGTCAGAGGCCGGCCGCAACCTAGGGAGAGAGCACGATGCAACGCGTGGTGCTGACCAACGCCAATCTCATCGACATCGACGCGGGCGCGCGGCCGGGCGCCACCATCGACATCGTGGCCGATCGCATCGAGGCGGTGAGCTTTGGCGGGGCGCCGCCGCGCCGCCCGGACGCGCGGGTGATCGACCTTCAGGGCGCCAGCGTCATGCCCGGCCTGTTCAACTGCCACTACCACGCCACCTACAAGAACGTCGGCGGCGGCTCCGCCTTTCCGGTGGGCATGGACGCGCCGCCTGGCCTGCAGACGCTGAGGGCGGCCCAGCACCTGCGGCTGGCGCTGGAGAGCGGATTCACCGGCGTGATCAGCGCCGGCGCGCCCTACGCCATCGACGCCTCGCTGAAGCTGGCGGTGGAGGAAGGGACCATCCCCGGCCCGCGGATCATGGCCGGCAGCCGCGATGTCTCCACCACCGGCCACTCCCAGGACCTCTACTATCCCTGGCACTGGGGCGACGGCTCCTCGCCCAGCATCAACCGCTGCGACGGCCCGGACGAGTTCCGGCGCGGCATCCGCGCCGAGGTCAAGCGCGGGGCCGAGATCATCAAGATCTTCGCCACCGGCGGCCACGGCGTGCAGGGCGTGCCGGAGAAGATGGAGCTCTCCCGCGAGGAGCTGGCCGCGGCGACCGAGGCCGCCCACCAGCGCAACGCCAAGATCCGCGCCCACATCGCCAACAAGGGCGGCGTCATGACCGCGCTGGAAGTCGGCGTGGACGTCATCGATCACGGCGACGGCCTGGACCAGGAATGCATCGACAAGTTCCTGGAGACCGGCGCCTACCTCGCCCCCTCCATGCTCTACCCCTATCGGGTCAGCCAGGTCCGCACCGGGCCGTTCGTCGACAAGATGCGCGCCGACATGGACGCCATGGCCAAGGTGCTCTCCGTAGCCAACAAGGCGGGCGTGCGGATGGTGCTGGGCGACGACTTCGGCGCCGTGCCGCTGGACCACGGGACCTACGCCGACGAGCTCGACTTCTACGTCAACTTCGTCGGCATCCCGGTCCTGGACGTGATCCGCTGGGGCACCCGCAACGGCGCCATGCTGATGGGGCGCGGCCACGAGCTGGGCGAGGTGAAGGCCGGCGCCCTGGCGGACCTGATCGTGGTGGACGGCGATCCGATCGCCGATGTCGCGGTCCTGAAGGACAAGTCCAAGCTGCTGGCGGTGATGAAGGGCGGCGCGTTCGCCAAGGACGCCCTGGAGGCCCTGCAGGCGCCCAGCCGCGCGGCCCTCAGCGTCGCCTGACATGAGCTTCGGGCCCGACCTGCTGCTGGGCAGCTACTCGATCGCAGGCGTCCCGCCGCCGCAGCGCTACGCGGCGGCCGTGGCCGCAGGCTTCGAGGGCGCCAGCGTCATATGGCACGAGATCACCGCGCGCCGGGCGGCCGGCGAGACCCTGGCCGCGATGAACGCCGAACTGCGCGACGCCCATATCGCAGCGCCACAGTTGGAGATCATCCGCCTGCCCGGCCGCGCCGGCCTCTCCGGCTTCGCGGCCGAGGCCCGCGACATCGCCGAGACCGCCGCGGCCCTGGGCTGCGTGGTGGTGCAAGCCGCCGCCCTCGACCCCACCGCCAGTTACGACGACCTCGTCGAGGGCTTCGGCCTCCTGTCCCAGGCCTGCGCCAAGGAGGGCCTGTGTTGCGGGATCGAGTTCGTGCCGTTCCTCACCGGCGTGCCGGATCTGGAGGGCGCGGTGAGCCTGGTCCACGCGGTCAGCCAGTCCAACGCCGGCGTCGTCGTCGACTCCCTGCACTTCTTCCGCAGCGGCGAACCTTGGGACGCCCTGGCCGACCTGAAACCGGGCGAGGTGGTCGCCATCCAAGTCAACGACGGTCCGACCGCCCGCCCTACCGAGGACTACCGCGCAGAGGCCATGGGCCTGCGCCAGCTTCCCGGCGACGGCCAGTTCGACCTCACGCGCTTCCTCGACGTGCTGGAATCCCACGGGGCGATGGTGCCGCTCACCGCCGAGGTGGTGAGCCATGAGCTCGACGCCCTGCCGCCGGACGAGGCCGCCCGGCGCATGGCCGACTCGCTGCGCCGCCTCGCCGCCGGGCGCGCGTCCGCCGCGACCTGATTTCACGACGCCCCGCCAGGAGACGCCGATGCCGACACGGGACCAGATGATCCAGGCGATCGAAACCTATTGCCGGGCGGAGACGCAGAAGGACAAGGCCGCCTGGATGGCGTTGTTCGCCGAGGGCGCGGTGCACGAGGATCCGGTCGGCCTGGTGCGCAACGAGGGCCTGGAGAAGATCGCCGCCTTCTGGGACAGCTTCCAGCCCCGCGACGTGGAGCTTTGGCTGACCGAGCCGCCCATCGTCTGCGGCCATGAGGCGATCGCGCTCCTGCAATGCAAAGTCGGACCCGCGGACGACCGACGCCTGTCGGGCCGCATCGTCGACCAGATGATCTTCAACGAGGCGGGCAAGATCACCGCCGTCAGGGCGTTCTATGACACCTCCAGCCGCTGACCCGGGCCACGCCGACGTCCTGATCATCGGCGCCGGCCCGTCCGGCGGCGTCGCCGCGCGGCGGCTCGCGGCCGAGGGCGTCAAGGTGGTCTGCCTGGAACAGGGCCACTGGCAGGACCGCGACCAGTATCGCGGCGCCCAGTGGGACTGGGAGCTGGCCGCCGCCAAGGGCTGGGCCTCGCACCCCAACATTCGCGCCCGGCCCACCGACTACCCGATCGACTTCTCCGATTCGGACATGCAGGCGATCAACTTCAACGGCGTGGGCGGCGGCACGATCCTCTTCAACGCCATCTGGATCCGGTTCCTGGAGTCCACCTTCCGCACCAAGAGCCGGTTCGGCCTCGGTGACGACTGGCCGGTGAGCTACCAGGAGCTGCAGCCGTTCTACGAGCGCACCGACCGGGAGTTCGGGGTCTCCGGCATGGGCGGCAACCCCGCCTACCCGCCGGGCGAGGATCCGCCGCTGCCGCCGCTGCCCTTCAACAAGGAGTCGGTGGCGGTCGCCCGCGCCATCGCCGCCCACGGCTGGCATTGGTGGCCGGACACCAACGCCATCATCTCCACGCCCTACGACGAGCGGCGGCCCTGCGTACAGCGCGGCACCTGCCCCACCGGCTGCAACGAGGGCGCAAAGTCCTCCGCGGACATCACCCACTGGGGCAAGGCCGTCGCCCTGGGGGCCATGCTGGTCACCGGGGCGCGGGTGCGCCGCATCACGCTCGACGCCGCCGGCCTCGCCAATGGCGCGGAATGGGTCGACGAGGCGGGGGCGGAGCACTTCCAGTCCGCCGACGTGGTGCTGGTGGCCGCCAACGGCGTCGGCACGCCTCGCCTGCTGCTGAACTCGGCCAGCGCCCGGTTCCCCGACGGGCTCGCCAACCGCTCGGGCCTGGTCGGGCGCAATCTGATGATGCATCCGTTGGCGCTCGTGCAGGGCTTCTTCCACGACGAGATCGACTTCCTGCACAACGGCTCCACGGTCCAGTGCCTGCAGTTCGCCGAGGACGACCCCAGCCGCGGCCACCGGCTGGGCGCCAAGTGGTCGCTGCATCCCGGCCCCCTCGGCCCGCTCGCCGCCGCCCAGATGGCCTGGGCGCAGCATGGCCCCGGCGGCGATTACCACAAGCGCTTCGGCGAGCTATTCCGCCACGGGATGCACTGGTCGATCATGTGCGAGGACCTGCCCGAAGAATCCAACCGGGTGGTCCTGTCGAAGGACATCACCGACTCCTCCGGCATCCCGGCGCCGAAGGTCCACTACCGCTACAGCGAGAATTCGCTGAGGTGCCTGGACTACAACGTGCAGCGCGCGATGCAGGTGTTCGAGGAGGCCGGCGCCTGGAAGGTGCAGTCGGCCAACCCGGCCGGCGCCAACGCCCACTTCACCGGCACCGCGCGGATGGGCGACGATCCCGCGCGTTCGGTGGTGGACCGCTGGGGCATGGCGCACGACGTGCCCAATCTCGGCATCCTGGACGGCAGCGTGTTCGTGACCTGTAGCGCGGTGAACCCCACCAGCACCTTGAGCGCGCTTTCCCTGCGCAACACCGAACACCTGATCGAGCGCCGCGCCAGCCTGCCGACGCCGCAGCGGCGCACGAACGCGCCCGTCTCCCGCCCCAGGGCGACGCCGATCGTCGAGCCGCCGGCGCCCGAGCCGGTGACGGCCGAGGAACGGGCGCGGCTGAAAATGTTGGCCGGCGTCCTGATCCCCGCCGCCGACGGCATGCCCTCGGGCGCCGAGGTCGGCGTCGAGGGCCGGCTGCTTGACCGGGTGCTGGGCTCGCGGCCGGATTTCATTCCCAACCTGAAGGCCGCGCTCAGCCAGCCGGCCGACGATCCGGCCGCGCGCCTGGCCCGCCTCGCCGCCGACACCCCCCTGGCTCACCAGGCGCTGCTGACCGTCGTCGCCAGCGCCTACTACCTGGACCCCGGCGTGCGCGGACGCCTCGCCTACGACGGCCAGACCGGGCGCGCGCAGAAGCCCGACAGCTATCCGGCCTACATCGCCGAGGGCCTGCTGGACCACCTGCTGACGCCCGCCTGACATGCCGATCGCGATTGCGTTCGCCGGCCCAGGCCCTTAAGTGACGCGCGTCATCTTTTGCGAGTAATCATGTCCGAGGCCGCTCTCCTCCCCATTGGCAAGCGTGAACAGACCAAGGTCCAGAACCGCCAGTTGATCCTCGACTCGGCGCGCGAGGTGTTCGGCGCCCTGGGCTACGAGACCGCCACCGTGCGCGACATCATCCGCCGCACCGGCCTGGCGGCAGGCACCTTCTACAACTACTACCGCTCGAAGGAGGAGGTGTTCACGGCGCTGGCCGACGACGGGGCGCGCCGGTTCGGGCCGATCCTGCGCAGCTTGCGCGAACGCTCGCCGGACTTCACCAGCTTCGTGCGCCACGCGGTCTCGGCCTATTTCGACTTCCTGGCCGAGGAGCACCGCGTCTGGATCGCCCAGCGTCCGCCCGGCGAGCCGCACACCCATGTGCAGGGCGAGACGCCGGAGCGGGCGGCGGTGTTCGCCGAGGTGCGCGATGCGCTGATCGCCGAAAGCGCCCGGGGCGGCCCGGCGGCGGACCCCGACTACCTGGCCGCCGCCTGCATCGCCATCGCCCGCGAGGTGGGCGAGCAGATGTTGACGCGACGTCCGCTGGACACCAGGGGCGCGGCGGACTTCGCTGTGGCCATGATCCTGACGGGCCTCAAGGGCCTGCCGCAGACCCAAGGAAGGTAGGTCCTCGTGCGCGCATTGGTGGTGGAGGCCCTCGCCCCGGGCTACGCCGGCTGCTCGGTCAAGGAGATCGAGACGCCGACGCCGGGTCCGGGCGAGGTGCGGGTCAAGGTCTGCGCCGCGGCGGTGAACTTCCCCGACCTCCTGCAGACACGGGGCGAGTACCAGCACAAGCCGGCGCTGCCGTTCGTCTCCGGCACGGAGTTCGCCGGCGAGGTCGACGCCGTGGGCGAGGGCGTCACCGCCTGGAAGCTGGGTGACCGCGTCACCAGCGGCGGGGCGGCCCGGGTCGGCGGATTCTGCGAGTACGCGGTCGCCGGCGCGGACCAGCTTCGCCCCGCGCCGCGCAGCTTCAGCTTCGCCGAGGCGGCGGGATATGGCTCTGGCTACCTGACGGCCTACGTGGCCCTGGTCCGCCGCGCCCGGCTGCAGGCGGGCGAGTGGCTGCTGGTGCATGGGGCGGCGGGCGGCATGGGGCTGGCCGCCGTCGACCTCGCCAAGCATCTGGGCGCCAAGGTGATCGCCGCGGCGTCTTCCGACGAGAAGCTGGCCATCGTGGCGCGGGAGTACGCTCCCGACCACGTCATCAACATCACGGGCGGCTTCCGCGAGCAGGTGAAGGAGATCACCGGCGGGCGCGGCGCGGACGTGATCTTCGATCCCGTCGGCGGCGACGTATTCGACGAGAGCGTCCGCTGCATCGCCTTCGACGGGCGGCTGCTGGTCATCGGTTTCACATCGGGCCGGCTGCCGGTGCTGCCGGTCAACTACGCCCTGATCAAGGGCATCTCGATCGTGGGCGTGCGAGCCGGCGAGTACGGCCGCCAGTTCCCCGAGCGCGGCCGCGAGAACCGCGATGCGATCTTCCAGCTGGCCGACGAGGGCAAGATCCGCCCTCGCATCGACCGCGAGTTTCCGCTGGCCGAGTGGCGGGACGCCTTCGGCACCCTGGCCGACCGCAAGGTGGTCGGGAAGACCATCATCCGCCCGGATCTCTAGCCCGAGCGCCGGTTATCTAACCCAGGCTGAAACCTTTCGGCGAGTTGGGGCGACTAAGGGGTGAGCCCCACCATTCCGGGGCCGCCGCCGGATGAGGCCTATGCGTCAGGGACCCGAGGAACAGAGAAGCGGCGAAGCTGGCGCGGCCTGCGTGCGCGCCGCCGATTGGTACGCCACCTGGCCCGCGCCGGTGTTCGCCTCCGCCCCCGGCTGCGAAGCGCGCGTGCGCCGCTACGTGGGCCTGCCCCACGAGATCGAGCAGCCCGCCCTGCACGAGACGGTGTTGTGCCTGCACCTGGGCGGCCCCAAGCGCATCCGCCGTCGCCGTGCGGGCGTGCGGACCCTGCACGACGTCGCCCCGGGCCAGCTCACCCTGCTGCCCGCGGGCCAGTCGAACGGTTGGTCGGTGGACGGGCCGGTGGACTTCGCCCACTTGGTCCTGCGCCCCGAGATCCTGGCGCGCATCGCCCAGGAGGAGTTCGGGCGCGAGACGATGGAGCTGCCGGACACGGTCGGGCTGGACAGCCCGGAGATTTCGGGCCTGTTCCGCCGCCTGCTGCCGGCCGTGGAAGGCCGCGGGGCGGCCGGGCGGCTCTACCCGGACTGCCTGCTGGTGGTGCTGGCCACCACCCTGATGGCCGAGCACGCCGTGCGCGCCGGAACGGCGGCGCCGGCGTTCCGCAAGGGCGGACTGGCCGGCTGGCGGCTGCGCCGGGTGGTGGACTACATGGCCGCCAACCTGTCCCACGACATCGACCTGGCCGAGCTCACCGCGCTGACCGGCCTCAGCCGCGCGCAGTTCTTCCGGGCCTTCAAGCAGACCACAGGCTCCAGTCCGCATCGCTACCTGGCGGCCATGCGCCTCGACCGCGCCAAGGCGCTGCTCGAGACCAGCGAGCTGCCGGTGGCCGAGATCGCCAGGGCCGTGGGTCTGTCGGACGCCGCCCGCTTCGCCGCCCACTTCCGCGCCCGCTTCGCGGTGACCCCGGCGCTGTTCCGCCTGAGCCGGCTCTAGCGGGCAGCTTCGCGCAATAGCTTCGCGCCGCGGAATCCGACATTGTCCCGCGCGATGGAACAGACTCCCTTCTTCACGCGCGACGGCGAGCGCTTCGTCCCGACCCAATTCGCCAAGGGCCCGTGGGGGACCGCCACGCTGCATGGCCGTGTGGTCATCGGCCTCCTGGGCGCAGAGATCGAACGCCGGCATGGCGATCCCGAGATGATCCCGGCTCGACTGACGGTCGACATGTTCAAGCTGCCGGACCTGTCGCCCCTGGAGGTGAAGACCCGGGTGGTGCGCGACGGCTACCGCATCCGGGTGATCGAGGCCGAGCTGTTCTCGGCCGGCGTCAGCGTCGCGCTGGCCACCTCGCAGATCCTGCGCCGCACCAGCGCCCCGCCGGGAAATGTCTGGAGCCCGCCCAACTGGAACGTCCCGCGTCCCGATGACATTCCGCCGCCGGACGACCCGCGCGCCGGCATGAGCGGCATGTGGGCCACGCGCCCGATCGTCGGCGCCATGGGGACCCACGGCGACCGCCGCGTCTGGATGAAGGACATCCGCGATTTGGCGGACGGCTACCCGCTGACGCCATTCGGCCGGGTGGCGCTGGCC
>Ga0207668_10001728_pt1 | contig 12795 bp, 14 predicted proteins | sample KBSS43metaG_FD_184323 | JGI IMG/M metagenome (GOLD analysis project Ga0207668, IMG submission 184323) | Switchgrass rhizosphere microbial communities from Kellogg Biological Station, Michigan, USA - KBS S4-3 metaG (SPAdes) (version 2) | ecosystem: Host-associated > Plants > Roots > Rhizosphere... | reverse complement strand
GGTACGATCCGACCACCACCAAGCCCGAGAACGTCTCGCTCTCGGTTCGCGCCGGCCCGACCGGCGAGTGCGAGGTTTACTGGGGTGTGACCCGCGTCAACGCCGGTGAGTTGCTGAACCGTGCGGTGGACAAGCTCAAGCTCGAAATCGCCAAGCAGGGCGGCGCCAACGCCCCCGGCCTCGAGCTGCCCGAAGCGCATATCCGCGGCGACGTGAACACGCCCTATCGCTGCATCGGCGGTGCGGTGTTCACCATGCAGCGGGCCGGGTTTGCCCGCGTCGGCTTCATTTCCGAGCCGCCCCCGGGCGCCGGCGCCTGATCTCTCGTTAGGAGTACGTTCGCATGGCCATGAGCGCAGGCACCGCCGAAGGCGAGCCGATGATGGACATCAACACCACGCCGCTGATCGACGTGATGCTGGTGCTCCTGATCATGTTCATCATCACCATCCCGATCCAGACCCATGCGGTGAAGCTGGATCTGCCGACCAACAGCAACGATCCCAGCCCGCCGATCGACACGGTCAAGAACAAGGTCGTGATCACTCCGCAGGGCCAGATCATGTGGAACGGCACGCCGATCACCCTGCCGACGCTGCGCAGCTACCTCGCGCTGACCTTGCAGCTCCCGACCGAGCCGGAACTGCATCTTCAGCCCGATCCGCAGGCTCGCTACGAGCTGGTCGATCAGGTTCTCGCCGTGACCAAGCGGTCGGGCGTGACCAAGATGGGCTTTGTCGGCAACGAGGCTTACGGCAACTTCTGATCCCGCCTGGGATCGATGTTCGGAAAGGGCGGCTCCGGCCGCCCTTTTTCGTTTGTGACAAAATCGGAGCCTCGTCGAAACGGGGAGGGGGACTGGCTACGGAGCCAGTTATGGAGGGGCGGTTCCACAAACGCCTCCTCATGGAGACTCGTCTCCACCAGCCTTCGGCCGCCCCCAGTTCCGGGGAGGCGTCTCGTTCAAACTCCCGCCGGCATTCCCTTGAAGCCTTGGGCAATCACATACCACTCGGACGACTCCTTCCGGCTCGCCGGCGGCTTGGCGTGACGGACGTGCGAGAACATGCGCTTGAGCAGCGCGACCAGATCGTTGTCGGCGCCACCGGCGAGGACCTTGGCGACGAAGGCGCCCTGCGGCCGCAGCACCTCGCCGGCGAAATAGGCGGCCGCCTCGACCAGCGCCATCGTCCGCAGATGGTCGGTCTGGGCATGACCCACGGTGTTCGCGGCCATGTCGGACAGGACGAGATCGGCTGGCCCGCCGAGCGCCTCGGCAAGGCGGGCAGCGGCGCTCTCGTCCATGAAATCGAGCTGCATGATCTCGACCTCGTCGATCGGATCGACCGGCAACAGGTCGATGCCGACGATGCGCGCCCGTGGCGCACGCCTGCGCACCACCTGACTCCAGCCGCCCGGCGCGATACCGAGGTCGACGACGCGCTGGACGCCGTTCAGCAGCCCGAACCGTTCGTCCAGTTCGAGCAGCTTGTACGCCGCGCGCGACCGGTAACCCTCGGCCTTCGCCTTGCGCACGTAAGGGTCGTTGAGCTGGCGCTCGAGCCAGCGGGTCGAGGCCTGGGTACGGCCGCGCGAGGTGAGGACGCGTCGGCGTCCGCCAGATCCGCCGCGGCTCACGAGAAACGCTCGCCTTGCGCCATCAGCCCACGCAGGATCCCCTCGCGGATGCCGCGGTCGGCCACCGTCACCATCGGCGAGGGCCAGAGGTCGAGGATCGTATCGAGGATCGCGCAGCCGGCGACGACGAGGTCGGCGCGCTCCTCGCCGATGCACGGTTCCCTGGCGCGTTCGGGCACCGACTGCGCCGCAAGCCGCGCCCCGATCGCGCGCATCGCCGCCGCCGGGACGCGCGCGCCGTCGACCATCTTGCGGTCGTAGCAGGGGAGGTCGAGATGCACGCTGGCGAGCGTCGTCACCGTGCCGCTGGTGCCGAGCAGCCGCATCGATCCGCTCCGTGGCAGGCGCCGCGCGAAGTCGGCGAACGATTCGGCGACCTTGGCCTTCATGCGGTCATAGGCGGCGATCCGCGCGGCGGCGCTGTCGTCATGGGCGGGCTCGCTCTCAGTGAGCGACACCACCCCCCAGGGGGCGCTGAACCAGGCGAGGATCTCGGGCTCCTCGTCGTCAGGCTGGACCAGGACCAGCTCGGTCGAGCCGCCGCCGATGTCGAAGACCAGCGCTGGTCCCTCGCCCGGCTCGATCAGGACGTGGCAGCCGAGCACGGCCAGCCGCGCCTCCTCGCTCGCCGGAATGACGTCGAGGAGGATGCCGGTCTCGCGTCGCACTCGGTCGACAAAAGCGGCGCCATTGCCGGCGCTGCGGCAGGCCTCGGTCGCGACCGAACGGACCAGCGATACCCGGCGGCGCTTCAATTTGGACGCGCAGACCGACAGGGCTGCGATCGCCCGGCCGATGGCCGCCTCGCTGAGCTCGCCGCTCGCCGACAGGCCTTCGCCCAGCCGTACGATGCGCGAGAAGGCGTCGACGACGACGAATCCGTCCTTCTCGGCGCGGGCGATGAGCAGGCGGCAATTGTTGGTACCAAGGTCGATCGCGGCATAGGTCTTGCCGCTGCCCCGCTGCGGTGCCCGCCCGATCGGAGGCCGCCTGCGCGGCGGGCCGGACGGAACGCCCGGTAACAGGTTGCTCTGCGCCATGTGTAACGATCTCTTCGCGCTCACCATCGGCCAGACGGCCGCCGGTACTTGGCAGAAAGACTATCGAGCGTTTGCGGGCGCGGCAAGCCGACCCGTGGGAGCGGATCGGCGCGGCGTCGGGTGTGTTGACACCCCGACGCGCTCCACCTAAGTGCCGCAACCGCGTTGCCCCGTCGTCTAAAGGTAAGACTACGGACTCTGACTCCGTCAATTGAGGTTCGAATCCTCACGGGGCATCCACTTTCTGAAAGCATGCTGTGCCTCGGAGCCGTATCGATCGCGCTGCCGAAAGACCGTAGGCCGCCGCTTCAGCTTGTCCGTGGACAACCGCCACACGCATCGTTACCCGCTGAAGAGTAAGGATTGGGTCTGAGATCTATGAAAGCACCTGTGCCGGCAAGTGCCCGGTCTGGCACGTTCGACGCGCTGCGCCAGGCCGGCTACGACATTCGGACCTTGGAGCCGACACCGCCGGCTTTCGGGCATGCCTTCAAAAGCGGTGAACTGCCACCAGAACCGTGGCGTCTGCCATATACGGTCGGTTCGACGCCGTCGGAGATACTCGTCGTCGATGGGGCTTGGATCTATCCGTCTGGCGAGATCCTGGTCGACGACTATTTCTTGCGGAGTGACACTCTTTTCGTCAACTACCGGCCGAAGCGCTACCAAATCCCGCTGCTAACCAGCCTGGCGGTCTGGGACGAGGCGCAAGGGCGGCGCGTGCCCCCGCCCGAATTCAGACTGTCGAAGATCGATCGGCCGGTGTTCGTGGCGACCAATTTTCGTGCCAGCAACGCCTATCACTTCATGCACGAGATCCTCGGGCGCCTTCACTTCCTCGAACTGGCGGAAGCGGAGTTTGGCCGCTTGCCGATCTTGGTCAACCGTCCCAAATTCCCAATCCAATACAGCCTCCTTGCTGAAATCTTCGGTGACCGGGAAATTCTGTGGCACCCGCGGGAGACGGTCGTGGAAGCCTCCCAGGCGATCATCTCCCGACATCCGGCCGGGCCGCTTGATCTGTCGATTCCGTCGATGCGGCGGCTACGGGCGCGATTGCGTGAACTGGCAGGAAATCCTGTCGCGGAGGGACCCCCGATCTACATCTCACGCGGCGATGCCAGAAGCAGGTCGTTCGGTCGGAACCTCATCGACGAGCGGCCGCTCATCGCGCTCTTTTCCCGCTACGGGTTCCGGACGATGATCGTCGGGCAGGAATCTCCTGAAGCACAGATCCACAGCTTCTCCCGCGCGCCAGCAATCGCCGGTATCCATGGTGCCGGCCTTACCAACATGATGTTCATGCCGGACGGTGGCGCCGTCATCGAAATCTCGGGCGTTCCCCTGACGAACGATCACATGGCGCGCGATGCGGAACTGTTCGGCTTCGACTACAAGATCGCCGTGTCCTCGGGTGACGATGTCCGTGTCGATCCCGACCTCGTCGCGATCGAGGCCAATCTCGACTATCTTTGCAATCAGGGCGTACTGCCAGCGCTCTGGCGCGGGGCACGGGCCGCCGGTTGAGGGGGTTCGCGGGGCTGCCCACAACGCGGCGGTCAGAATGCGGAGGCGGTCGCCGGTTCCTGCCTTTGAGCGCGGCATCCGGCGCATGACGCGCCTCATGCGCCGGACACCGATCTGTTGAGGCCTGCTTCGCCGTCCGGGTCGAGAAGCTGCGCGACGACGAGCCCGATGTCATCGCGATCGACCGGCCGCCGCCAATCTCGCGCGAGGTCACAACCGCGATCTAGAGTGCTGCCCGCGCACATCAGGGGCATGGCCGGCCGATCGCAGTGGCTCCATCCGGGTTGGCGCCGATCATCCCACGGTTCCGCCTGCGCGCGGCCGGTCTTGCATCTCTGAGGCGGGTCGGGCCTTTGGGCACCGTTGTGACCGACTCTATTTCATCGCCTGGCACCAAGCGGGGCACGCTGGACAACCCGATCGAGTATGCCAGGGCACGGCGCATCTGGGTGCAGGATGACCATGTGTTCGTTGAAACGCACCGGGGCACCATCTTCACGATGACGCCCGAGGTGGCGATCGAATTCGGGCGGCTGGTGAGTTCGGCCGGCGCCGATGCGCTGATCAACCGGGTGATCATGGCCAACCCGGACGAAGCGCGCGGCTGTAAGAGCGAGTAGGGGGATCGCCCCTTCGGGCGTGCATCGGCCTTACGGCAGGCAATTCCAGCAGTTAACCGGACGTTAGGGCCGGGCCTGTACTGCTGAGGCTGGAGTTCGCATGCAAAGCGCCGAAATTGTCTATGAGAGGCGGGATAGGTTCATCATCCGTTGGGATGATGGCAGGGGTTCGGCGTCCATCGACATCTCCGGTTTCTGGTCTGACGATGACGTGACCGACTTCCTGCCGCGCGCAGCCGACGTGATGATGCGATCCCGGTCACGACACGGCGGCGCGCACGTACTCTTCGATCTCACGAAAGGTGAGGTGCTGTCGGGTGCCCTTTTCGAGAGAGTGCAGGCTGGGAGCGCAAGGATCGTCCAGCCACAGGACCGGGTCGCGATCGTGTTCGCATCCAGCCTGCTGAAGCTTCAGGTAAAGCGCTACGAAAGCACCGAGAACACAGAGTTTTTCATCTCGCGGCGGGCCGCTGACATGTGGTTGCACGCCCATATCCAATTTGCACCATAGCAGCGTCCGGGTCGACCGGGCGACAATCAAGTCGCCGCGGGAGGGTGCTCGCCTCCGACCATTTGCACGGCTTTGCCGCGGCGCGCCCGTCCACAGTGCTGCCCCTTACATCCATGCGCCGTTGCGCGTCTGCAGACCTGAATCGCCGATCAGGTGAACCTTCCCGCCGCGCATGATCTTCCGCGAGCACTCCGCGCTGTTCCCCGCCATGTAAATTGGCGTTCAACCCGGACCACATATGGGGGTGGAACAGGACGCCGTCTCGACCGGCGCTGGCGCGAAACTGGTAGCCGCGGCGCTCTTGGTCGAAGCCGGCCTTGACGGGGTGGCGACGCGATTCATGGCAGTTTCGGGCCGTTACAAGTGCGGCGATGATCCAGGCGGTGACAGGCGAAATACTCTCTGTGCCGTTTCGTACTAAATTCTTATAGTTAAGGTGTCGACAACCTATTCGCGCCGGCGCATCGTCCAATTGCTTCCATCGAAGCACGAATCAGGGGACGCTCTCATGAACAAAATTCTTCTCGCTTCGGCGGCTGCTGCCGCCATGACCGTTGCCGCTCCCGCATTTGCGACCACGATCGATTTCTCCAGTCTCCCAATCGGGGTGTACAATGGCGCGATCGTGACCCCCGAGGCGACCTTCACCTCGTCGACCGGCGAGTTCTACGTGGGTGCGGCTGGCCTGGATCATGAAATCTGCCCGCTGACCTCCGCGTTCAATTGCGAAGCTTCGGTCGATGTTGCCTTCACCAGCGCCGTCGACAACCTCACTTTCGATACCTCAGGCTATGACGGCACCTCCACGCTGTTCGTGAGCGGCATCGCGAGCAGCGGTGCGTTCAGCACCTCTTTCTCGAACGGCGGCGCCTACACCTATGCCGTCAGTCTCTCGGGCTACAGCGGCATCACCAGCCTGTCGCTCAGCACCGACGACGGCGCCGGCATCGCCTATGATCACTTCACTTTCGACGGCAGCGGTGCCGTTCCGGAGCCTGCGACCTGGGCGATGATGATCACCGGCTTCGGCCTCGTCGGTGGCGCGATGCGTCGCCGCTCGACCAAGGTCGGCTTCGCGATCTGATCGCCATCGGATTACGCGAAGTAGACAGCGCCGCCGGTCTCACGAGGGCCGGCGGCCCTGAACGGGCCATGTTCCTCCGATGAGCAGGAGCATTGGCGGCTCGATGAGTGCGCGGCGAACACCGTCGCGATCGTCACGATCGGCGGCGTCGCCGTTCACATCCACCGTCCAGCCGCACGCGAGCCAGCACGCCTCCGGATAGCTGCTGAACATCGGCCGTGTTCCTTGAAGGCGTAGCGGCACTTCATGCGCGAGACCTCGGCGCCCTTGGCGGTGACGAAGAGGTGCAGCTCGCCGGCATCGCGGCCCTTGTACCCTTCTCGCACCGCGCCGCCTTCTGGACCCGTGCGCCGGTGAGCGGCAGATGCCCCCACTTTCGTCGTGGCCTGCCCCCAGATGCCTCGCGATCAGGTGCGACATCTTGGGCGGCGGAGACGGCAGAATGCGACGTTTCCCTGGGAATTCAAGTCCTTAGCGCGACCGCATGGGCCATACTTGACAGGGTCTGGCGGAGAGGGTGGGATTCGAACCCACGGTGAGCTTGCACCCACAACGGTTTTCGAGACCGTCCCAATCGACCACTCTGGCACCTCTCCGCAGAGGCTTGGCGGGCGCCGCAAAGGCTCTGGAAGAGCTGCGGGCCGGTCGACAGGGGGCGGGCCTTAGCGGATGCTTTCGGGCTTGCCAAGCACCCCGCGCTTGCTTCCGCCAAGGCGCGCCCTAGATATAGGCCATGCATAACGACTCCCTGGCGCCCCATGAGCTTCCCGACGGGATGGTGCCGCTGCCGGTTCCCCCCGTCGCCCATGCCAGCTTCGCGATCGGCGATGTGGTCCGCCATCGCCTGCTCGACTTCCGCGGCGTCATCTTCGACGTCGACCCGGTCTTCGCCAATTCGGAGGACTGGTATCAGTCGATTCCGGAGACGGTGCGTCCGCGCAAGGACCAGCCCTTCTACCATCTCCTCGCCGAAAATGCCGAGGCGAGCTATGTCGCCTATGTGAGCCAGCAGAACCTGGAGCATGATTCGAGCGACGAGCCGGTCGATCACCCCGCGCTCGACGGCATCTTCGACGGGTTCAAGCCGGGCCGCTACACCTTGAAGCGCAACCATCGGCACTGATCTCTCGATCGTGATCTTTCGGCCGTTCGGCGGTGCCTCGCCTTCGGGGAATCGTTGACAGCCGGAGCAGCTTCCACTAGCGAGCCGCTTTCCCGCGCGGGGTCTGGCTTTGGTCGTTACGGCCTTGGTCATGCTGTTGCGTGCAATACAGACTGGAAGTGAAGAGAACCATGTTCGCTATCGTGCGCACGGGCGGCAAGCAGTATCGCGTCGCCGCCGGAGACAAGATCGTCGTCGAGAAGATCGCGGGTGACGCGGGTTCGACCGTGTCGCTGGGCGACGTCCTGCTCGCGGGCGAGGGCGCGGAGCTCAAGTCGGTGGAGGGCCTGACCGTCTCTGCCGAGATCGTTGCGCAGGCGAAGGGCGAGAAGGTCATCGTCTTCAAGAAGCGTCGCCGCCACAATTATCGCCGCCGCAACGGCCACCGCCAGCAGCACACGATCCTCAAGATCACCGCGATCGGCTGAGCCGGCGTCGAGCGAACCCAGGAGTAATCGGAAATGGCACATAAGAAAGCAGGCGGTTCGTCGCGCAACGGTCGTGATTCGGCCGGCCGTCGCCTCGGCGTGAAGAAGTTCGGCGGCGAGATCGTCGTCGGTGGCAACATCATCATCCGCCAGCGCGGCACCAAGGTCTATCCGGGCCGCAATGTCGGCATCGGCAAGGATCACACCCTCTTCGCGACCGGCGAGGGCCGCGTCGTGTTCCACGAGGGCAAGCTCGGCCGGAAGTACGTGTCGGTCGACGCGGTGGCGCAGGCCGCCGAATAAGCGGACGATCGCAGGGATCGTCCGGCAGGGCGATCCCTTGGGCCTTCGGGCCGTACCAGAGGGAGACGGGTCGCCCCGCCTCCCTTTTTTGCGTCTCCCTCTGTCGCTCGCCTGTAACCTTTTCGGCGCAGGTGCGTTTTCGGCCCGCGAGGGAGGCTTTCCATGTTTGCACGTACCGACCGGCTGCTGCTGCGGCCGGGCTGGATAGAGGATGCGCCGGCGCTTGCCGCCGCGATCGCCGATCCCGCGATCGCTCGCATGACCCGCCGGATCCCGCATCCCTATGCTCTCGCCGATGCCGAGGCGCATATCGCGCGTCAGCATGGCACCATGCTGCCCGACCTGCTGGTCTTCGCCCGCACCCATGGCGCGCCGCGGCTGGTCGGCGGCGTCGGCATGGTCGAGGCCGGCGCGGGTCGCGCCGCACTCGGATACTGGATTGCGCGGCCGTATTGGGGGCTGGGCTATGCCACCGAGGCCGCGGCGGCAGTGATCGACATGGGGTTCAGCAGCCTGCGCCTGCAGGGTCTGATCGCCGAGCATTTCGCCGACAATCCGGCGTCGGGCCGGGTGCTGCGCAAGCTCGGCTTTCAGCCGACCGGGCTGCGGGCTGAGCGCGGCAGCGTCGCGCGCCGCGGGACGGCGCCATGCCTGCAGTACCGCCTTGCCGCCGAGGCCTGGGGTCAGGACGCCGAAGAGCCACTTGCGGCCTGAACGAGGGCGCGCGCGGTTCCCTCGCGCGCGCTACTCGGCTAAGCGGTCCCCATGCATTTTCTCGATCAGGCCAAGATCTTCGTCCGTTCGGGCGCGGGTGGGCCGGGGGCGGTCAGCTTCCGGCGTGAAAAATTCATCGAATATGGCGGCCCCGACGGCGGCGACGGCGGCAAGGGCGGCGATATCGTGTTCGAGGCGGTGGAGGGCCTGAACACCCTCATCGACTTCCGCTACACCCAGCATTTCCGGGCGAAGCGCGGCGTCGGCGGCGCGGGCTCGAACCGCACCGGCGCGGCCTCGCCCGATCTCGTCATCAAGGTGCCGGTCGGTACGCAGATCCTTGCCGAAGACCGCGAGGAGGTGCTGCTCGATCTCACCCGCGCCGGCGAGCGGGTCGTGTTCCTGAAAGGCGGCGATGGCGGGCGCGGCAATGCCAGCTACAAGACCTCGACCAACCGCGCGCCGCGCCAGCACGGTCCCGGCTGGCCGGGCGACGAGGCGTGGGTGTGGCTGCGGCTGAAGCTGATGGCTGATGCCGGCCTCGTCGGGCTGCCCAATGCCGGCAAGTCGACCTTCATCAACGCGGTTACCAACGCCAAGGCCAAGGTCGGCGATTATCCGTTCACCACCGTGCGGCCGCAACTCGGCGTCGTCCGCCACCGCGAGCGCGAGTTCGTGATCGCCGACATCCCGGGGCTGATCGAGGGGGCGGCCGAGGGGGCAGGGATCGGCGACCGTTTCCTCGGCCATATCGAGCGCTGCCGTGTCCTCCTCCACCTCGTCGATGCCAGCGGCGAGGATCCGGTGGAGGCTTGGCGCGTGGTCCGCGGCGAGCTCGAGAACTACGGTGCGGGCCTTGAGGACAAGCCCGAAGTGCTGGCGCTCAACAAGGCCGACGCGGTCGAACCGAAGGACTTCGCCAAGCTGGTCAAGAAGCTGGAGAAGGCGAGCAAGGTACCGGTGCTGCCGCTGTCCGGCGCGACTGGCGAGGGGTTGACGCCGGTGCTCGACAAGCTCCTCGCCGAGATCGCCGGTGACAAGGCTGCTGAGGAGGATTCGACGGGGGGCGAGAGCGAGGAAGACTGGAGTCCGCTCTGACGGTCTGGTGCTGCTGCGCAAGCAGGAATACCCGGTGTGGTTGATCCGTTCAGAGAGAGAACGTTTGTATTTCGGATCCATCCCCGCGTTTCTTCGTTGAATGCCACGGAAATCGAAGGAGATCTGCCGTGGGTGAGTTTATCGACAAGGTGAAGGGCGCCGCCAATGAGGTGGCTGGTCAGGTTAAGCAGGCGATCGGCCGCAATTCCAACGACCCGGACCTTGCCGCTGAAGGTGCGGCGCAGGAGATCAAGGGCCAGGGCCAGCAGGTCAAGGGCAACGTCAAGGGCGCGCTGGGCGACAAGATCTGACACTATAGTTTGATCGTTACTGCCTCCGCGAAGAGGCCGATGGGCTGGCGCTATGCGCCGGCCCATTTTGCGTTGCGGGCCGGGCGTGGTGTCTCGATTCATTGCCCTTGCGACTTTCTGTACTTGCACTGAGAAGAGAAATAATCACTGACGTGGAGCAAGAGAAAGTATAATTCTCGGGCGGTTGCGGTAGATACGTCATGAATTAGAATAGCTTCATGATGAAGCACATCCTATACCGCCTTTAACCTCTCATAAACCACATTTGTTACCAGTCTGTCACGACAAATTCCGTAAAAAGTAACTAAGATTGGACGGGTTCTGGTAGAACCAGATTTCCTGCCCATTAACCAGCGAGATAAACCTCGGGAGATGATCTCTCGTCTATTCATCATCAGCACCACTCGGGCTGTTTTGAAGAGGCGTAAAAATGGCGATCGCTGGCGTCAACGTAAGCGGGGCGAACTACTACTCCGGTGAGAGTCCGTTTCTCGATCGCTGGAAGACGGCGGCGATGTGGATCGTCAAGGGTGCCGACGGCAGCAACCTGTCGCAGCCCGTCGCGACCGACGCGCATGGCTGGCCGCTCGGCGTCCCGGCCGGCGCGTCGGAACTGACCACGGTGGTCGAGCTCGACCCCAAGGATCTCGCGACGAGCGACCGCTACGTGCTGACCTATTCCGGTAGCGCCAACTTCCGCATCACCAACGCCACGATCGTCAGCCAGGAGGCCGGCAAGCTCGTTCTCGACCTCAAGGGCGGCGACTCCATCTCACTGTCGATCAAGTCGATCGACGCGGCCAACCCGATCCACGACATCCACCTCGTCCGCGAAGACCAGGTCGACGCCTTCAACAATGGGGAGATCTTCAACCCCGCCTTCCTCGACAAGGTGAGCGACTGGGGCCTCGTCCGCTTCATGGACTGGCAGCACACCAACGGCTCGACCATCGAGCATTTCGACCAGCTCGCCACCCAGGACTCGGCGAACTGGAGCCAGTCGAACGGGCAGGGCGGCGTGCCGCTTTCGGTCATGATCGCGCTGTGCAACCAGGCGGGTACCGACATGTGGTACTCGATCCCTGCCGAGGCCGATGACGATTTCGTCAAGCAGGCGATGACCTACATCAAGGACAATCTCGACCCCAGCCTGAAGGTCCACCTCGAATATTCGAACGAGGTCTGGAACTGGGGCTTCGCGCAGTCGAAGTACGCGCTCGTCATGGGCGACAAGATGTGGGGCGTCGATGCCAACGGCGACGGTCGGATTGATCCGGGCGACGCGCGCGAGCACGTCGCCGATGGCTGGCTGCAGTTCTACGGATACCGCTCGGCGCAGGTCGCCGACATTGCCAATCAGATTTTCGGGACCGAAGGCGCCGACCGCCTCGAAACCGTGATCTCGACACAGACCGCGACGGAGGGCCGCGAGGCTTCGATCATCAAGGGCATCGCCAAGGCCAATCTCGGCTCGGTCGGCGACCTGTTCGATGATTTCGCGATCACCGGCTATATCGGCATCACGCTGGACGAGACCCAGATCCTGTCCTGGGCGCGCTCGGGCGATGCGGGCATGGCCGCGGCCTTCGACTCGCTTGGCCTGAACGATCCGACCACGGGCTCGATCGCCAAGGTCATCAAGGACTACGAATATTACGCCAATGTCGCGGCCAAATATGGTCTCAGCCTGGATGTGTACGAGAGCGGCGCGCATTTCGTCGCGTCGCAATATTCGACCGAGAACCAGTCCGAAATCTCGAACTTCTTCGCCAAGCTGATCCGCGATCCGCGGATGGCGGAACTCTACACGATGAGCATAGATGCCTTCAAAGGCGTCGGCGGCGACGTCATCACCGCGTACACGGCGGTGCGCGAGCCGGGCAAGTACGGCTATTGGGGGCTGCTCGACTCAATTTACGACGAGCGCAGCGAGCGCTACATGTCGTACATCAACGGCGTCGCCACGGCGGGCGCGCGGCCTGACCAGCCGGTGCTCGGCCCCGATGGCGACGATGTCCTCGACGGGACCAACGCCCCCGACATCATCTCCGGCGGCAACGGCCATGACCTGATCCACGGCCTGGTCGGCGACGATCTGCTGAGCGGCGACGCCGGCAACGACACGCTCTACGGCGATGCCGGCGACGACATCCTGGCCGGCGGCGATGGCGACGACGTGCTGTTCGGCGGCGACGGCAACGATGTGCTCGACGGCGGCGACGGCATCGACGTGATGACCGGTGGCAGCGGCAACGACACCTATGTCGTCGACAACATCGCCGATGTCGTGATCGAGGCGCAGAACGGCGGCACCGACACCATCATCACCTCGCTGACCAGCTATGTCCTCCCCGACTGG
>Ga0207668_10001727_pt1 | contig 12797 bp, 8 predicted proteins | sample KBSS43metaG_FD_184323 | JGI IMG/M metagenome (GOLD analysis project Ga0207668, IMG submission 184323) | Switchgrass rhizosphere microbial communities from Kellogg Biological Station, Michigan, USA - KBS S4-3 metaG (SPAdes) (version 2) | ecosystem: Host-associated > Plants > Roots > Rhizosphere >... | reverse complement strand
CCTGGACCAGGAGCTTGTCGACAAGCGTGGTCTTGCCGTGGTCGACGTGGGCGATGATGGCGATGTTGCGGAGGTGCTCGCGATTCATGGTGCTTCTGTTCAAAAGTGGGCTTCGCGGCCGGGCCGCGAAAAACCGCATATTGTACGATGCAAGGGACGGGCCACGCCACTAATATTTTGAAAAAAGAATAACTTAGGCTATAATCCTGATTCGGGCGGCCGTTCCGGTCACCGCCCACCACGCGCAGGCTGGCGCCCCTTGGGTACCGCCGACGCGCTTTCTCAATCGTCATAGCGAACGCTGCCTGGACCGGAAGCCGCGAAGACAAGCGGTTGGCCGCGCCAGGAGTTTTCATGAGTGCCACGAGCTTTTCGGAGCTCGGCCTCCGCCCGGAGATCCTCCGCGCGGTGACCGAGTCCGGTTACACCACACCCACGCCCATCCAAGCGAAAGCCATTCCAATCGTTCTCGAGGGCCGCGACATCATGGGCGGCGCCCAGACGGGCACCGGCAAGACCGCCGGGTTCGCCTTGCCGATCCTCAACAAGCTGATGGCGCAGGCCAACACGAGTCCGTCACCGGCGCGGCATCCGGTGCGTGCGCTCATCCTCGCGCCGACGCGCGAGCTCGCGATCCAGGTCGAGGAAGCGGTCCAGACCTACGGCAAGTACACGGGCCTGCGCTCGACCTGCGTATTCGGGGGCGTCGACATCAAGCAGCAGCTGCCGATCGTGCGTGCGGGCGTCGAGATCCTCGTCGCCACGCCCGGCCGATTGCTCGACCACGTCGAGCAGCGCAGCGTGAACCTTTCGCAAGTCGAGATCTTCGTGCTCGACGAAGCCGACCGCATGCTGGACATGGGATTCATCCCCGACATCAAGCGCATCATGGCGCTGATGCCCGTGACCGCGAAGCGGCAGAACCTGCTCTTCTCGGCCACGTTCTCGGCCGAGATCAAGAAGCTCGCCGACCAGCTCCTGAACCAGCCCGAGCTCATCGAGGTCGCGCGCCGCAACACCGCGGCAGAGACGGTCGAGCAGAGCGTCTACAAGGTCGCGCAGGACGGCAAGCGCCCGCTCCTCGTGCGGATCGTGAAGTCGCGCGGCCTCAAGCAGGTCCTGTGCTTCGTGCGCACCAAGCACGGCGCCTCGCGACTTGCACGCCAGCTCGAGCGCGACGGCCTGATCACTTCCGCGATCCACGGCGACAAGACGCAGGGCGCGCGCCTGGATGCGCTCGCGGCATTCAAGGAAGGCAAGCTCGAGGTGCTGGTGGCGACCGACGTCGCCGCCCGCGGCCTCGACGTCGACGATCTTCCGCTCGTCGTCAACTACGAGCTGCCGCACGTGCCCGAGGACTACATCCATCGCATCGGGCGCACGGGACGCGCGGGTGCGACCGGCGAGGCGATCTCTTTCGTCGCGCCGGAAGAGGAGAAGTACCTGTCGGAGATCGAGCGACTGCTGAAGAAGAAAATCGAAGCGCGCTCGTTCGATGGATTCGAGGCGCCCCCGTCCCGGACGCGAGAAACGCGCGAGCCGCGCGCACCGCGTGAAGCGCGTGCACCGCGTGAAGCGTCCGAACCGCGTGCATCGCGTGAGACACTCGAACCGCGTGAAACACGCGTTCCGCGCGAAACGCGCACATCGCGCGAAATTCAACCTGCGACGCCAAGCCGCCACCAGCAGGAGCGCGATGAGGCCTACGCGCGCAATCCGGACCAGCCGCCGGCGCGTTCCCACGTTGAGCGCCTGGGGGCGAAGCCAAGACCGGTTCCCGCGCTGCTGATGAAGCGCAAGGCTCCGCAACCCGCCTAGTGAGCAAGGCGGCCGAGACCGAACGTCGAGGCAAGGCCCGCTGGGCGCGCCGGCGCGTGAGCGTACACGCGCGACTCACAGGCTCTTGCAAGCCAGAGGTCGCGCAAGGAGCGCGCTAGCCATTGCGGATCGTCGCGTATTGCCGCGGCGGCTTCGAGCCCGAGGCCGCCGCGGACCTGCGGCGCGCCGCCGCGCGCATTGGCGAATCGGTCGACATCGCGAGCACGCCGCTGCAAGGCTTCGTGATCGCGACGACGGGGCTCACCGACCCCGGCGCCTGGCATCGCGCGTTCACGGACGCGCCTCCCATATTCGCGCGCACCGTATTTGCGGGCCAGGGACCTTTCATCATCGCGCAAGCCGATTCGAAAACGCGCGCCGACCGCGTGACACCTCTCCTGCGCGCGATCGGCGACACGTGCAAGCCGCCGTGGCGCAGCGTGTGGATCGAGTATCCCGACACCAACGAAGGCAAGGCACTGTCCACCCTCGCCCGCGCGTTGACGGCGCGCATCGAACCCGCGTTGCGCGAGTCGCTGCGTCCGGACGCGATTACGCGGCTGCGCATCTTCCTGCTCGACGGCACCACTGCTTATGTCGGCGAAAGCGATGCGCGCATTGCCGACTGGGCGCTCGGCATTCCGCGGTTGCGGATGCCGCCCGGCGCGCCGTCGCGCTCGACGCTCAAACTCGCCGAAGCCTTCGCCGTGTTCCTGGGCGAGCGCGCGGGCGAACTCTTGCGCCCCGGCATGCACGCGGTCGATCTCGGTGCGGCGCCCGGAGGATGGACGTGGCAGCTCGCGCAGCGCGGCCTTCACGTCACCGCGGTCGACAACGGCCCGCTCAAGGGGTCGATCCGGGACGACGCCCTCGTGCGGCACGTGCGCGACGACGCATTCCGATTCGCGCCGCGGCGTCCCGTCGATTGGCTCGTGTGTGACGTGGTGGAGCAGCCGGTTCGCATCGCGGATCTGGTCGGGCGATGGATCGGCGGCGGACTCGCGCGCCGCGCGATCTTCAACCTCAAGCTGCCGATGAAGAAGCGCTACGACGAAGTCAGGCTTTGCGAGCAGCACATCGCCGCTGCGATGCGCGACACGCCCTTCACCCTCGCGCTACGCCAGCTCTATCACGACCGCGAGGAAGTGACCCGTTACCTCAGCGTCGCGACACGATGACCCGCCTGCCGTCGCGGTCGACGAGGCGCATGGGAAGTCCAGTCTGACGCAGCTCGTCGTAGGTGGAGTCCATCATGATCGCGTAAGCGTCGGAGTCGGCGCGCCAGCGCTCCTCGAACTCCTCGATCCGCGCGATGTAGTTGCGCGGCGCGTTGGCAATACCCCACGCGATCTCGCCCTGCTCGCGCACGAGCGTCACCGTCCGTCCGAGGTAGAACGGGACGGTGTGATCGAACATGTCGACGCTGTAGAACTGCAGGTCCGGGCGGAACGCGCGATGCCTCTCGTCGTCCGTGAGACGTTCGATCAAGCGTTCCGACGAGAAGTACTCGTCGATGTGCGCGGCCAGCACGGCCGCGCACTGGCAGGCGGCAATGCTCGACACTGCAATGACGGCGAGCGCGCGCAAGCGCAGCCCACGCGCCTGCAGGCGAAATGCGACGAGCCCGCCGCCCACCAGGAACGCGACCGCGATCATGACCCACGGCGTGCCGGTCAAAAGGTCGGCGCGCACCATCGGCACCTTCACAAAATGCGCGGCGGGCCAAACCGCGGCGCCGATCACGAAGCCTGCGACGACGAGCGTGCGCGCCCCATGCCGCAGCGACGCGTCGAAGCGGCGCGCGAGCGGCACCGCCGCCCCGAGCGCCACCGCGCCGATCGCGGGCAGGATGTACGCCGGAAGCTTCGACGAGGACAGGCTGAAGAACACGAGGATCGCCACCGCGGAGCACCACGCAAACCGCTGCGCGTCGAATGCCGGCACGACGCGGGCCGGACGTTGGCGCTCGTGCCACATCGCCGCGACCATCGCCGGCAGCCAGGGCATGAGAAACGCAACCGAGACGGGAAAGAAGTACCACCACGGCCCGGCGCGGCGATGCCCCGGCTGCGTGTAGCGCAACAGATGCTCATGGATGAAGAAGAAGTCGGCGAACCCGGGGTTGCGCAACTCCGCGAGCACGAACCACGGCGCCGCGATGGCGAGGAACACGGCAAGCCCCGCAACGACGTGCACCCTTCTCAGCAATGCTAAGTCCCGCGCGATCGCGACGTACAGGGCGAGTGCCAGGATCGGCAAGGCGATGCCGACGACACCTTTGGTGAGCACGCCGAGCGCGCACAGTGCCCACGCGAGCAGCATGAAGCGGCGCCGACTTCGCGCGTCGCTACGCGCGTCCTGCGCGACGGCAAAGGCGCACAGCGCACCCGTCATGAACGCCGTAAGCGTCATGTCGAGCGTGACGAACTGCGACCCGAGGAAAAACCCCCAGCACGAGCCGAGCACCGCAGCGGCCACCCAGCCGGCGCGGGGAGAAAACAGCCGGCGCGCGGTCAACAGGACGGCAACGACCGTGAGCAGCCCCGCCAGCGCAGGCCACAGGCGAGTGGTCCATTCGTCCGGGCCGGCGACGGCGAACACCGCGGCGGTGGCCCAGTACTGCAACGGAGGCTTCTCGAAATACGGCACGCCGTTGAGATGCGGCGTGACCCAGTCGCCGGTCTCGAGCATCTCGCGCGGAATCTCCGCGTAACGGCCCTCGTCGGGGAAGTAGAGGCCGCGAAGCTCGAGGAAGCCGAACCACAGCACGCCGACAACCGCGAACACCACGAGCAAGCCGTAGCGCAGTCGGCGGCCTTCGCGACGAACTCCGCCGAAGGCATGCCGTTCTGTCAGTACCAAGTCCACCACGAAACTATCCCAGCCGCTGGATCTGATCGCGCAGCTTCTCGAGCGTTGCGGTGTGGCCGGCGAGACGCTCGCGCATCTGCGCCACGACTGCTGCGGGAGCGCGCGCGACGAAGCTCTCGTTGTCGAGCTGCGCTCGCGTTTTCGCGAGGTCGGACTCGACGCGCGCTTTCTCCTTGCCGAGCCGCGCGAGCTCCTCGGTCTTGTCGATCTCGACGTGCAGCATCAGGCGAAAATCGCCGGCGATGCTGACCGGCGCATCGGTTTTCGGCAACTCATCGACGACACGGACCTCGGAGACCTTGCCGAGCGCGACGAGATACGGCGTGATCTCGCCCAGCAACGTGCGATCGCCGGAAACGAAGAGCGGAGGTCGCTTGTCGGGCGAGATCTTCATCTCGCCGCGCAGCCGCCGGCACGCGTCCACGAGCGACTTGAGTATCGCCATCCGCTCGTTCGCGTGCGCGTCGACGCGGTCGAAGTTGGCTTTCGGAAACGGTTGCAGCGATATCGAGTCGCCGGTCTTGCCCGCAAGCGGCGCGACCGTCTGCCACAGCTCTTCGCTGATGAACGGGATGAAGGGATGCGCGAGACGCAGCGTCGCCTCGAGCTCGCGCACGAGCATCGAGCGCGTGCCGCGCGCGGCCCCGTCGTCGCCTTCGGCATCGGCGGACGCGAGCTGGACCTTGGCAAGCTCGACGTACCAGTCGCAAAACTCGTCCCACACGAATTCGTACAACGCCCGCGCCGCAAGATCGAAGCGATACGCGTCGAGGTTGATCGCGATGTCGTGCTTGGCTTGCTGCAGGCGCCCGAGCAGCCAGCGGTCGACGAACGAATGGGTCTTCGGCAGCGACTCGTCGAGGCCGCAATCCTTGTCCTGCACGTTCATCAGCACGAAGCGCGTCGCATTCCACAGCTTGTTGCAGAAGTTGCGGTAGCCGTCGCAGCGGTTGAGGTCGAAGTTGAGCGTGCGGTTGAAGGTCGCAAGCGACGCAAACGTGAATCGCACGGCGTCGGCGCCGAATGCCGGGATGCCATCGGGATAGACCTTGCGCGTGCGCTGCGCGACGCGCTCCGCCTGCCGCGGGTCCATCATGTTGCTGGTCGCCTTGGCGACGAGCGTCTCCGCGTCGACGCCGTCGATGAGGTCGATGGGATCCAGCACGTTCCCCTTCGACTTCGACATCTTGTTGCCTTCCTCGTCGCGCACGATCGCGTTGATGTACACGTCGCGGAACGGCACGCGCCCCGTGAAATAGGTCGTCGTCATGATCATGCGCGCGACCCAGAAGAAGATGATGTCGAAGCCGGTCACGAGCACCGACGAGGGCAGGAACGTGGCGAGCTCCTTCGTCTGCTCGGGCCACCCGAGGGTCGAGTGGCACCACAGCGCGGAGCTGAACCACGTGTCGAGCACGTCGGGATCGCGCGTCAACGACCCGGGCTCGCGACCGAGCTTCGCCCGCGCCTGCGCCAAGGCCTCGGCTTCACTGCGCGCGACGTACACGTTGCCCGCGTCGTCGTACCACGCCGGGATCTGATGGCCCCACCAGAGCTGGCGCGAGATGCACCAGTCCTGGATGTTGTTGATCCAGTGCAGGTAGGTGTTGAGCCACTCGGCGGGGACGAACTTCACGGTCTCGCCCGCGCCGGGCGCACCCGCGGGCAGTCCCGCGTCGCTCACTGCGGCGAGGCACAGATCCTGGATCGACTTGCCGGGGAAGTACGGGTGCGTCGGCGGCGCCGGCTTCTTCATGTCGACGAACCATTGGTCCGTCAGCATCGGCTCCACGATCTCGCCGGTGCGCCCACAGCGCGGCACGACCATCGTGTGCGCCTTCTCCGACGCGAGCAGTCCCGCCTCCGTCAGGTCCGCGAGCACCGCCTTGCGCGCGACGTAACGGTCCAGGCCGCGGTATTTCGCCGGCGCGTTGTCGTTGACCGTCGCGTCGAGATTGAAGATCGAGATCGGGGCAAGGTCGTGCCGTGCGCCGATCGCGTAGTCGTTCAAGTCGTGCGCGGGCGTGATCTTCACGGCGCCGGTCCCGAACTCGCGGTCGACGTAGGCATCCGCGATCAGCGGAATCGTGCGGCCGGTCAGCGGCAGCGTGATCGCCTTGCCAATGAAATCGCGGTAACGCTCGTCTTCAGGATTGACCGCGACGGCGACGTCACCCAGCATCGTCTCCGGGCGTGTCGTGGCCACCACGACACTTCCGCTGCCGTCTGCAAACGGATAGCGGATCTGCCAAAGCTTGCCCTGCTCTTCCTCGCTGTCGACTTCGAGGTCCGACACTGCCGTGCCGAGCTTCGGGTCCCAGTTCACGAGCCGCTTGCCGCGGTAGATGAGCCCGTCGTCGTACATCCGCACGAAGGTCTCGAGCACGGCGGCCGACAATCCCTCGTCCATCGTGAAGCGCTCGCGCGACCAGTCGGCGGAGGCCCCGAGCCTGCGCATCTGGCGCGTGATCGCCGATCCGGACTCCTCTTTCCACGCCCACACACGTTCGACGAACGCGGCGCGACCCAGGTCGTGGCGGCTCTTGCCTTGCGCTTTCAGCTGCTGCTCGACGACGATCTGCGTGGCGATCCCCGCGTGATCGGTGCCGACCTGCCACAGCGTGTTGTCGCCCCGCATGCGGTGGTAGCGGATCATGAGATCCATGAGCGTCTGCTGGAACGCATGCCCCATGTGCAACGTACCGGTGACGTTGGGCGGCGGCAACTGGATGCAGAACGCAGGCGCGCCGGGACGCATCGACGGCTTGAAATAGCCGCTCGCGTCCCAGTGCGGATACCACTTCGCCTCGATGAGCGAAGGCTCGAAGCTCTTTGCCAGTTCCATAGGGTGAAATTATAGCGGCGCGGGGTCTTGCGACCGCCGCCCTGATCGCTATTACAAAGAACGGGCGGCCGCGTTCACCCGGCCGAGCCCGTACTCCATCAGGAGTTTTTTATGTGCCGCGGCGCCAGTTCTCGATCTCGCGCTCGATGGCCTCGGCGACGTAAGAGCGCAGCAGCTCGCCGACGTGCTGGTTGATCGTCCTGACGAGGTCCGCGCTCGCGCGGTCGACAATGGGTTGCAGGCGCGCACCGAGCTGATCGCGCAACCCCGTGTCGGTGAAGAGATCGATCCGCTGCAGCACCTGCATGCGAATCTCCTCCGCAATCGCTGCCCAGCGGGCATCTTCGTCGGCCTGGCGTTCGGCAGGCGAAGGGCCCGCCTCGACGGCATCCTCGATTGGCGCGCCTTCGTGGACGGGTGGCGTCGACAGCTCCACAGGCTGCTCCATCTCGGCCGGGGCAAGCTCGTCCACTTCGGGCTCGTCGATGATCGTGTCGCTTTCCGGGCTCCACTGCGCTACCGGCGCTGCAGACGGCAGCTCCACTTCCTCGATGGCCGCTGGCACCGCAGGCGGCGGCTCCACTTCGACGATGTCCGCTGGCACCGCAGGCAGCGGCTCCGCCTCGGCGATCGCTTCCGGCGCCGCGGGCGTCGCCACTTCGACGATGGCCGCCGGCGCGATTGGTTCCGGTGTCGGAGTGGCCGGTGGCGCGGCCTCGCTGGCTCGCTCGGCGAGCTCCTCGTCGAAAGAAGCCTCCAACTCGGGCGGCGCCTCGACTTCGATCTCTTCGCTCATCCCTTCGAAGGGCGGCACCATCGCAATGGAATCGGCTTCCTCGCCGATCACGGACGGCTCTTCGCCGCCGAGCTGCAGCCAATCGGACGCCTCGCCCTCGTCGACGACCGGCACTGCGGGCGTTACCGCGGCCGGTGATGGGGTGCTCGACACGTGCTCCGTCAACATGGGAACCGTGTCCGGCGCGACGCGTTCGGGGAGCGCCGGCCGCAGCCGCGCCGGACGTCCGGGACGAACTTCGGGCACCGCATCCGTCAGGACGGGAATGTCGTCCATGAGCGGCGAGCGATTCCGCCGCATCAGCGCGTCTGCTTGCTCGAGGAGCTCGCGCGCGCTGGGCATGTGTCAGCCCCGGATTTCTCTCATGTCGTGCGCGCGAAGCTCGTAGCCGCGCTCACGATAGAACTTGTATCGCTCGCGGCCGGCCGCCGCATGCTCGGCGCCGACGATTTCGGCCAGCCGCTCGAAACGGCTGAAGAACGGGGGCGGCGCGTCGTGCAGATTGACGAGCACGGCAGCGGGTCCGTCGTGTTCGAGCCGGTGATCGATCCACACGGGCGTTTCGGCGGCGAGCGGGCTGTCCATCCGGCAATGCGGCAGAAAGCCCGTCGCAGGCAACATCCAGAGAAGCTTGTCGAGCGCGTCCGTCATCGCGGCATCGGGCGTCAGCACGCGCGCGCTGCCGTGCGTCGCCGCGGCCTTGGCGACGATGCGCGCGGCAATCGCGAGACGATCGTCGACGTGCGTATAGAAATCGATCGTAGTCATTCGCGCGAAGGGCCGGGGCCTCGTTGCACCACCCACGGCATGTGAAGCTTCTCGCGTCGGCCCGTTACGCTCGCGCGGCGACGCGCCCTTCGGGCCTTGCCTCGACCTGCGGTCTCTGCCGCCTTGCTCGCTAGGCCCCGAGCGCGAATTGTGCCCCCTCGGGGGGCAGCGAGCGAAGCGAGCGTGGGGGTCGTCATCTCGCGCGTTGTCATTGCGGGGGATTCTCGTGCGCCAGGAGCCATGTTGTCAGCATCGGTACCGGCCGGCCGGTCGCGCCCTTGTCCTTGCCTTCCTTCCAAGCGGTGCCCGCGATGTCGAGATGCGCCCAATCGTACTTGCGCGCGAACCGCGAGAGGAAGCACGCCGCGGTGATGCTGCCGCCCGCTCGCCCGGCAATGTTTGCGAAGTCCGCGAAGTTGCTCGACAGCCCGTCCTGGTAGTCCTCCCAAAGCGGCATCTGCCAGGCACGGTCGTACGCATCGTCGCCGGCCGTCAGAAGCGCACGCGCCAGCGTCTCGTTGTTGCTGAAGAGCCCGCTTGCGACGTGTCCCAGCGCAATCACCATCGCGCCCGTGAGCGTCGCGATATCGACCACCGCCTCGGGCTCGTAACGCTCCGCGTACGTGAGCGCGTCGGCGAGGATGAGGCGGCCTTCGGCGTCGGTGTTGAGCACCTCGATCGTCTGCCCGGACATGCTCGTGAAGACGTCGCCCGGCTTGCTCGCCCGTCCCGACGGCATGTTCTCGCAGGCGGCAATGAGACCTACGAGATTGACCTGCGCCTTCAACTCGGCGATGGCGCGAAACGTGCCGAGCACCGATGCCGCTCCGCACATGTCGAACTTCATCTGGTCCATGTCAAGCCCGGGCTTGAGCGAGATGCCGCCCGTGTCGAATGTGATGCCCTTGCCCACCAGCACGCACGGCTTCTGCTGCTTGCGCTGCGATTGCATGTACTCGAGGACGATGAAGCGCGGCGGCTCGTCGCTGCCGTTGGTGACCGAGAGGAACGAGCCCATCTTGAGCTCCTCGATCTCCTTGCGCTCCAGCACCTTCACCTGCACGTCCGGGAACTCTTCGCCCAGCTGCTTCGCGCGATCGCCGAGGTAAGTCGGCGTGCACACGTTGCCGGGCAGATTCCCGAGATCGCGCGCGAGGTCCATGCCGTGCGCGATCGCCATGCCCTGCGCCGCCGCCTTTTCGCCCGCTGCGAGATCGGACCGCTGAGGCACCGAGAGCGTGAGCTTGCGCAACGGACGCCGCACCTCGGTCGGCTGGCTCTTCATCTGCTCGAAGCGATAGACCGCCTCCATGGCGACTACCACCGCGTGCTCGACGCGCCACACGACCTCACGCCGCTTGACCTTCTCCTCGGTCAGGTAAAGCACTGCCTCGTACGAACCCGTTTCGTTCAGCAGCTTGACGGCGGAGCGGATGGCGCTCCGAAACTCACGGTCCCGGAAATCGCGCTCCTTGCCGAGGCCCACCAGCAGCACACGGTCGGCGAGCGTGCCGCGCACGTTGTGGAGAAGAAGCGTCGCGCCGAGCTTTCCTTCCATGTCCCCGCGGCGAATGATCTCGCTGATATAGCCGTTGCTCGCCCGGTCGATGAGCTCCGCCGACAGCGACAGCTTGCGATTGTCGAACACGCCCACCACTACGCAAGCGCTTCGCTGCTTCTCGGGGCTGCCGCTTTTTATGGTAAATTCCATCGCAATCCCTCGTCTCCCGCTCCATCGTTTTGTTAGGGTTTAAGGTCGTGCCGCGCATTATCGGCAAATCCCCTTTAAAAAGTCAAAGATTTTCCCCGCGTCATGATTTTCAGGCGTAGCCTGGTACGCGAACTGACCGCGACCGCGATTGGCCTGTTCGTGGTGCTGCTGGGGATTCTGTTCACGCAATCCGTGATCCGCATCCTGGCCCGCGCCGCCGGCGGCGCCGTCGCGGCGGACGGCGTTCTCGCGTTGATCGGCTTCAACGCGATGTTTTATCTCAACATCCTGCTCTCCGTCGCGTTGTTCCTCACGGTGCTGCTGACGCTTTCGCGCTGGTACCGCGATAGCGAGATGGTCGTCTGGTTCACTTCCGGCCAGTCGCTCACGGCATGCCTTAAGCCGATCCTCTTGTTCGCCGCGCCGTTCTTGGTCGCGATCGTGCTGTTATCGCTGTTTCTATCGCCTTGGGCCGAGCAGCGCAAGATCGAGTACGAGCGGCAGCTCGAGTCTCGCGACGAGCTCTCGATCCTGTCGCCCGGGCTCTTCCGCGAGTTCCGCCGCGCCGGCATCGTCGTTTACGTCGAGAGCATCAACCCCATCGACGGCCGCATCCGCAACGTGTTCCTGCACTCGGTCGACGACAAGAAGGACGCGACGACCGTCGCGCGCCTCGGGCATCTCGTCGAGGAGCCCAACGGCGACCGCTTCGTCGTGCTCGAGGACGGCCGCCGCTACGAAGGCCTCCCAGGCTCTGCCGAGTACCGCGTCATCGAGTTCGACAAGCTCGGGCGGCGCATCGAGCCGGCCGAGGTGCGCGCGCTGCCCACGTCGGACAAGTCCGTTCCCACCGCGGCCTTGCTGGTCGCCGACGGGCGTACGCAGCGCGCCGAACTGTTCTGGCGCCTCTCGGTGCCCATCCTTGCGCTGGTGCTGACCCTCCTCGCGATCCCGCTCTCTTTCGTGAATCCGCGGCTCGGCCGCTCGTTCAACCTGGTCGCCGCGGCATTCCTGTACATGCTCTACACGAACTGCATCAACATCGTGCAGAGCATGATCGCGCAGGGAAGGATCGACCTGTGGACGGGATTGCTGATCCCGCACGTGACGGCGCTTGCAGTCGTATTCCTGCTGTTCCGCCACCAGCTCTCCATCACCGGGTTGTTCGGCAGAGCCCCCCGGGCCGCCTAGCCACCATGCGTACGCTGACGCGCTACATCGGGCGCGACGTCCTCTGGTCGACGCTCCTGCTGTTCGTCGCGCTGATCGGCCTCTTCACGTTCTTCGACCTCATCAACGAGATGCGCGACGTCGGGCGCGGCGGCTACACGATCAGCGCCGCGCTCATGTACGTGACACTGCACGTGCCGCAGCGCATCTACGAGCTCTTTCCCGTCGCCGCGCTGATCGGCACGTTGTTCGCCGTCTCGCAACTCGTCGCCAATTCCGAGTTCACCGTGATGCGGGCATCGGGCGCTTCGATCCTGCAGGTGGGCTGGGCAGTGTTGCGCGTGGGCATTCCGCTCGCGATCGCGACCTTCGTGGCGGGCGAATACGTCGCGCCGCCGGCAGAGCGCCTCGCGCAGACGCTGCGCGCCGCTGCCATGGGCAACGCTACGGGCGTGGTGGCGCAACAGTTCGAAAGCGGCTTCTGGTTCAAGCAGGATCTCACCTTCGTCAACATCCGCACGGTGCTGTCCGACATGACGCTCGTCGGCGTGCGCATCTACGAATTCGACCGCGACCTGCGGCTGACTTCCGTGCGCAGCGCGGAGTCCGGACGGTTCGCCGGCGACGGCCGCTGGCGGCTCGAGAAGGTCAAGGTCACCGAGATCGGGCGCGATTCGGCGAAGACGTCGTCAGAGCCGACCTGGATGTGGAACTCGGTGCTGCAGCCCTCGATTCTCACGGTCTACCAGGTGGCACCGGAGCGGCTTGCGCTGTCGACGCTCTACGACAACATCCGTGTGCTCGGCACCAATGCGCAA
>Ga0207668_10001725_pt1 | contig 12802 bp, 13 predicted proteins | sample KBSS43metaG_FD_184323 | JGI IMG/M metagenome (GOLD analysis project Ga0207668, IMG submission 184323) | Switchgrass rhizosphere microbial communities from Kellogg Biological Station, Michigan, USA - KBS S4-3 metaG (SPAdes) (version 2) | ecosystem: Host-associated > Plants > Roots > Rhizosphere... | reverse complement strand
CTCCAAATCCCTAGTCAAAGGGGATAGGCCGTGGTCAGTCGTGGTTGCGGCGGGGCGGCAGCCCACTGGCGGACGCACCCAAACCTACCGGGCCTCGCGCCCCACGTCAGTCACTGCCACCACCACCACAGCCGCCATGGTCGTGGCCTCCGTGGTGGCCGTCGCCGCCCCCACTGGAGTAGTCACTTCCGCTGTCCCAGCTGTCCCCACCGCGTCCTAACCACATCGCCAACAAGACGAATACGACGAAGCCGCCCACTGCGACGTAGACCATCACGGCACCTGACCTGCGCTCATTCCATAGAAGTGCGCCGGTTCACACAGTTCGGCCCGCCACCCAATCGAGGTGGCGGGCCAACTGTTGCGAGCGTCGAGCTTCAGCGCACCTGGGCCAGGACCGGCGGCTTGGAGCCGAGGTTCGGCTTCACGCTGGCGGCGCCGCGCTTCGGCGGACTGGTGACGATGATCTGTCCACCGCGGCAGGAGACGATCTTCCCGTCGACGTAGACGTCCTGGCCATCGTCGATCGGGATGTCGTAGCCGTCCGCGTCGGTGTAGGTGCATCCTCCGCCGCCGCTGGGGCCGATCGGCTGGGCGTGAGCGGTCGCCGGGGCGATGACGACGACGGCCAGTGCGCCGAGCAGCGTCGCCGCGTACTGGAAGCGGGTCAGCTTGCGGGTGGGGACCTTCATGTTGCTCTCCTTGACGTTGTCGCGGCCCTCGGTGGGCCGCGTTCGTCAGGTAGGAGCGACCGGGCGATCCGATCCGGACACTTTTCTGCGACTGATTTCTCCGAGCGCACTACGGCCCGTCAGGCACATGGAGCCTGGCCTGGCCGAAATCGACATGCCGAAGTGGTTCTTCGTGAAGACGGGGGAGGATTTGGCGCCGGTCATCGAAACCAGGGCTGGCCAAGACTGCAATTAGCTGGATCTGAACATTTCACCCATGGGATCCTCGAGGGGTGGTTGCGTCCTACGAAGAATTCGCAGCTGAACATCGGGGCGAGCACCTCACCGCCTTCAACCGGTGGTGTGCGGTTTTCGGTAACTATTCGAACGTCCCGACTGCGATTGCGCTGCTGTCGGGTCGACGACGGGTTGCCGCCGTGATCTTTGCGTCGGGGACGGCGATCCTTCTCGCCGGGCACGCCGTCGAGGGCAATTTGCCTCGATCCATCGCGGACGTGATCCGTCATCCAATCTGGGCTACGCGGGCAGATTTCGCCCTTGCAAACGCGACCATCAAGGGTCTGATCTCTACGAAGTAGGCGCGTCTTCGTGCACGAACCATTAGCGTGCCACCGCGCGGATCGAGCCGCCGGACTTCACTGCCATCACCGAGGGTATCGACGTCGTCCCGGTGAGTGTCACCGATCGCGACGGCGTCGAGGTCGTCCATGCCGACATCACCACCTGGGTGACACGCGCGGGCTGAAATCAGGTATGTGGGTTGGAGTAGCCGAGCGCTTCTCGGACCTGGCGAACGTGGTCGAGGCTCGGGTCACCCGGCGTCCCTGGCACGCGGACGTACAGTCCCCCATCGGCTTCCGCGACGTCGATCTGACCGCTGAGGGCGTTGCGATTCAGCGGAGTCCCGGCGCGTACATAGGTTAGGAAACCAACGATCGCCTCGGGTGGTCGATGTCCCTGTGCGCGTTGGACGGCACGAGTACTCAAACCGAGCTGGTCGGGCTGCCAGGCCACGACCAACGCACTCATGTAGCGAAACAGCTCTGCGGTATCTGCAGTGTCGTCGACCTGCAGCAGTATGTGGTTTAACGGCTGCGGTGTGTCAACGAATCCAGCGCGCACCGTGTATTCCCGATATTGCGGATCAGCGTCCGCCCGCTCGACAACGACCTCACGGGCAAGTTGCATGTGTTGCCCAGGAGTCCTCATCGGACCCTGGTTGACGCGCTCCGTGACAGCCTTGATCGCACCTTCGACCGCCTCGACGTTGCCGAGGTCGAGCGGGACGAGATCGTTGTAGGCCGTTTCCGGGCGGGGCTGCCAGACACCCCACGAGCCGTATCGATCCGGCTGCGAGGGCATTGACTCAACCGAGCGGACGAGTCGTTCGGCGCAGGACCGCAACGCATCTGGGCGGTTACCCCAACCGCCGATCAATCTGAGCATTGTCCATCACCTTTCATGCCGGCGGCACCACGACGATATGGATCCGGTCGCCGTACCCACCATCGTCGACACCCCATCGAGGCTGCGGTGAGAGCGAACTTTTGCGCCGAATCGCGATCTGTGCGCAGTCTCGACGCTAGTTCAGATACGTGCCGTGGCCTTCCCGGACGAGGTCGCCATCGAACGCCAGCACCTCGTTGACCAACTGGCCGCGGTGATTTCGGTAGTTGATGACGAGCGTCGATATGCCGGCGTAGACCGCGACGAGTTCGAAGTGCAGGTCCGGCAGCACGCCGAGCGCGGTCACCCAGTAGTCGCGAAGCGCGGGCTTGCCCCGCACCACTCCCCCGGTCTCGGGTAGCAGCCGGGCCGCCACCGGTGACGTGAAGACGACGTCGTCGTGGAAGTGTGCGAGCACCGCCTCGACGTCGTGGGCGTTCCACGCCCGCACCCACGCCTGCGCGAAGTCGTCCTTGTCGGGAGTCGGCACGTCGTCACCTTTCGAGCTCTGCCCAGAACCGGCACTGATGGGCTTCTTCGAAGCCGGACTCCAGCCTGCTGCCGTCGGGCTGTAGGGACAACCGATTTTCCGCGCCAGGGTCGTGGCCGACCTCCGGCCACGCGGGCTGTCCGTCGACGTCCGGTGCGCCCGTCGCCACGAACTTGGTCCAGTAGTCGATCATCTGGTTCGACAGCGCCTGCTGGGCGGGGTCGAGCGGCGGGGCTCCTCCGACGTCGAACAGGTAGCGCAGTTCGAGCGAGTGGCTGGCGCCGACGGGAAACGGCAACGTACGCAAGGGATCCGGCGTCGGGGGTGCGGGGTCGTTGAATTCGTAGGCGTAGACGGAGTTCGTGGCGGCGAGCTCGTCGCTCATGCGGCCGGCGACGCAGGCGAACACGCCGTCCGTCACGGAAGCCGAGTACGCCAGCGCCGCGCTGCCGCCGTAGCGCTCCAGCGGGTATTGGGCGGCCACGGCGTCGGCGTCGGACCCGAACGTGTCCGACAGCAGACCGGGATACTCATCGGCCGTGAACCGCTTGCCGCGCTGCAGGTACTGCAGCGCGACGAAGAGCGTGAACTCGTCGTGATTGCCACCGATCATCAGCGGCACCTTCGCCGCACCACCCGAGCCGAACGCGGCCATCGGGTCGACGGGTAGCACCGCGGTTCCGGTGACCGGTCCACTCAGCGTGTCCTCGCCAATGCGGGCGTACCACACCGGCTTTCGCAGCGCGTCCGCCGGCAGCGCGCGCAGGCACTTGGCGGCCGTGGCCGGATCGCCACACCCGACGTCGCGCGCGTAGTCGACGCTGATCCGCTCGGCTTCGGGTAGTGCGAGTTGCGCCTGACACGGCGCGCTCTGAATGATCGCCGCGCGGAAGAGCCCCGCCGACCCTGGGGCGACGAGGTGGTCGCACACCGACATCCCGCCCGCCGACTCACCCGCGATGGTCACCGTGTCCGGATCGCCACCGAACGCGGCGATGTTGTCACGCACCCAGCGCAGCGCCGCCTGCTGATCGGCCAGCCCGTAGTTGCCGACGGCGCCCGCGAACCCAAGCGCCGGATGTGCGAGAAAGCCAAGGGCGCCAAGGCGATAGTTCAGCGTCACGACGACGACGTCGCCCCTCCCGGCCAGCCAACGCGCGTCGTAGATGCCACCGCTGCCGTTGACGAATGAGCCCCCGTGGATCCAAACCATCACGGGCCGTTGCTCGTTCGACGGCGGCGGGGTCCACACGTTGAGCGTCAGGCAGTCCTCGGCAGTCTGCCTGCCGAGTTCCAGGTCGCCGGACAGGTCCTGCATGCAACGCGCACCGAACTTGGTGGCATCCCGCACACCGGACCACGTCGCCGGCGGGCTCGGCGGCTGCCACCGCAGCGGACCGACGGGCGGCGCGGCGTAGGGAATCCCCGCGAACAACCGATGATCGGCGGTGACGAGCCCGCGCAGCTGTCCCGTAGCCGTCTGCACCAGCGCGGGGTCGGCCGGTGGCGCGGGCTGTGGTGCCGCGCCGTCGCCGCGCGCACAGCCGAGTGTCATCGTCGCCACGGCGACGAGCGCGAGCGCACTCCGGGCGAGTCGCCCGACCGAGGTGGGTCGCATGAACACCGAGCCTACTGACGACGGGATCCAGCAATCCGCCCATCGAATCGCGCCACGCCACCTAGACTTGACTTGACACCCGTCAAGTCGCAGCCGCGAGTGAGGAGCCCGAATGAGCACGCCGACGATGGATGACGCCGCCAACGTGCTGGCCGACCCCAAGGCATACGCCGACGACGCCCGGCTCCACGCTGCGCTGACCCACCTTCGGGCGAACAATCCCGTTGTATGGGTGGACAATCCGCCGTACCGGCCCTTTTGGGCGATCACCAAGCACGCCGACATCATGGCCGTCGAGCGCGCCAACGAGCTCTTCATCAGCGAGCCACGTCCACTGCTGGCCACTGCCGCTGCCGACGACTTGGCCAAGGAGCAGCTCGCGGCAGGCCTTGGGCTCCGCACCCTCATCCACATGGACGATCCGCACCACCGCAAAGTGCGGCAGATCGGCGCCGACTGGTTCCGCCCGAAGGCGATGCGCGACTTGAAGGTACGTGTGGACGAGTTGGCCAAGCGCTACGTCGACAAGATGGCCGACATCGGGCCCGAATGCGACTTCGTCACCGCGGTCGCGGTCGACTTCCCGCTGTACGTGATCATGTCGCTGCTCGGGCTGCCCGAGTCGGACTTCGGGCGCATGCACAAGCTGACGCAGGAGATGTTCGGGGGCGACGACGACGAGTACAAGCGCGACGGCGGGTCGCTCGAGGATCAAATGGCGGTGCTGTTCGACTTCTTCGACTACTTCACCAAGCTGACGGCGTCGCGCCGCGAGCACCCGACCGACGACCTCGCGTCGGCGATCGCCAACGGCCGCATCGACGGCGAGCCGTTGTCGGACGTGGACACCGCGTCGTACTACGTCATCGTCGCCAGCGCCGGACACGACACCACGAAGGATGCGATCTCAGGCGGGTTGCACGCGCTGATCGAGAACCCCGGCGAGCTCGACCGGTTGCGCAACGATCCCGGGCTGATGGGCACCGCGGTCGAGGAGATGATCCGCTGGTCAACTCCCGTAAAGGAATTCATGCGCACCGCCACCGCCGACACCACGATCCGCGGCGTCGACATCGCCAAGGGCGACGCGGTCTACCTGGCCTACGTCTCGGGCAACCGCGACGAGGAGGTGTTCTCCGACCCATTCCGTTTCGACGTGGCCCGCGACCCGAACAAGCACGTGGCCTTCGGGTATGGCATCCACTTCTGCCTGGGCGCCGCGCTGGCCCGCATGGAGATCAACAGCCTCTTCACCGAACTGGTCGGCCGGCTGGAGTCCATCGGGTTGGCCGGCAAGCCGGAGCTCAGTGCGACGACGTTCGTCGGTGGGCTCAAGCACCTTCCGATTCGCTACTCGCTGAGGTGATTACGGGCGGCTGCTTGGCGTGCGTGGCCAGGAAGCCGTCGACGGCGACCTCGGCGATCTCGCGGTAGTCGAAGTTCGGCAAGGTGCTCAGCTTGCCCAGCACGATCGGGCCGAGCAGCAGCGCTACCGCGTGGGTCCGGTCGATGTCGCCAAGCGCCGCGATCGCGGCAGGACTGCCGAAGATCGCATCGAACGGGGCCGCATATTGCTCGGCCACCCGCTCCCGCAGCGTCTGGACCTCGTTGCTCTCGGACGTCCGCTTGTCGTTACCCCACCGGATCTGCTCCAGGTCCCCGCCCAACGCCAGCCACGACATCGCGGCGATGCTGATCGGCGTCTCGGCGATCAGGTCGGAGAACCCGTGCAGCGCCGCAAGCAAGCGGTCGCGCAGTGAGCCGCGGTCTGGCGGGATCGGAGCCGGTGGAATCAGTGCATGAAAGGCCGCCGCCAACAGGTCATTTCCGCTCGGGAAGTGACGGTAGAGCGTCGCGCGCGCCACATTGGAGGCGCGGGTGACGGCGTCGACGGTGACTGCACTGGGCCCGCCTGACCGCAACAGCGTCGTCGCCGCATCGAGCAATCGCGCGCGCGACCGAGCCGGCCGCGGATCGGTACGCACCGTCGCCATCGTTCAGCTACCTCCACAAAGCGAAACAAGACTGTTAGTCTCGGTTAGAGACGACGAGTCTCGGAACCATCGTAACCGTCAATAGGAGTGCCGCGTGGTCGACACCCTCACTCAGCCGAACCAGGCTATCGACCCTGGGCTCTCGGGCCTGCCCAACAGGCCGCGCATCTGGCTGCTGACGGTGGTGTGTCTCGGCGTCCTGCTCGTCATCTCCTCGATGGTTGCGCTCAGCACCGCGCTGCCCGACATCGCCAGGGTCACGTCGGCCACCCAGACGGAGCTCACCTGGATCGTCGACAGCTACACCTTGGTGCTGGCCTGCCTGTTACTACCTGCGGGCGCGCTCGGCGACCGCTACGGCAGACGCGGCGCGATGCTGTTCGGCCTCGCGGTGTTCGCGGTGGCTTCGGCGGCACCCGCGATCTGGTCGGATCCCATGCACATCATCGTCGCGCGCGGGGTGGCCGGCGGCGGGGCGGCGTTCGTCATGCCAGCCACCCTGTCACTGTTGACGGCCGCGTATCCGAAGGACCAGCGCAACAAGGCCGTTGGCATCTGGGCGGGCGTCGCAGGTGGTGGCGCGGTCGTCGGCATGCTGGGTTCTGGCGCCCTGCTGCACCTTTGGACGTGGCACTCGATCTTCTGGTGCTTTGCGGGGGCGGCGCTCGTGCTGTTCGTGCTCACGCTGACGGTCGCGACGTCCAAGGATCCCGAGCACGCGCCGCTCGACTGGGTCGGGGCGGTACTCATCGGCGGATCCGTTGCCGCGCTCGTCTACGGCATCCTGGAGGCCCCGGCGCGTGGATGGACCGACCCGCTCGTGCTCGGCTGCATCGGAGTTGGACTCGCGCTGGCGGTCGGGTTCGGCGCGCTCGAACTACGGTTGCGTCATCCCCTGCTCGACGTCCGACTCTTCGCCGTACCCGCGTTCGCGACCGGCGCCGCGACGATCACGGTGTTCTTCCTCTCGATGTTCGGCTTCATGTTCCTGCTGATGCAGTACATGCAGCTGATCCTCGGCTACAGCGCCATCAAAACCGCGTTCGCGCTGAGCCCGCTCATCGGGCCGACGCTGATCCTGTCCGTGCTCTCCTTCTGGTACCTGCCGCGACTCGGTTTGCGCGCCGTCGTGTTCACCGGGCTGCTCCTCATCGCGTTCGGCCTCGTCTGCCTGTCGTGGATGGAAGTGGGGTCGTCGTACTGGGATGCCGCGTGGCCGATGCTGATCATGAGTACCGGCATCGGGTTCTGCACCGCTCCAACCACTTCAGCCATCATGAACACCGCGCCGGATGACAAACAGGGCGTCGCCTCGGCGGTCAACGACACCACCCGAGAGGTCGGCGCTGCGCTCGGCATCGCCCTGGCCGGCTCCATGCTCGCCGCCCAGTACGCCAATGCGTTGACGCCGAAGCTCGCCGCCTTCCCCGCGCCGGTCGGCGACGCGGCCACCAACTCGCTCGGCCAGGCACTCGAGGTCGCCACGCGACTCGGGCCACAGGGCGCTCAGCTCGCCGAGCTCAGCAAGGCCGCCTTCGTCGACGCCATGGCTTCGTCGCTGTTGGTGCTCGCCGCCCTCGTCGCCGTCAGCGGCGTCCTGATCGGTACGTGGGCGCCGGGCCGCCACGACGAGCAGCTCCGCATCGTCCGCGCGTTGCGCACCGCGCGTACGCCCGGCAGGCACCGAGCCTGACCCGCCCCTAGGCTGACAGGGTGCGCCTGCTGTTGGTCAACCCGAACACGACGGCCTCGATGACCCGGGACATCGAGGCCAACTCCAGAGCGGTGGCGAGCGTCGAGACGATCGTCGAGGCACTCAACCCCAGCGAGGGCCCCGCCAGCATCGAGAATGACGACGACGAACATCGCTGTGTGCCTCACCTTCTCGCGGAGGTCGAGCGCTCCGCCGCGCGTCAGCACGACCGCCCCGACGCGTACGTCATCGCCTGCTTCGGCGATCCAGGACTGGACGAGGCACGGGCACTCGTCGACGTCCCCGTGCTCGGCATCGCCCAAGCCGCGATGCACGCCGCCGCCCTGACCGCGAGCGGTTTCTCCGTCGTCACGTCCATGTCGGCCACGGTTCCGCGCGCATGGGAACTGGCGAAGGCGTACACGCCTCACCAATGCCTCGGGGTGTACGCGTCCGACATCCCCGTGCTGACCATCGATTCCGACCCGTCGACCATCGGGCCGATCGGGGAGCTGTGCGAGCGGGCGCTGGCCGAGGACGGCAGCCGCGCGATCGTATTGGGTTGTGCCGCAATGGCGAAGTTCGCCGTTCCGCTCACTCAGCGCCTCGGGGTGCCCGTTGTCGACGGCGTCGTTGCGGCGACGCTACTCGCCGAAGCGTTGGTGAAGCTGAACGGCCTCAGCGCAGAATGAACTCGGCCGCGCGGTGGCCGATCATGACGATCGTCGCGTGCGGGCCGCGGCTCGTGATGCTGGGCATGATCGACCCGTCGACCACCCACAGTCGGTCGATCCCCCGCACCCGGCATTGTTCGTCGAGCACCGAACCGCCGTCGTCGGCACCCATGGGGACGGTGCCGCACAGGTGCTGGGACGTCGACCAGAACGATTCGCGCGCTTCGTAACCCGTTCCCGCAAGGTCGTGTGCGAGCTCGGCACCCGCCTCCAGCGTAGCCACGTCGGAAGGCTCGCTGTCGTACCGATGCTCGATCACCGGGGCGACGGTGGGGTCGGCCGACGCCAGCCTGACGCGGCCACGGCTGTGCGGACGCATCAGGTTGATGCCGAGGTGGGGTCGGTCGGAGGGGTCGTCGCCAGGGTGTCCGGTCATCGCGCCAAACCCGGTGGTGTAGGACCGCAGTTCCAACCCATCGGAGGTAGTGAGCACCGCCTCGAGCGGGGGCCGGCCCGGCGCCGCCGGCCAGTTCACTGGGAGCACCCACTCCGGATGGTCGGCGCACCGAGCGCCGACGGGTAGGTCGGCCCGCACGGGGACGCCGACCGACCGCAACGCCGACGCCGGTCCGATGCCCGACAGCATGAGCAGATGCGCAGAGCCAATGGCACCGGCGGACAGCACGATTCGGTCGGCTTCGAGCAGCTCGGGACCCGATGGCCCGATGCACTCGACTCCGGACGCCCTGCCGTCGACGATCCGAATGCCGACGACGCGCGTCTTCTCGAGCACCGTGAGGTTCGGCCGGCCGACGGCCGGCCCAAGGAACGCGCCGCCCGGCCCCACCCGCGTGCCACCGTTGATGTTCAGGGGTACGGCGCCAACGCCCGGCAGCGCGGCGTCGGCGCCGTTCAGATCGTCGATCCACGCGTACCCGAGCTCGCGCGCCGCCGCGATGAAAGCCGCGGCGCCCTCTTCGAATTCGGTAACCCGGCGGATGACCATCGGTCCGTTCGACCCATGTAGCGGACCGTCGAAGTCGACGTCGGTCTCGATGGCGAGGAAGTGCGGGAGCACGTCGGCCCACGTCCAGCCGCGAAGGTTCCATGCGTCGAAGTCCGTCGGCAGCCCCCGGCAGAAGTACCCGCCATTGACGGCACCAGAGCCGCCGACCACCGCGCCCCCCATGATCACGGCATGGCGAACGGGCGCGTCGGTGAGCGTCGTCCGATAGCGCCTGACGACCGAACTCGCCTCCCCGACGGGAAGCCGCAACCCGTCGGTGATCTGCTCCATCACCCGGGGATCCGACGGACCTGGCCCGGCCTCGACGAGGGTCACCCGACAGCTTGTATCGAGCGAAAGGCGTTCGGCGAGAACGCAACCGGCGCTACCCGCGCCGACGATCAGCACGTCGTTCGACAATGTGGTGTCAGGTCCGGATCTGGGGCTTGAGCGCACCCAAGTGGCGTTCGCGCACGACTCCGGTCCACAGGCCAAGTCCGTAGGCGATGTCATCGAGTCGCTTCAACAGCATGTACGCGAACAGGCCGACGCGCTTGGTGTCCTCGTCCGCGTTGCGGTCGCGGCTCACCCAGTCGACGACACCGTCGACCACGGCGGCGACCAGCACCACCTGACGGCAGCGGCGGAAGAGCACGGCCGCGATGAGCGCCACGGGCCAGTAGTGCCTACAGATCGCCGAGGCGAGCTGCAGCGCCGCGGCCCAGAGGCCGTGCGCGGCGACCGCGGCCACTTCCTTGGGTTCGGTCTCGACGGACTTCAGCGAGTTGGCGATGCGGCGGCCGGTGATCGCCGCGACCACGGTGGAGGCGAAGTACCCGACACCGGACCCCATCGCCAGCAGCACCCACACCAAAAGGGTCCAGCCGGAGATCACCAGCGGGGCCGTCTTGCCGGGATGACGCACCGACAGCGGTGCGGCAGAAGATCCGTAGAATGCCTTGCGCGTGAACCACTCTCGAAGGTGAGTGCGGTGGTCGTGGGCGACCAGTGCGATGGGCTCGTAGCGTAGCCGGGCCCCCGCTTCGATGAACCTCCAGCACAGATCGACGTCCTCACCCGAGATCAAGGTCTCGTCGAACCCGCCGACGTCCTTCAGCGCTCCGCGGCGGCAGATGATCGCGGCACTCGGCACGTAGGACACCGAGCCGTAGGGCACCACCGGCGCCTCGCGCTGGCCCAGGTCGAGCGACGATCGGATCGCTTCGTAGCGGGACACCAGGCCGTCGGGCTCGCGCAGCCCGACGATCCGCGGTGCGACCAGCGCCACGGTCGGATCGCAGAAGTGCCCGAGTAGCGCCTCCAGCCAGCCGCGCCGGGGCACCACGTCGGAGTCCAGGAACGCGACGAAGTCGGACTCGCAGGCTGCCAGCCCGGTGTTGCGCGCGGCTGCCGGGCCCTTGCTGCGGGGGTGTCGGATCACCCGGACGTCGCAGTGCAGGCCCTCGAAGTCCGCTTCGCGAACCGGCACCGAGGAGCCATCGTCGACGACGACGACGCGCATCCCGCGCAAGGAACGGACCAACCGGATGAGCCCAAAGGCGTTGTCCCGCACGGGAATGACGACGGTGACATCACGGTGCGAGGGTCCACTCGCCGGCCGTGGGTGGGCCACCGTCGCGTCGAGCAACGTCCTGGCGAGCTGGGCGCTCTGCGCGTCGTGGACCTCCAGGCGGCCGCCACTGAGCATCGTCTGCGCCGCGGGCGCGAGCCGAAGCAGCCGGGTGGGCGATCCGCCGAGCAGGGCCGAGCCCTCCCCGAGTACCTTCACACGGCGGTCCACCTGGACGGCGAACCCGTCGGGCAGTCTCGGTCCAGTCACTGCCGCATCCCCCCGCACCGGCCCCGTCACTACAACATCCCTGCGCGGTCCGGAGCCCAGGCCGCAATGCGGCGCGCACAGGTCTCTACCATCTCCGCGAGGATGCGCGCACCCTCGGCGGCCGACGCGGTCGTCGGGTTGCCCAGCACTCCGCCCGGGCTGACCGCCGCCACCCCACCGCGCCGAAGCCGCGGCATCAGGTCGGCCAACGGCTCGTCGTTTCCGGGTACGCATTCGTCGACCCAGACATCGTGAGGCGAAATATGTAGCAATACAGAGGTTTCGGTATGCCCGGCATGAGCATCGGCCCCTGCGACGGTGCACGAACACCACGCGACGTCCCGACCTTCCTCGCGCAGCAAAGTCGTCGCACCAGCAACTGCTTCAACGTTGCCACCGTGGCCGTTCACGAACACCAGCTTCGACGCCCAGTTGCAGGCCGAGCGGCCGAACTCGATGAGCAGGAGCTGCAGCGCAGCGCTACCGATCGACACCGTACCGGAAAAGCCCTCGTGCTCACCGCTGGCACCGTAGCCGATCGGCGGCGCCAGCAGCCAGTCGCCAGTGACTCGCTCAGCAACGCCGCTGGCAACGGCGACCGCGATGCGGGTGTCAGTGTCCAGCGGCAGGTGCGGTCCGTGTTGCTCGGTGGAGCCGAGCGGGATAATCAACGCGGGCGACAGGTTGTGCAGCTGTCTCGTCGTCGAGTTCCCAAGCGCACTGGGGAAAGCCACCCGCCGATGGTAGGCCGAATTCACCTGGCGTGCGCCGGTTGTTGGCGTATGCGCAGCAATTGATTTCCGCACTTTCCCCACCGGCCGTCAGTGTGTCATCACGCCAGTCTCGTCAGCCACGTCTGTCCCACCCTGCAGGGCGCGTCGCGACGGCAGGCGATCAGGCGTCCTCGCCGGCGGGAACGCCGAGCGCCCGCACGAAGCCCTCGGGCACCAGCACGTCGTCAGCAACGAGGTCGTGGACCGACGCCTTACCGAGTCCGCGAAGCGCCGAGTCGATGCCGCCACTCAAGATGTCGAGCACGTTCTCCACGCCGGCTTGACCCTCGGCGGCGAGCCCCCACAGGTAGGCCCGACCGATCATGACGGCACGAGCGCCGAGCGCGAGCGCCTTGACGACATCGCTGCCCCGGCGGATACCGCCGTCGAGCAACACCTCCACCTGATCGCCAACCGCTTCCGCGATCGCCGGCAGGCAGCGGATCGCCGCTGGGGTGCCGTCCAAGTTGTTGCCACCGTGATTGGACACCGTGATTGCCGAAACACCAGCGTCCACAGCACGTTTGGCGTCGTCGACGCGGACCATGCCCTTGAGCAGGAACGGTCCGCCCCACT
>Ga0207668_10001722_pt1 | contig 12812 bp, 10 predicted proteins | sample KBSS43metaG_FD_184323 | JGI IMG/M metagenome (GOLD analysis project Ga0207668, IMG submission 184323) | Switchgrass rhizosphere microbial communities from Kellogg Biological Station, Michigan, USA - KBS S4-3 metaG (SPAdes) (version 2) | ecosystem: Host-associated > Plants > Roots > Rhizosphere... | reverse complement strand
TGCGGCGCAGAAGCCGGCTTACGGGCTGGCCGAGGCGACGGTGTTCGTCACGAGCGCGGGCGACGAGGGCCCGACGATCACGGCGTTCGACGGCGGCGAGCCGCGGGTGTCGGTGGGGCGGCCGTACGGCCAGCGGATCCGCATTGTCGACAAGGAGATCTGGGTGTCCGGTCCCAACGTCGCCGACGGCTACTGGGGCCGGGACGAGGTGATCGCCCCGGACGGCTGGCTGCGCACCGGCGACCTCGGGTTCGTCCACGACGGCGAGCTGTACGTCACCGGGCGGCTCAAGGACCTGATCATCGTCGACGGCCGCAACCACCACCCGCAGGACATCGAGGCCACCGTGGAGGCCGCGCACCCGAGCATCCGGCGCGTCGCCGCCTTCGCGGTCCGGGACGACCGCGGTGAAGGCGTCGCCGTCGTGGCCGGGTGCGCCGCGCCGGACCCGTCGATCGAGACGGCCGTGCGGCGCGCCGTCTCGGCGGGGCACGACCTGCCGCTGCGCGCCCTCTGGCTGGTCCGGCCGGGCGCGGTGCCCCGGACCTCCAGCGGCAAGGTGTCCCGCGCCGCGGCCCGCGACCGCTGGTGGGGCGAGAATGGACGCCATGACTGACCCCGCCGCCGCCTACGTCGACGAGATCAGGCGGATCGTCTGCGTCGCACTGGAGATCCCGCCGGAACGGCTGACCGACGCCACGCTGTTCGACGACATCGGCATGACGTCCAGGCAGCGGATCCAGCTGCTCGCGCGGGCCGAGGTGACCTACGGCGTCTCGGTCGACCTGGACGAGCTCGACCGGCTGGTGGACGTCCGCGGCGTCGCCGAAGTGATCTCCGAGGCGGTCGCGGCGCAGCGCGCCAAGGGGTGAGTCCCGGGCGGGTGCACTTCGGCGAAGCCCAGGTCGGCCGTCCGGCCGAACGCTAGACTCTGTGTGCGTCTGCGACGGCACCGAACGGCGTCCGGGCGCGTCACAGTCTTGAAACCCGAGCCTGGGACTGTGGGATCGAAGGGGGCAGCGACCATGCCAAACGGTTATGAAGCGAGTTCGGAGGCGATGACGCGGGCGCAGATCCGCCTCAACGACGCCGCCGACGACCCGGCAGCCGAAGCGAAGAAGGTCGCGCCGACCGAGATCGCCGCCGTCGACTTCGGCCGCGTGCACCAGGAGAGCTTCGGCAAGTACAAGGCCGGGTTCGACGAGATCGGCGCGGGCATGACCGGGCTGTCGAACGCCCTCATGAACCTGGGCAACGGGATCGGGACGGCCGGGTCCAAGTACACCGCGCAGGAAGCGGACGCCGGGGCGACGGCGAACCAGGCCGGGGGTAACCGCTGATGGCCGAATGGGCCGAAATCAAGAAGGTCCTGGACGACCCGAACGTCTCCATGGAAGCCAAGTCCAAGCTGATGGAGGAATACAGCGAGGACTCGGTCTACTTCAACGACGAAGAAGAAGAGTACGCGAAGAAGTACATCGACAGCTATTCCGACACCTGGCAGTTCTCGGACGACTTCCTGCCGGGATCGTCTTCCGACGTCGACGAAGCGCTGAAGGAAGCCCAGCAGGAAGGGGCGGCCAAGAAGCAGGAACACGATCGCGACACCGCCCAGCGGGACCAGGCGAAGAAGAACCTCGACGGAATCGGCACACCGACGCTGGGGGCCGGTGCGAAGAGTTCCGACGAACAGCTCGACCAGGGCAACGTCGCGGTCGACCTGCTCGCGAAGTGGACCGACGAGGTCTGGAACCAGATCAAGGGCGACAACAAGAAAAAGGATTCCAAGACGGAACTCAAGGACAAGTTCCACGAGAACCGGGGGATCCAGTACCAGAAGTTCCTCGGCGACGCCGACGACCTTGGCAAGGCGCACAAGGTCGTCGAAGACACGCTCACCAAGAGCGACACCGAGCTCCAGACCCTCTTCGGGGAGTGGAAGGGCAAGGGCGCCAACGCGGCGGAGATCAAGTACGACGAGGCGATCAAGCCGCACGCCAAGGAGCTTTCGCAGCAGCTCGACGGGGCGGCGAAGCTGATCCCGCAGACCGTGACGCACGTCTTCGACGCCGTCAAGAAGAAGGTCGACGAGGTCCTGCAGCTGCACCGCCCGGTGATCGCCGAGGCCGACATCCCGATGGCCAAGGACGTCCTCAAGATCGCCAACGGCGAGACCGAGGAGTTCGACGACTTCATGAAGGTCGCCGGCTGGATCGACGCGGTCAACGCGAAGAACAACAACCAGTCGAACCTCGCCGAGCGCCTGCAGAACGACGACGGCTGCTTCAACCAGGAGAACATCGATTACGGCCGGAGTGTCTGCCGGTACTGGCGCGACGGTGCGTTCTCGAAGGAGTACAACAGCCTGATCACCGCCTTCGACGGCTCTTGCAAGACCGCCAAGGACACCATCGACCAGCAGTTCGGCGCGCTCGCCCGGTTCATGGACGGCTACCGCAACCAGCTGACCGAGGCCAAGAACGAGGGCGGCGGCGACAAGACCGGCACCGGCGACAAGACCGGTGGCGGAGACAAGACCGGCGGCGGCGACAAGACCGGTGGCGGCAACCCGCCCGGTGGCAGCGGCACGCCCGGCGGCAGCACGACGCCGTCGGCGACCGAGCCGCCGAAGGCCGAGGAGCCCGCCAAGCCCGAGGAGGGCAAGAACCCGATCACGGGCAAGCCCCTCGAGGTCGACCCGGCGACCGGCGAGCCGTACCCGATCGACCCGAAGACCGGCGAGGCCATCAAGGACATGGACGACACCGACACGGTGTCGGTCAAGAAGGGCGACAACACGATCACGATGTCCGAGCCCGACAAGGAGGGCAAGCAGGACATCTCCGTGGACGACGGCCAGGGCCACAAGAAGGACTACCACCTCGACTGGGGTGACGACGACAAGGCCGAGGCGGCCAAGGGCGCGGACGGCAAGGACGGCGCCGCGGCGGACAAGGCCGGGTTCGGCCCGCAGGGCACCCAGCAGGCGGTCAAGGACGGGCAGCCCGGCGCCGACGGCAGCTACAAGCCGGGTGCGGACGGGAAGATCCACATCCAGGACGGCAACCTCAAGATCACGGCCGAGCGGCCGGAGGGCCCGGACGGCCCGACGATCGTGACCGTCGACGACGGCAAGGGCGAGCCGACCACCTACACCCTGGACGAGAAGGACGACCCCAAGGCGGGCGACCTCAAGACCGATCCCGCGACGGCTTCGGCGTCCGACACCGGCAAGCCCGGCGCCATCGGCGCGGACATCCCGCACGACCCGGGCGCCGAGTCGGCGCTGACCAAGGACCCGTCGCCGGACAACCCGGACCCGGGCTTCACGCAGGGCGCGGCGGCCGGTTCGAGCGAAGGCGGGTTCGTCGCCCCGGGCGGGCAGGACTTCTCCGGCGACCTCGGCGGCGGTGCCGGGGGCAGCGTCGGGGCGGAACCCGCGGTGGCGACGGCCGACGCGGGCGTCGGCGGCGGGGCCGGCGGCGACGCGACGTCGACGGCCGGTGCGAGCGACTTCGGTTCCGCGGTCGGCGGCGGCGGGTCGGCGGACTTCGCCGGCGCCGTGTCGCTGGACCCGGGCGCGCAGACCGGCAGCGACGCGTCGGTGCCGGCGTCCGACGGCGGCGGGCTCGGCGCGACCCCGGTCGACGCCGGCATGCACCAGGCCGCCGGCGGGGGTGGCTCGTCGGCCATGAGCGGTATGGGCGGCATGGGCATGATGGGCGGCGGCATGGGCGGCTCGCCCGGCGGTGGCGGCGGTGACCAGCAGCGCGGGCCCAGCCAGTACCGCGTCGAGGGCAGCGTCTTCGAGACGAGTGGTGCGAAGGGGCGGATCAGCGGCTCGCTGGACGACGAGGGTGACCGTTCGATCCGGTACGACCGGTGACGAAGGCTGAGGAGGGCCGATGAGCAGCGCCGAAGACCGGTATCGCGCGGCGATCTCGACGATGGACGCCGCGGCGCGGGAGCAGGACGAGCAGCGGGGGCTGCGCGAACGCCGGGTCGCGGAGGCCCAGGAGCAGGCCCGCGCGGGCCTGCAGCGGGAGATGGGTGCCGCGCAGAAGTACGCCGAGCACATGGACGAGCTCAACAAGCGCAAGCAGAGCGCGGGCGGCTGGGCCACGGAGAAGACACTGGCCGACAAGGGCCGTGAGTCGCTGATGCAGTTCGGGGCCGAGGACGAGGAAGCGGACACCGGCTACACGAACTATCCGACGCCGAGCTACGGGACCCCGGCACCGGCGGCGGTGGCGCCGCGTCCGGAGCCCGCGCCGGAACCCCCGGCCGCCCCCGCACCCGAGCCACCTCGCCGTGGCCGGCACGCGCGTCCGGTCGAGGACGAGGACGACTTCTCCAGCACGAGCTGGCTGGTCTGATCGGTCTGATCCAGGGGAAGGCCCGGCTTCGGCCGGGCCTTCTCGCGTCAGTGGGCGGGTTCTTCCTCGCGCTCGATGGGGGCGCGCTTGACGTCCGCGTCGAGCAGGGGCCGGTACTTGGCGGTGCCGGTCAGGTGGGTGAGGAAGAACGCCGTGAACAGCGCGCGCGTCAGCTGCTGGGTGCCGCGGTGCGGCTTGCCGTGCATGATCAGCTGGGACCAGTGCCTGCCCTCGGTGACACCCAGGTGGGTCGCCTTGCCGAGGATGCGCAGCTGGACGTCGTCGCCGCCCCAGGCGTCGGTGATCGCTTCGGCGTGCGCGACGGCCGGGGCGACCAGGTCTTCTTCGGCGGCCAGGTGCAGGCCGGGGACGGTGATGGCCTTGGCGGACTCGGTGGCCGGCGGGAGCGTCTGGGCGGCGGTGATCGTCGCGACGGCCTTGATCCGGGGCTTCTCGGCCTGCGCGTCCTGCGCCGCGGCCAGGACGGCGGAGCCGCCGCCGGTCGAGTGCCCGGCGAGGCCGAGCTTGGCCGGGTCGACGCTGATGCCGTCCGGGCCGAGCCGGACCGTCGTGACGACGTCGAGCGTGGTCATCAGGTCGGCGGCGAGCAGCCGGTGCGAGGGCAGCGGGCCGCGCTGGGTCGCCGGCGCCGCGGCGACGATGCCCCAGCTGGCGAGGTGGTGCAGCAGCTGCCGGTACCGGTCGGGTGGCTGCAGCCAGCCGTGCCCGAAGGCGACGGCGGGAAGGCCGAGACCGGCGCGGGGCGTGTACACCACGCCGGGCAGCCCGACCAGGGCGAGGTTGCCCCGCAGGACCTCGTGCGGACCCGGGTGCGTCAACTCCGCGAGCAGCTGCTTGGGCTTGCTGGCCATGGCCGGAACCCTACTGCCCGCACCCGCCCGCGGCTCGCCCGCCGCCCCGGCGCGCCCCATGCGCCCCAATGTGGCGTTCGGTGCGTCCAGCGCACCCAATGTGGCGTTCGGTGCGTTGGACGCAACCAACGCCACATTGGGGCGCATGGCCGGACCGCGAGGCGACTGTCCGGTTTCCCGTATTGGTCCGGACCATGGAAGCCGATGTCTTCGCAGGTCGAGGGTGGTTCGCGTGCCCTGTCAACCGGCTGAATGTCCCTCGTTAGGCTGGTGAGCGTGTGTGGAATCGTGGGATATGTCGGGCACCGCCCGGCTCTGGACGTCGTTCTCGGCGGGCTCCGGCGCATGGAGTACCGCGGGTACGACTCGGCCGGTGTCGCGGTTCTCGACGGCGCCGGCACGCTGACCGTCGAGCGCAAGGCGGGCCGGCTCGCCAACCTGGAAGCCGAGCTCGACCGGGTCGGCCGGGACACCTTCGGCGGCACCGCCGGCATGGGGCACACCCGCTGGGCCACCCACGGCGCGCCGATCGACCGCAACTCGCACCCGCACCGGGATGTCACCCAGCGCGTCGCCGTCGTGCACAACGGCATCATCGAAAACTTCGCCACCCTCCGCACCGAGCTCGAGGCCGACGGCGTCGAGATGGCCAGCGACACCGACAGCGAGACCGCCGCGCACCTCATCGCCCGTGCCTACACCGAAGGCGACACCAAGGGTGACTTCGTGGCGAGCGTCGCCGGTGTCTGCCGCCGTCTCGAAGGCGCGTTCACCCTGGTCGTGACGCACGCCGACCACCCGGACACCATCGTGGCCGCGCGCCGGTCGTCGCCGCTGGTCGTCGGCGTCGGCGAGGGCGAGCACTTCGTCGCTTCGGACGTCGCCGCGTTCATCGAGCACACCCGTGAGGCCGTCGAGCTCGGCCAGGACCAGCTCGTCGTCATCACCCGCGACGGCTACGAGGTCACCGACTTCCACGGCGACGCCGCCCAGGCGAAGCCGTTCACCGTGGACTGGGACCTGTCGGCCGCCGAAAAGGGCGGCCACGAGTACTTCATGCTCAAGGAGATCGAGGAGCAGCCCGAGGCGCTGGCCAACACGCTGCGCGGGCACTTCGAGTCCGGCCGGATCATCCTCGACGAGCAGCGCATCTCCGACCAGGACCTCCGCGACGTCGACAAGGTCTTCGTCGTCGCCTGCGGGTCGGCCTACCACTCCGGCCTGGTCGCCAAGTACGCCATCGAACACTGGACGCGGCTGCCGGTCGAGGTCGAGCTGGCGTCCGAGTTCCGCTACCGCGACCCGGTTCTCGACCGCGACACGCTGGTCGTCGCGGTGTCGCAGTCCGGCGAGACGGCGGACACCCTGGAAGCCGTCCGGCACGCGCGTGAGCAGAAGGCGCGCGTCCTGGCCGTCTGCAACACCAACGGCGCGCAGATCCCGCGCGAGTCGGACGCGGTGCTCTACACGCACGCCGGGCCCGAGATCGGCGTCGCGTCGACCAAGGCGTTCCTCGCCCAGATCGCGGCCAACTACCTGGTCGGCCTGGCGCTGGCGCAGGCCCGCGGCACGAAGTACCCGGACGAGGTCGCGCGCGAGTTCGCCGAGCTGGAGGCCATGCCCGCGGCCGTCCAGAAGGTGTTGTCCACTGTGGACCAGGTGCGGGACCTCGGCCGCCGGATCGCCGACTCGAAGGCGATCCTGTTCCTCGGCCGCCACGTCGGCTTCCCGGTCGCCCTCGAAGGCGCGCTGAAGCTGAAGGAACTCGCGTACATGCACGCCGAGGGCTTCGCCGCCGGCGAGCTCAAGCACGGCCCGATCGCGCTGATCGAAGAGGGCCTGCCGGTCGTCGTCGTGATGCCGTCGCCCAAGGGCCGCGCGGTGCTGCACTCGAAGCTGGTGTCGAACATCAGCGAGATCCAGGCGCGTGGCGCCCGCACGATCGTGATCGCCGAAGAGGGCGACGAGACGGTCCGGCCGTTCGCGGACGAGCTGATCGAGGTCCCCGCGGTGCCGACGCTGCTGCAGCCGCTGGTGTCCACGGTGCCGCTGCAGGTGCTGGCCGCGGAGATCGCCCGCGCCCGCGGGTACGACGTCGACAAGCCGCGTAACCTGGCGAAGTCCGTCACCGTGGAATAACCGGGGAGGCCGCCGCCGTGCAGGGAATCTGGACCACGGAACGGATTCGCGAAGCGGAAGGGCGGCTCTTCGCCGTCACGCCCGACGGCGAGCTGATGCGCCGGGCGTCGTTCGGGCTCTCGGTGCGGATCGCGGACTTCCTCGCCGAGCACGTCGGCACGGTCTCGGGGCGCCGGGTCGTGCTGCTCGTCGGCTCCGGCGACAACGGCGGCGACGCGCTGTGGGCGGGCGCGTTCCTGCGCCGTCGCGGTGTCGCCGTCACGGCGATCCTGCTGAAGCCCGACCGCGCGCACCCCGCGGGGCTGCGGGCGCTGCGCCGGGCGGGTGGCCGGGTGGTGTCCGCCGAGGACGGTCCACAGTGGATCGCCCGTGCCGACGTCGTGGTCGACGGGATCGTCGGCATCTCCGCCGGCGGCTCGCTGCGGCCGGACGCCGCGCGGCTCGTGGCGCTGGTCGAGGCGCCGATCGTCGCGGTCGACCTGCCCAGCGGCGTCGACCCGGACACCGGCGCGGTCGACGGCCCCGCGGTCAGGGCGACCCGGACCGTCACCTTCGGCGCGCTCAAGCCGGTGCACGCGCTGGCGCCGTCGTGGTGCGGCGAGGTCGTGCTGGTCGACATCGGGCTGGGGCCCGAGCTGGGGGAGCCGTCGCTCGAGCGGCTCGACATCGTCGACGTCGCGGCGGCCTGGCCGGTGCCCGGACCGGAGGACGACAAGTACAGCCAGGGCGTGGCCGGGATCGCGGCGGGCTCGGCGACGTACCCGGGCGCGGCGGTGCTGGCGGCGGGCTCCGCGGTCCGCGCGACGGCCGGCATGGTGCGCTACGCGGGCCACGCGGCCGACGTCGTCCGCTCGCAGTGGCCGGAGATCATCGCGACCGGCACGGTCGCGGACGCCGGCCGCGTCCAGGCGTGGGCGGTCGGGCCGGGCATCGGCACGGGCTCCGACGGCCGTGACTTGGTGCGGTACGTGCTCGGCCAGGGCGTCCCGGTCTGCGCGGACGCCGACGCCACGACGATCATCGCGAAGTCCCCCGAGGTCCTGGACGCGCGTGACCCGGACACGCCGCTGGTGCTGACCCCGCACGCGGGCGAGTACGAACGCCTGATGGGCCGTAAGCCGGGCGCGGACCGGGTGGCGGCAGCGCGCGAAGCGGCGAAGAAGTACGACGCGGTGGTGTTGCTGAAGGGGCACGTCACGGTGATCGCGGCACCGGACGGCCGGGTGGCGGTGAACACGCCGCGCGGAGCCTGGCTGGCGACGGCGGGCTCGGGTGACGTGCTTTCGGGCCTGATCGCGGCGGTGCTGGCGGCGGGCCTGGACCCGTGGCTGGCCACGGCGGCCGCGGCCCACGTCCACTCGCTGGCCGGGGCGATCGCGGCCCAGAACGCCCCGACCTCGGCATCGGGTCTGGTCCACGCGATCCCGGAGGCCCTCCGCTCGATCCGGTCCCTCATGATCTGACCGAATGATCTGACCGACGTGCGAAGAGATATCGAGTTCTCTGTTAACTCCGGGCGATAAATCTGGTAAGAATGCCGTGTGAGCGGCGGCACAGCACCACCCGGAGACCGGAAGACCCGGCCGTCCGACGCTGTCGTCGAGCAGCGGCGGCAGGAGATCCTCGACCACGTCATCGAGCACGGCGAGGTCCGCATCGACGACCTCACCGCCCGCTTCGGCGTCAGCCTCATGACCGTGCACCGCGACCTGGACGACCTCGCCGAACGGCGGCTGCTCCGGAAGCTCCGCGGCAAGGTCGAGGCCTATCCCGCGGTCACCATCGAGACCGCCGCCCGCTTCCGCGACACCCTCCACCACGGCGAGAAGGACGCTCTCGGCGCCGCCGCCGCCAGGCACGTGCAGCCCGGCCAGACCGTCTTCGTCGACGACTCGACCACCCTCCTGCCGCTGGTGAAGCGGCTCGCCGAGGTCGACGCCCTCACCGTCGTCACCAACTCGCTGCACGCCGCCCGGCTGCTCGGGCCGAAGGTCGACGTCGTCCTCGCCGGCGGCCGCTACAGCCACGAGTACGACTCCTGCACCGGGCCCGAGGTGCTGAACCTGCTGGACAGCATCCGCGCCGACGTCTCGTTCGTCTCGGTCACCGCCGTCGCCATCGGGCGGCTCTACCACCCCGACCGCGACTACGCCGAGCTCAAGAAGGCGGCGCTGAAGGTCGCCAACCACACCGTGCTCGTCGTCGACCACTCGAAGTTCGGCCGGACCGCGACCTACGCGCACGGCGACGTCGGCGACTACGACCTGCTGATCACCGGCGAAACCACGCCGACCGAGGAGATCGAGGCCGCGCTGAACGCGGGCACCGCGATCGAGATCGTCGAACACGTCGCAGAGGGGCAGCCCTATGACAGCTGAGCTGGTCGCCGGCATCGACTCGTCCACCCAGTCGACCAAGGTCGTCGTGTGCGACGCCGAAAGCGGCGAGATCGTCCGCACCGGCCGCGCGCCGCACCCCGACGGCACCGAGGTCGACCCCGGCGCCTGGTGGGCCGCCTTCCAGGAGGCGTCGAACGGCCTGCTCGACGACGTCAAGGCCGTCGGCGTCGGCGGCCAGCAGCACGGCATGGTGACGCTGGACGAAAACGACGACGTCGTCCGGCCCGCGCTGCTCTGGAACGACACCCGCTCCGCGCAGGCGGCGCTCGACCTCATCGACGAGCTCGGCGGGCCGTCGGTCTGGGCCAAGTCCGTCGGCTCGGTGCCGGTCGCCAGCTTCACCGTGACGAAGCTGCGCTGGCTGGCCGACAACGAGCCGGAGCTGGCCGACCGCGTCACGCGCGTGCTGCTGCCGCACGACTGGCTGACCTGGAAGCTCACCGGCGGCGACCCGGTCACCGACCGCGGCGACGCGTCCGGCACCGGCTACTTCTCGCCGTCCGACAACGCCTACCGCCTCGACGTCCTCGCCCACGCCTTCGGTGGCCGGACGCCGGCGCTGCCGACCGTGCTCGGTCCGGCCGACGCCGCCGGCCACACCCCGGACGGCGTGCTCGTCTCGGCCGGCACCGGGGACAACATGGCCGCCGCGCTGGCGCTCGAACTCCAGCCCGGCGACGTCGTCGTTTCGCTCGGCACCAGCGGCACCGTGTTCGGGGTCGCCGAAACCGGCGCGGCCGACGCCACCGGCGAGGTCGCCGGGTTCGCCGACGCCACCGGCCGGTTCCTCCCGCTCGCCTGCACGCTCAACGCCGCTCGCGTCCTCACCGCGACGGCGGCGATGCTCGGCGCGACGCTGAGCGAGTTCGACCGGCTCGCGCTGCGGGCCGAGCCCGGCGCGGGCGGCCTGACGTTCCTGCCCTACCTCGACGGCGAGCGCACGCCGAACCTGCCCGGCGCCACCGGCTCGCTGACCGGCCTGACCAGGGCGAACATGACGCCGGAGAACCTCGCGCGCAGTGCCGTCGAAGGCATGCTGTGCGGCCTGGCCGCCGGTCTCGACGCGGTGCGCGCGCACGGCCTCGACGTCCGCCGCGTGCTGCTGATCGGCGGCGGCGCGCAGTCGGCCGCGGTCCGCACGATCGCGCCGCTGGTGTTCGGCGTGCCCGTGCAGCTGCCCGAAGTCGCCGAATACGTCGCCATCGGCGCGGCGCGGCAGGCGGCTTGGGCGCTGGCTTCCAGTGCGGAACCCCCGTCCTGGCAAGGAAAGCAAAAAGCCTGGCTCGAGCTGGACGAGCCGACCGAGGCGCAGCGCGCCGAGGGCCACCGGATCCAGCAGCGCCACCTCGAAGCCCGCGAAGCGGCTTACGGGGTCCGGCGAGAGAACCGAGAGGACTGACCGATGGCTTCCATCACCTACGACAAGGCGACCCGCCGCTACGCCGGTAGCGAGCGCCCGGCGGTCGACGCGCTGGACCTCGAGATCGCCGACGGCGAATTCCTGGTGCTGGTCGGCCCGTCCGGCTGCGGCAAGTCGACCAGCCTGCGCATGCTCGCCGGCCTCGAGGACATCGACGAAGGCGCCGTCTGGATCGGCGACCGCGACGTCACCCAGCTGCCGCCGCGTTCGCGCGACATCGCCATGGTGTTCCAGAACTACGCGCTCTACCCGCACATGACGGTCGGGCAGAACATGGGCTTCGCGCTGAAGATCGCCGGCCGCCCCGCGTCCGAGATCAAGCAGAAGGTGCTCGACGCGGCGAAGCTGCTGGACATCGAGCAGTACCTGGACCGCAAGCCGAAGGCGCTCTCCGGTGGTCAGCGCCAGCGCGTCGCGATGGGCCGCGCCATCGTGCGGGAGCCGCAGGTCTTCCTGATGGACGAGCCGCTGTCGAACCTCGACGCGAAGCTGCGCGTGTCGACGCGTACGCAGATCGCCGCGCTTCAGCGCCGCCTCGGGGTCACGACGGTGTACGTCACGCACGACCAGGTCGAGGCCATGACGATGGGTGACCGCGTCGCCGTGCTGTCGGACGGCCTGCTGCAGCAGTGCGACACCCCGCGCGCCCTGTACGACAAGCCCGCAAACGCTTTCGTCGCCGGCTTCATCGGCTCGCCCGCGATGAACCTCGTCACCGCGAAGCTCACCGCCGACGGCGCCGAGCTGGGAGGCGGCAGTGTGGCCCTGACCCGTGAGGTCATCCAGGCCGCCGACGGTGACACGGTGACCCTCGGCTTCCGGCCCGAGTCGCTCGAAGTGGTCAGCGAGGCCGACAGCAGCGCGGTGCCGGTCAAGGTGGACCTGGTCGAGGAGCTGGGCTCGGACGCGTTCGTCTACGGCAAGCTCGCCGAGACCGACGCCGAGGGCACCAAGTCCAACGTCGTCGTCCGGGTCGACCCGCGCACGCCGCCCGCCATGGGCGACACCCTCCACCTGCGGATCCGGTCCGACGAACTGCACGTGTTCTCCGCCACGTCCGGGGCACGCCTGTCCTGACCTCGGGTCATGGGAAACTGGAGGGCGCCATGACGTCCTCCAGTTCTTCCCGTGAGCGCAGCCCTCGCGCGCAGGTCGACATCGACCTCGACGCGATCCGCCACAACCTCACCCTGCTGGGCGCCCGCGCGCCCGGCGCCGAGGTGATGGCCGTGGTGAAGGCCGACGCCTACGGCCACGGCGCGCTGCCGGTGGCGCGCGCCGCGGTCGAGGCGGGGGCGAGCTGGCTCGGCACGTGCTCGCTCGACGAGGCACTGGCCCTTCGCGCGGCCGGGATCACGACCCGGCTGTTCAGCTGGCTGGACATCCCCGACGTCGACTTCGCGGCGGGCGTCGAGGCCGGCATCGACCTCGCGGCGAGTTCCACGGGTGAGCTGGCTCGCATCGCCGCCGCGACACCAGCGGGTACCCGGGCTCGTGTGCACCTCAAAATCGACACCGGGCTCTCGCGCAACGGCTGCCCGCCCGCCGGGTGGGCCGAGCTGGTGGAGGCGGCGGCCGCCGAACCGCGGGTCGAAGTCGTCGCGGT
>Ga0207668_10001719_pt1 | contig 12818 bp, 9 predicted proteins | sample KBSS43metaG_FD_184323 | JGI IMG/M metagenome (GOLD analysis project Ga0207668, IMG submission 184323) | Switchgrass rhizosphere microbial communities from Kellogg Biological Station, Michigan, USA - KBS S4-3 metaG (SPAdes) (version 2) | ecosystem: Host-associated > Plants > Roots > Rhizosphere >... | reverse complement strand
GCGGCCGGTGAGCTGCACCTCCTCCGCCCAGTTCCTGGAGCGGCCGATGTTGTCGGCGTTGAGCAGGATGAAGGGCGAGGCGTCGATCTCGTTCAGGTCGCGACGCTGGAACTTCCGATAGGAGGTGATTGAGCGCAGCGTGATCGAGTCGGTCAGGTCGATGGCGACGTCCGCCGAGGTCCCCCAGCCGTCGAAATGGCCCTCCTGCGGGGAGAAGCTGCCGGAATCGTAGAAGCGCTTCGGCCCGTTCGGCTGGCCGTAGATGTAGCTGGCCAGGATGTCGCGGGCCGCAAGGATGCCCGCCGGCGTGTTGGGCAGGCCAAGCTCGGCGCGCGCCTCGAGGAAGCCGGTCGCTGTCGCGGGCGTGTTACGCACCGTGGAGGGATAAGGGTTCACCTCCTTCAGGTGGATCGCCGACCCCCGGTTCCACAGGCGCTGGTAGTCGCCGCTGATCAGGACGTGGACGCTGTCCACCGGCTCCCAGCGGATCTTGGCGCGATAGAAGCGCGAGTGGTCGTCGTTCACCGGACCGCCCAACTGGTCGTGGCCGTAGGCGTTGTGGTTGCTGTTGGAGGCGACGAGGCGAACGGCGAGCTTGTCCTGGACGATCGGGACGTTGATCGCCGCATTGATGCCGACGAAGTCGTAGTTGCCGAGCGTGAACTCGCCGAAGCCGCCGAAGTCGCTGAGGTTGGGGTTCTTGGTCAGGACACTGAGCGCGCCGCCCGTGGTGTTCTTCCCGTAAAGGGTGCCCTGCGGACCCTTCAGGACTTCGATCCGCTCCACGTCCACCATCGCCGCATCGAGGCCGAAGGAGTGGGGCAGGTAGACGCCGTCGACGTAAACGCCGACCGGCGAGTCGATGTTGAGGATTACGTCCTGCTGGGCCTGGCCGCGGATGGTGATCAGCGGCGAGGCAGGGTTCGAGTTGTAGCGCGTGACGAACAGGTTGGGCGTCGAGCGCGCCACGTCCGAGAAGTTGACGATCGAGAGATCTTTCATCCGCGTCGGCGAAAGGGTCGTGACCGCGACGGGCACGTCCTGAGCGCGTTCCTCGGTCTTACGCGCCGTGACGACCACCTCTTCGAGTTGCGCGCTCGGGCCGTTGTTCCCGCCGCCGGGCGCCGCCTGCGCCCAAGCCGGCATGGTCAAAGCTGCGGCGAGCGCCGTTCCACCAAGCCAGAATAGCTTTTTCATCGCTTCCCTCCCCGACCGACGTTTGGCGACAGTTTTTCACTATCGTGCAGTCGGGTGCACAATACCGAAAAACTGCTCGGCGCCAAGAGCCGCAAGCGATAGGCTGGGCAGGATGAATTGTTGCGAGGTGACGGTGTGAGCGAGTCACAGGGCAAGGTTCGCGGCTGGCGGGCGCAGCGGCATGGACTTCATTTCGCCGGGCCGCGATCGAGACCGGGACGTGGGCGGGAGTCAGACGTCGCCGACCGCCTCGATCGCGGGTCGCGCCGCCTTGCCCGAGAGGTCGTGTTCAACGAACCGGACATAGTCGAGCAGGGTCTGGCCGTACTCTTCCATCTTTGGATCGACCCGCTGCGACGGCCCCATGATCGTGATCGCATAGACGCCGTCACCGAGACGGCTGGCGACGCTGACGGCGCTGAGGCCCGCCACCGACTCGCCGGAGTTGACAGCATAGCCACGCCGGCGGACCTCCTCGACAGAGCGATGCAGTTCGTCCGCCGAAACGATGGTGCGATCGGTCATGGGCTCAAGCTCGAGCCCGGCGATGAGGTCCTCGCGCTCCGGCCCGTCGATCGCAGCCAACAGCGCCTTGCCTGTGGCGGTGCCGTGAAGAGGGCGAAGGACGCCAGGCTTCATGGTGGCGCGAACCACCTCCCGCGACTCGGCCACCGCCAAATAGATCAGCTTGTTCCCCTGCAGCTTCGCGAGCGTCACCATTTCGCGCGTCTTGTCGCGGAGGTGATCGAGATGCGGTTGGAAGCGCTCGATGATCGGGTCGTTGCGGGCGATCTCCCTTGCGACGTCCACGAGGCGTTGGGTCGGATAGTAGGCGCTGCGATGACCCGGCGCATAAAGGTATCCCCGCGCGAGAAGCGTTCTAATGATCTGGAGGCAGCTCGACGGCGGCATCTTGAGCTTCGAGGCCAACTCCGAAAGCGTCATCGGCGCTCCCTGATCCGCGAACACTTCGAAGAGCCTCAATGCTCGGACGACTGATCTTACGTCTGACATGATGATCCCGACAGAAAGGCCCAGTTTCAATATGGCTACGAATAGAAAGCTGCGCTCACCAAATTGTTCGCGCCTCGTCGGCCTGATGCAGCGCCCAATGCAACGCATGGCGGAAGTCGCACAACCGGCCCGCGCCGCTGGTGTTGACGCGAACCCGGGCGCGGCGCAATGGCCCTTCGGGGCGAATGCAACGCGTATCGCACCACGCAGAATGCGTCGAACACGGCAAGGTCATCAATCATGACGATCGAAATTCCGAGCCATGTACCCCCCGAACTCGTGAAGGTCTTTGACTTCCGAAACGGGCTAGGCGACCGCCCGCACGAAACCATCGCCAAGCTGCACGAAGGCCCGCGCACCTTCTTTTCGCCCGTCCACCAACAGGGCGAATTCGGCGTCGGACACTGGATCTTCACGAAGGCCGAAGACATCCGCGCCGTCTTTCAGGACGCCCAGACTTTCTCGAGCAAGAACATGACCGGCCGATCCATTGGCGTCGGCGCGCCGCTGGTCCCGATCGAGTACGACGCGCCGGAACACGCCGCCTATCGCGCGCTGATGAACCCGATCTTCTCGCCGGTGCGCATGAAGGCCATGGAAGAGAAGATCCGCCAGCGGGCGATCGGCTTCATCGAGCCGCTGGTCGAGCGCGGGGAATGCGACTTCGTCATCGAGTTCGCCCAGAGGTTCCCGGCGGCGATCTTCGTCGACCTGATGGGCCTGCCGTCGGAGGAGATCCCGCACTTCCTGGCCTGGGAAGCCCGGATGATGGGCGGCGATGTGGCCGACAAGCGCGCCGCCACGCAGGAGGTGGTTCAGTACCTGGAGGATCTCTGCCAGGAACGCCGCCGGCGTCCCGCCGACGACCTGGTGACATTCGCGGTCAGCGCCGAGCTCGACGGCCGCAAGCTGAGCGACGACGAAGTCCACGGCATGACCTTCCTGCTGTTCATCGCCGGCCTAGACACGGTGGCCAGCGCCCTGGGCTGGCACATGCGTTACCTGGCGGAGCATCCGGCTGACCAGCAGCGGCTGCGCGCCGATGCGGACCTGATCCCGGACGCGGTCGAGGAACTGATGCGCGCCTTCTCCACCGTCAGCAGCAGCCGTTGGGCGACCCGCGACATCGAAATCGGCGGCGTGCAGGTGCGCGCAGGCGACCTGGTCACCGTCTCCACCGCTTGCGCGAACCTCGATCCGCAGGAGTTCGAGAACCCGACGCAGGTCGATTTCAACCGCACTCCCAACCGCCACACGGCCTTCGCCTATGGGCCCCACCGCTGCCTGGGCTCACACTTGGCGCGGCGCGAGATGAACATCGCCCACCAGGAGTGGGCCCGGCTTATCCCGGCCTATCGGATCAGGCCCGGCGCCGAACTGACGACGCACGGCGGCGGTGTCCTGGGCCTCGACACCCTGCCGCTGATCTGGCGCTAATCCGGACCGCGGCGAACCCTGACCGAAGCACATGAGGAGGCTTCCATGGAAATGAACGACCTGATCCTGGTGAGTGTCGACGACCACAACGTCGAACCTCCGGACGCCTTCATTCGCCACTTCCCGGAGCGGCTGCGGGACAAGGCGCCGAAGATCATCAAGAAGGGCGACAAGGACGTCTGGTTCTTCGAGGGCAAGATCTATCCGACGGTGGGGACCAACGCTGTCGTCGGCCGGCCTCGTTCAGAATACGGCTTCGAGCCGGACGCGTTCGAGCAGATGCGCAAGGGTTGCTACGACGCCAAGGCCCGTGTCGACGACATGAACGTCAACGGCATGCTGGGCTCGCTGAACTTCCCGACCTTCCCGAACTTCGCCGGGATGACCTTCCTCGGCGTCGAGGACAAGGCCATGGCGACGCATGCCGTGCGCGCCTACAACGACTGGCACATCTACGACTGGTGCGGCGCCGGCCCCGGCCGCTTCATCCCGATGGTCATCCTGCCGCTGTGGAACATGGAGGAGACTCTGGCGGAATTGAAGCGCGCCTCCGACCTGGGCGTGCACGCCATCACCTTTCCCGACAATCCGGCGCTGCTCGGCCTGCCCAGCATCCACGCGGACTATTGGAAACCCATGTGGAAGGCGCTGAACGACTACAAGATGGTCATCAACTGCCATATCGGCACCGGGGCCCGCGCGGCCCACGCCTCCGACGACACCCCGATCGCGGCGTGGATCACCACCATGCCCATGTCCATCTCCAACAGCGCCGCCGACTGGGTCTATGCGCCCATCTGGAAAGAGTATCCGGAACTGAAGATGGCGCTGTCGGAGGGCGGGATCGGCTGGATCCCCTATTTCCTCGAGCGCGCCGACTTCACGCACGAGCATCACGGCGAGTGGACGCATTTCGACTTCGGCGACGGCCGCAAGCCTTCGGACATCTTCAAGAAGCACATCATCACCTGCTTCATCGACGACCAGGTCGGACTGGAAAACCTGCGCTTCATGAACGAGGACATGGTGACCTGGGAGTGCGACTATCCACACTCTGACACCCTGTGGCCGAACGCGCCGGATTACCTGTGGCCGTCGGCCAAGACCCTTCCGCGCGAGACCGTCGACAAGATCACCCATCTCAACGCGATGAAGCTGTATTCCTATGACCCGTTTTCGATCCTTGGCCGCGAGAACTGCACGGTCGGCGCGCTGCGCGAGGCGGGCAAGGACGTCGACGTCAGCCCGCGCGAGCACCTGGGCGGGATGAAGACCGAAAGCATGGATAAGAAGGAGGTGGTCACCTCCGGTCAGATCAACCGAATGTTCGCCTCGGCCGAAGACTAGGCGCGAAAGCCCGGGGCGGCCCTAAGGCTCGCCCTGGGCCTTGGCGTAGTCGCGCCGCACCGAGCGGACGCCGAGCATCGCGATCAGCGCGGTGACGGCGGCCATCAGGGTGACGAAGCCAAGCGAATAGCGAATGGCCTCCGGCCCGAAGCGATCGGTGAGGAGATCGTTCATCGCTCCGATGACGAACGGCGAGACGCCCGACCCGACGAGGACCGACGCCAGCCCCATGAACACAGACGCGGTCGCCCGCATCCGCAGGGGCGCCAGGGTCTGTCCCATGGTGTAGCAGGTTGGAATGTGGGAGGTGAGCAGCAGCATGCCCATGAAGAGGCCAAAGAGCGCGATCCGGCTGTCCGGCGCGGCGACGAACAGAAGCATGAACGGTATCGACAGCAGCGGCCCCATCCCGGCGACCCAGAAATAGGCGCGCAGGTCCCTCCGACCGAGCCAATCGGAAAGCGCGCCGCCCAGCAGATTTCCAAAGATCAGCGAGCCCGCCACCACCAGGCCGAACCCGAGGCCGACCTGGGTGGACGACATATGGTGCACGCGCATCAGGAAGGTCGGGCCCCAGCCGAGCAGCCCGTAGCCGGTGAACCCGCCGAGCGCGACGGTCAGGACGACGCAACGATAGGTTGGCAGCGCCCAGAGATGGCGCACCGTCATGGCGAGCGTCGGCGTCTCGGACGTATCCGCCCGCCGGTCGGACATGCCCCTCGGCGGATCCTTCACCGTGAGCATCAGCAGGGCGGCCAGCAACAGGCCTGGAAGACCCACGATGAAGAAGCTCACGCGCCAGCTGAACGCCTGCGAGAGCCAGCCGCCCAGGAGCACGCCAAGTCCGATGCCGATCGACTGCGCGCTCGAGAGCACCGCGATGGCCCTGCTCCGCACGCCCAGTCCGTAAAGATCGGCGGTCATCGCGTGGCTGGCCGGCACGGCCCCGCTCTCGGCCGCCGCCACCCCGATGCGGCTGAGCGCCAGCTGCCAGAACGCCTGGGCCACGCCGCCGAGACTGGTCAGCAGACTCCAGCAGACGAGGCAGGCCGCCAGCACCGTCCGCCGTTCGTGCCGGTCGGACAGGCGGGCGAGGGGAATGGACATGACCGCATAGCAGCCGGCGAAGATCAGGCCGGTCAGCAGGCCCATCGCCGTGTCCGAGGCGCCGAACTCCTCTTTGATCGGCTGCAGCAGCACGGTGATGATCTGCCGGTCGATATAGTTGAACACCGCGACGACACAGAGGACGAAGAGCACGTAGTTGCGCTTCGGCATGCTCCAGCCCGCATCGCCCTTCAGCTCATCGTCGCGTTCATCCTTCAACACGTCCTCCCCTCGCCTGCGGTCTTTGCTGGCCGAACCGCCAATTCGGACTGGAAGCGCATCCGTGCGCCGCAGGTCGCCGCCGGAGAGTTCCAGGCCGTGGGGCGCACAGGACGTGCGCCGGCAGACCATCAGCGCTGTTCGAGAATTATTCAATGATAGTATGATTTCGCGCGCAGGCGTCTGATCGCCCGACCGCAATGAAGAGGTAGCCGCCCATGTTGACACCCGACGACATCCTGCTGACCGATCAGGTCGCGATCATCACCGGGGGAGCCCAGGGGATCGGCGAGGGGATCGCCACGAACTTCGCCCGCTTCGGCGCCCGCGTGGTGATCGCTGACAAGAACGCCGAAACCGGCGAGCGCGCCGCCCAGGCGATCCGGGAGTCCGGCGCGGACGCCCTGTTCGTAAAGTGCGACGTGCGCGAGCTCGCCGAGGTCGAGCAGATGGTCGACGCGACCCTGAAGGCGTTCGGCCGCATCGACGTGCTCGTCAACAACGCGGGCGGCGTCCGGCGCGCGCCATTCCTCGAGCTGCAGGAACGCGGTTGGCGCAAACATATCGAACTGAACCTCTATGGGCTGTTTGGCCCGACGGACCTCGCGGCCCGAGCCATGATCGAGGGCGGTCGAGGCGGGTCGATCATCAACGTCGCGACCATCGAGGCCTTCCGGGGCGCGCCGCACCGTTCGGTCTATGCGGCCTGCAAGGCGGCGATGATCAACTTCACCCGCACGCTCTCGCTCGAGCTGGCGGAGCACGGGATTCGCGTGAACGCGATCGCCCCCGACATAATCGCGACACCCGGAATCCGGCTTGTGGACGCGGACGGCGGCGGCCCCCCGCAGCGGCTTGCCGCCCTCCGGCGCGCCATTCCGCTCGGCCGGGTGGGTCACACGGACGACGCCGCCGGCGCCTGCGTATTCCTGGCCTCCCGGATGGCCAGCTACATCACCGGCACGACCCTCAATGTGGATGGCGGAACCTGGGCGAGCAGCGGCTGGACGCGCGACGCAGATGACCGGTGGCAGCTCTTCGACGGGTTCGCCGACGCCTATTGAGCCGCTGCGACCAGCCCGATGAAATCGGAACAGACTGCCGGGCGCGTCACCAAGCCGCCCAAGCTCGCGGACCTGGTGGCGCAGGATCTGCGGACCTGGATCGTCCGGGGCGCGCTCAGGGAAGGCGACCGGCTCCCCACCCTCGATCGGCTGGCGATCCGCTTCGGGGTTTCGCTGGCCGCGGTGCGGGAGGCGCTTCGCATCCTCGAAACGGAAGGCCTTCTGGAAATCCGCCGGGGCGCCAAGGGTGGCGTCGCCGTGAAGGCGCCGAGCCTCGACGTGGTGACCCGGTCGGTCGGCGTCTTCCTGCAGCACCAGAAGGTGACGCTGGATGATCTCTTGAGCGCCCGCCTGGGGCTGGAGCCGTTCGCCGCCGGGCGCCTCGCCGCGCACCCCACGACGGCGATCATCAGCACGCTGGAGGACCTGGTCGCCGAGGGGGAGCGTTGCTTGAGCGATCCGCTGGATTTCGCGCGGGTCGCCACGGCGTTCCACCGAGCCGTCGTGGCGCTGATGGGGAACAAGACCCTGAGCGTGGTCCACGCCACGCTCCTCAACATCGTGGAAGCTGAGCTGACATCCCTGGCGTCCAGAGGGAAGACCGGCGCTTCGACGACTGGCCAGCGACAGAGATCGCTGAAGTCCTACCGGCGCCTGCTCGGCCTGATAAGGGCGCGCGACGCTTTCGGCGCCGAGCAGCATTGGACCCAGCACCTTGAGAACCAGGCGAAGGTCTTGCTCAGCATGGACCCCGGGATGCTGATAATCGATCTGTTCGCTGCGCCAGCAGGCGCCCCTCCCGCTTTGATCATGGCGGGAGAAGGCTCGGATTCCGGGCTCAGCGACGCAGGCCGCACACCGGTCGACCTCGGGGTCCCGACTCCGTCACGCGGGCGGGGTCGACAGCGCCCTTGAGGCTCGAAAATCCATTCACACCGTCTGCGCATCTTCGCCCGACGGTTCCGCGCATTGGGAAATCCGCTCAGCAGTCACCGCAGTCTCCCACGGTATTCGACATCTTCCTGAGCAGCGCTCACCAACTGGGTGGGCTCGCTGTCGATCCATCTGGAGAAATGCCTGTGCGTCAGCTTGCACCTCGCCCGGCGAAATTGAGCGAGCATTTTCCGGCCTCCACGGTCGGGCGTAGCCACCTCACCCGCTGATCCTTCGGATCGGCGGACCGCTCCACAAGGTCAAGCGCCTTGAGCTTCGCGACCTGCCGGCTGATCGTCCGACCAATCGCTCATCGCCGTCCACCGCCGACAAGCTTGTCGCTGGCGTATTCGATCCCGTTATGGAATGGTGTATAATACACCGATATGGCGGACCGCGCCCACAACGACTGGCGCGCTGTCGGCGAAACGGCTCTGGCCCCGCGAGCCGCCCTAGGTGAAAGATCAGTCATGACGGTCATCGAGCAACACGAAGAGACGATCTACGAGCAGCTGTCGAGACTGCATGCAGGCCCCCGCGTCTTTCGAACCGCTGCAGACGCCGGGATGGGAGGATGGGGTGGAAGCTGGCAGCTGACGCGGGCGGAAGACATCCGCTTCGTGCTCCAGCATCCCGAGCTCTTCTCGAGCCGGAACATCGCCGGCTTTTCGCGGCTCATCGGTCAGGAGTGGGACCTGATCCCGCTGGAAAAGGATCCGCCCGAGCACGGCAAGTATCGTGCGATCATGAACGGCGTCTTCTCGCCGGCGAAGATCACGGCGATGGAGACCGGCGTCCGGGCGTGCGCCGCGGCATTGATTGACGCCGTCCTGGACGACGGCGGCTGCGAATTCGTCGAGGCGTTCGGCCGTCCGTTCCCGGTATCGATCTTCATGCAGCTGATGGGCCTGCCTGAAGCGGACACCGAAAAGGTCAACGCCTGGGAATATGGCCTGCTGCACTCCGCGGACATGCAGGAGCGGGTGGTCGCGGCCAAGGGCTTCTATGACTACCTCCGCGACCTGATCGCCTTGCGCCGACGCGAGCCGGCCGACGACCTGACCTCCTTCTGCATCAAGGCCGAGATCGATGGCCGGCCGACGACCGACGAGGAGGTCATGGGCATGTGCTATCTGCTCGTGGTGGCGGGGCTCGACACCGTCGCGGCCGCCCTCAGCCTGCACTTCCGGCATTTGGCCCTGTTTCCTCAGGATCAGGCGCGTCTTCGCGCCGATCCCTCGCTCATTCCCTCCGCTGTCGAGGAATTGCTTCGCGCCTACGCCATCGTCACGACCAGCCGCTGGGTCACCCAGGACACGGAGGTCGCCGGGGTCGAGATGAAGGCGGGCGACCGGGTGATCTGCAGCACGCCGCTGGCGTGCCTCGACCCGGCGGAGTTCGAAAATCCTCTACAGGTCGACATTGAGCGCTCACCCAATCGGCATGTGGCCTTCTCCTATGGTCCGCACCGCTGCATCGGTTCCCACCTCGCGCGTCGCGAACTCGTCATCGCCATGGAGGAGTTTCTGAAACGGGTCCCGCCCTTCCGCCTTGCCGAGGGCGCAAGCGCGGCGATCAATCCTGGGGGCCTCTACAGCGCCCCTCACCTTCCGCTGGTCTGGGCTTAGAGACTAGGAGGTGGCCCGAGGTGGCGCACGAAGAACGCCTCCCAGGACGCGCTCTCGAACGCCGGTGTTTCGCGGTGACCGCCAGGGTTGATGTGCAGTGACTTCTCCTTCGAGCCGAAGGCATCAAAGAGGGCGATGCCGGTGTCGCGCGGGGCGATGGCGTCATCCCATTGGAAGGCGAATTCCACCGGCACGGTGATCTTGCGCGCAGCTTCGGCGAAGGCTTCGTCCTTTGGCCGCACGCCGGCGAGCCCGAACACGGCGCAGCTGACTCGCGGCTCAGCGGCGACGAACGGAACGCCCAGGACGGCGCCCATCGAAACGCCCCAGTAGCCGACCGGCCCGCCGGCCCCTACGAACGTCAGGGATTGCGCCGCGTCGAGCGCGGCCCGCCACTCGGGCACGATGCGCCGGACCCGTTCGCCCATGGTCTTGAAGAGGGGAGACGGCGCGGCTCTCGATGCGGAGGCGCCCAGGACGCGGGCGGCCACGTCGCCGGCCATCGCCTCCGCCTCTTCGGGACCGATGCGCTCGCCGTGGCCGGGCGCGTCGATCGACAAGGTCGCATAGCCGAATATCTGGGCGTAGCGTTGCGCCCTCGCCGCCAGCGTTTCGGTCTTCTTGTGCTGACCGCCACCATGGCCCATCAGCACGATCGGGCGTGGAGTCTTCGCGCCCTCCGGGGCCCAGATGACAGCGGGGACGCGTTCGCCATCCACCGTGAGGTCAAAGTCGAACTCGCTGACGCCCCCTTGCGTACGTAATTCCGTGAACGTGACGATCGCTTGCCTCACCTGCTTTCGGCCTGGCTCAACATCGACCGGACTTCGCTCAGGCAGCTTAGGAAAGTCCCCCTCGGGTCAAAAGACAACACGGCCTTGCCGGTATGGGCCACGCCATTTTCCGAAGACGCGCGGCTGGCGGCCCCTAGGCGGCGGCGCCTCTCCAGCGAAAGGCGTCCAACGACCTGACTTGCACTGGCGGATGGCGTTCGTCCCGCAGGGAGATCAGGCCGTCGGACACCGCCACCACTTGATAGATTGGCATACCCCCCGCATCGACCGACAGCAAATCGCCAATCTTCACCGGACTGGCCGCGTGTTCCAGGAGAACCCAATCAACGCCGCGAAAGCTGGCCATGACAATCACCTCGCTCATCACCGTCCCAATGGACGGTTCGAGAGCCAGTCTGCAGCCTCGCCTGTGAGACAAAGCTGAGCCGGAAAGTCATCCGCCGTTCAGGTCGGCGGTCTCCGAAGCGCCGGAGACCGTCGGCCCTTCGACCTTGCGCCGTGCTGGCGTCGCGCGGTCGGAGGCTGTGGACTCGGGAGAACCTATGCGCGCCACGAGTTCTGACGGCGGCTGTCGTCGCTGTGGGGCCCAGCCTTGCAGGCTGATCCTGTGGTCTTTCGCGAGCAGAATCCGCGCCGGTCAGCCGGGCGCCGTCAATGCGTGCGGCGTATTGGCGCACTATAGTCTAGCTTCCGCGCGCGATGCTCTGCAAATGAACGCCGAAAGCGCCACAAGCTCCACGATTGCGACCAAAATAAATCGATGGCCGTTGGATCCCGGCCAAATATTACTCTGCTCTTAAGTATTGATGGATATGCCCGGGGGACATCGAAGGCTCCTGCGGAGAAATTCGCCAGATTTTCTTCGATTTTCAGCAGCTTTATTTTTTCCCAGGGCACCACCCATGTCAGCGCAACGCACCGAGCTCCTGTTCCTCGATTCGAAGGTGGCGAACTTCCCGGCGCTAGCGGGGGGCCGGGTGCGGGGCGTCGAAATCCACCTTCTCGACGGGGAAAAGGACGGCCTGGCGCAGATCGCCGGCCTGCTGGCGGGGCGCACGGACATCGACGCGCTGCACGTCATCTCCCATGGCGCGGAAGCCTCCATCCAATTGGGCGCGGGCGATGTCACAACCGACATCCTGGGCGCCCGCATGGGCGAACTGGCGCGCATCGGCGCCGCCCTGAAGCCGGGCGGCGACATCCTGATCTACGGCTGCGAGGTGGGCGCCGGTGACGCCGGCGCGGCTTTCGTCGAGATGCTGCGCGCCGCCACCGGCGCCAACGTCGCAGCCTCCACCGGCCTGACCGGCGCCGCGCGCCTGGGCGGCGACTGGGCGCTGGAACGCACCGCCGGCGAGGTGGCGACGCGCGCGCTGCAGTTCGCGGACTATGACGGCGTGCTGCCGTCCATCGCCGGTACGGTCAACAGCAGCGGCCAAATTGATGGCGACGACTTCGGGTCGGTCTTCATCGACGGCGAGGGCGGATCGAACGACATCGCGGGAATTCAATACGACATCTTCTTTGCGGACAGCAGCGACGCCGCATTCAGCACCGTTCAGGCTTATAATGGGGCACCAAATCCATTGCTTGTGAGCAGCAATGAAGGAAATGCAGATAAATTCATTATAAAAAGTTCTGGTGGTGAAGAATTTGATCTGAACAGTTTCTACACTCAGGATTTTGGCGGCGCCGACGCGACCTGGACCGTCTCCGGATATAGGGACGGCGCTCTGATCGGGTCATCCCAGCAATACACCATTTCTCAGAGTGGAAATTTTGACAAAACGGTAAATTTATCAAGTGATTTCAACAATGTAGACACGGTTATCATCACGGCCAGCGGTGGGGGTTCCGGCGGGCATATCTTTGGTGGCTTCAACAATTTCGTGTTCGGCAATCCGGTGATTCCGGACGTCACGCCGCCCACCGTGGGTGTCGTGGTCGCCGACAACGCCCTGAAGATCGGCGAGACCTCGCTGGTCACCTTCACCTTCTCGGAGGCGGTCACCGGCTTCACCAACGCCGACCTGACCATCGCCAACGGCACGCTCACGGCGGTGACCTCTTCGGACGGC
>Ga0207668_10001716_pt1 | contig 12825 bp, 7 predicted proteins | sample KBSS43metaG_FD_184323 | JGI IMG/M metagenome (GOLD analysis project Ga0207668, IMG submission 184323) | Switchgrass rhizosphere microbial communities from Kellogg Biological Station, Michigan, USA - KBS S4-3 metaG (SPAdes) (version 2) | ecosystem: Host-associated > Plants > Roots > Rhizosphere >... | reverse complement strand
GACTCTGATGTGCGCGTAGTGGTGAGTGAAGGCAGCGTGCGGCTTCGCGGAGAAAGGGCAACAGAATCGAGTGCGTCAGTTCTGACACGTGGCGATCTTGGCCAAGTGAACGACAGCGGCGCTGTCGCGATCACCCACGGCGTAGAGCTGGACCAATACGTCGGGTGGACCTCCGGACGACTCACCTTCTCCGACGTGCCACTCAGCGATGCGCTGGCGCAGCTCGAGCGCTGGTACGACGTACGATTCGTGCTCGGCGACTCGACAATGACGGAGCGTCGCATCTCGATGTCGGTGCCGACAACCTCGATCGATGCGCTCGTCGAAGGGATCGGTCTCGCGCTGGACCTACGTGCGGAGCGTCGAGGCGACACCATCGTGCTTCGCAGGAAGGCCCCGTGAAGGCCTGGACTCGCTCACGTCTCCTGTGTGCGGACTGCCGCGTGCATTCGGTACCAAACGTGGTGCGTCCAGCATGCACCGGACGTGATCGTCCGTTGGGTTCAATCAGCTTGCTCGCTGCGGTCGCGGCCATGTGCGTGATGGCGCAGAGAGTGGGGGCACAAGTCGTGACGCCGGCGTCCGATACCAGCGCCACGTCGGCAGTGGAGCTCTCATCGAAGTCAGGCGTCGACGCGTTGCATCGTCGCATCTCGATCGATTTCACCAATGTGAGACTGAGAGATGCATTACTCGAGATTGCGCGGCGAGCAGGAATCGGGATCGTCCACGGAGATAGCGTCGCCGCCGATGAACGATCCGTCACCGTCCACCTGAAGAACGCTACCGTCAATGACGTGTTGCGGGCGGTGCTCAAGGGGAGCGGCTATCGACCGACTCTATCTAAGGCTGGCATGATCGTGATCGTGCGTGACTCACGACGGGCCGAGGTCAGTACCGGCACGGGGGAAGTCTACGGACGTATACGTGACTCCACGACGGTGCAACCACTCATGGGGGCAGTCGTGGTAGCGCGCGGTACGACCTTAAAGGTCGTGACCAACGACAGCGGCTTCTACGTACTCTCTCACATTCCCGCAGGGGTGAACACCATCGTCGTACGAATGCTCGGTTACGCCCCGGAGGAGCGTGAGGTGGTCGTGGTAGACAGTCAGACCGTCCGGGCGGACTTTGCGCTCCGGATGGGAATGAGCCGGTTGCCGGAGGTCGTGACGACGGCCACAGGGAGCCGGCGTCGGTTGGAGGTGGCGAACGACATCACGATAATCCGGGTCGACTCGGTGCTCCAGACGGCCCCGATCCGGAGCGTGACCGATTTGTTGGAATCGCGAGTGCCCGGGCTCACGGTGCAACACACGAGCGGCGCGCCGGGGGATCCGAGCCGGCTGCGTCTGCGGGGTGCGAGCAGCATCTACGCGAACAACGATCCGATCATCATCGTGGACGGCGTACGGGTCTACAGCGCGCAGTCGGATCCGCGGAGTGGGAATCTCACATCGGCGAGCATCAACGCGACGTCTCCAGCGAGCACTGGTACGTACGCGGCACCTTCACCATTGGATCAGATCGATCCGGAGAGCATCGAAACCATCGAAGTGCTGAAGGGGCCCTCAGCGGCGACACTCTATGGGACTGACGCCGCGAATGGTGTGATCGTGATCACAACTCGGCGAGGTCGGCCGGGGCCGGCGCACTGGCGTGCCAGCGCCTCGCGTGGGCTCTCGTACATGCCTGGGCAGTATCCGGACGCCTATCTCCGCTTCGGGCACGACTACACAGGAGACTTGCTCTTTTGTACGCTCGGATCGCCTTGCGGCGTCGGCGTGGACAGCCTGGTGCGTTTTCAGGCGCTGAATGCTCCGGACTTGACGATCCTCGACCACGGCAACGCCACGGAGATGTCCCTCGGGGTCGATGGCGGCTCCGCTGGACTCAGTTACAGCTTCACCGGCACGATGCACGATGAGACCGGGATTTTGAAGCTCCCCGATTACGAATTCACACGCTATCAGGAGCTTCACGGCGCCACACCTCCCGACTGGATGCAGAACCCACAGTCGCTCAGCCGATGGAGCTGGACGGGTAACATGCTCGCACACCTTGGGCGCAGCGCGGATGTCTCGGTTACCTCCACGCTCACACGCGAGACCCAGCAGCGCTCGAGCCTGGACACGCAACTGAGCGCGCTCATGTCGACCTATGTCGATCGGGCGAGTGGGACCTTCTATCAGATAACGACAAACGGCAATGCAAGCGGAAACTACCAGCTGACGAACGTCCTGGTCCCCGATTTCTACCGGCGCGTCACCGACCAGGCGACGAACTTCACCAACGGGGCGACGCTGAACTGGCATCCGAGCACGTGGCTCACTGGGAGCGTTGACGCCGGGCTCAACGTAATCGATCGAAAGGACGAGGCCCTGTTGCCGCGTGACATGCTCGACACGCTCGGGAGTCTGTCCAGTGCAGATGGAAGTTCGGTCGTGAGCACGGTGAATCTGCGGGCGGTGGCCACCAAGTCTCTCCCGCTCGGCTTCACATTGCAGTTCGCCACAGGAGCCAACTACACCAAGACGTCCATCGCTGACCTCAGCACGAACGTGCAAGGGTTGGCCGCGGGAACGACGGGGCTCAACGGAGCGGGAATCGTGGGCGCGCCCAGCGAGAACGTGAGCGATGCGGCTAACGCCGGCTGGTACGTGGAGCCCTCGTTCGCGCACAAGCGCTACTTCTTCTCGGCGGGGCTGCGCCTCGACGGCGGAAGCACCTATGGCACTCACGTCTCGCTTCCCACCTTCCCGAAGCTGGGTGGGTCCTGGCTAATCTCCGATGAGTCGTGGTTCCCCTTCAAGTCGCTTTTCGACATCCTCCGACTCCGCGCAGCGTACGGACATGCCGGTGTGCAGCCCGGCATCGCGGACCGGCTTCGCCTCTACGGATCCTCGAACGCATTCGTGAATGGCGGAATTGCCCAAGTGTACACCCTCAGCCAGCTGGGGAACACGAGGCTGCGTCCCGAGCGGTCGACTGAGCTGGAAAGCGGCTTCGATGCGGACCTTTTGGACGACCGCGTCTCCGTCACCTTCTCCGCCTACCGTAAGCTGCGCAAGGACGCGCTCCTTCAGGTGCCGGTCGCGCCCTCGGTCTACGGTAATAACGTCAATATCTGGGAAAACATCGGTGTGGTTCGCAATACGGGTGTGGAGGCTACGCTCACGACACAGCTCCTCCGCACGGACCTCCTCACGTGGAGCTGGACGCTCGGTGTGAGCCGGAATAACAACCTCGTCGTCTCCCTCGCCGACGGCGTGCAGCCGTTCAACGTCGGCATCGACCAGCGCATCGCGCCGGGGTATCCACTCTACGGAATGTGGGCGAAGCCCATCGTTGGATTTGCCGATGCGAACCACGATGGGATCATTGAGCCCGACGAAGTGCAAGTCGGCGACACGCTTGCGTACATGGGCGAGGCGGCGCCGCGCTACGAGGCGAGCCTGCATACCACGTTCAGCTTCATGCGAGGCGCGATTCGGGTAGACGCCGGATTGGATTACCAGAACGGTCTCACGCAGCTCAATACGGTGGCGAAGAACAATCGGATCCTGTCGCAGGCGGCGAACGACCCGGGTGCGCCGTTCAGCGAGCAGGCCGCTGTCGTGGTCCTGGATCAGACCGATTACGGACTGATCCAGACGGTGAACACGCTTCGGTTCAATTCACTCTCCGTCGCCTTCAACGCCTCGCCCACATTGGCTCGGCGGTTCGGGATGAGCGCGCTCTCCATCGCCTTGCAAGGGTCAAACCTGGGACTGTTCACGAACTATCGCGGGAAGGACCCGAACGTCAACGCGTACGCATCGGGCAATCTCGTCGCCGACACCGGTGTGCTGCCGCAACCGCGGTCGTGGCAGCTCGTCGTCTCGACCCATTACTAGAGGGGACCCGCACATGCGTACCGTATCGCGACGCCCCCGGATCCGTGTCGACGCCCTCCTCGGATCGATCCTGGCGCTGGTACTCGGCAGCTGTTCGCCTGGCACGGTGCTGGGGAATGACGCGCTGCCACCCGACGTGCCCGACCCGACGCACGTGCAGACGCCTGATGGTGCCCTCGCCATCTATCGCGGAGCCATCAGCCAATTCGGCCAAGCCTTTGGTGGTCATGACGGTGACATTCTCTCGGGAGGCATTCTGACAGATGAGCTGCAGGATGGCCTTGTGGGGCTGGCGGGGACCGGTACTTCGGGGAGTGGATGGATGTTCATCGATGCACGTTCCTTCAGCAACTCGGATGCGACCGACTTCACATACAGCGCGCTCCAGAGCGCGCGAGGACAGATCAATCAGGCGCTGGGTGCGCTTCGCGCCTATGCGCCCAATGCCCCCGTCGCGCTGCAGGGGCGTCTCCACGCTCTCGAGGGCTACGACGAGATCTTTCTTGCGGACCTGTTCTGCTCGGGCGTCCCTCTGAGCACCCTCGACTTCAATGGTGACTTCACGTACGAGCCCGGCTCCCCTACCGACACAATCTACCAGCGGGCCGCAGTGCAGTTCGACAGCGCGCTCACGCTCGCGACGGACAGCGCAGATGTGATGAATCTCGCGCGAGTGGGAAAGGCGCGCGCCCTCCTCGGTCTTGGCGACTACCCGGCGGCGGAGGAAGCAGTAGCCGGCGTGCCGGACGATTTCCGCGAGGCCATTACCTATGCCGCTGGTAAGGAGTTAAGCAGTAACTTCGCCCTTTCGGCGTGGGGATCGACCTCACTTCCCCCGACGATGGCGGATCGGGAGGGCGGGAACGGCCTGCCGTACCGCTCGAGCGGTGACCCTCGGACGCCCAGTGCCTTCCTCGGCAGTAATCAATACGGCGTACCGATCTACCGCCCGACTCAATACGCCACGGACGGCAGCACCCCCATCGTGCTGGCGAGCGGAGTCGAGGCCCGCCTGACCGAGGCGGAGGCGCAGCTGCATGCCGGTGAGCCCACATGGCTCCCGACGCTCAACGCGCTCCGGACCGATGGGAGTTTCGACACCCAACAAGATCCGGTCGATGCGACCAAGACCGACACCCTCTGGCACGCGGGCTCGGGAGGGGTTCCAGGATTGGCGCCGCTCGAGGATCCGGCAACGGCGGACAGACGCCTCGATGTCCTATTCCAGGAGCGCGGGTACTGGCTCTTTCTGACCGGACACCGGCAGGGAGACTTACGTCGCCTCATTCGCGAGTACCAGCGCAATTCCGAATCGGTCTATCCGACGGGAGCCTACGCGGGGCTCAGCGGCTTGTACGGCATTTATGTCAACGCACCGATCCCGCAAACGGAGCAGCTGTACAACCCGAAGTTCCACGGCTGCCTCAACCGCGGAGCTTGACCATGCGTTGCGCCTGCCTCTCCCTGCTACTCGCGGTCCTTGCCACTGCCTGCGGCCCCGATGCTTCTGCGCCCCTGCAGCACGTCGATCCGAGCCAACTGTACTGGGCTCTCACACTCGATCACCACGCCGTGACCCTCTCAGTCGTGCCGCCATACGACACGCTGCGCCTCTCCGCGACCCCGAGCACGGTTTCCGGGGCGGTGTTGCCGGAGGCTCCCGCCCCACGCTTCATCTCCACCGACGCGGATCACGTGCAAGTGGATAGCACGGGCCTCCTCCGCGCGATCAAGATCGGAACGCGGATCGTCGTCCTAGCTGTCGACACTATCGGCACCCTCGCGCACATGGATACGGTCTGGGTGGACGTGACCGACGCTGCCCCGCCGCCTCTCTTGGCGTCGCTCTCGATCCACCCCGTGCCGCCGGACAGCGCCAAGACCTCCGTGTCAGGCGGCTTCCTCGACGGAATCGTCGGCGGAGGGCCCAAGACACTGTCGGCACGCGCGACGGACTCCAACGGGGCGCCGATTAACGGCTTACTCGCGCGCTTCGCATCGTTGAATCCCTCGATCGCGACGGTCGACCCACTGACTGGCACTGTCCAGCCTCGCGCGCCGGGTGAGGCGACCATTCTCGTCAGTGCGACGGCGTACGGCATCACCAAGGCCGATACGCTCCCCTTCGCCGTCGGTCTCCCGCTCGGTATTTCCATTCTGGTGCGGACACACGTCAGCAGTAACGGCGACACCGTCCTCGAGTTTCCGTCTTCCGCCAGCCTCCTCGGAGTGGGAGGCGACATTGTTTGGATGAATCACGAGGGGCTGCCGATCGACGTCACTTTCGACGACCCGACGAACGTTGGCGAAGATGAAGCTCTCTGCGCCCAGCTCGCGGGATCCCAGTACAATGACGTCGCCTGCGGGCAGGGCGATATCCCCGCCTGGAATACCGATACGACCGACGAGGCGCTGAATTGGCGCTTTCGCCGATTCAGCGTACCGGGGACGTACCACTATCACAGCGTCCGCTACGGCACGACGGGAACGGCCATCATCCAATGATCCGAGCGATCCGATTCCATTCACTGGCGATGTCCCGTTCCGGATTACTATGACAGTTCATTCTCGTCGTCGTTTCTTCGGTGCAGGCGCCGGAGTGCTCGGCGCTGTCGCTCTGACGATGCTGCCGCTCCCGCTACTCGCCGACGTCGGGACCGGACCCGAGCCCGTGCCCCCGATCGAGGACCCGCGGCTCAAAGCCCTCGCTTTCCGTGGCGTGGATGCCGCGCGCAGCGCTGGCGCGAGCTACGCCGACGTCCGCCTCACCCACACCCGCACGCGCCGATTTGACCTCGCGACTCGGGGACCGTCGAGTGAGGAGGAGGCGATGACGGTCGGAGTGCGTGCGCTGGTGAACGGCTATTGGGGCTTCAGCAGTAGCCCCGTATGGACCCCCGACGAGCTGGCTCGCTTGGGACGCGAAGCCGTGCATCAAGCCACGGTCAACGCCGTCGGTGGCAGCGGTGACATTGAGCTGGCCCCCGCGCCGGCGATCTCGGACGGGAACTGGACCATGCCAGTCGAGCGCGACCCGTTCGAGATCTCACCGTTCGAGATCAACGACTTCATGCAGAGCATCGCTAGGGGCTGGGTACCCGCGCACCTGCATGGCGTCATTTTCTCGCCATGGGCGGTGGCCTTCCAGACGCAGGAGAAGGCCTTCGCGTCGTCGACCGGGAGCTACTGCACGCAGCGCACATACCTGACCGACGGCAGCGCAAACCAGATCAATCTGAATCTGGATGCACAGAACACCGGAGGTGCGACCGGGCTCGATTGCCTGACGCCCGCCGGGATGGGCTTCGAGTACCTGACGGCTGACCGCATTCCCCTGGTTCGTGATCACTCGATCACGGAGGAGATTCAGCGTGCGGTCGAGGCGCTCAAAGAAGATCTCCTCATGCCAGTCAAGTCCGTGAACGTGGGACGCTACGACGCAGTGTTCGATGCGCATACCATGGCCACGATTGTGGACTCGACGCTGGGGCGTGCCACTCAGCTCGATCGCGCCATGGGCTACGAGGCGAATGCCGGGGGTACGAGCTACTTCAACGACCCGCTCACGATGGTAGGGAGCTATCGGGCCGCCGCACCACTCGTGACGCTCACGGCGAACCGCTCGGAGCGAGGTTCCGCGGCAACGGTGCAGTGGGATGACGAGGGTGTCGTGCCCGAGGCTTTTACACTTGTCAAAGACGGTGTGCTCGTAGACTTCCAGACGATGCGCGAGAGCGCAACCTGGCTGAAGGCGTACTACGCGAAAATCGGAATGTCCGTCCGCTCGCGCGGTTGCGCGACTGCCCCAGATGGGGTCGATGCTCCGCTCCAGAGCCCGCCCAATCTCGTTCTGCAGCCCGGATCGCGCGCAAACTTCGATGCGCTGGTCGCCGAAGTGAGCGACGGAATCGCCATCAAGCAGGCGAGCATCGACATCGACTTCCAAGCGATGTCAGGCCTCGGGACAGGGACGATATACGAGGTGAAACGCGGCAAGCGCACCGCGATCATCGGTCAGTCGGGATTCCTTTTCCGCGCGCCAGAGCTGTGGAAAGGGGTGCTGGCTCTGGGCGGCTCTGGCGCGGCGCGACGCTACGGCAAGCGAGCCTCCAAGGGTGAGCCACCTCGGAGTAGCGCGTCCAGTGTGACTGCGGTCCCGGCGACGATCAAGCAGCTCACGCTCATCAATCCTCAGCAGAAGGCTTGAGCGCTCTATGACCGATACCAGGGAATGGCGAGACGCCGTGCCACGGCGAGCGCCGGTCCGGCTCGTGGACAGCGCGCGCTTTCTCTCAAAGGCAGAGTGTGAGGCCATCGCGCGCCGCGTGTTCGCCCTCGCCAGAGGCGGCGGACAGTCACAGGTTGCGATCTCGAGCTGGTGGCAGGGGGAACTGCGCTGGGCGCGGAACCGCGTGAACCTGGCGAGTGATCGACGCGACATTCGCGTCAGAATCGAGCGCACGGTTATCGATGGTCATTCGGGCGCCGTTACCACCAACCAGACTGATGATGCCTCGCTCGAGGCTGCCGTTCGCGCAGCGGAGCGCAACGCCGCCGTACGTCCGGCGGGACTGCGGCCGGTGCCATTCGAGCCACCGCCGGTTCCTCGGATGCTGCGCCCAACGACGGCGATCTGGAGCGAGGCGACGTACGCGCTGGATACCGAATCACGCAGCGACATTGTACGCGCCATCATCGGGCCAGCCGAAGAGCGGAAGATGCTCTCAGCCGGCTACCTCGAGGTGCGCGGTGCGTCACGCGTCACGGTGAACTCCGATCATTCGACAGGCTACGACGCGCCCTGGGATCTCCCGTATACGCAGTGGACACAGGCGCAGCTCTCGCTGACGGTGCGCGATCAACACGGGACCAGCTCCGGGTGGGCGGGGCTTTCGAGCTACGACTGGAGCGCGATCAACGCCAAGGAATTGGCCGTGCGCGCGCTCGAGAAGGCACTCGCATCGCGCGACCCGGTGGCGCTCGAGCCGGGGCGATACACCGTGATCCTCGAGGCCCAAGCGGTGGCCGACTTGATCGAGATCGTAGCGGGCAGTATGTCGCGGCTGGACGCGGAAAGCGGTCGCGGTCCGTGGGCGCTCCAGTACGATGAGGCGTACCATCGTATGCGTACGAAGCTCGGGCGCAAAGTGGTAGACGAGCGGATTACCATCGGTCACGACCCCGTGGACCCCGCGCTCGGACTCGTCTTCGGAAATCTCGCGACGGGCGCGCAGCCCGTCACGTGGATCGAGCACGGCGTGCTGACGAATCTTTCCTATCCACGTGACTACGCACTCAGCCAGCTCCACACAGACACCGGCGTACGGGCGATGGCTGCCTATCGGATGAGCGGCGGCGACACAACGATCGAAGAGATGATCCGGACGACCAAACGAGGCCTCCTCGTGACGCGCTTCAGTAACATCCGGACGCTCGAATCGGGAAGCTTGCTTGCGACAGGGTTGACGCGCGATGGGCTCTGGCTCATCGAGAACGGGAACATCAGCAAGGCGGTGAAGAACTTCCGCTTCACCGAGTCGCCGCTCTTCGCGCTGAATAGTCTCGAGCAGCTCGGTCCTGCGGAACGTGTCTTCCGGCCGACGGTGGTCAACGACAGTGCGCAGCCGCTCACGCCGGCGATCGTGCCGCCGCTCAAGGTACGGGACTTCAGCTTCACGTCGACGATCGACGCGATCTAGCACATGGGAATGCGGCTCATGCACACACGTCGGTACGCGACCACCCGCCTCGTGGTCTTGGGACTCGCCTTCCACGCGCCACTCCTTGCTCAGACGCGATTTGATTGGCCGGATACGACGGTCGATGTCGGGAGATATACGAACGTCGATGAATGTTTGGCGGCGACGCACCGAATCGAGTTTGGAATCGAGAACGCCGCCTGGACGCCAGTTTGGCGCGACACGATGCCGGACGATGCCGAGAGACACGTCGCGCCCCTCTCGGCACCTGTGACACAGTCGGCCCAGCGGTGCGCCGCGCGCTTTGACGCGCGCACGGTGTCGCTCGGCGACTTCGCGTCTCTCGCGAAACTCTATCTGCAGGCGGGGCGCGACACGGATGTAGCGGAGATTTTGGCGCGGCGCCTCAAAGAGATTGGGGAGTCGCGCCAGGTCGACCGCGCGATGGTGCTGGATACCGTGTTCCATCTCTACCTCACCGCACAGCCCGCGCGGCTGGACCCGGCAGAGCGCGTTCTGCAACGCTCGGAGTGGGCCGCCCGGAACCGATTCGTGCGACTCGATGCCTCTGTCTCGCTGGCTGCTGGAGCTATTACGACAGGTGACACCGCGCGGGCGATGCGTGTGGGTAGAGAGCTGTTCGCCCGCATTGATTCACTGACCCCCGCGGAGCGTAACTCAGCGGCCTTCCAGACCTCGAGCGCTCGCCAAGCCATTTTCCTGTTCTTCCTGATGTCGGCGAAGGATCAACTACTCGACAGTCTCCACCGGAGCACGGCGGCCTATCTGCGCGCGGTACGCGGCATGTGGGCGAGAACCAGCGGCAGGACGCCGGAATCTCTGCCCGTCATCGGAGCGCACGCGCCGCCAATCGCCGGGGCTTTCTGGGTGCCTTCCGATTCGGCGCACCGCCCAAGGCCGACGCTGGGGCGAGTATCCTTGGTCGTCTTCGCATCGGCGCCCTCCTGCTTCAACATATTCGAGCTAACGGTAGACTTGGGCGACCTGTCCGCCGTTCAGAACGACGGCGGCTGTTTCGCGAACGCCGCGGCGCTGCATCGGCTCGCGCAGCGCTTTCCGGAACTCGAGATCACGATCGTCAGCCGGACCGCCGGGAACGTCTTCGGGTACCTGCCGCCACTCTCGCCGACTGAGACAGCCGAATGGCTCGAGCGCGCGGCTGCGGCGTGGAAGCTACCCGGCGCGCTGGCGATCGTCGCGCAGTCCCCCACGGTGCGGCTCCCAGCGCCCGACGATCGCATCGTCGAAAGCTCCACCGACTCGAATCTGGTGCGCTACCACTTCGGTGATGGCTACGAGAAGCAAGAATTGAATACGGCGTTCCTCGTCGACCAAAACGGCGTCATCGTGTGGCAAGTCGGTGGCGGGATCGGTTTCGGGGAGAGTCGGGACGTCTTCCGATCGACTTGGGTCCCGATGATCGATGTGCTCCTGCATCGGCAAAGAACGGACGCAGCGACTCCGAGCCTCACACCCACCGCAGAACATTTCTAGATCCCTTCCATGTCACATATGTCATCGAGGTCACAGACGTTGTCGCATATATCGTCGAGGTTGCGCATAGGGTCGAGCGCCGCGCCCGGTCTCTCCGCGCGTGCGGCCCGCCTGCTCTCTGCAGCGGTAGCGCTCGCACTTTTCTCCGCCCTCGGCGCAGAATCCGCAGAGGCCCAAGCGCGCGTTCCCGTGACTTCGGCACCAGAGCCGGTCGCCGAAGCCACCTTCCCCGATGGCTCGACGGGCATCTTTTGGCCGATTCTGCCCCTCGGCATTAACGGTCAGATCCTGCACGCGATCGTCGACGTCGGAACGACCGCAAACTTCCTTGCCTTCGACGCCCTCCGGCAGTTGAAAGTTCCGCTGCCGTTGGATTCGGTGGTGATCGGCACGCGCGTGCACCGCCACGAGCCCTTCCAGGACGGGCAGTTCGACCCGGGAATCGTTGGCATGGTAGGGACGCCGCTCCTCTCGCAGTACGATCTGGTGTTCGACGGCGCGAACGGCGTGGTTCGTTTCTACGCACAACCTGCGCACGCGACCACCGGAGCGCCGAGCTGGTTCCCGACCGGAGTGACGCCTCGCGACTGTATGCCGATGAGCGCCGATCCCCAAGGGGCGAACCGCATATTCTTTCCACTCGAAGCCAACGGTCACGCAATCCACAGTATGTTCGACTCGGGTTCGGAGACGACAAACCTCAACGTGGCCGCCGCACGCGTGCTTGGCTTGCACTCCACAGACTCCAGCGTACACCTGCTGCCGCGGGGAGTGGGAGGGCAGTTTAGCCGGTTCAACGGGCAACGGATCTGGCGGGCCACGGGGGTCACACTTGCGATCGGCGACCAGCGGATCACGAGGCCAATCAATATCTACGAAGACTTGCCGCGTGAATCATCTCCCAACGATCCAGAGCTGAGCCTGGGGCTCAACGCTGTGCGAGATCGCGTGCTGTACGTGTCATACAGCACCAAGACGGTATGTATCGGTGGCCCGGATGCACGGGCCGCCATGGCCACGCAGCAGATGAACAGTACCGCCAACGTGCCACCGCAGCCCGTGCTCTCGGCGGAACAGGTGGAGCACTACATCGCACTGAAACAGGCGCTCGTACCGTATTGGCAAGTGCCATCGCGCGCGGTGTTTTTTCAGATGGCGGGCGCGACTTCGCATAGTCACACGATGATGCTGGACGAGGACCGCCCGACTACCCGGGCGTTCGATTATCCGGCGCTAGTCGCGCAGGATAGGTCGTTGGCGGTGCTCTTCGCGCAGCATCATCTGGCGCCGGCGGAATTCGAGTCGACGCAAGTGGCGGTGACGTACGCGATGATAGTACTGACGTACAATGAAGCCATGGGACGGCCGCTTCCAGATGCCTCGACGACGCTCGGTAAGAACGTGGCGGTGGTGCGGCCGCAGCGCGAAGCGCTGGCGGCGCTGGGGCTCGGGCTGCCACCCGAGCAGGGACCTTCGCCCATCTGGTAACGCATATCATCGATGGCGCACGATACCAGCAGCTGAGCGTCAGTCTACTCATCATTGTCGTGCCACCGAGCTCTGTCACGAGCTAGGGGTCCGCACACCACAAGGTGTCAAGATATCCGGACGCTTCGCGCCAGCTGCCCCACCGATTACGGCACCGTGACGGATATCCAGACCTCTATTAATAGTAGTAAGACCGATTCGCGAATCAGCGCGTTTGCGAAGCTTGG
>Ga0207668_10001714_pt1 | contig 12826 bp, 13 predicted proteins | sample KBSS43metaG_FD_184323 | JGI IMG/M metagenome (GOLD analysis project Ga0207668, IMG submission 184323) | Switchgrass rhizosphere microbial communities from Kellogg Biological Station, Michigan, USA - KBS S4-3 metaG (SPAdes) (version 2) | ecosystem: Host-associated > Plants > Roots > Rhizosphere... | reverse complement strand
CCTGCCCGGCGACCGTCGCGCTTTCGCCTTGTCACCGAGACTGGCGCGCGAAGGGTCGACGACCGCATAATATTTCGTAACGTATACGTCACGAACATCCCGCGCCGCGGTCCGATTTTCAGCATCACGCGGTCGCAAGCGACGACCGACGGCCCGGTTGAATCCTCTCCAAAAACCGCGCATCCACCGTCGGCGTGACCGCCCCCGGTCGTGCCGTTCGAGACGGAGGCGAAGCTTGCCCGATCTGGTGATCCCGCCCCGCGCCCCCGTGCTGCTGCCGGTGGAGGGCAGCGACGCGATCTTCCCGGTCGGCCGGATCTTCTGCGTCGGCCGCAACTATGCCGACCACGCCCGGGAGATGGGGGCCGATGCCAAGGACCCGCCTTTCTTCTTCCAGAAGCAGCCGGACATGGCGGTTCCGGGCGGCGGCACGATCGCCTATCCGCCGCTGACCGCGAACTTCCACTACGAGGCGGAGCTGGTCCTGGCGCTGGGTGCCGGCGGCGCCGACGTGCCGGCGGCGGCGGCGACGGCGCTGATCTGGGGCTATGCCGCCGGGATCGACTTCACCCGCCGCGACCGCCAGAACGAGATGAAGCAGCGCCAGGGCCCATGGGAGATCGGCAAGTCGTTCGACGCCAGTGCGCCCTGCGGTGCGATCGTGCCGGCGGCGGCGCTGCCGGCGCCGCTGGTGGCCGGGCCGATCGTGCTTACCGTCAACGGCGCGGTGCGGCAGAGCGGCGATCTCGCGCGGATGACCTGGAGCCCGGCCGAACTGATCGCGGCGCTGTCGCGGCAGGTGACCGTGCGACCGGGCGACCTGATCTTCACCGGCACGCCCGAGGGCGTCGGCCCGGCGGTACCGGGCGACCGGATCGTGGTGACGGTCGCCGGGCTGCCCGCGCTGGAAGTCGCGATCGGGGAGCCGGTCGTGCGATCCTGACCGGGGAACCGCCCGGGCGGGCAGACGAAAAGACCTCCATTTTATCCGCACAATCACGGAAAACGCACCGACTTTCCCGGAGAAAACCGCATGTCCCGCATCGACCGCGCCGCCGAGATCCTGATCGCCGCCCATCGCGCCGGCCAGCAGGTGCCCGACCTGCCGCCGGAGGCGGCGATCGAGAGCTTCGAGGAAGCGATCGCCGTTCAACAGATCCTGACCCCGGCGCTGGGGCCAGTCGCCGGCTGGAAGGTAGCGGCGCGACAGGGTGTCGAGGGTGCGATCGAGTTCGCGCCGATCCCGGCGCCGCGCGTGGAGGCGGCGCCGACCATCTACAGCCTCGCCGGCCGCAGCCAGGTCTATCTCGAGGTCGAGATCGCGCTGGTGCTTACCGAGGCGTTGGCGCCGATCGGCCGGCCGCGCCACGACGAAGAGGTTGCGGCGGTATCTCGCTACCACGTCGCGATCGAGATCATCTCCAGCCGACTGGCGCCCGACTTCCGCACCCTGCCCAAGCTGCACCGCCTGGCGGACGGCGGCGGGACCGGCGCGCTGGTGATCGGCGACGTCCTGCCGCCCGAAGTCATTTCGGCGCGCGATGCGATCCACGCCGCGCTCGCGATCGCGGGCGGCGAGCGGATCGAGAAGACCGGGATCGGCTACGACCCGCTGGCGCTGACGACCGCGCTCGCCAATCTGGTGAACGGCCGCGGAGAGACGATGGCGGTCGGCCAGGCGATCACCACCGGATCGATCTGCCTGCTTCCCGCGAGCCCCGGCGCGCTGACCGCCACGATCAACGGACATGAGGCCCGCGTGACGCTGACGGTCGATTAGGCCGGCAGCAGATTGACGGCGCGCGGCTTGGCCGGCGGCAGGCCGTCGCCCTTCTCCTGCGCCATCAGCTCCGCCTTGCGCGCCAGCATCGCGTCGCGGAGCGCGACGAGGTCGACGTCGGTGGCGCGGCATTGCGCGAACATGCCCTCTCCGCGCGCCTCCTCCTCATGGACATGGTGCTTGATCTCCTCGGAGAGCACTTTGACCTTGGCGGCGTAGAAGTCGTCGTCCGGATCGCCGGCCTCGATGTCGTTGACCAGCACCTTCGCGCCGTCATGTTCGACATAGGCCTCGTCGAGCGTGTCGTCCTCGATCTTGCCACGGAAGGCGGGGTAGAAAATCTCTTCCTCGATGGCAGTATGAATCTTGAGCTCGACGCAGATCTGATGCGCGATCTTCTTCCTGCTGGCGGCGTTCTTGGTGCCCTCGAACTGTTCGAACAGGCCTTCGACCGTGCGATGATCGGCCTTGAGCAACGCGATCGCGTCGGTAAACTTCGTTTCGGCCATGCGGTGTCTCCCGTTTTGCATCGCCTTAAAGCCCGCACTCGCCCGCGGTTCCGGGGCTTGATCCGTATCAATCGTCGCGGCTGGGAAGCTGGTCGAGGTACAGATAGTCGGTCGTGAACTCGGCCAGGTTGCGCAGGCCGCGCAGGTCGTGGATGTCGACGGTGCCATTGCGGAAGGTGACCAGCCCGCGCTCGCGCAGTTCGCGCAGCGTGCGGTTGACGTGGACGGGGGTCAGGCCGACGATCTCGGACAGTTCGATCTGGGTCAGGCGCAAGGAATAGCTGTCACTCCTGGCCTTGCCGATGATCGCCAGCCGCACCTGAAGTTCGCAGAAGAGATGGGCGATCCGCGCCACCGCGGGCCGCCGGCCGAGCGTGAGCATCGCTTCGCGCTGGATCGAGGCATCCAGCAGGGTCGAGAACCAGAAGGCGCGGGCGAGCAGGGGAAATGCGGCGCAGAGCGCCTTGATGTTCTGGTGCGATATCTCGACGAAGCGGCTGGGCACGAGCGCGGTGATGTCATGGTCGAGCTTGCCGAGCGGGTAGCTGTGCAGGTCGACGAAATCGCCGTTGATGTGAATCTCCAAGATCTGGCGCTCGCCATTGCGCAGCTCCTTGTGGCGCACCACCATGCCTTCGAGGAGCAGCTTGCACCTGTCCAGTTCGACGCCGTGCAGGACGACGCGCTGCCCCGGCGTCACCGCCACCACGTCGCCCATTCCCGCGCGCAGTGCAGCCTCTTCCTCGGCGCCAATCGGCAGGCGGCGCCGGATTTTCGTCAGGAAGTCTTCGATCATGCCGGCCTGGACAGGGGCTGGAGAAGGCGCGCCATCATCTCTCGCATCTTTCTCGCTTGGAACTGGAGTTCACGATACGAAGCAGCCACGATCCCGTTCCGCGGATGAACGGCCTTCGGAAAGACCAGTCCGGCGGCGAATTGCCGAAAGCAAGTCCAAAGACAGATTCGCATGGTCGGAACAAGCGGAGCCGGTGCATTTCGAGCAAAGTGCAGCCATCACTGAAAAGCGCGCGGATACATGCCACAAAAAGCAGCGCCAGAAACCTTCAACAATGCTTGTACGAAAGCTTTATAGGAGCGGTTGGTTGCTCGCCCGACCGCATAATCGGCCCGGTCGATCGCAGGCGAGGCGTTCAGGCCCTTTGCTTGGACCGGAACAACCGCTCTCAATAACTTCGTGAAGAAGTGGTTCGTCGGAGCTATCGACGATCAAAAGGCTGCGAAACGGCCCGAAATGATGGCTCCGCCCCGGAAAACCATCGCGCCTGGGACCGAATTCGCAACAGGAGGGAGGATCGTGACGTGGCGGATAACAGCCGGTTCGTACAACCCAACGATTTCTGGACGGCGCGCCTCGCCAAATATCTCCCCGTCGAGTTCCTGGCGCCGTACACGTTCCTGGTCGGCGCAGCGGACGGCCATGTCGGCGGTGCCGAGGTGGCGGTCGGGTTCATCCTGCTTGGCGTCTACATCGTCTCGGTCGTGCTGATGATCATCTTCCGGCTCAGCGGCGACCAACGGGTCAAGCATCTGATCGTCTCGCCCTTCGCCGGCTTCGCCTTCGCCTATCCCATCTCGGCGCCGCTGCTCGGCGACGTCGTCAACGGTTTCGTCGTCGCAATCTGCATCGTCGTCGCATGGGCGCTTGCCACGTTCATCATTCCCAAGGAGTCCGGCGGCTTCACGGACGGCTGAGGCAGGCTCATGCGTGAAGGGCAGGACGAAGCCGCGCGGGCGACCCGCGCGCTGGCCGACTGGATCGGCGACTGCGTCGGCGACGTCGCGGTCGCGGCGGCGACGGTTGCGTCCGCCCCGGAGGCCGGGCGGATCGAGCTTCGCCTCGCCGCGATCACGCCGGTCAGCGAGCCGCGCGCAATCGATCGACGCAGCGCCACGATCGCGCTCGACTATCTGGTGACCTTGCGCCTCGATGATCCGATCGCCGAGCATCAGGCGCTCGCCGACCTCGCCTTCGCCGCGACCGAGGACGAGCGTTACGAGGTGGCGGGGCAGGGAGCCGGCGAACTCTGCGCCGCGCTCGGCCTGCCGCGGATGGCAGGGATCGTCATCCGCACCCAGGCCAACCGCAGCCATGTGCCCAAGCGTGCGCCGCTGGTGCGCGCGGCGGCGGTCACCCATCTGGTGCCGCTCGGCACGGTCGAGGGCGTCGTCCTCGGCCCCGGCGACATCCCCGTGGCCGGCGCCACCGTCAGTCTTTCGGGGGTCCAGCGGGCGGTCCGCACCGACGGCGATGGCCGCTTCAGCTTCACCGCGCCGGCCGGCCAGCCGGCCCGCGTCGCCGTCCGCGGGCGTGGCGCCACCGCAGAGGCGGTCGCGAGCCCCGATGTCCCGATCGTCATTCCCCTGCCCGTGGAGATCTGACCATGCCAGGTTACAACAGCCCCGGTGTCTACGTCGAAGAGGTCGACACCGGGCCGCGGCCGATCGAGGCGGTCGGCACCTCGACCGCCGGTTTCGTCGGCACCGCGCCCAACCCGGAGGCGCGCGCCGGCGAGGCGGTGGCGGTCAACAACTGGAGCGAGTTCAAGCGGATCTTCGTCCGCGACGGCGACCCGAGCACCGACCTCGCCAACGCGGTCTACGGCTTCTTCCTGAACGGCGGATCGCGCTGCTACGTCGCCAATGTGCCGGACGGTACGGCGATCGCCGGCAAGGGCGCCGGGCTCGACGCGCTGGCGATGATCGACGAGATCGCGATCATCGCCGCGCCCGGCCGCACCGACCTGGCCAGCCACAGCGCGCTCGTCGCTTCCGCCGAGGAATTGAAGGACCGCATCGCCATCCTCGATGCCCCGGCGACGGTCGACGACCTGCGGACGCTGACGATCGTCGCGACGGTGGAGACCGGCGCGGCGCCCGAGCCGGGGGAGGGCGGGACGAAGGCGCCGACGAAGCCGAAGGCGACCGCCGGCCTGCGCCCGCCGCCGTCGGATGCCGGCTTTGGCGCATTCTACTTTCCCTGGCTGCGCGGCCGCGACGCGATGGACCCGGAAAAGACCATCTCGATCCCGCCGTCCGGCCATATCGCCGGGATCTATGCCCGCACCGATGGCGAGCGCGGCGTCCACAAGGCGCCCGCCAATGTCGTGGTGCGCGGCGCGCTGGGCCTCACCCAGTTCGTCTCGCGGGCCGAGCAGGAGACGCTGAACCCCGAGGGCGTCAACTGCATCCGCTACTTCTCCCGGGAGGGAATCCGCGTCTGGGGGGCCCGTACCCTGGCGCCGCGCGGCACGAGCTGGAAATACGTCAACGTCCGCCGGCTGTTCTCGATGATCGAGGAATCGATTGCGATCAGCACCCGCTGGGTGGTGTTCGAGCCTAACGACGTCGTGCTGTGGAAGGCGATCCAGCGCGATATCGGCGCGTTCCTGACCTTGTTGTGGCGGCAGGGCGCGCTGGTGGGCGCGCGGCCGGAGGACGCCTTCTTCGTGAAATGCGACGCCGAGACCAACCCCGACGACGTCGTCGAGGCCGGACAGGTGGTGGTGGTGATCGGCATCGCGCCGGTGAAGCCCGCCGAGTTCGTGATCTTCCGCATCGGCCAGTCGCCGACCGGCACCACCGTCGAAGCCGCTTAACCGGAAAGGCAAGAGGACATGGCCAGCGCACCCCCGGAGCAACAGCCCGGCGCCAAGAAGCCGCAGCAGGGCAGCCCGCTCACCTCGTCTGAGATGTACCGCAACTACAACTTCCTGCTGCGGATCGACGCCGCCGAGATCCGCTTTACCGAGTGCATCGGCATCGGGATGCGGATCAGCCCGATCCGCTACCGCGAATCCGGTGCGGGATCGATCGTGCGGATGCTGCCGGGGCCGGTCGACTATGCCGAGATCACGCTGCGCTACGGCCTGTCGGATTCACCGGACCTGTGGATGTGGCTGAAGCGCACCGCCGAGGGCGCGGTGCAGCGCCGCAACGTCACCATCATCCAGCTCGGCAATGACGGTTCGACGCCCAAGATCAACTGGAACCTGTTCGGCGCCTGGCCCTGCCAGTGGAGCGGCGTGCCCTTCGACGCGCTGGGCCGCGAGGCGGCGATCGAGGAACTGCACCTCGCCTTCGACCGGCTGGATCGTGCGTGATGGCACGCGGCGACTGGTTCCGGGCGCTGATGCTGGTGCTGGCAGGCTGGGTCCGGCGCGTCGCCGACCGCCTCGACCGCGCTGCGCGGCCGGCGGAGCCGTCGCCGCAGCAGATGGCGGAGGCGATGCGGCGGTATCCCGGCGCGCCGGAGCACTGGTTGCGGGCGGTGGCGGGGCGGGTTGATGGGGCGGAGGGTTTCGAAAAGCCCGTGGAAGTCGAAACGGTGACCGTTCCACACGTAAGCCCCTCCCCTTCAGGGGAGAGGTTGGGGGTGGAGGCCGCCCGCGAGTCGGACCTTCAGATCCAGACGACAGCCCCCACCCCAACCCCTCCCCTGAAGGGGAGGGGCTTTTCGGTGGGTGCTCGCCCGAAGGCGAAGCTCGCTCTTATGGGAGCTAAGGTCCGCGCCAGAGCCCAGGTTCAAACGCCGCCGTTGACCGCAAAACCACGCACGAACGCGCTTTCCACCATCCCCGTGCACAAGACGAAGCGGCCGCTGGCGCGCTTCCTGCCGACGGAGCGAAGCCAGCGGGCGGATCTGGCGGTCACGACCGCAGCCCAGGCGGAGCGGCGGCCCGGCGTCAGCTTTACCGAAACCAAGGCACCGACGCGCAACCGCTTCGTGCTGCGCGACGAGGCGATGCCGCCATTGCCGCCGGTCGAGCCCGATACCCTCGACTGGCCGTCGCCGGTGCGTCCGGCGCAGCCCGACGTGCCCGACACGGCGCCGCGTCCGCCGCACCGGATCACCGCGCCGCCGCGGCGTGCCACCGACGTGCCGAAGTTCGAGCGTGCCGACGACGCGCCGCGCTGGCCCCCCTTGCCGGAGAGCAGCGACGCCATTGCGGTCACCCCCGTGCCGCGCGGACCGGATCCCGCGCCTGAACAGCGGGATGGCCTGTGGAGCGCGTGACCTTCCTCGTCGAGCGGACCGGGGACCGGATCTCCTGCCTCCTCAACCCGGAGATGCTGGAGGCGCGCCGCGTCGCCGGCGTGGTCCGGCGGCAGGGGGCGGGCGGGGCGGTGCTCGGCACATTGCGCGGCGACGATCCGCTGATCGCCACCGGCGGCGGCATCACCGAGTACGACCTGCGCCTGCTGTTCGACGTCGACATCGCCAATGAGGGCCGCGCCAGCGCCGCGCGCGCCGGGGCGACGGCGGTCGGCGGCGGCCCGGGCGAGGGCGGCAACGCCATCGAGGACAGCAGCAGCGCCGCCGGCGACGCCCCGGCCGCAGTCCCGGTCGCCCCGCCGGCTTCCGATGTCCGCGCGCTGACCCGGCCGCTCTGGGCGCTTGCCGAGACCGGTGCCGAGGCGGGATCGGGCGTCGCGCCGCAGCGGATGCGGTTCATCTGGGGCACGGCGTGGAACGTGCCGGCGATCGTCATTGCCGCCTCCGAGCGGCTCGATCGCTTCGACGCGAACGGGGTGCCGCAACGCTCCTGGCTGAGCCTGCGTCTGCGCCGCGTCGACGAGGAGAGCGATGCCGGCCTGCCGCCGCCCGACCCGGTGACGCCGCAGTTCGAGAGCGGATCGGCCGCCGCCGAGGGCAGCAGCGATGCGGACTACGAGGCGGTGCCGCTGATGATCGACGAGCTCGGCATCCCGCTGGAGCGGATCGACCAGATCGCCGCCGCACGCTACGGCGACCCCGCCCTTGCCCGCGCGCTGGCCGCATTCAACGGCATCTTCGACATGCTCGACATCCCCGAGGGCACCGTGCTGCGCCTGCCGCCGCGCGCACTGCTCGATGCGATCGCCTGACGCCGTGGCGACGCGCTTCCCGACCCTGCTGCTCGACGGCGCACCGGCCCCGGCGGCGCTCGCCCAGGCGGCGGTGTCGATCGAGGTGCGGCAGGTGCTGAATGCGCCGGCGCTGGCGCTGCTGGTGTTCATGGACATGGCGGGGAGCTGGTCGGCGCTGCTCCGCCTGGGCGCAGCGGTGGCGGTCGACGCGCCCGACGGCACCCGGCTGATCGATGCCGAGATCACCACGATCGATCATGTGCTGGAGGCGGGCAGCGCGCGCACGATCCGCATCCACGCCTATGATCGCCTCCACCGCCTGCGCAAACGCCAGCAGGTCCGGGCGTTTTCCGATGCCGACCTCGGCGGGCTGATGGCGGCGATCGGGGCCGACCATGGCCTCGCCGCCGATGTGCCGTCGCCCGCCGCGCCGGCACGGCCCCGCATGGTCCAGCACGACCAGAGCGATTTCGACTTCCTGGCCGAGCAGGCGGCGCGCGAGGGGCGCTATCTGCAAATCGTCGATGGCGCGATCCGGGCGCCGACGCTCGCCGGCGATGGCGGTGCGCCCTGCGTCCTCAAGGCCGGCGCCAACCTCTTCGCCGCCACCGCCAGCAGCACCAGCGAGGCGCTGCGCCAGCAGACCGCGGTCGAGGGCTGGGACTGGCGGCGGATCGCACCGGTGCCCGGCCTCGCCGTGCTCGCCCGGCAGGACGAGCTGGAGATCGGCGCCGATCCGGGCCTTGGCGGCGGCGATCTCGGGCGGCGGATCCTCGTCAACCGGCTCAGCGCCGGGCCGGAGGAGGCCGATGCCGTCGCGCAGGCCGACATGGACCGGGCCGCGGCGCTGAGCGCGACCCTGACCGGCACCGCCGATGGCGATGCGGCGCTGCGCCCCGGCCGGGTGGTGCGGGTCGAGGGGGTCAGCGACGTCGCCGACCGCCGCTACGTGCTGACCGAGGCGCGCCACCTGTTCGCCGCCGGCAGCGGCTACACCACCGAGATCGGCACCCGCCCGCCGCCGCGCGCCGAGCGGTCCCGCGACGCCGCGGTGACCATCGCCAGCGTCATCGACACCGCCGATCCGGAAAGCCTGGCCCGCGTCCGCTGCACCCTGACGGCGATCGGCAGGATCGAGACGGACTGGATGCCGGTGCTGTCCGTGGGGGCCGGCGCGCAGAAGGGGGTCTCGATCATGCCCGAGCCGGGCGACGACGTCCTCGTCCTCCTCCCCGACGGCGATCCCGCCCGCGGCATCGTGCTGGGCGGGCTCTACGGCACGCGGATTGCGCCCGGCGAGCGGCCGGTGGTCGGCGCGCGCGGCTTCGCGCTGCGCACCCCCGGCGGGCAGATGCTGAGCCTCAGCAGCCAGGACAATCATATCCGGCTGGAGACGAGCGGCGGCGACATCCTGGAATTCGCGCCGGGATCGAGCCGGCTGAGCGTGACGCGCGACCTCACCATCGAGGCGCCGGGACGCAAGCTGACGATCCGCGCCGATGCCATCAATTTCGAGCGCGGGTGATGCTGTGGCTGACCGAGGATGCCCGGATCGCCTGCGATCACGGCGGGGGCGTGGAGAACAAATGGTCGCAGGACTGGGTGCGCATCGCCGGCCGCCGGGTGCTGGTCGCGACCGACCCGGAGGGGCGCGACATCGACGGCTGCCCGAACGCGAACGTCGCGATGGGGATGCGGCCCTGCAACAAGACGCTCAGGGTGCGGGACGGCTATTCCAGCTTCGTCACCATCGGCCACAAGGCGGTGGTGCTCGACACCTTGGGCGGGCTGACCGACGGCTCGCCGCCCGGGCTGGTCCGCTACAAGATGCTGTCGCCCGGTCAGAAGCTGGTGGGGGCCACGGCATGATCAACGCCGCGCGCATCGCCGGCATCCGCTTCGACGGCGCCGGCCTCGGCGAGCGTGCCGACGTCGCCGCCGGGCTGACGCTGACCCCGTCGCAGCGCCTCGCCACCGTTTCGGGCGGGGAGGCAGTGCGCCAGTCGATCATGCTGCTGCTGACCACCAGCCCCGGCGAGCGGGTGATGCGGCCCGATTACGGCTGTCCGCTGCACCGCCTGCTCTTCGCGCCCAACGACGCGACCACCGCCGGCCTTGCCATCCACTACGTCCGGCAGGCGATCCTGCGCTTCGAGCCGCGCGCCGAGCTGGTCCGCGTCGATGCCGGCGCCGACCCGCTGGATGCCGGCCGGCTGGTCGTCTCGCTCGCCTACAGGGTCCGCGCCACCGGCGAGCGTCACCAGCTCGATTTCGACGTCCAGCTTGACGGGGAGGGGCGCTGATGCCGGTGCCGCTGCCCCGGCTGGACGACCGCCGCTACCGCGATCTCGTCGAGGACGGGATCGCCAAGGCGAAGGCGACCTGCCCCGAATGGACCGATTTCTCGCCCGGCGACCCTGGCGTCGCGCTGATCGAAGCGTTCGCGTTCATCACCGACGCGATGATCTACCGGCTGAACCGGGTGCCGGCGAAGCTGCAACTGGTGCTGCTCAATCTGGCCGGCGTCACCCTGCGGCCGCCTTCGGCGGCGGTCGTGACCCTCGCTCTGTCGCGGCAGGGGCCGGATGTGAAGGACGAGATCGTCATCCCGGCCGGCACGCGGATCGCCACCAAGGACGGCACGGTGATCTTCACCCTGCCGAACGTCGCGGTCATCCCGGCCGGGCAGAAGGCGGTCACCGCCCAGGCGCTCCATTGCGAGCTGATCGCGGCCGAGCTGCTCGGCAGCGGCACCGGCCTGCCCGGCCAACAGGTCCGCGTCGCGCAGCCGCCGGTGATCGCGCCGACCTCGGACGGGCTCGACCTCGTGCTCGGTATCGAGCGCGACCCGGATGCGACCGAGCGCGGGCCCACCCAGGGCCATGACGGGAGCGTCTACGACCTGTGGCGCGAGGTGCCCGATTTCGCCGACAGCGCGGCGGGCGACCGGGTCTACACGCTCGACCGCGGATCGGGGACCATCCAGTTCGGCGGCGACGCCGCCGGGGTGGCGCCCCAGCAGGGCCGCCAGATCCGCGCCTGGTACCGTCGTGGCGGCGGCCGGGCCGGCAATGTCGCGGCGAACACGCTGGTGGCGCTGCGCGGTGCTCCGGCTGGTGTCGTGGTGACCAACCCGGCGCGGGCGGGCGGCGGCGCCGATGTCGAGACCATCGACGAGCTAGTAGCGCGCGGGCCGGCGGCGATCTCCTCGCTGCGCGTCGCGGTCACCGCGCGCGATTACGAGCGGATCGTCATCGCCACCGGCGGGATCGCGCGGACCAAAGCGTATACCCAGGCGCAGGCCTGGCAGCATGGCCAGCCGGGTGTGGTCGACGTGCTGGTGATGCCGGCGATCGACGTCGCCGCTCTACCCGAGGGCGCGGTCACCGCGCCGGTGGTGACCGAGCACCGCGTCGAGGACCTGCGCGCCCGCGTCGTCGAGGCGCTGGCGGCGCGCACTCCGCTCGGCGTGCGGGTCAATGTCGGCTGGGCGCGGGTGCGCGCGGTCTCGGCCAGGGCGCGGGTGGTGGTCGGGCCGGAGGTCGATCCGATCGCGGTTGCGTCCGGGGTGCGGCGGCGGCTGAACACCCTGTTCTCGCCGTTGAGCGGGCTCGCCTTCGGGCGGCAGCTGCGCGCCTCGGACGCCTATGAGGCGCTGCTCGCCGAACCCGGGGTGCGCTATGCCGACGGCCTCAGCTTCGCGGTCAGCGAGGCGCCGGCCGAGAAGGTCGTCGACCTCGTCCGCGATCCCGCCCAGGCCGGCGCCTGGTTTGCCGCCACCGAGACCGCGCTGCACCGCTCGCTCGACGATGGCGAGAGCTGGTCGACGGTGGCGGAGGCCGAGGTCGAGAGCCCGCGCTTCGTCCGGCGCCATCCCGACCGTCCCGGCCTGCTGGTGCTCGGCATCGCGCGCGCGGGCGGGGGGGCGATCCACATCAGCGCCGACATGGGCGAGAGCTGGCAGCGCGACGCTGCCGCGTTCAACAGCGAGGTGTTCGACGCCGCCTGGGCCGAGCGCGACCGGCGGCCGATCCTGCTGATCGCCACCGCCGAGGGGTTGCGCCAGTTCGTGCCGGGCAGCGGATCGGGTCCGGCGCCGGTGGTCGTCGACAAGGCGGCCGACACGCGCGGCTTCTACGCGGTTGCCAGCAACACCTCGCCCTCGGGCGTGATCTCGATCGCGGTGGCGGCGCGCGCCGAGGGCGGGGTCTACCTGTCCTCGGCCGGCGGCGTGTCGGAGACGTTCCGGCAGATCGGCCTGAAGGGCAAGGACGTCCGCAAGCTGGCCGTGCAGGACAGCGGCGCGCGCAGCTTTCTCTGGGCGACCGCCGGCGCCGAGGCCGGCGATGCGGGGGAGGGCGCGTTCCGCCTGGCGCTGCGCGCCGGCGGCGAGGACGATCCCGAGGGGTTCAAGCCGTTCGCGGCCGGCTGGCAGGGCGGTTCCTGCGAGGGCGTGGCCTTCGCCGGCGATACCGTCTTCGCCGGCTCCAACCGCTCGGGCGTGCTGTCGATCGACACCAGCGCGGCGAGCCCGGCCTGGCAGCCGGTCCGCCTCGACGCCGGCCTGCCGATCCGCGACACCGAGCGGCTGCTGGAGGTGGTCGAGACGGTCGCCGCCGGTCCGCGCGAGGGGCAGCCGCCGATCGTGATGAGCGGCGGCCTGCGCGGC
>Ga0207668_10001706_pt1 | contig 12856 bp, 10 predicted proteins | sample KBSS43metaG_FD_184323 | JGI IMG/M metagenome (GOLD analysis project Ga0207668, IMG submission 184323) | Switchgrass rhizosphere microbial communities from Kellogg Biological Station, Michigan, USA - KBS S4-3 metaG (SPAdes) (version 2) | ecosystem: Host-associated > Plants > Roots > Rhizosphere... | reverse complement strand
ACCCGGAGGCTTGGCTGACCAACACCATCAGCCGCATCGCCGACCATCCCGCCCGCCGCGTCGCCGAACTCCTGCCCTGGAACTACCAACCGGCCTAACGCGACACCCTCACTGGACGCTTACCGCCGCCGCGCTTTTCCATATCCTGGCGAATGAAATCAGCGTCATAGCCCTTGTCAGCCAGCAACACTTTGGGCGCTGGCCCATCGACATCCATGATTGGCAGATAGCCTTTGAAATCGGAGACTTCGCCGCCGGTGAGAGCGAGCGCTATGGGCAGGCCCATCGCATTGATGCGGAGATGGATTTTGGTCGTAAAGCCACCTTTTGAGCGGCCAAGACCCTGACGCGGAGTCCCCCTTTAGCGCCGGCTGAACACTGGTGTGCCCGGATTATCGTGCTGTCGATCATCTGCAAACTGGGATTGCCGCCGCCGCTGTCGTTGAAGGCTTCGAGCACCAGTTCCCATAAGCCGGATACCGTCCAGCGCCGGAACTGGCGGTAAACCGACGACCATTTGCCAAAATACTCATGCAGGTCGCGCCATGCCACACCTGTCCGCGCAATCCAGAAAATCCCATCCAGAACAAGGCGATGGTTCCTTGGCCGGCGACCGCTCCGGACACCGCGTTCGATCACGAACGGCTCCAGACACGCCCATTCTTCGTCGCTCAACAATCCACGGATCAAGGCAGTTTCCTCAAAAACCACCTCGAATCAGATATTACCCCGGTTGAACACCCTCTTTGTCAACACGCCCTAAACTATCCGGGTGAGACCATCCTTCAGCCACTCTGGGCTGACAGCGAAATGAGAACTGCTGCCATCGTTCGCGTAGATCTCTAATGCACTCAGACCAATTGTGGCTTCGCTGCGCACCACGCAGCCTCGCTGCTTGATCCATCGCTCACTGCGAATGGCCATGCCGATGATGCAGGTCCGGATAATGGGCGTGGCGGTGGACCATCGGCGCATGGCGATGCCAGTGGCTGTGCGGTTCGGTCGCGAGCGTGCCCGGCGGATGATCGTGCTGGTGGTGGACGTCATGGACATGGCGGTGCTCATGCTCGAGCCCCTCATGGACATGGTCGTGGGCGTGGGATTCGGTCAGATGCAGCCAGAGCCCGATTGCCATCAGCATTCCCGCGACGACGAGTGTCACCGTGACGGGTTCGCCGAACATCGCCACCGCCAACAGCGCGCCGATGAAGGGCGCGGTCGAGAAATAGGCGCCCGACCGCGCGGTGCCGAGATGCCGCAGGGCAAGCACGAACATGACGAGGCTGACACCATAGCCGAGAAAGCCGACCAGCGCCGCGCCCGCGACGACCGGCAGCGCCGGAAGCACCGCGCCAAGCGTCAATGCCAGCACGAGATTGACGGTCCCCGCGGCGAGCCCCTTCAGCATCGCGATCTGCACGGGATCGGCGCTGCTGAGCTTTCGCGTAAGGTTGTTGTCGATGCCCCAGGCAAAACAGGCGCCGGCAATCGCCAGCATGCTAAGGCCGCCGCCAGCCGGCCCACCGCGCCAGGAGAGCAATGCGGCACCGGCGAGGATAGCCGCAGCGCCGATCAGCAGGCGCCGGTCGACGTTTTCGCGGAACACCAGCCAGGCGATGACGAGCGTGGCGAGGCCTTCAAGGTTGAGCAGCAAGGAAGCGGTCGACGCCGGCGTGGTCGCCAGCCCCGCCATCAGCAGCACCGGTGCGATCGCGCCGCCGCACAGGATGACGAACGCCAGCCAGGGCAGGTCGGCGCGCACGAGCGGCGCCTCCGCTGCACCGGTCCCGAGCATCCTGCGGGCAGCATGAACGATCGCCAAGCCACATCCCGAGCCCAGATAGAGCAGGCTCGCCAGCAGCCACGGGCTGACGCCGTTCCCCAGCACCAGCTTGGCGAACGGCGTGCTGGCGCCGAACAGGAGTGCCGACAGCATCGCCATCACCACGCCCGGCGCGATCCCGTCGGGACGGTCGTTCATTCCTGCCTGTCTCGCGTCATGATTACGCCATCATAGTCTGAGGTGGCCGGTGCTTCCACCGCTCGCGCGCCATTTCAATGCCGATGGCCGGATGGGTCGGCGAGCATGGGCGACGAGGCGGCTCCGCAGGCATGCTCATGCGGGGCGGCTTCGATCTGGATCGTCGCATGCGCAATGCCGAAATGATGCTCCAGGACATGGGCAACATCCGCCGAGAAGACATCGTCAATCGCGGCGCCGGGGCGAACCAGATGCGCGGTCAGAGCGATTTCGGTCGTGCTCGTCGACCAGATGTGAAGGTGATGAAGGTGCGTGACGCCAGGCAGCCGAGCCAGATAGGCGGCAACCCCGGCCTGATCGATGCCCTGCGGCACCGCGTCGAGCGAGAGGCGCAGGGATTCGCGAAAGAGGCCCCATGTACCCGCGATGATGACGGCGACGATGCCCAGGCTGACGGCGGGATCGATCCAGGTCCATCCCGTGCCGAGCATCGCGAGGGCCGCCAGGACCACGCCGGCCGAAATCGCCGCGTCGGCCAACATGTGCAGGAAGGCGCCCCGGATATTGATGTCGCCCTTGTTGCCGCGGGCGAACAGCCAGGCGGTGATACCGTTGATGACGATGCCGGCCGAGGCCACCATCAGGACGGTGATCGCCGCGATCGGCTGCGGCGTGACGAGCCGCTGGATCGCTTCCCATGCGATCATGCCCGCCGAGACGAGCACGAACATGGCGTTGATCATCGACGCCATGATCGAACTGCGCCGAAATCCGTAAGTGAAAGTGGCCGTCGCCGGGCGGCGGGAAAGCCAGATGGCCGACCAGGCGAGGACGAGTCCGAGGACATCTGCGAGGTTGTGGCCTGCATCTGCGAGCAGCGCGAGCGAGCCCGATAGAAAGCCGTACACGACCTCGGCAACGACGAAACCGAAATTGAGCACGATGCCCACCGCGAATGCCCGATCGAAGTTTTGGGGGCCGTGAGCGTGCCCATGGTGATGGCCGTGACCGGCATGGGCATGATCATGGGCCATCGGCATATTCTTTCACATGGCAAGATCGATCGAATCGACGGGGCTTCGCTCGGCAGCACGAGCGCGCCCGAGCCGGTGGCTTTGAACGCCGCACGCTTGAGCTTGCGCGATGAAGCAGGCTCAGGTCCATAGCCCTGGACCGGCGTCGTGGCGAACGCTCCAAGGGAAAGCGCGGCGATACGAAAGTATATCCGCTCCGTTTCGAGGTGCGCGGTGCCGGGCCGCGTGATAGCCAGATATCCGTATAGTCGATGTTCGCTGCGCAGACGGCACGGTTGAGGTATTTCTTGCACCCTTATGGCCTAAAGGCGACCGGGAGCCGGTTGGGACGGGCATCGATCATCGCGGTGCTCACGACCGCGGTCTTCATTCTCGACACGGTCACCGATCTCGAGATCGCAACGGCTGTCTTCTACATCGTCGTGATCCTCATCGCGATCGGCATGTTCCGCCGACGCGGCGTGATCCTGCTGTCGATCGTCTGCATCGTCCTGACCCTGTGCAGCGCCCTCCTCACCCGGTCCGGGTCCTACGAGGCCGGCCTGATCAACTCGGGCATCAGCATTGCCGCCATCGCGATCACGACTTGGCTTGCACTCAAGATGATCGCCGCCGAAAGCGCTGCCCATGAGGCCCGCGCCCAGCTCATCCGGATCGCGCGGATCAACAGCTTGGGGGAGTTGGCCGCATCGATCGCGCATGAGGTCAACCAGCCGCTTGCGGCGATCGCAACCAGTGGCGACGCCTGCCTGCGCTGGCTGGCGGCAGAGCCGCCCAATATCGACCGGGCGCGTCTGGCGGCGGGCCGGATCGTCGACGATGCCAATCGCGCAGGCAAGGTCGTCGCCCGCGTCAGGGAGCATATGCGCGGCGAGGTCGCCGAGACGAGGGAAATGTCGCTCAACGACGTTGTCCTCGAGGCCGTTGCGCTCGCGCAGAGCGAGATCGATCGAAACGGGGTCGCGCTTCGCCTCGATCTAACCGATGCGCTTCCTCCGATCCTAGGGGATCCCGTCCAGCTCCAGCAGGTGCTTGGCAATTTGATCCTCAATGCGCTTGAGGCGATGGCGGACTTGCCGGCGCCCCGCCGTTCGCTCGACCTTCGTACCTGGCAGGACGACACCAGCGTCCGTCTGCGCGTGAAGGATGCTGGCATCGGCATACGGGAAGATCATCTTCCCCTGCTGTTCGATGCGTTCTGGACGACCAAGGCTGGCGGCACCGGCATGGGGCTCGCGATCTGCCGAACGATCGTCGAGGCGCATGGCGGTGAGATCCGCGCGAGTCTCCCCGGACCGGCCGGGATGGAAATCCAGGTCAGCCTACCCACGCGAGCCGGGTCATGACCGATGAAATCGACCCCGGCGAACTGCCACCGGTGGTTCGGATCGTCGATGACGATGCGTCGGTGCGCGCGGCGCTCGAGGATCTGCTCGCCTCGGTGGGACTCGAGGCGCGATCCTTTGCCTCGACCCGCGCCTTTCTCGACAGCGGCATGCCGGATGCGCCGGGATGCCTCGTCCTCGACGTTCGCATGCCCGGCCAGAGCGGGCTCGACTTCCAGCGGCAGATGGCGTCGCTCGGGATCAGCCTTCCCGTGATCTTCATCACCGGCCACGGGGATGTCCCCATGTCGGTCCGGGCGATGAAGGACGGGGCAATCGAGTTTCTCATGAAACCATTCGATGACCAGGCATTGCTCGATGCGATCCACAGCGGAATCGGGCGCGACCGCCTGCGGCGTGCGTTCGAGAGTGAGATCATGACATTGCAGGCCCGGCAGCGCGAGCTCACGCTTGGCGAGCGTGCCGTCATGGAGTCAGTCGTTAAAGGCCTGCTCAACAAGCAGATCGCCGGATTGCTGGGCGTGAGCGAGATCACCGTCAAGGTGAGGCGCCGTCAGGTGATGCTCAAGATGGGCGCGACATCGCTGCCGCAACTGGTTCGGATATACGACCTGATCGCTCCCGGGCGCGAGGTCGGACAGACGCCGGGTGTCGAGCCGGGCTGATGAACGACGGCCCGGAAGATCCGCTCCCGAAGCCTTCTGCGCCCGACCATCGCGCCGGACGGCGCGGCAGCGTGTTGTTGCAGGCCCAGGCGCGGCGTCCAGGCCAGAGCGAGTCCGTGACGCTGCGAATCCGCAATTTTTCGGCGACCGGCCTTGGCGGTGATCTTGTACCCGGCATGATTCAGGACGAAGTCCTGATCCTCACGTTGCGCGGGATCGGCGAGATCGGTGGACGCGTGGCCTGGATCGCGGGTTCACGTTTCGGGCTCTCGTTCGACCAATCGATTGACCCCTCCCTCATAGGGAAGCAGCCTGTAAGTCCGTCAACGGCGGATCGTTTCGTGCCGCCGGTGGCAGGGGACTACAGGCGGCCGGGACTGAAACCCCGCCAGTAGGGGCATCTACCGCCCTGCGGCGAGCCTGCGCAGGCGGTGGGAGACGGTCATCACCAACCGCGCGTCGGTGGCGAGACCCCAGCGGTACAAGGCCAGGCTCAGGCGAAGAAACTCGAACGACAGCCGGTAAAGGGTCCAGCGTTTCGCACGGCCGATGATCTGCCGAGCCCTGTGGGCTGGAAATACATGCTTTCCGCCGAACCTCATGTCCGGCGGCCGGTCGACTGGTGGCCGTGCCCAAACCATGTCGCGTGCGCGACGGGCCTGTCCAGGTCATGGCGGCCGACGGGCGGCATCAGAGCCAACGCGCCCGCTTGAAGCGGATATAGAGCGCGACGCAGACGGCCGAGATCACGCCAAGGACGATGAAATAGCCATATTGCGTCTTGAGTTCGGGCATGTGCTCGAAGTTCATCCCGTAGATCCCGGCGATCGCCGTGGGCACCGCGAGGATCGCTGCCCAGGCTGCGAGTTGCCGGGTGATCGCGCCCTGGCGCTGCTGCTCGAACAGATGGCTGACCTCGAACACCGATGTCAGCACTTCGCGCAGCGACCCGACCATGGCTTCCGTTCGTCGGACATGATCGAGCACGTCCCTGAAATAGGGCCGGACCTCAGGATCGAGAAAGGGAAGTTCCAGATGCTCCAGCTTGGCGCACAGGGCGGACATCGGACCGAGCATGCGCTGGAAGTGGACGAGCTGACGGCGCAGCGTGAACAGGCGGATCACTTCGCGGCGATCAAGGAAGCTGTCGAGCGCGCGATGCTCCATCTTGAGGACGTCCTCCTCGATCGTCTCCACGATCGGCAGGTAGCCGTCGACGATGAAATCCAGAATCGCGTGCAGCACATAGTCCACGCCATGGCCGAGCAGCACGGGTGCCGCCTCGAGCTGTTCACGAAGGCCGGAGTGCGCGCGTTCCGATCCATGTCTGACGCTGATGATATGGTTTGCACCGACGAAGATGGACGTTTCGCCATAGGCGATGCTGTCTGTTTCCAGATGGGCGGTGCGCGCGACCACGAAGAGCTGGTCGCCATAGACATCGACCTTCGGCAATTGGTGCGCCTTGAGCGCATCCTCGACGGCCAGGGGATGCAATCCGAAATTGTCCTGGAGCGTGCGCAGTTCCTGTTCGGTGGGCTCGAACAGCCCGATCCAGACGAATTCCGAGCTGTCGCTGGCGCAATGGACTGGATGATCAAGCGAGACGGGTTCGACCCGGCGACCATTTCGATAAAGATAAGCAGCGATGACGGTCATGAATTTCTCTCTTTGTCCTGGCGCGATTGCTTAACAGCATGGACGACCCCCCGGAACATCAGGGAGGGCGGCGATACTTTGGTATACTCAGCCCCCGATTGATTGACATTGCTGCAATGCGGGAGCATCCGCACCCCGCCGGCAGGGTTCGCCGGCATCAGGAAAGCCAACCGATCAATGCCAAGCGACAGTAGTCGATTGTCCGCGCCGCTGGGGGCGCCTGGCCGAGCCTGATTGCATCAGTCTCGCCCGGGTGGCCGCCAAGCGGCGCCCGATGAGGTGAGACATGAAAGAAATGACCCCGATTGCCCGGGGCGTGCGGCCCTTCTCGCGCATGCTCCGCCTGACCGCACCGAACCGTGCGGACGCCATCGCCTTCGTCCTGCTGACGGGCATCGCCATGCTCGTCTTCCGCGGTGCCGAAGGGATCGCCGAACCGCTGTCGCGCCTGCGGATCGAGCCGGTCATGCTCGATCCGCTCTATCTTCCCTATTACGCTCTGCGCACCACGCTGCGGATGTTCGCCGCGCTGGTGGCATCGCTCGTCTTCACGCTCGTCGTCGCGACGCTGGCGGCCCGGAGCCGGCGCGCCGGCCAGATCATCGTGCCCGCGCTCGACATCCTGCAATCGGTGCCGATCCTCGGCTTTCTCACCTTCACCGTCACCTTTTTCATGGGCCTGTTCCCTGGACGCATCCTCGGCGTCGAGCTGGCGGCGGTGTTCGCGATCTTCACCAGCCAGGCGTGGAACATGGCGTTCAGCTTCTACCAGTCACTGCGCTCGGTGCCGTCAGACCTCGACGAGGTGTCGCGCGGCTTTGGGCTTTCGCCCGTGAGGCGTTTCATGCGGCTCGACCTGCCGTTTGCGACACCTGCGCTTGTCTGGAACATGATGATGTCGATGTCGGGCGGCTGGTTCTTCGTCGTCGCATCCGAAGCGATCACCGTCGGCAATACCACAGTCACCTTGCCGGGTATCGGCTCATGGCTGGCGCTCGCCATCGCGCGCGAGGACTTCGCGGCGATCGGCTGGGCGGTCGGTGCGATGGCGGTGGTGATCCTGCTCTACGATCAGCTCGTCTTCCGTCCCGTGGTCGCCTGGGCCGACCGCTTCCGCTTCGAGCAGACCGCGAGCACCGAACGGCCGCGTTCCTGGGCCTATGATCTGTTCCGCCGCACGCGGCTCCTGCCGGTGTTGTTCTTGCCGCTGACCGGGCTTGGCCGGCTGCTGCTGATGCTCGATCCCGGAAGCGGCCGCCGCCGCGTGACGAAAGAGCGCCCGGCCAATTGGATCGGCGAACGCGCCTGGCAGGCGCTGCTCATCGTGGCGGTGATCTTCGCCGCCTGGACCATCATCGGCTTCGTCATGCGCACCTTGAACTGGGGCGATGCGCTTGCCGTCCTCGGTCTGGCCTGCCTGACGATGATCCGCGTGCTGGTGCTGATCGCGCTCGCCAGCCTGATCTGGGTGCCGATCGGCGTGTGGATCGGGCTCAGGCCCAAATGGGCCGAGCGGCTCCAGCCGGTCGCGCAGTTCCTCGCGGCCTTCCCGGCCAACGTGCTGTTCCCCTTCGCGGTGATCGCGATCGTCCACTGGAAGCTCAGCCCGGACGTCTGGCTGTCGCCACTGATGATCCTCGGCACCCAGTGGTATATCCTGTTCAACGTCATCGCGGGCGCTAGCGCGATCCCGACCGACCTGCGCGAGGCTGCCGGCATGTTCGGCGTCAAGGGCTGGCAATGGTGGCGGCAGGTCGCCCTGCCGGGGATATTCCCCTATTACGTCACCGGCGCGCTTACCGCCTCTGGCGGCTCGTGGAACGCCAGCATCGTCGCGGAGGCCGTGTCCTGGGGCAATGAGCGACTGGAGGCATCGGGTCTCGGCGCCTTCATCGCGAAAGCCACAGCGGCGGGCGACTATCCCCGCGTCGCGCTCGGCATCGCGGTGATGTCGCTGTTCGTGATCGCCTTCAACCGGCTGCTGTGGCGGCCGCTCTACGCCTTCGCCGAGCGCCGCCTGCGCCCCGCCTGACACTATCGAAATCGAAAGGAGCTAGGATCATGGCCACCATTGCCGCAACCCGCCCGCTCGTCGAACTGTCCAACGTCCGCCATCATTATGGCAAGGGCCATGGCCAGATGCTCGTTCTCGACGATGTCGACCTGACGCTCAATGAGAATGAGATCGTCGGGCTGCTCGGCCGATCGGGATCGGGCAAGTCGACCCTGCTGCGATCGATCGCGGGGCTGCTTCGTCCGGACGAGGGCGAGGTGCGCTTCGTGTCGGGCGAAGACGGCCGCGAACCCAGCGTCAGCATGGTGTTCCAGACCTTCGCTCTGTTCCCCTGGCTCACCGTACTCCAGAATGTCGAACTGGGGCTGGAAGCACAGCGCGTTCCGCCCGAACAGCGCCGCACCCGCGCTCTCGCGGCGATCGACCTGATCGGCCTCGACGGCTTCGAAAACGCCTATCCGAAAGAACTGTCGGGAGGCATGCGCCAGCGCGTCGGTCTTGCCCGCGCGATCGTCGTCGATCCGTCGCTACTGCTGATGGACGAGCCCTTCTCGGCGCTCGACGTGCTCACCGCCGAAACGCTCAGGACCGACCTGCTCGATCTGTGGTGCGAGGGGCGGATGTCGATCAAGTCGATCCTGATCGTCACCCACAATATCGAGGAAGCGGTGCTGATGTGCGACCGCATCCTCGTCTTCTCCTCCAATCCGGGCAGGGTCGCCGCCGAGATCAAAGTCGACCTGCCGCAGCCGCGCGACCGGCTCGATCCGGCCTTCCGTGCGCTGGTCGACGACATCTATGCACGGATGACGGCACGGGCGCCCGCGGCGCCGGTAAATGACGGTTTGTTTCCGGGAACGGGCATTGCGATGGTGCTTCCCGTCGTTTCGACCAATGCCCTTGCCGGGCTGATCGAGGAGGTCGACGGCGCCCCGTTCGACGGCCGCGCCAGCATGGCCGATCTGGCCGACCAGCTCCAGCTCGAGATCGACGAGCTCTTCCCGATGGCCGAGACGCTGCAGCTCATGCGTCTCGCCGAACTCACCGGCGCCGACATCACGCTGACACCGGCAGCGCGCCATTTCGCACAGGCCGATGTCGATGCGCGCAAGGCGATGTTCGCCCAGGCGCTGCTGGCCTATGTCCCGCTCGCGCAACATATCCGCCGCATCCTCGACGAACGTCCGAGCCATGTTGCGCCCGCCCGGCGCTTCCGCGACGAGTTGGAGGATCACATGTCGCCGGACTATGCCGCCGCGGCGCTCAACGCGGTGACCCATTGGGGCCGTTACGCCGAAATCTTCGCCTATCACGAGGATGCCGACCAGTTCAGCTTGGACGATCCGAGCTGATGCGGTCGGCAACAGGGGGAGCGATCCTGCTGCTGACGCTGCTGGCGGCGGATCCGGCTTACGCGTCTGGCGGCGAGCACGTCGTCGATGACGCGGCGGTGGAGACGCCAGGCACTTGTCATCTCGAAAACTGGGTGACCCTTTCGAGCGGTGACGGCGGCCTCGTCAACAGTGCGCCGGCCTGTACCCGGAAGGCGTTGCCCAATCTCGAACTGGGCGGGTTCATCGCACACGGCTGGACGCGCAACTCGGATGACACGCTGATTGGCCTGTCGCCTAAGTTGATGCTTCGCTCCGAAAATCGCGGGATCGGCATCGGCATCGCCACCAGCGTCGGATATGGCATTGACCGAGGCCGGTTCGAGAGTGCGTCGGTCATCGTGCCGGTGACGATCCCGGCGGGCGAGAAACTGCGGTTCAATCTCAACGCCGGCTGGCTTTGGACGCGGGCGAGCCATCGTCACGACGCATTCGTGGGCGCGCAGGCGGAGATTACGCTCAGGAAGAACCTCAACCTGATGGTCGAGACCTTCACTCGCGACAAGGGCAAGGTCGGGGGGCAGGCTGGCCTGCGCTGGACCGTGGCAGGAGGCGCGGTCGATCTCGACCTCATCGGCGGGCGCTATGTCGACGGCGCTACCCGCAGCGCGATCACATTCGGGGTGACTATCCGTCGATAGGTCCGGGAAGCAAAACCCATACCCTGCGCGCTCGTATCTCGGGTTCCCGAAAACCGCAGTGATTTGGATGTCCGCTTACAGGCGACAGATTTGAACGACGAATGGCCGACAAAGAGCGCGCTTCCGATCGTCCGCTTAGGCCAGCCCGACCGGTGGCTTCCGTCAGGACCGGACGTTTCCCGGAGCGGAAATGAACGACCGGCTGTGGGTCGATAGCTGCCCTCTCCGTGCTGTAGCCGGGAATGGCCGCTGTCCTCTGTCCATGGCCGGACAGCTGCCGGACTTTTCGCGGCCACACCGGTCAAGTGACATCAACCCAACTGCAGGTGCGCCGCCGCCGCGGCGCCGACCGCAACACTCACATGGGTTCGAATCCCATCATGGGATCAGTTTCTGGTCCCACACTCGGTCCCACATTGCCTCGCAAAGCCAGCTAATGGCGACTTGACGAATACCTAGATCCCCACTAAGTTATTGATATTATAAGGTTATTTTTGGCGGAGCGGGAGGGATTCGAACCCTCGAGGAGCTTTGGACCCCTACACACTTTCCAGGCGTGCGCCTTCGACCACTCGGCCACCGCTCCTGCGCGAGGGCGGTCGCTTATCCCGGCGGGCGCGGTTCCGCAAGCGGCTTGGCCACGCGCGGCAGTTTCCCTGCGCGTCGTCGCGGTCTAAGGGACGTTGGTACCTGCGAGGGAACCCATGACGACTATCATCCGCGAAGCCGATCTGATCGAGAGCGTCGCCGACGCGCTCCAGTACATCTCCTACTACCACCCAATGGACTACATCCGCGCGCTCGGCGCGGCCTATGAGGTGGAGGAGAGCCCGGCGGCGAAGGATGCGATCGCCCAGATCCTGACCAACAGCCGCATGTGTGCCGAGGGCCATCGCCCGATCTGCCAGGATACCGGCATCGTCACCGTCTTCGTGAAATGGGGCCAGCAGTGCTTGCTGGACTCGGACAGGTCGCTGCAGGAGGTCGTCGACGAGGGCGTGCGCCGCGCCTATCTCCATCCCGAGAACCGCCTGCGCGCCTCGATCCTCGCCGATCCGGCCTTCGGTCGGGTCAACACCAAGGACAACACCCCCTCGGTCCTCCACGTCGAGATGGTGCCCGGCCACCATGTCGATGTGACCGTCGCCGCCAAGGGCGGCGGGTCGGAGAACAAGTCCAAGTTCAAGATGCTGAACCCCTCGGACAGCATCGTCGACTGGGTGCTGGAGATGGTGCCGCAGATGGGCGCCGGCTGGTGCCCGCCCGGCATGCTCGGTATCGGCATCGGCGGCACCGCGGAGAAGGCGGTGCTCCTCGCCAAGGAATCGCTGATGGGCGATATCGACATGGCGCAGCTGAAGGCGCGCGGGCCGCAGAACAAGATCGAGGAACTCCGCATCGAGATATTTGACAAGGTCAACGCGCTCGGCATCGGCGCCCAGGGTCTCGGCGGGCTTGCCACCATCCTCGACGTCAAGATCATGGACTGGCCGACCCATGCCGCGTCGAAGCCGATCGCGATGATTCCGAACTGCGCTGCGACCCGCCACGCCCATTTCCACCTCGACGGCTCCGGCCCGGCCTTCCTCGAGCCGCCGAGCCTCGACGAATGGCCGAAGGTCGAGTGGACGCCGTCGAAGGAGTCGATCCGCGTCGACCTCGACACGCTGACCCCGGAAGTGGTCGCGACCTGGAAGCCGGGCGACCGCCTGCTCCTCAATGGCAAGATGCTGACCGGGCGCGACGCTGCGCACAAGCGCATCCAGGACATGCTGGCGAAGGGCGAGCCGCTTCCCGTCGAGTTCGCCGGGCGGGTGATCTACTATGTCGGCCCGGTCGATCCGGTCGGCGACGAGGTGGTCGGCCCGGCCGGTCCGACGACGGCCACCCGCATGGACAAGTTCACCAAGATGATGCTCGACCAGGGCCTGCTGGCGATGGTCGGCAAGGCGGAGCGCGGGCCGACCGCGATCGCCGCGATCAAGGAGGCGAAGTCGGCCTATCTGATGGCGGTGGGCGGCGCCGCCTATCTCGTCGCCCGCGCGATCAAGGGCGCCAAGGTCGTCGGCTTCGCCGATCTCGGTATGGAGGCGATCTACGAGTTCGAGGTGAAGGACATGCCGGT
>Ga0207668_10001704_pt1 | contig 12867 bp, 15 predicted proteins | sample KBSS43metaG_FD_184323 | JGI IMG/M metagenome (GOLD analysis project Ga0207668, IMG submission 184323) | Switchgrass rhizosphere microbial communities from Kellogg Biological Station, Michigan, USA - KBS S4-3 metaG (SPAdes) (version 2) | ecosystem: Host-associated > Plants > Roots > Rhizosphere... | reverse complement strand
GCCTTGGCAACCCAGTAGAGCTGCTTGTGGCCGCGCGCCTCCATGGCCGCTGCGAGTTCGTCGGCGTCGGCGCGCGAGTCCTTCCGCGCGACCTCGAATCGGTTGCCGTTGTCGTCCTGCCGCCACACGACCCATTGATCCGGCCCGCCACGATCGGCCGGGCCGTGCTCGTCGGTCCTGGCGGGCTCGGGCGGCATCCGTACATGATGCCGTCTGGATCTGCCGCACCATGCTCCGCCACGCGGCCCGGCGTGCGATGAAACTTGATGGCTGTGTCGCCTGAGGACGGCGATGATCTGGCGGTGGATCAACTCATGCGGGACATCGTCGAGTACTACACCGTCCGGTTTCGAGAGGATGCCCGCCTTGCCGCCCGGCCACAGGCGCGGCTGGAGCGGACGCGGACCTGGGAACTGCTGCGGGATCTGCTGCCGCCGGCGCCGGCGCTGGTCCTGGATGTCGGCGGTGGCCCCGGCGAGTATGCCCGCGCTCTGATCACCGCGGGCTATCGCGTGCGGCTGGTCGACCTGGTGCCGGGCCACGTTGCCCAGGCCGCTGCCGGGCAGCCCTCGGTGGACGCGGTGGTGGCTGATGCTCGTGCTCTGCCCGAAGAGGACAGGTTGTACGACGCCACGCTGCTACTGGGTCCGCTCTATCATCTGGTGCACCGCGAGGACCGCCTGCGGGCACTCCGCGAGGCCGCCCGGGTCACGCGTCCCGGCGGGCGGATCGTGGCAGCCGCGATCTCCCGTTTTGCCGGCCCGCTCGATTTCGCCGCCACGGGACGCCTGACAGGCGACCTTGTCGATGAGGCACGGGCATTGCTCGCGGACGGCGTCAACGATCCGCGCATCGGTTTCACCCACGCCTATTTCCACCGGGTGGAGGAACTCATCGATGAATGCTCGGCGGCGGGGCTGACCGACCTCGTCGTACACGGAATTGAAGGCCCGGCGTGGACGGCGGCGGAGGCGGCGGCAAACGGCCCGCTGGCAGAAACGGTCTTTGCCGGGGCGCTGGAGCTTGCCCGCGTCTACACCAGCGAGCCCGCATTGGTCGCCGCGAGCGGACACCTGCTGGTCACCGGAATTGTTCGCCACGACCGCGGCGACGACGGACGGTCAGAGCCGGGCTGATCGGAGTGGGCGGAAGAACGCCCGGATCTCCTCGGCCAGGACGGCCGGCTCCTCCATGGCGGCGAAATGCCCGCCACGCGGGTGTTCGGTCCAGCGTCGTACGTCGAAGGTCCGCTCGGCCAGTTCCCGCGGTGGCCTGCCCTCGGGCACGAATTCGTTGGGGAAGACGGCGAATCCGGCCGGGACCGGAACAGGGGTGGCGGGCGGCGCGGACTGCCGCTCCTCGTAGTAGACCCGGGTCGAGGAGTTGATCGTCTCGGTGGCCCAGTAGATGGTCAGGTTGGTCAGCAGCAGATCCCGGGCGAACCGGGACTCCACGTTTCCGCCGCAGTCGCTCCACGCGCGGAATTTCTCCACGATCCACGCGGCGAGACCGGCGGGTGAGTCGGTCAGTCCGTACGCGAGGGTTTGCGGTTTCGTCGCCTGCTGTGCGGCGTAGCTGCCCTCGGTCCGCTGCCAATGCTCCTGTGCCTCGACGAACGTCCGCTCGGCCGACTTCCATGGCTCGGCTGGCTTCGGGAAGGTGTAGGCGCTCAGATGCATCCCGATCAGCCGCTGCGGATGCTGCCGGCCGAGGGCGACGGTCACCCCGGCGCCGACGTCGGAGCCGTGCGCACCGAACCGGTCGTAGCCGAGACCGCGCATCAGCAGGGCCCACCGGTCGGCGATGGCGGCCTTTGTCATGCCGGCCGCCCGTGGCCGGTCGGAGAACCCGTAGCCCGGCAGCGACGCGACCACCACGTCGAACGCGTCCTCCGCTCGTCCGCCGTGCGCCGCCGGATCGGTCAGCAGCGGCAGGAGTTCGAGGTGCTCGACGAAACTGCTCGGCCAGCCGTGCGTGAGGATCAGCGGGATCGGATCCGGCCCGTGACCGCGCTGGTGCACGAAGTGGATGCCCGAACCGTCGACGTCGGCCCGGAAATGGGCGAGGCGGTTGAGCTCGCGTTCCCGCCGCCGCCAGTCGAACTCCGTGCCCCAGTAGGCGACCAGATCACGCAGATAGGCCAGGTCGGTGCCGTACGACCAGCCGGCCTCGTCGACGGCGTCCGGCCACCGGGTGCGTGCGATACGCGCGCGCAGATCGGTCAGCACCTCATCATCGACAGCGATCGCGAAAGGTTCTATCAACACCACCAAACGCTAACACCGGTGTCGAGGCCGGGCAACCGGTGAGTCGTTACAGTGGTGTCGTGCACCTGGAGCCCGGCGAAGCTGTCCCACCCGAGCGGCTCATCCCGCTGTACGAGCTGATGAACTCTCTCGACGAGCGTTCGTACGTCCGCCGGGGCGTGCGGATGACCGGCGGGGACACGCTCGCCACCCCCGAGGAGTTGGCCGGCTGGCTGGCCGGGCACCACCTGATCCGGTCCACGGCCACAGTGACCCGGGAGGACGTGAACGCCACCCGGCGGCTCCGCACCGCCTTGCGCTCCTCGTTCACCGGCACGACGACGGTCCTCGACGAGTTCCCGCTGGTCGTCCGGCTCGCCGCCGCGCCCGGGCTGGAGCCGGCCGCCGACGGCGTCCGAGGCGCACTCGGCACCCTCGCCGCCGCCGTGGCGCTCGCCCAGGCCGACGGCTCCTGGGCGCGGATGCGGATGTGCGCCGCCGCCGACTGCCGCTGGGTCTTCTACGACGGCAGCCGCAACGCCGGCGGACGGTGGTGCTCGATGGCTTCGTGCGGCAACCGCGACAAGACCCGCGCATACCGCCGGCGAGCACGCGACGGCTGAGCGCCGGTCCGCCGGTGAATCCCCACTGCCGGCACCTACTCCCTGGCTACCATCCTCGGATGGATCACCCCGATCAGGTGGCCGGGTACGTCGCCCGTACCGTGTTGGGCGAGGCGGCCGCTCCGGCGCCGTTCGCCGCCGGCGCCTGGTCCACGGCGTATGCGCTGACCGTCGGCGGGCGGGCCATGGTGCTGCGGGTCAGCCGGTACGGCGGGGACTTCGCGAAGGACGAGGTCGTCAGCTCGGTGGTGGGCGCACAACTGCCGGTACCGGCGATCACGGTCCGCGGCGAGGTGCACGGATGGGCGTACGCCGTGTCGGAGCGGTTGACCGGCACACCGCTCGACGATCTCGACGCGAGTGCCGTCGTCGCCGTCGTGCCCGACCTGTTCGATGTCATGGACGCCATCGGCCGGATCGGCGTCGCATGATCCACGGCTACTCCGCCACCCGCAACCGCTGGGACGACGTGGCTCTCATCGCCGAATGGCTGCTCGCGCTGGCTTGATCAATAGCCCTTTGTCTCACCTGCGGGCGAGGTCGGGAACAGCAGGATACGGCCGGTGTGCGAGCGGGCTTCGATGAGTTCGTGGGCGGTCGCGGCCGCGGTAAGGGGGAGGCCGGCGTGTACGGCGGTGCGTAGCCGGCCGGTCGCGAACAGGTCGGTGAGTTCGTCCGTCTCGTGGCGTGCCCGGTCCGGGTCCGCCTGGCGCCAGGCGGTCAGGTTGAAACCGGTGACGGAGCGCAGCGCGAAGAGCTTGACGACGGGGATCTGCTCCAGTTCTCCGGTGGCGGCGCCATAGACCACGGCGCGGCCGAAGGGTGCGAGCAGGTCGAGGCTGGACTGCAGGACCGGTCCGCCGACCGCGTCGACGACGACGTCGACACCGCCTGGAGCGGCGGCACGGACCTGGTCCGGCCAGTCCGGTAGGGCGTAGTCGACGGCGACATCGGCGCCCACGGTCCGTACGAAGTCGAGCTTGCCGGACGATCCGGCGGTGCCGATCACGGTGCCGGCGCCGAGGATTTTGGCGAGTTGGACGGCGAGGTGTCCGATGCCTCCGGCGGCGGCGTGGATCAGGACGGTGTCGCCGGAGCTCAGCCGCGCGGCGCGCAGGACACGCAGGGCGACGGGGGCGCTCATGGCGAGCATGCTGGCGTCGCCGCAGGCGAGGTGGTCGGGAACGTCGGCGAGCCAGGCCGCCTCGGCGACGACGTAGTCCGCGTACGCGTCCTCGGCGAGCGCGGCGACCCGCCGGCCCGTCAGCCGCGCGTCGACGCCGGGACCCACCTGGGTCACCGTGCCGACGACGTCGCCGGTCGGCCGGCCCGGCAGCGGGCGCTGAAAGATGCTGCCGCTGCCCGGTCCCCGGCGGAATCTGGTGTCGACGAAGTTGACACCGATCGCCTCGGCTCGCAGCAGCACCTGTCCTGCCTGGGGGACCGGCTGGTCGGCATCCTCGACGGTCAGCACCTCCGGCCCGCCGTACTGGTAGTACCGGACGCGTCGCATGGCGGCTCCTCCGCTAAAATGGACCAGCAGTCAACTTCAGCCCGGGACGTTACTGGACCGGCGGTCCAGTTGTCGAGGTGGGTCATGACCGAATCCGAGGGACTCCGCGCCGACGCGGTCCGCAACCGCACGGCCATCCTGCGGGCCACCGAGGAGCTTCTGACCCGGTACCACCCGCAGCAGATCTCGATGGAAAAGGTGGCCGCCGCGGCCGGCGTCGGCAAAGGCACCGTGTTTCACCGCTTCGGCAGCCGGCACGGGCTCATGCGAGCCCTCATGCAGGAACGTGCGCGCGACCTGGAGATCGCGATCACCACCGGTCCACCGCCGCTCGGCGAGGGCGCCCCACCACGCGTACGACTCCTGGCCTTTCTCACCGCAGTCGTCGAGTTGGTCGCCCGCAACAAGGGCCTGCTGGCCGCCCTCGGCCCGACGGCGCCCGTTACCGCCGCGCCGGAACAGGAACCGCGCGAGGCGCATCCGGTCTACCGGTCCTGGCACGGCCACATCAGCGACCTGGTCCGCCGGCAACGGCCGGACCTCGACTCCGACATGCTCGCCCACGTCCTCCTCGCCGGCCTGCACAGCGAACCGATCCTGCACGCATTGGAGAGAGGCGACGGAAACCGCCTCGACCGGACCTTGCGCGACCTGGTGACGGGCCTGATGCCGGACAGCCCGTAGCGCGCGAGGGGCGCCGGGGATCATGGTGGGATAGGTTCGCCGACATGGCAGACGACACCCTGCGCTCGGTGACCCTGCGGCGCACGAGCCTTGGCCGGTACGAGGTACACAACGCCCGCGGCGGCACGATCACCATCGGCGTCGGGGAGGGCAGCGACTTCACCCCGGTGGAGCTGCTGCTCGCCGCGATCGGTGGCTGCACGGGCGCCGACGTCGACCACATCGTCAGCAAGCGCGCGGAGCCGGACAGCTTCGACGTCCACGTCACCGGCGACAAAATCCGGGACGAGACCGGCGGCAACCGGCTGGTCAACTTGGCGATCGAGCTGCGGGTCACGTTTCCGGAGGGCGCCGCGGGCGACGCGGCCCGGGAGGCGCTGCCACGCGCGGCGCGGATGTCGCACGACCGGCTCTGCACCGTCTCGCGGACGGTCGAGCTGGGCACTCCGGTCGACACCCGCACCGCGCCGCCACCGGCCGGCTAGCAGGGCCGGGGCTCGGCGGCCGGTTCAGTCCGTATCGGCGGACCTGAATCGGCGGTCGTGCAGGGACTCGTCGATGTGCAGTTCGGCCGGGCCGGCCGTGTTCGCCACGACCCGGCTGATGTGCAGCTCGTCCAGTGCGTCCGCGATCAGGTCGTGCCGGTCCGGGGCGGTGCCCACCTCGGCGATGCGTTCGAAGGCCTCGGTCAGGCGGTGCACGGCGTCCTCGGCGTACGTCCCGATGTCGGCATCGCCACGCAGCGGTGCGATGTCATCGATCGCCCGGGCGATGTTGGTCAGAAGGTTCTCATCGAGCGCGCTGACCTGGGTCACCTTGTCGGCCACCGACTTGTCGTCGAAGAGCCGGATCCAGTCGTCCTGTGGGTCATAGGTGATCAGGTCGATGCCGGGCTCGTTCGGCTGGCCCAGCTCGGTGAGGACGATCTCGCCCGCGACGCCGCGTTCGAAGGCGAGGTTCCACTCGCCCGCGGTCGGGCGCTCCTGAGTGATCTGCAGGTGGCGGACGTACTCGGCGAAGTCGTCGACGTCCGGCGCGTCGTCGCCGATCCGGTTCCGGTAGGCGGACCAGTATTGCTCGATCTGTTCGGGGCTGTCGCGGGCGATCTGGTCGGCGTGCGGATCGGCCGCGGCCGCCCAGTACAGATGATCGTCGTAGTCGGGTGAGCTCATGGCGGATCCCTCCTGACCTCTATCGGATATTCCTGATGACCTGCATCGCGACCGTGTGCCGCAGCGTTTGGACCTGGCTCGCGAGCGCGACCGCCTCGGCGGAGGCGGTGGCCGCCGCGAGTTTCCGGGCGGCGGCGGCCTTCCGCTCCTCCTCCTCGACCTTCATGCGTTCGCGTTCGAGTTCCAGCTCGGCCCTGCGTAGTCGCAACTCCTCCTGCTGCTCGATCAGACGGCGGACCCGCGCCTCGGAAGGCGGCTCGGTCATCATGACTTCTCCTCGGCAGTGCGCAACCAGCGGAAGGTGGTGGCGCCGCGGCCGTCGAGAAAGACTTCGATCGGCAGCGGCCGGGACGCGGCGGTGAGCTGTACCCATCGGCCCGGTGGGAGCTGGCCGACGGCGAACTCCCAGGCCTGCGGCGCGTTCGACGGCGTCTGCGGCGGCCAGACACAGATCTGGCCCATCGAGCGCATGACGCTCCAGCCGGTGTCGCTGGAGACGATGTCGAACAGGTCGCCGCCCAGTACGAACGGCTGGCCGGCCTGCCGGTACTCAGGCGAGCCGTCGGCACCGAGATCGTGCCGAGCGATGATCTGACGGGTGGGTGCCGACCGGTACCCGCGCGGATCCGCGACGGCCCGCGCGACGACGGTGACGGCGGCCAGAACGCCGCCACCGATCTTGAGGAGAGTCCTAGCTTCCATGACGGCCGCCGGGCTGCTCCGTCGTCGATGCCGCTGCCTGGGCCGGCCCGGCCGTGGCGAGCAGGCGGGCGCCCAGGCCCACCGCGCGGGAGACCGCCGCGATGTGCGGATTCCGGCTCCGCTCTCCGATGGACGCGATCGTGCCGACGGCTTCCGCGACCTTCCGGGTGTCGATCCTGCGGCCCAGCGCCGCGGCCGCCCCCACTGCCTTCTTGACACTCATCATGTCTCCCTTGTGTCCACGGCCCCCAACGAGCCGTCCTGTTCAGGGTGGGCCGGGCGGCGGCTGCCCTCTGCGGGGAGATCCGGACGATGAGCGAGGGTTTCCCGATGTGCGCCCGTCGGGATATCCCGACGGGAGATGGTGCCCGGATCGGCTTGGTCGGCACCATGAAGGCATGAGTGGCAGCCCCGTCGCCCGGTGGCTCCCGGACCGCCCGGTCGTCCTCCGCCTGGGGAGTGACGCACACGTCGCGCCTCTGGTGGCGGGCGTGGCCTGCATCGCGATCGCAGCCGGATCAACGGTTGCCGCCTGGAACGCCGCGGACCTGCCCCGCTGGCTTTGGCTGCTGCTGATCTGCGGTGGCTTGTCGTTCGGGATCACCGGCGCGGTGCTCTGGACCCGGCAGCCGGGGAACCGGACCGGCCCGACGATGTGCGCTGTCGGGCTCACCTGGTACATCGGTGCGCTCCAGTTGTCCGAGAACCCCGTGGTGTTCGGCGTGGGTTACAGCCTCTGCTACATCACCGCGGCCGCGCTGTCGCACCTGGTCCTGCTTCAGCCGAGCGGCCGGCTCGAGACGAGGTTCGAACGCGTCCTGGTGGTAACGCAGTACCTCGCGGTGCCCGCCACGGATCTTCCCCGCTTCATCGGCGAGTACCCGCCCGCACCCCAGTTCTGGGCCACCGTCCCGGCCCTGCCGACGTCGGCGTGGAGCATCGTCAGCAACGCCACGCTGGCGGTCTTCGGCGCGCTGAACATCGCGCTCCTGGTGCGCCGCTGGTCCGGGGTCGGCGGGCCGACCCGGCGCAAGTACGCGCCGGTCGCCGCCCTCATGGCCACGCTGGGGCTGCTGGGCCTGGTGGACACGGCCGCCGCGCTGGCGGGGAATCAACCCGGGCTTCGGCGGGTGATCCTCGCGGGAATGGCCGGCTGCGCCATTGTGGTGCCGCTGGCCATCGCCGCCGGGCTGTTGCGCTTCCGGATGATCGAGCTACGCGTCGGCGAGCTGGTACTGCGGCTGGACCGGTCGGCCGAGCCGGCCCAGGTCCGGGCGGCCGTCGCGCACGCGCTCGGCGATCCCGCACTCGACATCTGCTACCCGCTCCCGGACGGCACCGGGTACACCCACCTGGACGGCAAGCCGCTGACGGTCGCCGACCACCACGGCCGCGCCGCGACCGTCGTGGAGATGCGGGGGAAGCCACTCGCGATGCTGCTGCACGACCGGGCGGTCACCGAACACCGGCACCTGCTCGACGTCGTCGCGGCCACCGCGCGGATGGCCCTGGACAATGCTCGCCTCGTGGCCGTGGAACGAGCACGGCTCGACGACGTACGGGAGTCTCGGGCCCGGATCGTCCGGGCGGCCGACCGGGAGCGGGAACGTATCCAGCGGGACCTGCACGACGGTGTGCAGCACGGCCTGCTCGCCGTTGCCATGCGCCTCGACCGGGCCCGTTCCGGGCCGGCGGCCGGCGGCCCGGACCAGCTGGACGCCGCGTCGCGGGAGCTGCGCGACCTCATCCGTGAACTCCGCGTCCTGGTGGAGGGCATTCATCCCCCGGCGCTGTCCGAGCAGGGCCTCGCCGCCGCGGTCGAGATCCTCGCCGAGCGGGCGCCGCTCCCCGTACGGGCCGAGATCGTCGAGCAACGGTGGCCGGAGCCCACCGAGCGGGCCGCCTGGTTCGTGATCACCGAGTCCCTCGCCAACGCCTACAAGTACTCCGGCGCATCCCGCGTCGTGGTGCGGGTGTCCGGGACGCCGGATCGGCTGATCGTCCGGGTGGACGACGACGGGCTCGGCGGGGCGGACGCCCGCCGGGGAACCGGCCTGAAGGGACTGGAGGATCGGGTGGGCGCCGTCGGTGGCACCTTCCACATCTGCAGCGACCACCGGCGCGGAACGCGAATCACCGCGGAGATCCCGTGCGAGCCGTGATCGCCGAGGACTCCGGCCTCCTCCGCACCCTGCTCACCGGCCTGCTGACGAGCCGGGGTATCGACGTGGTGGGCGAGACCGCCACGGGCGTCGAGTCGCTGCGTGTGCTCGACACCCACCCGGCCGACGTGGTCGTCCTCGACATCCGGATGCCGCCCGCCTTCAGCGACGAGGGTCTGCGCGCCGCCGAGGCGATCCGGGCCCGCCATCCGTCTGTGGCCCTGCTGATCCTGTCGCACTACGCGGAGACCACCTACGCGCGGCGCCTGCTCGAGTTCGCCAACCGGGCCGTGGGCTACCTGATCAAGGACCGCGTACAGGACTCGGACCGGCTCATCGAGTCGCTGCATCGGGTCGTCGCCGGCGAGGTGGTGATCGATCCCGAGATCGTGCAGCAGGTGCTGCTACGCCCGCGTGCGGCGAATCCACTCCAGCGTCTTTCCGGCGGTGAGCTGCGGGTGCTGGCACTCATGGCCGAGGGACGCTCGAACAATGCCATCGCGCGCGAGCTGAACTTCGTGGCCGGCACGGTCGAGAAGCGGATCACCGCCATCGGGCAGAAGCTGGGACTGCCGCACGTCGACGATCCGGAGCGAACCGGCGTCAACATCCGGGTCCTCGCGGTTCTGACCTACCTGCGCAACGCCGGGTGACGCGCGGTTGAGCGGGAGCGTTTGTCAGGCAGGCGAGAAAGCTCGGGTCGCCACGGAGAAAATCTATGCCCGAGCTGCTAGACATTCTCGCCAGGGCTGGCTAGTGTTTCTGCTGTTGACAGAGGAAAGCAGAACAGCTCGCCGCACGCGTGCGGGGCCATGAAGTCGCGTGGGGCTCCGACGACGGCGGGCAGCATCACCGCACTTTCCGATTTGCAAACAGAGGAAAGGGAGGGCTCGGCACCGTTGGATCGCCCACTGCCGGGGACGCGCTCGCGCCCGGTGGGGGACACCGCAGTTTCCATCGAACGAGAGGTGGTCTTCGGTCACGCTTATGCGATCCTCGCACCCCATGCCGCCGACGGCGGCCGGTGCGGATACGACAACCCGGCGAACCTGCCGGTAGATGGTGTTTTCGACCCGTAATCCCGGGCCCCGGCGTTTCCGCGCCGGGGCCCTCGTCATGGATACCCGCCAGGGAGACGCGTATGGCCCAACCCGATGACATGTTCGGCGACGACGACTACCCCGCCTACACGATGGGCCGCGCCGCGGAGATCACCGGCGCCTCGCAGGACTTCCTGCGCCGGCTCGGCGAGGCGAAGCTGATCACCCCGTTCCGGTCGGGCGGCGGGCACCGCCGCTACTCCCGCCACCAGTTGCGCCTCGCCGCCCGGGCCCGGGAAATGGTCGACCAGGGCACCGCTCTCGACGCCGCCTGCCGGATCATCATCCTCGAGGACCAACTCGACGAAGCCCGCCGGCAGAACGACAACCACCGGCGCCAACAAGCCGACGCCTGACGCCGTCGCCGTGCGGTTCCGCTGTCCCGAGGAACCGTTTCAGGTCGGCACCGGCTCCGGTTCCTCGGTGGGCGTGGCGGCCAGGTCGGTGCGGGGCACGAGGCGGGCCGCCGGTTCGGCGTCGAGGCGTACCAGGTATCCGGTCGGTGGGCCGGTCTGCTCCCACCGGGCGCCGACGACGGTGCCGGACCGCTGGCCGACGCGCACCCGTGTTCCGGGTGGGTGACAGTCGTACGGTTCGGCGAGGAGCGCGTCGAGAATGTGCCGGGCGCCGTCGAGCGAACTGCGCAGGCTCGTGGATCGCAGTTCCCGGCCGAGGGTGATCGCCGCGTCGCGGACCCGCCGGTCGGGGCCGGCTTCGCCGGCGGTGAGTGCCGCCTCCACCCGCGCCCACAGCTGCCACCGGTGCCAACGGTCATGGTCGAGCAGTAGCCGGGCGGCCCGGTCGATTGCGGCGCAGGCAATGTCGACGGCTGCTTCCTCGCCGAGTTCGGCCGCCCAGGCGAGTTCGTCGGCCGCGGGCAGGAGGCCCGGCGACTCGTGGACGACGGTGGCGTACAGCATGGCGATGGTCGTCTCGCGGCCGTCGCCGTGATAGAGCGGGCCGATCGCGTCGGTCGCGCGTAGCGGCGGGAACCGCGTGGCCAGGTGGGCGGCGCGGCCCAGCGGGAGATCGGCGGCCAGCCGTGCGTCGCGGACCCGGGCGTGGAAGGTGCGGTGTTCGCGGGCAGCGAACATCCATGCCCGGTGCTCGTCGTCGCCGATCGGGAAGCCGGGGCGCCGGCGGCCGGCGGGCGCCGGGGTCTGCGCCGCGAGCAGGCGGGCTGCCACCGAATACGCCACGCCGAGTTCGGTGGCCAAGTGCCGGATCGCGCGTTTGCGGGCTCGATCGGGTACGGGTCGTCGGCCTCGGGTTCCGTTCATCGTGGTCCTCCCGCGCTCATCGTAGGCCGGATTCGTTGTACGCTCGACGGGCAGCGCGCCTGCACGAGCGTAGCGAGGTCCCCCACGCGGACCCCGCGTCAACGCCAAGAGGCTCCGACTCAGCGCATGTGATTCCCGTCCGCTTCCGCGCGTACGCGTGCGTCTCCTTGGGCGGGGTGCGTGGGGCTCCGCTGCGAGGACGTGAGTGTCGTGTTCGAACGGTTCACCGACCGAGCCCGTCGAGTTGTCGTCCTGGCCCAGGAAGAGGCCCGGATGCTCAACCACAGCCACATCGGGACCGAGCACATCCTGCTTGGCCTGATCCACGAGGGCGAGGGTGTCGCCGCCAAGGCTCTGGAGAGTCTGGGCATCTCGTTGGAGGGCGTCCGGCAACAAGTCGAAGAGATCATCGGCCAGGGTCAGCAGGCGCCGAGCGGGCACATCCCGTTCACGCCGCGCGCCAAGAAGGTTCTCGAGCTGTCGCTGCGTGAGGCGCTGCAGCTCGGCCACAACTACATCGGCACCGAGCACATCCTGCTGGGCCTGATCCGCGAGGGTGAGGGTGTCGCCGCGCAGGTGCTGGTCAAGCTCGGCGCCGACCTCAACCGGGTCCGCCAGCAGGTGATCCAGCTGCTCTCCGGCTACCAGGGCAAGGAGCCCGCTACGCCCGGCGAGGCTGCCACCTCGTCAACATCTCCCATCCTTGATCAATTCGGTACGAACCTGACGCAGCGGGCTCGGGAGGGCAGGCTCGACCCGGTCATCGGCCGGGACAAGGAGATCGAGCGGGTCATGCAGGTGTTGTCCCGCCGGATGAAAAACAACCCGGTGCTGATCGGCGAGCCCGGCGTCGGCAAGACCGCCGCGGTGGAGGGCCTGGCGCAAGCCATCGTCAAGGGCGAGGTGCCCGAGACGCTCAAGGACAAGCAGCTCTACACCCTGGATATGGGTTCTCTCGTCGCCGGGTCGAGGTATCGCGGCGATTTCGAGGAGCGCCTGAAGAAGGTGCTCAAGGAGGTCGGCACGCGGGGCGACATCATCCTGTTCATCGACGAGATCCACACCTTGGTGGGTGCGGGTGCGGCCGAGGGCGCGATCGACGCGGCGAGCATCCTCAAGCCGATGCTGGCCCGCGGCGAGTTGCAGCTGATCGGGGCGACGACCGTGGACGAATACCGGAAGTTCGTCGCGAAGGACAAAGCGCTGGAGCGCAGGCTGCAGCCGATCCAGGTGGCCGAGCCCACCCTCGCGCACACCATCGACATTCTGAAGGGTCTGCGTGACCGGTACGAGGCACACCACCGGATCAGCATCACCGACGCCGCTCTGGTGGCCGCGGCGACGTTGGCCGACCGGTACATCTCGGACCGGTTCCTGCCGGACAA
>Ga0207668_10001696_pt1 | contig 12888 bp, 14 predicted proteins | sample KBSS43metaG_FD_184323 | JGI IMG/M metagenome (GOLD analysis project Ga0207668, IMG submission 184323) | Switchgrass rhizosphere microbial communities from Kellogg Biological Station, Michigan, USA - KBS S4-3 metaG (SPAdes) (version 2) | ecosystem: Host-associated > Plants > Roots > Rhizosphere... | reverse complement strand
CATCCCCCTTGCTCGCGAGGAGATTCTGGAGGCACGCCCGCCGTGCTATCAGCAGTACGCGATCACGTCGGGTCTGCCTGTCAAGAGCTACGTCGGCACGATTCAGATCGACCACGAAGGCGACGACGGCAGCATCATCACGTGGGGGTTCACATTGGAACCGCGGATTGCTGGTACCGGCCCGCTCTTGCGGATGGCGATGGCACGAGCTGCGGCGTTCCTCGCTTCGTCCTTGGTCGCCGCTGCTGAACGCTCCGAAGCACCGGATCGCGAAATCGGCTGAGGCCCTTCAACATCTAAGGAGCCGACCTGGTTCTGAGCATCGACTACTTCGGTAAATCGCCGCATCATCCGTCCGGGAGCTTTCACCTTGCCAAACTCTTGCGCCGAACGACCAACGATATCCCTCTGCATCGGTGACGAACGTCTGAGCACGGGGTCGGCCGGCTTCCTGTCTCACGTCGACCCGTGCTCCGGTGAGCAGGATGCTTCGGTACCCCTCGCCGGCGCACGCGAGATCGACCGTGCAGTAACCAAAGCACGTGCCGCATACACCGACTGGTGTCGACGCCGGTCATCCGAGCGGCGGGACATCCTGCTGCGGCTAGCGTCGCTCGTCGAGGAACATACTGACGAGTTCGCTCGCCGAGGTACGTTGGACAACGGCACTACCGTCACCATCAACCGGCTGATGGTGACGAGGTCCGTGGAGTGGATCCGCTATTACGCAGGCTGGGCGGACAAGATCGGTGGTGCGGTCACCGGTTCGTTCGATTCGAACGGTGAGATGAGTTATGTTCTCCCGCAACCATTCGGCGTGATCGGGTGCATCACGACCTGGAATGGTCCGCTCATCTCGATGGCCATGAAGGTCGCCGCAGCGCTGGCAGCAGGCAATGCCGTTGTCGTCAAACCCTCCGAGATCACTCCGTTCACCGGCGTCCTCTTCGCCGATCTCGCATCCCAATCCGGATTGCCCGACGGTGCGTTGAGCATTCTGCCGGGCGCAGCGGAGGCTGGTCGCGCACTTGTCAGCCATCCGCACGTAAAGAAGGCCAGCTTCACGGGCGGCCACGATACCGCGCGGGCGATCCTCCATCTCTGTGCAGAGAACGTCAAGCCGGCCGTCATGGAACTCGGTGGCAAATCGGCGAACATCGTTTTCGATGACGCTGACCTCGATAACGCGTGCGCTCTGGGGACGATGCTGGCGATCGGCGTGAACGCCGGACAGGGATGCGCCTTGCCCACGCGGATGCTGGTGGCGAAGTCCATATATTCCGAAGTCCTCGATCGCGTGTCCTCAATGGCGAAACACCTGAGCGTTGGCGACCCGTTCGATCCGGGAACGGCGTCCGGGCCGGTTGTGAGCGAACGATCACTCGAACGGATCCTTGGAATGATTCATCGTGCCGAACAAGACGGCGCTCGCATATTGACAGGAGGTCAGCGCCTGGACGGCGAGTTCTCCGATGGGTACTTCCTGGCCCCTACGGTGTTCGCCGATGTCCGGCCCGACAGCGAGTTGGCGCAGAAGGAGGTCTTCGGTCCCGTGCTGGCCATCATGGCCTTCGACGAAGAAGACGATGCCATTGACCTGGCCAACAGCACACCTTATGGCCTTTCCGGTCATCTCTTTACTCGCGACGTGCAGCGCGCACACCGCGTCGCAGAACGACTCGAAACCGGCGAAGTACTTGTCAATGGCGCCGAGAACCTTTCTCCCACAAGGCCTTTTGGTGGCGTGGGGATCAGTGGAATGGGCCGCGAGGGTGCACGCGAAGGGCTTGACGAGTTCCTCCGCACCAAGGCAGTGGCCATCGGGACGCTGTGAGTTCGATTTCGTGCGCCGCATCGGCAGGCAACCCGCCTACCCTTTGCCCGAACGACGCGACGACGTCTCTTCCCCGCATCATGCCGAGAGTTGGTCAGCCCAGAATCGGCAGTCACCGTCGCGCCATCTCGTTGAGGAGGAGTCCACATTGTCAGATGACTTAAATGCAGGTGCCCCCGAGTCGTCTTCGGTTAAAGTTGGTATATGCCTTGACTTTCCGATTGAAGACGTCAGACAGATGTTCCTTGATGCGGTTCGACTCGCATTTGATGAAGCGCTCGATCAGGGAATCATCGACCGTCCAGTCCATCTGGTCGTCCGAGAAGCCGAGGGCCTACCTCGTAAGAACTCTTTCGATGTCGTGCAGGCGTGGCAAGACCTTGTGGACGCCGGGTGTCTCGGCATCATCGGGCCGTTGATCAGCGACAATACGCTTGCGGTTCACGAGCATATGGCCACCGTGGCGCGCAAGGTGCCGACGATCACCTGGAGCTGCACCGATCGGCAGTTCGGCGAGTACATGTTCGCGTTCACGAATGGATCGTTGCCCGAGGAGGGCTACCTCATCGCCGAAGCGATCGCCGATCGCGGTCTGCGAACGGTCGGTGTCGTTTACGAGCGCGCGTCGACCGGCTACGAATACTTCGAGTTCTTCACCCACGCGTGCAGGCGCGAGGGCCTACAGATCGTGCACACCGAAAGCGTGGGGCAGGTGCACCGCGACATGACGGCCACCGTTGCGACGCTTCAGGAGTGCGAACCGGATGCGGTGGTGTATCTCGGCTTCGGGTTGCCGGGGATCGAGATGAATAAGGCGTTCACGGCGGTTGGTTGGGACCCGCCGCGCTACATGTGCACCGCCTTCATCAATTGTTACGTCGTCCCGCAGTGGATGAAGGATCTGCGCGGGTGGATCGGTGTCGATCAGTACGATGAGGAAAATGCCGTAGGACAAGCCCTGCTCGACCGGTTCCGTGATCGCTTCGGATACCGTCCTGAAAACTGCATCCCGACAGTCTCATTCGACTGCGCAACTGCGTTGGCGCACGCTATCGGCGCGGCGCATACTCTGACTCCTACCGGTGTGATGCGCGGGCTGGAGAAGGTAAAAGCACTTCCCGCTGCCAGCGGGGGACCAGGAACACGAATCTCCTTCGGGCAGTGGAATAGACGCGCCTGGCACGGCGTGAACTATCTAGTGCTACGTCAGATCAAAGAGGACGCCACGGGCACCCGACTCGTCGGGCGCTTCCGCATTTGACAGCGACAGCCACATGTCCGTCAACCGCCAGCACGGCGGATGCTTGTCGTTTTCGGTTCGGTCGGCGCGATGCACCGCCGCGCTACACGAAAGGACCCCGCTCGCGCGGCGTCGGCGGCTCAACCAGGATTAGACGGGAACCGCAGGTAAGTCAGTTGTCATCTTCAATGGTTAGCGCGTGTTCGGGGCATGCCTCGACACCTTGACGGGTCGCTTGCTCAACTTCAGGCATAACCTCGCGGTCCTGTAAGACCGAGTAGCCGTTCTCATCGATCGGAAACAATTCGGGATCGGCCGCATAGCACTGCGCGTGTCCCATGCACTTCGTGGTGTCCACACGAACTCTCATGCCTCACCTCAGGATCGAAACTAGGGTGCCCCCTAATGACGGCCACACGTGGGTCGCCGTCATTACGCCAGCGCCCACTGTAAGGTCTTTGTCGACAGTGTCAAGTGGTCGCTCTACTACAGTTATCGTTGTCGGCCGCAGCGCGTGGCGTCGGCCGGGAGCAGCAGCGGATTGGCTTCGATAGTCCAGTGGGCACGCTGACGTCATTCGACAGACTGCGCCACTCCCTAAAGTCGGTGGTGTGCGCGGTCAACGGCATCTGCCAGATGGTGGGTTGATGATGCCGATGTGCAGCGATGTCGCCGGCGTCAGCGAGCGAGGCAGCTTCCGGGCGCCCCAGTTACGTGGCGGCCGCGGATACCTATTGCGGTTAAATGCTTTTCAAGACGATTGCCCCGGTGCGGACGAAGGAATTGATGTTTACCGCCGGACCCTTCGGCGGGCGAAACGCTGGAGTGGGGACTCATATCCCGCGTCGTCGCGACGAGAGCCTGCTCGCCGAGGCCACCGCCGCCCCCAGCGCGATTGTCGGGACCGCATCGGGCCGTGGGCAGTCCAAATTTTAGTCAAGCATCGCTTGACTAACTATGTGTGTGTGCCTAATCTGACGCCTAGCGCCGTGACGGTCGCGAAGGCTATTCCCCGCTAGGAGTGAAGATGTGTTTGCAGCCAGTGACGACGCTGCTGTCTTCTGATGATCACCTGCAGTCCAACGATGGCACCATGGTGCCGGCGCCGGGAGCCAGCAGTTCCGCGCCGATCTGTTCACGGGCAATTGATGTATGGGTGCACTAACGGACCGCCCGCGATCGGTGCTGATAACGGGGGCGTCGTCGGGGCTGGGGCTGAGCATGGCTGTTCGTCTTGCCGAGGAGGGTTGGCTCGTCTACGCCACCATGCGTGACCCTGCGCGTCGTGGTGAACTGGATGCGGCCGTCAGGAAGGCCGGTATCGACGATGACCATGTTCGGGTCTTGCCTGGACGTGCGGTGTCCGGACACGATTCGGTCGGCACTCGATCAGGTGAGTGAGGAGACCGGCGGCAGCCTCGATGCGGTCGTCAACAATGCCGGTCTGAACGCTGAAGCGTGCTTTGAAGATATCGACATGGACACAATTCGCAATGTGTTCGACACCCATGTTTTTGGGGCCATGGAGGTGACCAGGGCGGCGCTGCCGTTGCTGAGGAAGGCGGGCAACGCGCGAATCATCTTTGTGTCGAGTTGGGCGGCGGTGTTCGGCGGCCCCATGATCGGCATCTACGCAGCCGCCAAGTCTGCAATGGAGCGTTTCGCGGAGTCGCTCGTCTGGGAACTCGCGCAAGACGGCATTCGAGTTTCGGTACTGCGGCCCGGATTTCACCGCAGCAACATTTTTTCCGGAAACAGCGGTCGAGTCCGGCCTTCGGAGAGCCGCTACGGTCCGATCTATTCCAAGCTAGACCCGTTGGCGGAGAAAAGCATCAGTCGCGCGCGTGATCCGGAGAATGTTGGTCGCCAAGTAGCGAGGATCCTCAATAGTCAGCGTCCGGGTTTCCGGTACAACATCGGATTCGACTCCTACCTGGTCGCTGCCTGCAATCCGGTGATTCCTCAACGCTTGAGATACCGCGCTGCCCGCACCCTGTTCAAATCCAAGGAGACGTCATGACCGCCAGCACTGTGAAATACGATCCATACGACCACTTGCTCGATCTCGATCCGTACCCCACCTACAAGCGGTTGCGGGACGAATATCCGCTTTACTACAACGACGAACGCGACTTCTATGCGCTAAGCAGATTTGACGATGTGCGGCGCGCCTCGATCGACCACGCAACGTACGCGTCCGGCTACGGCACCGTTTTCGAAATCATGACTGGCCCGGAGGAGTTCGTCCAGGCAATCCAGAGCATTCTCTGGGAAGATCCGCCAATCCACGACGTGCATCGCAAGATCATGACGCCCGCGTTCGGGCCGCGGAACATCCTTCAAATGGAACCACGCATCCGTGAATACTGCGCGTATTTTCTTGACCCGCTTCGGGACTGGCCCAGCTTTGACTTCATGAAGGAATTCGCGTCCAAGCTGCCGATGATGGTCATCGGCCAGTTGCTTGGCGTGCCCGACGGCGAGCAAGGCTGGCTGCAGCATACGACCGACACATTCATCGAGTCTCAGGAGGGTGGCGCCTTCAACGCCGACGTGGCCGCGGAGCTGTTCAACTACTACCAGCGCCTGATTGAGGACCGCCGCTCGCATCCGCGCGACGACATGGTTAGCGACTTGGTCGCGACCGAGTTCGTCGATGACACCGGCACGCGGCGCCACCTCGACAACCGGGAGCTGCTGAACTTTCTGCTGCTGTTGGGCGCCGCTGGCAATGAGACCGTCACGCGATTTTTAGGCTGGGCGGCAGTTGTCCTGGCCGACAACCCGGACAGCCGTGCGGAACTGGTGGCCGATACCAAGCTGATCCCGGGTGCGGTAGAAGAGCTCCTGCGCTACGAGCCGCCGTCGCAGGTCCAGGGCCGCCGGGTGATGGTCGACGCCGAGTGGTATGGGCAGACGGTTCCGGCCGGTGCCAACATTCTCCTGATGACCGCAGCGGCGGCCCGCGACGACAGGGTCTACGAAGACCCTGACCGCTTTGACATCCATCGTAAGGGCGTGCCGCACTTGAGTTTGGGCAAGGGACTGCACCTATGTGTAGGCGCTACGCTCGCCCGTCTCGAAGCCCGGGTGGCGCTTGAGGAGATCTTGCGCCGATTCCCTCAGTGGTCAGTTCGCCGCGACGAGGCTGTTATGGCCCACACCAGCAGCGTGCGCGGATGGGCCAAACTACCGATCGACATCGGCTAAGCCTTATCCCGTTCTGGCGGCAGATGAGTGATCCGGCCCGGCGTGATCGGCGGCGCACCTATCTGCCGCACGCGATAACCAAATATCACCCGAGGATCTCACAGACCCGGAGTACAAGATGAGGTGCCGGTAAGTGACAACTGACGCCGACGGTCAGTCGAGCCGTCACACTGAGGAAGCGATCAATTGGGCCGCGGGTCTGATCGGGGGGAAGGTCATCCGCCGAGAACGCCAGCAGCGTTGGCGACCCGTCTATTACCTGGACATCGAAAAGCCCGACGGCACAGTGAAAGAGGTCCTGCTGCGCGGCTTTCGGAATCCTGTGGGCGTGGACGAAACGGCATGGCGGGAACGGCTTCGGATGGAAGCCGGCGTGTACGAGGCTCTTATGGATACCGACTGCAGGGTCGCCGCCTACCACGGCTACGAGCCGAAGGGCGGCTGGTTTCTCATGGACGTCTTGCCAGGAACCCCCTATGTTTCCCGCGTCAGCGATAGAGAGTTGCAGAGGTCGCTGTATCGGCAGTACATCGAGGCGCTTGTTGAACTGCATCAGCTGGATTACCGGCGCCTCAACCTGCCGGACAATTTGCCCGTGGCCGCCACGTACGAAGACGGCATCAGCCTCATGCTGAATGAGTTCCGAAAGCCGTGGGATGCCTATCCAGAAAGTGGGAAGAAGGCTGAACCGGTAGCCGCACTGGCGTTTTGGTGGCTTGATAAGCATCGTCCAAAACCTGTGGACCGATTTTCGCTTACCCCCGGCGACATTGGCACCGATCAATTCATGGTTGATGGAGGGCGCCTCACGGGATTCTTTGATCTGGAGATGTCCTATGTCGGTGACCCCCTTCAAGACATCGGCTGCGCTCGATACAGGGACCTGGGTTACCCGATTCCCGGCTTGCCCGAGTACCTCCGTTATTGGGGTGAGCTCATGGGACGCGACCTTGACAAGGAATCACTTTGTTACTGGACAGTGGCAGCGATGTTCGCGGGTCTGTTATACACGTACCCGCTGTGGCGTCATCCGGTCGCGCAATTACATCGAGACTGCGCATTCATGCACGCTATTATCCCAACTAACCTTCGCGGCACCTGTGAAGCCTTAGCCGAGTACTATGGTGTGGACCTTGAACCGCCGGCGCGCCCGGAGCCTCACGTCACCAGCTACACGCGGTACAACTCATGGGTTGTGGATCAACTGAACTATTTCTACAGCCCACAGACTAACGATGACGGCCTCTTGTTGGATTACCGCTGTTCCGCAGCGCTGGCCGAAACTGGCGTCCTGTGTCAAACTCTCGGGCCCATGATTGAACAGCAGAACATCAGCGACCTCGAGAAGTTGCTTGGCAAACGATTCGACGATCAAGATGAAGCCTTGCGCGCAATCCATCACCGCATCGCGACAGAACCTGAAGTCGACCTCGAAGAGACGATCCGCGCCCTTTACCGCATCCAGTGCCGAAATGAGTTTCTCGTCGAACCGATCCAAAACTTCTGTGGATACGGGCACGCCAACCCGCTACAACGAATGTTCTAAGCGCAGAAAGACGGATATCTCGTGTGTAGCATATGGGCACGTAAACCGAGTTTGGTTGCCTGAAAAGCCGCCTGAATCGCCGACGGCTGGCGCCGCAACGGGATGCCTACCTCATGCCAGTACAACCAGCGATCCGTGCGAGTGCCGCCCAACGCTTGGCCGCACTTTCGAACCAGGTGTATTCGAGTGATGCGGGCTTGAACGCAACGCCTCGCACGTGCGGGCTGGCGCGAAGCGAAGCTGTGTGGGGTTCCCCCGAAAAAGTGGACACGGTTGACTTGCTTCCGGGGTGGCTTTCAGCGTGTGCCGTAGTTGATGGGTGAGCGCATCCCGATCGCTGAATGCCTACGCTCAAGATTGTGGAATTTCATCCAATTATCAACTGCTGCAATCAGTTCCGCCTTCGTCGCGAACACGTGCCGGTAATAGTACTCGTGCTTGAACGTCGACCACAATGATTCCGCACCGGCGCTATCCCAACAGATCGCGGTGGCGCCTATCGAGCGGCGCAGCCCGTGCCGCCCGCAGGCGACCGCCATGTCGTGGGCGATGTACTGGCTGCCCCGATCCGAATGCAAGATCACGGCAGCCGGCCGATTCCCGTCGATCACACGATGCGCCGCCTCTATCCCGGATGTCCACTACTTCTGGGGGAGCTTCGCTCTGAAGGTGGGTGACATCCGGTTCGACACTATGAGCCGTGGCGGTGCGGGCTACGCCTCGGCCAAACACGGCGTTGTTGGGCTAATGCGCTATTATGCAAATAGTCTGGCGGAGAGGAACATTCGGGCGAATACCGTTAACCCGACCGGTGTCCGCACCCCGATGGTCGTGAACGAGCAGTTTGCGGGGTATACGCCCATCCTGGCTTCGGCGAGACGATGCAGAATTTGCTTCCCGTACCGCTAGTCAAGCTTCTACTTGACTAGCGGACATGTGCGCATTTAGACTCCCCGCGAACAGTCGCTTCGTCTCGGACCCCGGCCTCACTTGCGCGGGCGTCGCATGGGAGAGGGCCGTCATGCCAAGCAATCACGTGTACCGAATCATGAACGCCGTTCACCGCTGGGTGCTGCGGCTCAGCGGTCAGCGGTTGTTGACCAGCTTCGGACATATGCCGGTGCTCGAACTAACCACGATCGGCCGCAAATCGGGAAAACGCAGATCGGTGTTCCTCACGTCGCCGCTGCAGGACGGTGAAGTGATCTATGTGGTCGGGTCTCGTACCGGGACCGATGTTTGTCCGGGATGGGTATTCAACGTTCAAGCGAACCCAAATGTCGAGGTCGCCTATCGGGGTGGGCCACGTAAGCCGATGGTGGCCCACGTGGCGGGCCCCGAAGAGCGTGCCCAGCTGTGGCCCCGCATAATCAGCCAGCCGGTGGGCTGGACAAGGAAAAAGAACGCCTACGCCGGATACCAAACTCGGACGACACGTGAACTCCCCGTGATCGTTTTGGAGCCCTGCTGATCCACGATTCACGTCCCGAAGGTAGACGTTCCGCGACAATCGAGTGGCCGGCAACTTCAACATAGATACAACTGTTGTGACAGAAACACCCGATGCCGCGCTGCCGAAGGACCCCGGCGGTGATCACGACACCGTGGTTCGACTATCCGGCCTGGAACCCATTGTTTGTTGCCCTGATGCGTTTCGACCCAGACAGTCTTCCCGCGAAGTGCCGCAATCTGTTGTTTCTGTGGTGCTTCGAATTGGGACCTATTTTCCTGTTAATGATGCTACGCAGCAACGGCTTTCGGAGTTCAACAACCAGCCGCTAATCTGCGACGCGTGCGAGGGCAGGTCACCGGTCAGCCCATCTCGTCGGAATGACCGAGCCCCGCGGCAGCAAGTCGAACAAGAACCTCCTGTGGCCCTGGGGATCCAAATCGACTGTCGCTACCGACCACCGAGACCCAGAGGACCACAAGACTGCCGCTTGGTTTGCACCATTTCCAGCTCCTCATCCGGTACGACCGCCCCTGCGCGCAGCATGACGACGCAAAGACAAGTGTGTACTTGACTACATGAGTGGCGCAACGTTAATCTTTGGCCACACAAGCCCAGCGCATCGTGAGACAACCAAGTGCACAGGCTGCGCAGGCCGGGAGGACGGTATGCAAACCGAAGTGAATGCAACTTTCGACGAGGAGATCGGCGAGGAGTTGGTCGACAGAACTCGTGAGCTTCTCCCGCTGTTCAAGAAGCATGCGGCCGATGCCGAACGCGACGCACGATTCTCCGATGAGTGTGTGCAGGCCATGAAGGATGCCGGCCTGTTGGACATCATCATGGCGAAGGACAAGGGTGGTCTCGGAGCGTCCTTTACGACTTATCAGAAGGTGACGCATACGATTTCGCGGGTAAGTCCCGCGGCCGGTTGGCTGCACGCCATCATGGGCGCCGCTGGCTTCTACTCGAACAAATTTCCCCAGTACGTCAAGGACGAGATCTACGTCGACGGTCTTCCGCCGTTGATGTGCGGGGTGATCAGCCTGGGCGGTGAGATCGAGAAGGTCGACGGCGGGTATCTGGCCACCGCGCGGTGGCCGTTCTCGACAGGCTGCTACCACGCAGAGTGGGCGCTGGGCGCGGTCGCAGTCAAAGATGCCGATGGCATTGTCGTCTCCGGAGCCTCCATCGTGGTGCCCTCATCAGATTTCAAGATCGAGGACACGTGGAAAGACGTGACCGGCATGCGCGGGACCGGGTCTGCGACCGTCGTGCTCGACAGGGTTTTCGTTCCCGAGAGCCACACGATCCCGGCGGACTACCAGATCGACAAGACGTGGGAGGCGGTCCCCGAGGACGGCGATGTCACTGACTGCTGGCCGGTATGGGCATTGCTAGTTGGGTCTAACACGGCGGTCGCGTTGGGAGCCGCGGAGGGGATGCTGGAGATGGTGCAGGATGCCGCCTCGCGGCGGGCGATCACCTATTCCCAATATGAGCACATCAGTGATTCGGCGGTGGCGCAGTCCGAACTGGCGAAGGCTGCCCTGCGAATTCACGCTGCAAAGCTGCTCATGTATGAGTCGGCAGCCGAACTGGATCGCAAAGCGCTACGGCACGAACAGATTACGATCTCTGATCGGGCTCGTTCCCGCGGCGAACACGGTTTCGCGGTGGACCTGTTACGGCAGGCGGCAGACGCGCTGCTCACGGTTTACGGGACCAGCGCGTTCGTCGGCTCCAACGACCTGCAACTGTTCTGGCGCGACATCAACGTCGTCACTCGCCATGCGCTGGCGGCGACCAACAGCGGGACCGAGTCGTATGGGAAAGCGTTGCTGGGGGTCGAACCGAACAATATCCAGCAGCTGTACCTGTAGCGAGTCGATGCGCGGCGCGGGGTCGCGCGGAGAACTCATGCCTGCGGACGACACCTAGAAGGAGGAATTGCAGTGACCTACAAAGTAGTCGTATGGGGAACAGGAGAGGTAGGCCGACATTCGATTCGCGCGCTGGCGAATCGGACGTCCGACTTCACCCTCGTCGGAGCGTTGGTCTATGACCCTAACAAGGATGGCCGCGACGTCGGCGAGATCGCCGGGATCGACCCGATCGGAGTCAAAGCCACCACTGACAAGAACGCGATCCTGGCCATGGACGCCGATTGCGTGCTGCACCACGCTCTCGGCGAGCCGGATCCCGAGGGAACGATCGACGACATCTGCGCAATGTTGGCGGCGGGCAAGAACGTGGTTACGACTGCGCTCATTGCGCTGACGTATCCGCAGGTGCTCGGACCCGAGACTTACAGTCGTATCGAAACCGCTTGCAAGGAGGGCAGAGCTACGCTGCACGGCACCGGGATTGCACCGGGATTCCTCAATGACGTTCTCCCGGTGACGCTTTCGGGCCTGTTCCGCAAGATCGATTTCATCGACGTCGCCGAGGCGGCCAATTACACGCTCTACCCGAGCGCCCAAATGATCTCCTTATGCGGATTTGGGCTTGCGCCCGATGACCCAACGGTCCCTTTGGCCAACCCCGACGTGATCAAGACCATCTATGGTGCGGGCGTGCAGATGGTGGCCGATTCTTTAGGGGTTGAACTCGATTCGATCGAGGCCGGACGCGATGTATTGCCCGCACCGTACACCTTCGAGGTTTCCTCGGGCATCATCGAGGAGGGCACTGCGGCTGCGATGCACATCTGGGCCGCGGGCGTCGTCGACGGTAGGCAGGTCATTCGGGCTGGCGCCTATACGCGCATGCGCGAGGAACTCGCACCCGATTGGCCCCAAGGCGAAGGGTGGCATTTGTCGATCGACGGTGATCCCACCTTCAGAATGCACGCCGAGATCGGCTTGAAAGAAGGTGACGATTACACCGATAAGGAAAACCTCGGTACTGCAATGCACTCCATTCATGCAGTGCCGCTCGTCACGGCCGCTGAACCGGGCATCAAAACCGTTGTCGAGCTTGGCCACATAATAGGGCGCGGCCTATACGCCCAGTAGACCAGGCGGAAGCTGACCCTAGGTGATCCATGTGTTGACCACGCTTTTACTCGCCGCGTGATGGTTCTACCTACGCTTTAGCGAACCGCCAGCGGGCACATGATGACTTAGGATGTTGGAATGCCCGCTGGCAAAGGAGCACCGGTTAACAAGGGAGAGGGCAAGAAGGCGCCCGCCAAACGAGGGGCCGCTGAAAAGTATCCGCCCCGTAAGGGCCCGCGGGTTCGTCGGGGCTCTGCGCCGGCGCTGCTGTTGGAGGCAGCGCGGGAGTTGTTCGCCGAACGCGGTCCTTATGCGGCGACCACCAAACAGATCGCCCAGCGTGCCAAGGTGTCGGAGGACCTGATCTTCCGTTACTACGGCTCCAAGAACGGACTGCTCAAGGAAGCGGTTTTCCAGCCGTTGTACGAATTGCTCGAGTCCCTCATGCCGCAGTGGATCGAGATTCAGCAGGGTGAGACCGCCGATGAGCCAGAACGCTCGCGCAAGTTCGTCGGTATGCTCTACGACCTCGTGCACGGCAACCGCACTATCGTGATGAGCGCGGTGCGGGTAATGGTCGAAGGCCCAAGCCATCTCGATGACGGGGCG
>Ga0207668_10001693_pt1 | contig 12897 bp, 4 predicted proteins | sample KBSS43metaG_FD_184323 | JGI IMG/M metagenome (GOLD analysis project Ga0207668, IMG submission 184323) | Switchgrass rhizosphere microbial communities from Kellogg Biological Station, Michigan, USA - KBS S4-3 metaG (SPAdes) (version 2) | ecosystem: Host-associated > Plants > Roots > Rhizosphere >... | reverse complement strand
TGTCGAGTCTGACCTGCATTTTCGCCTCTCGTGTTTCTTCGTGCGGTTATTCAACCGTTTCGGGGATCTTGTCCTCGAACTGTCCGAGCATGCTCGAGAACGCGCGATCGATCAGCGGCTCGGCTTCGACCAGTCGCGCGCGGTCGGCACGGAAGCGCTCGGCGAGCTCCTCGGCCGTCATCGAAAGCGCTTTCTGGCCTTGCCGGTTGGTGAACAGGTACGTTCCGCGCAGCGGGCTCACCCACGCCAGCTTCGCAAATGCGAGCTGGCCATCCTCGGCCTCGAACTCGATCCACATGCCGCGCTCGAGGTTGCGCGCGATCTCGAGATAGTCGTCGTCGAGGACCTCTTCCACTTCGGCGGCCGGCAACGGCTCTGCTTGCGTCATCGCCTCGGCCAGTGCGGTGGCCTTCTGCGCCATCTTCTCGTCGCCCATCGCCTTGGCGACTTCGGCCTGCGCCTTCGCCTGCTCGGCGACTGCCGCGGTCGGCGATTCGACATGTGCCAGCGACGGCTTCACCGCCGCCGCGTGCGCCTCGACCAGGTTCGACATGAAGCGCTCGCGCTCGTCGTGCGCCCACGCCTGCGAGTGAATGCCCGCGCTCAGCCGCTTGAGCAGCGAAGGCAGCAACGCGACCAGATGCTTGCGGTCCTCGGGCGTTTTCTTCGGCTGTACGCTCCACACCAGGTCCTCGAGCGTCGCGACGCCCGAGCTCCACGACTCGCTATCCTCGCCGTCGTGCTGGTAGACCTTCCCGAGCGCCGGCGCCCAGCGCTGGCGGAGGAACGACGCCAGGAAATTCGGCACCGGATAGCTCTCGATCCGGCGCTCGACTTCGGATTTCGCCACGACATCGGCGATTTCCTGCTTGTCGCGGGTGTTGATCTCCTCGGCGGTCGACGCGATGTTCGCCTCGGCCGCTTTCTCTTCGTCGGCCAGAAACGCCTCGAGGTCTTCGCGAAGCTCATCGAAGATCGTCAGGTCGTCGCCGAATCCTTCGAGTATCCGGTGAACGATCGCGTCGAGCTTCTTGTACAGCGGGTCTTCCTGACCCATCTCCACGGACCAGCCGAGCCCGGCCTGCGCGAGCGCATTGACGAGCAACCGGGACGGATGGCTTTTCTTCGCGAAGAACGCGCCGTCGAGCATCGCGGCCTTCAACACCGGAATCTGCAGTCGCGCGAGCAGCGCCTTGATGCCGTCGGGAAGATCCTTGGTGTCGAAGATGAAATCGAACAGCATCGCAACCATCTCGATCGTCATCGATTCGAGCTGGTTCGCCTTCTGTCCGAGCGGGGACTCCTGAAGATCGCGCAGGACGTTGTGCAGGCCGTCGGGGATTCCGGAGAACTGGACCTGCGCGCCTTCGACGTCGAAGCCGACCTGGCCGGCCTGCAGCCGCGTCAGGCCTTCGTGCAGCGCGGCGGTCGCAATGATCGGTGCGCCGGGAACATAACCGGAGCGCGTCGGCGCCATCGGCGAGAACACGCGCTGCGCGGCGGCCGGCGTCGACGCGCCCGGCATCTCGATCGACGGCAGGTCTTCACCCGCGTCGCCGTCCGGCATCGCATAGCCCGACGAGTGACCTGCGCCCATGTACGGTGCGCCGCTCGTGGCCGGTGCGCCACCCATTGCCGGCGCACCGCGGCCGAACGGCGCTTGCGGTTGCGGCGCCGCCATCGCTGCGGCTGCGGCGCCACCGAACATCCGCTTGAACAGCGCCATCACGTCGACTTCCGCCACCGGCGGCGGCGGCGCAGGCGGCTTTTGACTGTCGGTCGTTCCGGCGGGCCGTGCGCGATCGGCGCGGGAGACCACGGGTCGCATCGCCGAGGGGACGATGTTCAGGTTCTGCAGATGCCGGTTGAGGTCGGCGTAGATGGCGTTCAGGTCACCGAGCGACGCCTGGTTCAGCTCTTTCAGGATCTGGAACTTGATCCTGTTTTCCGCCCTGATCTGCTTCAGCGCCTCGGCGAACGAGTCGACGATCGTCTGCGGCGCCAGCGGATTCTGATCGGTCTCGAGCTCGGGGCGTCCGAGCAGATGGCCCACGCCGCGGTTGAATTCGGCAAGCTCGTCGTGGCAGGCGTTCTCGACGATCCGCACGATGTTCCCGGTCAGCACCGACTCGTCCATCGCCGACGTGTCGACCAGCGTCAGCTTGGTCGAATCAACGGTCGACTTCGAGAATTCCTCCTTCGTTTCGCGGCCGCTGATGCGATCGTCGACGCGCTTGCGCAGCCTCTTCTCGAACTCCGCCATCAGATGGCCGCGTTCGGTCTTCAGCGCCCCGCGCGCGTCGAGAAACAGCGACTGTTCGTCGCGGATGTCCGACTTGTTCGCGCGCTCCATCAAGAGGTCGCCCACGCGGTCGAGCATCGTCGTGAACGAAAGCAGCAGCCGATGGATCGCGAGATCGCGGCAATCGGCCATGACCTTGACCATGTCGCGGGGGATTGACCGGCGGAGGGCCGACTCGCGGGTGGTGGGTGTGCTCACGCGTTTTCTGGTGTCGTCGTTGCGGTGGCGGAGTGAACGGCGGCGTTGCCCGCCTGCGGCGGGTCAAGACGTTAGGACACAATCCGGCCAAATTACTCTAGCACGGCGGGTCACCCCCGCCAACGGGGTCCACTTACCGTTCAGCGGCGCTGGACGTCGGCCCAGGCCTTCGCCAGCCGCTTGAACGAGACCGGCGACGGGGTTTTAAGCTCCTGCGCGAACAGGGATACCCGAAGCTCCTCGATCAGCCAGCGGAACTCCTCGAGCGCCGGATCGCTGCGCCCCGCCTGGCGGTCGCGCTCCGCCTGCGCCCGGTACTGATGCCACAGCGCCGCCACCTGCATGGCGTGCTTCGAGTCGCGTTCAGGCCGTTCGCTGAACTTGGCGATCCGCCGGTCCAGCGCCTTCAGGTATCGCGGCAAGTGTGCGAGCTGGGCCCACGGCGTCGCGCTGAAAAAGCCCGGATAGACCAGCGCATCACGCTGCGCGCGCACCTCGCTTGCGAAGCCGGTCAATGATCGCGGCAGAGCGGCGATCCGTTGCGAAAGCGCAAGATGCTCGGCGGCAATCGCGGCCAGCAGCCTGAACGCGCCGTCGGCGACCGCGGGCAAGCGCGCGCGCGCGCGCCGCAGTTGTTCGGCGAACGCGCGGTCGTTGCGCGGCAGCGGATCGTCGCCGATCAGCGCGCGATCGCGGACCGCCGCGAGCACGTCGGCGAGCAGGCGGTCGGTGGCGATCGTCGTCTTCAGTTGCAGCGCCGCCGCCGCAAACCCCGGCACGCCTTTCTCGTAGCGTTGCAGCGCGTCCTTCAGCGTGAGCCGCAACAGGCGGATGACGCCAGCGCGCGTCGCGGCGAGCGCGCCCTCGCGGGTGTCGTGCAGTGCCAGCGACACGCTGTCGCCGTCGTCGACGAGCGCCGGATAGCCGGTCAAACGCTGGCCGTTGCGCTCGACGGCCAGCGTTTCGGGCAGCTCGCCGAAGCCCCAGGCGCGAATGCCTTGCTTGCCGAACGCGGGGCCGCTGCCGGCAAACGTCATCTGCGCGGCTTCGCCCAGTAGCGCGCGCAGGGCCGCGAGGTCGCGCCCTTTCGCCAGTTCCTTGCCCGCAGCATCGACGACGACCACGTTGACGGCGAGATGCGCAGGTAACTCGATGGCGTCGAAGACGTCCGCCGGCATCCCTTCGCCAAGGCGCGTCGCGAGCCAGCCACGCAGCGTGTCGGGCAGCGCCGCGTCGTGATCCGGGGTCGCTTCGAGAAACGCCGTCACCACGTCGGGCAGCGGGATCAGCCGGTTCCGGTACGCCTTCGGCAGTCCCTTCAGGTACTGCGTGACCTTGTCGCGGATCATGCCGGGCACCAGCCAGCCGAGGCGCGCGGCGTCGACCTGGTTCAGCAGCGCCAGCGGTACCGTCAGCGTCAGGCCGTCGTTCGGGTGCCCGGGCGCGAAGCGGTACTTGAGCGGCAGCGTCGTCCCGGCCATCGCCAGCGACGGCGGGAACAGCACGTCGGTCACCTGCGCGGCCGCGTGGCGCATCAGGAACTCGCGAGTCAGGTGCAGCAGCGAAGGATCGCTGCGCTCGGCGCCCGTGCGCCACTGCTCGAACGTCGCCAGCGAGTGCACGTGTACCGGCACGCGCTCTGCGTAGAACGCCGCGATCGACGCGTCGTCGATCAGCACGTCCTGGCGCCGCGCCTTGTGCTCGAGCTCGGCGACGCTCGCGATCAGCTTCCGGTTGTGCGCGATGAACGTTCCACGCGTTGCCAGCGTGCCGGGCACCAGGGCTTCAGCGATGAACACGTCGCGCGCGAGCACCGGATCGATGGCGCCGAATGAAACGCGGCGCCGTGCGACCAGCGTCAATCCGTAAAGCTGGACGCGCTCGCTGGCAACGACCTCGCCCCGCTTTTCGTCCCACACCGGATCGAAGTAGTCGCGCGTCACGCGATCGCCGGCCACGGCCTCGATCCATTCCGGCTCGATCCGCGCCGCGCAGCGCGCATACAACCGCGACGTCTCCACCAGCTCCGCGGCCAGCACCCACTTCGCGCCCTTTCGTGCGAGACCCGACCCGGGATGCAGGTGGAAACGAATCCCGCGCGCCCCCTGGTAGCCGTCGCCGTCTTCGTTACGGCAGCCGACGTTCGACAACAGGCCGGCGAGGATCGCCTGGTGCAGCGCGGCGTAGCGCGCAGTGTCGAATTCGCGCGGCAATGCTGCGGGCCACGACCAGCCCGCTTCTTCGAGCTGGCTCGCGAGCTGCCCATGGACGTCGCGCCATTCGCGCAGTCGAAGGTAGGACACGAACTGCGCGCGGCAGGCGTCGACCGTGCGCCGGTGCGACGCTTTCGCCGCCAGCGCCGCGGCGAAGAATTCCCACAGCGCGATCAGCGACAGGAAGTCGGAACGCTCGTCGCGAAACATCAGGTGCGCCTGATCCGCCGCTTGCCGTTTGTCGAGCGGACGCTCGCGCGGATCGGGCACGGCCAGCGCGCTGGCGATGACCAGCGCTTCCGCCAGGCACCCGGCATCGCGTGCGGCGAGCACGATGCGACCGATCCGCGGATCGAGGGGCAGGCGCGCCAGCTCGCGGCCCTGCGGCGTCAACGCGCGCTGGGCGTCGACGGCACCGAGCTCCTGCAGCAGCTGGTAGCCGTCGGCGATCGCGCGCGGTCCGGGTGCGTCGACGAAGGGGAATGCCTCGACCGGCCCGAGGTCGAGCGCGGCGGCGCGCAGGATCACCGACGCCAGTGAGCTCCGCAGTACTTCGGGCTCGGCGTAGCGCGGGCGCGCCGCGTAGTCGGCGTCGCTGTAGAGGCGTACACAGATCCCGTCCTGTACGCGCCCACAGCGCCCGGCGCGCTGGTCGGCCGACGACTGCGCCACTTTCTCGATCTGCAGCAGTGTGGTCTTGTTGCGCAGGCTGTAGCGCTTGATGCGGGCGAGTCCGGCGTCGATGACGTATCGGATGCCGGGCACCGTCAACGAAGTCTCGGCGACGTTCGTCGCCAGCACGATCCGTCGTCCCGTCGACGGCGCGAATACGCGCTGCTGTTCGGCCGCCGACAGCCGTGCATACAGCGGGAGGATTTCCATCGCCGCCGCATACGGGCGCCGCGACAGGCCCTTGCGCAACAGGTCGCCCGTTTCGCGGATCTCGCGCTCGCCGGGCAGGAACACGAGGATATCGCCGGGCCCCTCGCGCCACAGATCCTCGGCCGCCGCGACGATCGCCTCTTCAAGCTCCTCCTCGTCGTCGCTTTCCTCGTCGCCGGTCTTGAGAGGGCGATAGCGGACGTCGACGGGAAACAGACGCCCGGACACCTCGATCACCGGTGCGGGTCCGGCGGCCGACGCGAAATGTGCGGCGAAGCGCGCGGCGTCGAGCGTCGCCGACGTGATGATCACTTTCAGATCGTCGCGCTGCGCGAGCAGCCGCTTCAGGTAGCCGAGCAGGAAATCGATGTTGAGGCTGCGCTCGTGAGCCTCGTCGACGATGATCGTGTCGTACGCCGACAGCAGGCGGTCGCCCTGGGACTCGGCGAGCAGGATGCCGTCGGTCATCAGCTTGACGTACGCGTCGGGGCGCGTGTGATCGGTGAAGCGGACCTTGTAGCCGACCGCGGCGCCGAGCGGCGTCCCGAGCTCCTGCGCAATCCGGGTCGCGACGGCGCGTGCGGCGATCCGGCGCGGCTGCGTGTGGCCGATCAGCCCGCGCTCGCCGCGCCCTGCGGCGAGACAGATCTTCGGCAGCTGCGTCGTCTTGCCCGATCCGGTTTCGCCGCAAACGACGACGACCGGATGCGCGCGAATGGCCGTCGCGATATCGCCGGCCCGCTGCGCGACCGGCAGTTCCGGCGGATAGTCGAATTGCGGCTTGGCGGCGATCCTGGCCACGCGGCGCGCGTGCGAGCGTTCGATGTCGGCCGCGATCCTCGTCCATTCTCCAGCCGATGCGCGCCGGCCACGGGTGCGTTCGATGCGCGCGCGCAGCCGCCACGCGTCGAAGGCGAGCGCTTCGGGCAGGCGGGCGAGGAGTGCGTCGGGCGTGTCGGACATCGGGAAGACCATTGGCAAAGATTGCGGCGATGGGGCGCGGATTCTACCCCCCGCCGTCGGCGTCGTTTATCATCGCAGCGCATATCGCGTCGCCCCAGTGGTCAACCGGTGCGGAGCGTTCCCCCTTTCGGAGGCACTCATGACCCCATTTCGCTCCCGGGCGCTCGCCGCCCTTCTCGGCGCCGCGCTGCTCGGCGCCGCCGCGGTGTCGGACGCCGTCACGCTGCGCTGGGCCGGCCGCGGCGACATGCACACGACCGATCCGCATTCGCAGAACGAAAACCTGACCAACAACCTCAACTCGCTGATCTACGAGTTCCTGGTCATGCGCGACAAGCAGCTCGGGATCATCCCCGATCTGGCGGAATCCTGGACCCAGGTGAATCCGACGACGTGGCGCTTCAAGCTGCGCCCTGGCGTCAAGTTCCACGACGGCACGCCGTTCACCGCCGACGACGTCGTGTTCAGCTTCGAGCGCGCAAAGGCGGACTCGTCGCAGCTGCGCGCCTACGCCAACGCCACCGGCCAGGCGAAGAAGATCGACGACCTGACCGTGGAGTTCGTCACGCCGGGGCCCAATCCGACGATGCTCGAGCACGTGATCACGATCAACATCATGTCCAAGGCCTGGTGCGAGAAGAATCGCGCGACCAAGCCGCAGAACTACACGCAGAAGGAGGACATGATCACCGCCAAGCAGGCCAACGGCACCGGCCCGTACATGCTCGTTTCCCGCGAGCCCGACGTGAAAACGGTGCTGAAGAAAAATCCGAACTGGTGGGGGCTCAAGGCCGGCCAGTTCGACGGCAACGTCGACGACCTCGTGTACACGCCGATCGTCTCCGATGCGACGCGCGTCGCCGCGCTGATCTCCGGCGAAGTGGACCTGATCAACGACCCGCCGCCGCAGGACGTGCCGCGGCTCAAGGAAACGCCGAACATCAAGGTGCTAGAGGGCGTCGAGAACCGCATCGTGTTCATCGGCATGGACCAGAAGCGCGACGAGTTGCTGTATTCGAACGTCAAGGGCAAGAATCCGTTCAAGGACAAGCGGGTGCGCGAAGCGCTGTATTCGGCGATCGACATCGACGCGATCAACCGGACGACGATGCGCGGACTGTCGAAGCCGTCGGGGGCGATGCTGCCCAATCCCAAGATGTCGTCGCCGGAAATCGAGAAGCGGCTGCCGTTCGACCGCGAGAAGGCGAAGAAGCTGCTCGCCGACGCAGGCTACGCGAAGGGATTCGAGGTCACGCTCGACTGCCCGAATAACCGCTACATCAACGACGAGAAGATCTGCCAGGCACTGGCGGCGATGTGGGCGCAGATCGGCATCGACATCAAGGTCAACGCGATGCCCCGGGCCAACTATTTCCCGAAGCTCGAGAAGACCGAGACCAGCATGTACATGCTCGGCTGGGGCGGTGCGTCTATCGACGCGATCTTCATCCTGCAGCCGGTGCTGTCGTCGTACAGCGGCAAGGGTGACGGCGACTACAACTACGGCCGCTACACCAATGCCAAGCTCGACGAGTTGACGGCGAAGATCAAGGTCGACATGAATCCCGAGCAGCGGCTGGGATTGGTGCGCGAGGCGCTGCTCGCGCACAACGCCGAGGTCAACCATCTTCCGCTGCACCGGCAGGTGATCCCGTGGGCGTCGCGCGCGACGGTGAGCCTGCCACACCGCGCCGACAACTGGGTGACGCCGCAGTGGACGACGGTCAAGTAGCTCGAGGCTCCAAGTGCCGCGTCACGCGGCGGCGGTCGTCGCGTAGGCCACCGGGGTGGGCGGCCGCGTGATCCAGCGGTACGCGAGCCACGCCAGCACCGCGACGGTGAGCGCATACAGCGCGAAGTACCCGAAAGCGGCCGGGGTGCCTTTTTGCGTGGCGGCGACCGCAGCGTCGAGGATCAGTCCCGCGGCCAGGTACGCGGGGACCGTCCGCACGTCGTAGCGGAACAACAGCAGCACCACCGCGGCGGCGGTCACGCCCGACGCCAGTGCGCCGGCCGCCGCGACCGCGACGTCGCGTGCACCGATCACCGGCAGCAGGTGCAGCATTACGAGCACCACCACGACGATCCACTGGCGTTTCGTCCAGCCGCCGGTCATCCGCTCGAGCACGTGCAACGCAAGCAGCGCGACTGCGGTGATGCCGATGTACGAGATGCCGGCGATCAGCGCGGCAGCGAGCGGCAGCGCTTGCGCTTCCGCGCCGAACGTCGGCCAGATGGGCGCGGTACGCGGCGCCAGCGCCGACAGCGCCGCCGACAGCCCCGCGACGAAGATCGCCGCCGCCACCCCCGCCACCCATGCCGGCAAGCGCCCGGCGAGCGCAATTCGCGGCGCATGGCGTGCCGCGTGCATGCCGACACCGGCGGCGAGCCCGAACAGCAATGCGGCCAGCACGCTGCCGACCAGCGACCCCGCGATCCGCATCAGCACCTGAAGCGTCACGGGCTCCGTCGTGGAAAGGCCCATGGCGATCAAAGGCCAGCTGTTGGCGAGCGTGAGCACGCCGGCGACGATGGCGACGCTGCCGACGACAATCGTCGCTCGCGTGTCGCTGCCTCCGCGTGTCCAGCTGCGCACGCCGAGGATCAGGGCCGCGAGCAGCACGCCGGCGAGCGCCAGCGCACCGCCGACGCGCAGCACGAGGAACCGGCTTTCCTGCTCACGCTCGGCGCGCAGCCACGTCTCCGGCACGAACACGAAACGGCCGCTGCCGACAACCTCGCTCCCTGCGGTCGTCACCTGCACACGCGCCTCGCCCCCAGCTCCGACGGCAATCGCAGGATCCTTGAACTGGAACGTCCAGTCGGTCCGCGCCGGCCGCTGCTTCTCTTCCGCCGCGACCATCGTGAGCGCGGCGGGATCGAGACCGAAGCGATCGCGCAATTCGCGCGTGGCCAGCGCGAGCGCCGTCGCCCGGTCCGGCTTGTCGCCGGCACGCGCTTCGGGCAGCTGATGGCGCACCTGCCGTACGCGCCCGTCGGCGTCGATGGTCACCCGCCATTCCTCGGCGCGGTCGGCGACGTCGCCGTCGAACGTCGCATAGCGGACCTCCCATAACGGCGGCGCCAGCGTCGCTCCGATCAACGCGCGATACGCCGCCGGCCCCGCTTCCTGCCAGACGAACTTGTGCCACGTCCATTGCGTTGAATCGTCGCTCGCCAGCCGGCCGCTCGAGAAGCGTCTCCAGGTGGAGGGTAGTACGACGCCGCGCGCCGCCAACGCGGCATCGGCAGCCGCCTCGGCCTGCGCGCGCGTCAGCGACAGTCCCGGAACGTCGGCGCGAAACGGTGTCGTCGTGACCCACGCCACCAATCCCGCGATCGCGAGCCACGGCAGCGCACGCTGGAAACGTGCGGCGGTGCCGGCAACGGGAGCGAGTTCGGCCGGTGCAGCCGCGATTTCCACCGGCTGCGCCGGCGCGCGCCACGCACCGTTATAGAGCGCCGCAGGTAACTCGGTCCACGCACGCGCGTTCAGCCGCCGCGCAAGGACCACGGCCAGCGGCACCAGCCCGGCGCCGATGATCAGCGCGCGCTGCCAGACGGCGCCGGGCGCATCGACGAGGAACACCGGAATCGCGAACAGCGAAAGGTCGAAGACCGCGTGCAGCAGGATCGTCGGCACCAGGCCATAGCGCAGGAAGATCGCCGCCCAGATCATCGACGGCACGGCCAGCTCGACCAGCCGCGAATACGACGGGAAACCCGGATAGTTGGCGTGTGCGCCGCCGAACACCAGCGCCTGCAGCACGAACGCGACGGCGATGCCTGCAGTCCGGTGACCGAAGCGCGCGCCGACCAGCGCACCGAGCGCGAGCGGCACCGCGCGGAACACGCACTCCTCCATGAAGCCCGCCTGCAGCGAAATCGCGATCGGCGCCAGCGCCGGCACCGCCGACGACAGCACGTTCGGATCGGTCAGCGCCGACGACGGCTGCCACCAGCCCAGCCAGCGATTGGTCGCGTAATAGAACGCCGCGACCAGCGCCAGCTCGAGCGGCACGAACAGGTAACCACCGAGCGTCCGTCCGAAGACCTGCACGGTCCCGGCGGCATCGCGCGACCATACGCGCCACAGTTGCGGTTGGTGGCCGAACGCCTGCCGTGAGAGGCTTTCCGCCGCCATGAACACCAGGCCGTAACCGACTGCGCCGCCCAGAAGCACGCCGAGCGCACCGCCGACCTGGCGGATCCAGAACGACGTGTCCGATTGCGCAGTATCGAAACCGAACCAGGCCGCCGGCGACGCGGCGAGCAGCATCAGCGCCATCAACCCCGAGACCACGGTACCCGCCGCCAATGCCGGCCGCCATTCCAGCAACCGCTTCCGCGCGAGCCACAGCACGGCGACGATGCAGCCGCCGATGCCGTACAGCAGGCCGGCGGTCAGCGACGCCGTGCGCGCGATCGCGTCGTTGGCGCTACGTAGCTCCGCATAGCGCCGCTCGAACGATTCCGGCACGTGGACGTAGCGCACGATGTCGGTGAGCTCGTCACCGGCAACGCCCAGTCGCAGCCGGAGCCGCGCCTCGGCGAGGCGCTCGGCACGCTCGTAGACGAACGCGTGGTCGATCCGTCCCGAAGGTTTCGCCTGCTGCGACTCCTCGAGCAGCTTCCACGGCGACAGATCTACGCCCCAGTCGTCGGCCGCGCGCTGTTCGGCGAGCGTGCGTGCCACCGTCGCGGAAAGCGCCTTCGTCGCCGGATCGCGCACGTAGGTTTCGGCGACGCGCCGGACGAGGCCGTACGGCGCGCCGTCGGGCGTGAAGCGCAGCATCGCTTCGGCGACTTCGCCGGCCTTGAACAGCCTTACGTCCCATGCGTACGGCGAGTACAGGTTGCCACGGACCAGCGCGCCGAACGCCGGCTTGCCGCCGCCCTCCAGCTCGACGTAGTTCTGCGTCGTCTCGTCGCTGACGAAACGTGCGGCCGATCGCGCACCCGGAGGTGCCAGCCCGAATTTCGCGGCTACCGCCTCGGCCTTTTCCAGCGCTTCGGCGCGCGACATCTTGATGTCCAGGTTCACCAGCGGGATCGCCGCAGGGAACAGCTTGATGGCGAACACCAGCGCCGCCAGTGACAACATCGCGTACAGGATCCAGAAGGCGGCGTGGCGATCGATGGCCTTGTTCATCGGCTGGGATTTCGAAATGAGGTGTACACAGGTCGAAGCGTCATTCGGGGACACCGGCTTTGCGCAAACCGGCAACGAGGTGCGCGCGATCCATGGCCAGCGCTTCCGGCACGACCAGCAAGTGTCGTGCGTCGTAACGGGCCAATGTGAAGCCGGGCACCACCTTCAGCAGCTTGTCCTTCGCCTGCGCCGCCTTGGCCGCGTCGCCGCGCATTGCGTGCGCCGCGGTCAGGTTGGCGTACAGGTACCAGTTGTCGCTGGCTGTCGCGATCCGTTCGCACTCGCGAACCGCCTCGTCGTACGCGCCCAGCGCCACTTGCGTGGCGCACGCCTGTATCCCGAGGCTCGAATCGTTCGGGCCGAGTGCGCTGCGCAGCCTGGCGATGAGTTTCGTCGTCTCGTCGGGTCTGCCGGACATCAGGTAAAGCCACCCGCGCTGTATTGCAATGTAGTAGCGCGTTGGATCGAGCTCCTGCGCGCGATCGTTCGCGGCGAATGCGGCGTCGAGCTTGCCGGCAAACGCGAGTGCATTGCCGCGGACTACCCATGCGATCGCGTCGCGAGGGTTGATCGTCACCGCCCGCAGCGAATCAGCATCCGCGTCTGCAAGCAGCTTGGACGTGTCCGCGGAAAAATCGCTGAGCAGCAGGTCGACGCCGGCCGCCGCTCGCTGCGACCAGGCCCCCGCCAGGTTGGGGTCGAGCTTCACCGCTTCGTTGGCGAGCCGATAGACCTCGCGCGTTTTCGCAACCGGATCGGTGAGGCTGACCGCATACGAACGGTCGAGCAAGTCCTGCGCCGTCGCCGTCCCGGTTCCACCGGCCGCTGCTCGCGAGATGACGTCGGCGAGCAGCACCCGCGTCGTCGACGTCAACAGCCGGACCATCGCATCCGCATCGCCGATTTGTGCGCGATCGACGACCTTGCGCTCGCTTTCCAGCTGCTTGCCATCAAGGGTGTCGACCAGGCGCAACGTAACGGCAATCTGAGTACCCGCCGGCCGGAGGTCGCCCTCGACGAGATAGCGGACCTTCGCCTCGCGGCCGATGGTCCTGGCGTCGGCAGCCTTGCCGGCGTACGCGATCGCCGACGCCGGCGGCACGACGCGCACGTCGCGCATGCTGTCGCCGAGCGCGCGGGTCACATCGTTGGTGAGCTGCGCCGCCGCCGCCGTCAGAGATCGGAAG
>Ga0207668_10001687_pt1 | contig 12917 bp, 12 predicted proteins | sample KBSS43metaG_FD_184323 | JGI IMG/M metagenome (GOLD analysis project Ga0207668, IMG submission 184323) | Switchgrass rhizosphere microbial communities from Kellogg Biological Station, Michigan, USA - KBS S4-3 metaG (SPAdes) (version 2) | ecosystem: Host-associated > Plants > Roots > Rhizosphere... | reverse complement strand
GGCCCGCAACGGATAACCGATGTTGCGGCGCACGCTCATGTGCGGCCACAGCGCGTACGACTGGAAGACCATCCCGATCCGGCGCCTGTTCGGCGGTTGGTTGATCTTGCCGGGGGCGTCGAGCACGGTCTGGCCGCCCAGCGCGATGCGCCCCTCGTCGGGCGTTTCGAGGCCGGCCAGGCTGCGCAGCGTCGTCGTCTTCCCGCAGCCGCTCGGGCCGAGCAGGACGACGAACTCGCCCGATTCGATCTCCAGCGACAGGTCGTCCACCGCGACGGTCGGCGGCTTGCCCGCGAACCGCTTGGTCAAACCTTCGATCCGCACGTGCGACATGGGCGTCCTCACCTCAACAGCAGCCGGGTCGGTGGGCGCCGGGTCGCGGCGCCCACCGCTGGGTCCTACTGGAACATCGACTTCCACTTCTTCTGGTACGCCGTGACGACGTCCGGCGTGAGCTTCGCCGGATCCTGCACCCGCACCTTGTCGTTGGTGATCAGCGTGCCGGGGATGTCCGGCAGCACCGAGCCGGCGGACGGGGTGATCAGCTCCTGCCCCTTCGCGGTCACCATGTAACTGGCGAACAGCTGCGCCGCGTTCGGGTGCGGGCCGGACTTGAGCACGCAGCCGTAGTAGCGGGCGCCCCACGCGCCGGACGGCGGCATCTTGAAGTCGACCGGGGCGCCCTTGGCCTTCGCCGGGACGAGCGCGATCGGCGCCACGAAGCTGCCGGCCGAGATCTCGCCGGAGGCGAGCGCCTCGCCCATCGGCAGGGAGCTGGGATAGATGCGCGGCTTCTGGGCGGCCAGCTTGGTCACGTAGTCCGCCCCGTACGTGTCCTCCAGCCAGAGGTAGAAGTCGACCATCGAGGCCGCGGTCGGCTCGATGACCCCGATCTTGCCGCCCGCGAGCGCCGGATCCAGCAGGTCGGGATAGTCGGTCAGCCCCTTGGGGTAGAGCTTGGTGTTCCAGCCGTAGGTGAGCACCGCCGCGTTGGTCTCGAAGTAGTTGCCCTCGTGGACGTACTTCGTGACGTCGTACTTCCCCTTGCCGGTCAGCTCGGGCCCGGTCGGCCCCAGGAACTGCCCGGCCTTGGCCTGTGTCTGCACCCACGGCAGGCTCGCGGTGACGAACAGGTCGGCGATGCCCTTGCCGGTCTGGATCTCGGTCTCCACCTTGACGCTGAGCTCGCCGTCGACACCGCGGATCGGCTCCACGTCGATACCCGGGTATTCCTTCTCGAACGCGGCGGACAGGTTGTTGAGGGCATCGAGGCCCTGCGCCGAGTAGACGGTGATCTTGCCTTCCTTCTTGGCCGCGGCGACCAGCGCGTCGATGCCGGCGTCGGCCGCCACCAGGTTCTTCGAGCTGTCGCCGTTGCCGCCGCCGCACCCGGCGACCGTCAGCGTGGTGATCAGTAGCAGGACGAAGGGCAGGCGCCCGCGCCGTCGCGGATGTGCTCCCATACTCGGCTCCCTATGTGAAACCGGTCAGCCGCGGCGGTCTCTCCCGCGTGCGTTCTTGCTGGACAGCGGCCGGCTGGCTAAGATTTCCCGGAAGTTACCAAACTGAACTCGGTTTCGGCAAGGCCGGTTGGGGGTGGCGGATTGCAACTGGACGGCATGACCTTCGTGATCACCGGGGCGGCGCACGGCATCGGAGCGGCGACGGCCCGGATGGCGGCGTCGCGCGGCGCCGCCGTCGTGGTGGCCGACCTCGACGACGACGCCGGCGCGCGTACGGTCGAGGGCATCGTCGCCGGCGGCGGCCGGGCCGGCTATCAGCATTGCGACGTCACCGATTCCGATCAGGTGGGCGAGCTGATGCGGGTGGCCGCCGAGCGGTACGGCGGCATCGATGTCCTGCACAACAACGCCGGCATCCACGAGACGATGCTCGGCGTGCCGCTGTCGATCGAGGAGATGCCGCTCGACGCGTGGGACAAGGTCGTCGCGGTCAACCTGCGCGGGCCGTGGCTGGCCGCGAAGTTCGCGGTGCCCTACCTCAAGCGCAGCCGGCGCGGGCCGTCGATCATCAACGCCGGCTCGACCGGGTCGTGGGTGGGCGGCGTCTCGAGTCTCGCCTACGGTCCCAGCAAGGGCGGGATCGCCCTGCTCACCAAGAATCTCGCGGTCGAGTTGGCGCGGTACGGCATCCGGGTCAACTGCTACTGCCCGAGCGCGACCGAGACCCGGATGGTCGCCGACTACCTGGCGGCCGGGGACGACCGGGCGGCGCGGTTGCGGACGCTCACCCGTACCCAGCTGGTGTCCCGGATCGGGCAGCCGGAGGACATCGCGAGCCTGGTCTGCTTCCTGGCGAGCGGCGAGGCGGCGTACGTCAACGGGGTGGTCTGGTTGATCGACGGGGGATCGCTGGCCTGGCGGGGAGTGGTCGACTCGCTGCCCGAGCCGGTGCGGAACGGGGCCGCGTGATGGCCCGGCCGGTCGTCGATGCCGAGGCGGGTCCGCGCTCCAAGCGCGCCGCGATCCTGTCCGCCGCCGTGGGCTGCTTCGGCGAGTTCGGCTACGACGCCACCAAGTGGTCGACCGTGGCCGACCGGGTCGGGATCGGGCAGACCGCGCTCTACCACTACTTCGAGTCCAAGGCGCACTGCCTGCTGACCATCATGCAGGCCGAGTTGCAGCGCTCGCACCGGCGCTTCCTGGAGGCGACCGAGGGCGCCGACCCGGCCGGCGGGCTGCGCGCGGCGCTGGCCGGCGCGTTCGACGTCACCGAGCGCGAGGTCCTGCAGATGCGCATCCTGCAGAACCACATCGACCTCCTCGAGGTGCCGCGTGCCTCGGCCCGCGAGGAGGAGGCCCGCCAGGCGGCCCGGCGGCTGGTGCACGACATCGAGATGGCCTGGACCGGGTTGCTGGAGCGGGGCATGGCGGCCGACGCGTTTCCGCGGCGCGATCCGCACACCCTCGCCCAGGCCGTGCTGGGTCTGCTGGTCAGCGTCTGGCGTTGGTATCGCTGGGGCGGGCGGCTGGACCTGGCCGACGTCCGCGACTTCTACCTCGGCTGCGTCCGGCGAATGGTGGAGACCGACTGATGGAAGGGAGCGTGCACGTGAGTGCCACGACCGCACCGGCGCTGATCCGGTGGTTCGAGATCATGGACAGTGGATCACCCGACGACGTCCTCGACATGCTGGCCGAGGACTTCCAGTTCTCCGTGGTCTTCGCCACCGGCGACGCGACCGCCCGCGACTTCTGCGGCGGCCGGGCCGCGATGGTGGACTACCTGACCCAGCGGGAGAAGGGCACCCGGGTGCACCGGCTGCTCGCCACGAGTGCCGCCGGCGACACCGAGTTCGTGCTCGGCGAGGTGGTCCGCCTCGGCGAGTGGGAGGCCAGTTTCGTCGCCTCCGCCGTGCTGGCCGACGGCGGCCGGGTGCGCCGGCTCCTCATCGGCCGGTCGCCGGGCGTCGCCTTCCCGCCCGCCACGGATCAGGGGTGACGGCCGTGTACAACCTCGTCGTGCTCGCGTCCCGCCCGCCGGACTGGACCCACGAGCGGTTCATCGCCTGGTGGCGGGGCGAGCACGCCGACCTCACCCGGGCGCTGCCCGGCCTGCGGCACTGGCGGCACACCGCGCTGGACCGGGCGCTCGAGTCCCGGTCGGAGGGCTGGGACGGGTTGTCGGTGCTGAGCTTCGACACCGCCGACGACCTCGACCGGGCCCTGGCCAGCCCGGAGTGGGCGGCAGCGGTCGCCCAGGTGGGCGACATGCGGGGCCGGCGGATCGCGGTGATGGGGGAGGAGGCTTCGCTGTTCGGCGCGGCGGATCAACGGGCCGTCCAGCCGCCGTCGACGTAGAGCTCGCTGCCGGTCATGAAGGTCGCGTCGTCGCCGGCCAGGAAGGCGATGGCGCCCGCCACCTCGTCGGGCCGGCCGAGCCGGCGCATCGGCGTCCCGTCCAGCATGGCCCGCTCCCGCGGGGTGCCGCTGGTGCGGGCGAGCAGCGTCTCGCTCGCGATGAAGCCCGGATGGACCGAGTTGACCCGGACGCCGCGCTCGGCCCAGTGCAGCGCGGCGTTCTTGGTCATGATCCGGACCGCGCCCTTCGCGGCGTGGTACGAGAAGCTCGAACCGAACCCGCCCACCGTGCCGAAGATCGAGCACACGTTGACGATGGCGCCGCCGCCGGCGGCCTCGATCACCGGGCCGGTGTGTTTCATCCCGAGCCACACGCCGCGCTGGGTGACCGCCTCCACCTGCTGCCAGGTCTCCAGCGTCTCCGACTCGACCGTGGTGAAATGGCCGACGCCGGCGTTGTTGACCAGCACGTGCAGGCCGCCGAGCGCGGCGGCGGCGTCGGCCACGACCCGCTGCCAGGCCGTTTCGTCGGAGACGTCCAGTTCGTACGCCTGGGCCGCGGACCCGGTCTGCCGCAGCTCCGCGGCGAGCGCCGCGCAGCGATCCTGGTCGAGGTCGGTGATCACGACGGCCGCGCCCTCGGCGGCCAGCCGCCGCGCGGTCGCCGCGCCGATGCCGCCGGTCGCCCCGGTGACCAGCGCGGTCTTCCCGGTCAGTCGCATGGTTCCTCCTCCGGTCCCTGAACTGAACTGAGTTTGAGTGTTGGCCACACGGCCGTCAAGGCCAGGGTCCGGCCCGGGGTTTCCCCGATACCGGTTCGGTCGCCGGTGTTCCTAGCCTCGCGGATATGAGAGCGATTTCCGTTGCCGCGCCGCTGTTTCTGCTCTGCTACGGCATCCTGCGTTGGGTGGACGGCCTCGACGGCGACCGCGGTGGGGGACCGGCCTGGAACGTCGGGCACGCCGCGTTCTTCATCGGCATGGTCCTGTTCGCGGTCCTCGCCGCCGGCCTGCGCCGAGCGGTGGCGCCGCGGCGCCGGGTGCTCGCCACCGCGGCGTCGGCGGCCGTCGTGTTCGGCGTCGGCTGCTTCCTCTGGGTGATCACCGGCGACCTGTTCCGCGCCTTCCATGATCGTTTCCCGCTCCCCGAGCCGCTGGCGATGGCGGGCCCGGCCCTGTTCGGCCTCGGCATGCTGGTGCTCCTGGCGCTGCTCGTCGCGGCCCGGCGGCTGCCGGTCCGGAGCCCCGTGCTGTTCCTCGCCGGCTACGTCTCGATCAGCTTCTCGCTCGACCTGCTCCCGCTCGCCGGCCTGCTGATCCTGATCGGCCTGGCCCCGCTGGCGCGGGCCGGCGAGCGGGGTGTGGCCGACGCCACCTGAATTCGCGGGCGGCCGGCGGGCCGGGCGCCTGACCTGCATGGGTAACTTGCCGGAATTAGTAAACAACGTGCGACTGATGGCGCTGCGGAGCATTTCGGAGCATCCGCCGGTTGTTGGTTGCAGCTTCAACAAATACCATCGGCCGACATGGATGCTCAACGGTTCTCGGGGCCGGTCTGGTCCCTCTTCCGCATTGTCATCGGCCTGCTCTTCTCGCTGCACGGAGCCGGAACTGTGCTCGGGGTCTTCGGCGGCAACCAGGGTTCCGGCGAGGCGCTCCCGGCCGGGCAGTGGCCGGGCTGGTGGGCCGGCCTGATCCAGCTGGCGTGCGGCGTCCTGGTGCTGCTCGGCCTGTTCACCCGGCCGGCGGCGGTGCTGGCGTCGGGCTCGATGGCGTACGCCTACTTCGTCATGCATCAGCCCGAGGGGCTCCTGCCGACCCAGAACGGCGGCGTCACCGCGGCCCTGTACTGCTGGTCCTTCCTGGTCATCGCGGTGCTCGGGGCGGGACCGTGGTCGCTGGACGCGCTGTGGCGCGGCCGGCGGTCCGGCGCCGAGCCGCAGCGCCCGCCGGTCACCACCGCCGCCGGCCGGCGCCCGGCCGGCGTGCGCTCCTGACGGCTCGTACCGGATCGTCGACCGGTCCCTTGTGGAGACCGGCCGGCCTGATCACCTCGTGGTCCGCCTCCTGGGCATCGCCCCCGGAGGCGGACCTTTTGTACCGCGGCTCGGCCGATCGGTGGACGATTTCATAGACATAGCTGCATTAATGGATGTTCGGCCCATGCCGCCGGCCACCGGGGTGCGGTCGGATGCGAGAAGACCGGTAATAGCCGTTCGACTAAGGAGGGACCGTGCGCACACCATCCCGTGCGTTGGCGGCGACCGCCACAGTGCTTCTCTCATCCGCACTCGTGCTCGCCTCCGGATCCAGCGGGAACGCGGCACCCGGCAGCCCGGCCAGGGCACCGGGCGGGGCCGCGGAGGTACATGGCGACGACCATCAGGCAAAGATCCAAGACAATCGCCGGGGGCGGCTCGCGCCGACCGCCGGTCAGCAGCAGCGGGCCGCGGCGGCGTCGGTGGACGCCCGGTGGAACGCGCTCGGCACGCCCGCGGCGCTGACCGCCTCGGGCGAGCCCCTCGCCGCCGGGCTGGCGGCCGACCCGGTGGCGGCCGCGAAGGCGTATGTCGCGGCCAACCGTGAGTTGCTCGGACTGTCCGCCTCCGGGGCCGCGGCCCTGCAGGTCCTGACCACGGCGCCGATTGGGGACGGCGCGGCGGTCATCTTCCGGCAGCGGTTCGGCGACCTCGTCGCCGGCTACGACGGGCTGCTCTCGGTGGGCGTGAGCGGCGGCAAGGTGTGGCATGTGAGCTCGTCGCTGGCCCGGGACGCCGCGGCGCCGGAGCCGGCCACCATCACGGCGGCCGACGCGCAACGGATCGCCGCCACCCAGGCGGGCCTCACCAACCCGACGATCATGCAGACCCGCCTCGTCGCGGTGCCCACCGCGGACCGGGGTGCGCGAGCCGCGTACCAGGTCAGCCTCGGCGCCGATCTCAACAGCGCCGAGCCGGTCGCGTACACGAGCTACGTGGACGCCCGGGACAGCAGTGTCCTGGTCCGGGAGAGCATCGTCGACGAGCACAGCGACAACCCGGAGTGGGACGCGTTCCCCAACACGCCGCGCACCGACTACTCCTCGGCCGACGTCCGGGACCGCTGGTGCTGGACCTCGCGGCGCGGGTGCGACGAGGTGGTCGGCAACCCGGCGTCGCCGCTGCCGTGGGACGTGCGGGCGGACACGCGTACGCCGAGCTTCACCACCGTCGGCAACAACGCGATCGCCGTGCACAACTGGACGTCGAACGATCCGTTCACGGTCGGCACCGAGACGGCCACCCCGAGCCCGAACCGGGACTACGTCTACGACTGGACGAACCAGTGGAACCGGTCGAAGTGCAACCCGGCCGTGTTCGACACCCCGGCCCGCAACGACATCGACGCGGCCCGGGCCAACCTGTTCGCGATGCACAACCGCATGCACGACTGGTCCTACAACCTCGGCTTCACCGAGCGCACGTGGAACCTGCAGAACGACAACTTCGGGCGCGGCGGCGCCGGGAACGACTACGAGCAGGGCAACGCGCAGGCCGGCGGAATCAGCGGCGGGCCGCCGGACTTCGCGGCGCGGGACAACGCCAACCAGATCACCCCGCCGGACGGCGAGGCGCCGATCACCAACATGTACCTGTGGCAGCCGATCGCGGGCACCTTCTACGCCCCGTGCGTCGACGGCGACTACGACATGTCGGTGGTGGGCCACGAGTACACGCACGCCATCACCAACCGCATGGTCGCCGGCCCGGACATGGGCCTGAACTCGCCGCAGGGCATGAGCGAGAGCTGGTCCGACCTGGCCGCGATGGAATACCTCAACGAGTACAACTACAACGCGGGCGGATCGCGGGCCTTCACGATCGGCCAGTACGTGACGACCGACCCCAACGCCGGCATCCGCAACTACAACATGAGCCGCAGCCCGCTGAACTACAGCAGCGTGGACTACGACTTCGTCGGGTTGCAGGTGCACGCGTCCGGTGAGGTGTGGAGCGCGACGAACTTCGACATCCGCGAGGCGTTCATCGACCGCTACGGCGAGGGCACGACCGCGCTGCAGCGGTCCTGCGCGAACGGCCGGACGCCGGTGACGTCCTGCCCGGGCAACCGCCGCTGGGCCCAGTTGATGTTCGACTCGTTCCTGCTGCTGGCGAACAGCAACAACAGCCAGGTCGACGCGCGGGACGCGCTGCTCGCCGCCGACCGGATCCGCTTCGGCGGCCGCAACCAGGACATCATGTGGAACGCGTTCGCCAAGCGCGGTCTCGGCGAGGCGGCGGCCAGCAACGGCGCCGGCGACGTCGACCCGCGGCCGAGCTTCGCCTCGCCGTTCGCCCGGGAGGCGACGGTCACCTTCCGCCCGGTGGACGAGAACGGCACGGCCGTGCCGGGTGCGAAGCTGTTCGTCGGCGACTACCAGGCCCGGGCCGTGCCGGTGGCGGACACCGACCCGGCGACTCCGCTGACCGACCAGGTGAGCCTGGTGCCGGGCTCGTACAAGTTCATCGCCCAGGCCCCCGGCCACGGGCATGCCCGCCAGGGCGCGACCTCGTTCGGGTCGGGACAGTCGCGGACCCTGACCCTGCGGCTGCCCACGAACCTCGCCTCGGGCGCGGCCGGCGCCACGGCGATCGGGGACGGCATCAACATCGCCAAGATCAATGACGATGACGAGGCGACCAACTGGGCGTCGCTCGGCAGCGCGGTGGCCGGCAAGCAGGTCACCGTCGACCTCGCCGGGCAGGCTCAGCAGGTCCGCCGGGTTCAGGTGAGCGCGATGCTGCGCCCGCCGGTCACCGGCGACGCCGACGCCGGTACGCAGAACCGCTTCTCCGCCCTGCGCCAGTTCCGGGTGCAGGCGTGTACCGCCTCGGCCACCGTCACGTGCACCAACGCGGCGGACTTCCGGACGGTGTTCACCAGCGACCGGGACGCCTTCCCGGCGATCAAACCGCGGCCGCGCGCGCCGCAGCTGATCATCCGGTCGTTCGACATCCGGCCCACGACGGCCACGCACCTGCGCTTCGAGGTGCTGACCAACCAGTGCACCGGTACGCCCGAGTACGCGGGTGAGCAGGACGCCGACCCGCGGGCGAACACCGACTGCGCGACGGCGAGCCCGCAGGCGCTCAACGTGCGCGTCGCCGAGTTCCAGGCGTACGCCCGGTAACTCACCGTCCGCGTCGCGGAGTTCAGGAGTACGCCCGGCATGTCGGCGGGCGGGAGTGGGCGGGCCGGTCTCGGCCCGCCCACTTCGTGTGTCAGTGGCGCAGAAGCCCGGCCAGGCCCGGCCTCAGCCACCGGGTGATGTCCGCGACCACCCTCGGGTCGACGTGCTGCGGCGGCTCGTACTCGGCCGGCGTGGACCGGCCGCTGCCGGGGAAGAACAGGTGGTTGGCGGCCGGGTAGACGCGGAACGTGACCCGCGGCGGGCCGGCCAGCCCGGCCCGCCAACGGGCCAGATCGTCGTCCACGGTCACCTGGTAGTCGCGGGCGCCCTGCAGGACGAGCATCGGCCGGCCGGCGGCCGCGGCGGTCGAGACCGGGTCGTAGTCGCGCAGGTCCAGCCAGTAGGAGCCGGGCAGGCCGAGGGGGAGCAGGCCGGCGGGCGTCGCCGCGGTGAGGTCCGGGCCGTCGACCAGGGCCGCCTGCCGGGTGATCTCCTCGACCGCCGAGCCGGCGAGATCGGGTGCCAGGGCGGCCAGGTAGCGGATGACCCGCACGGCGCTGTGGTGCATCGGCTGGGCCTCGGCGGCCAGCAGGATCAGCCCGGCGACCGACGGTTCGGCGGCCGCCACCCGCGGGGCGACCTTGCCGCCCAGGCTGTGGCCGGCCACGAAGACCCGGGCGGGATCGACCCCGGGCTGCCGCTGGAGCAGGCGCACCGCGGCGACGGCGTGCGGCACGTACTCGTCGGCCACCGTGAAACCCGGCGTGGTCAGCATCCGGCCGTGGGCATGCGTGACCTTGTCGAACCGGGCGACGGCGACACCCCGGCCGGCCAGCCCCCAGGCCAGGTCCTTGAGCGGCTTGTTGGCCCCGCTGGTCCCGTCGCGGTCGATCGGGCCGCCGCCGCCGAGCAGGACCACGCCGGCCCGCCGGCGGCGGCCGTGCGGAAGGCTCACCGTGCCGCCCACGGCCAGGGGGCCCTCGCCGATCGTGACCTCGTGCTCGGTGAAGCGGCCGGGCCGCGCGTAGGCCGGCGGCTCCCAGCCGCCGGTCCCGCCGGACACCAGCCGGAGCCCGTGCAGCCGGCCGGCCCCGTCGACGGACATGATCAGGTGCAGCCCGCCGCTTTCGCACTCGACCGGGACGCTGACCCGGACCAGGCCGTCGCCGGCCGGCTCGATCGCGGGCGTGCCCACCGCGCGTACGGCCCCGTTGCGGGTCACCTCGGTGAGCCAGGCCAGCCGCACGGTCTCGGCGGACACGACCGCACGCAGCACCGGCGCGAACCGCTCGGCCAGCTCCGCGAAGCGCCCCGCGCGAGCCATCTCGACGACGGCCACCGCGGTGCCGGCCGGATCGATCTCACCCATCGTTCGCCACCTTTCTCAGATATGCGAACGGTATCATCTGTAAGATCGATGCATGAACAGCCTGGAGCTCTTCGCGCACCCGGTGCGGCTGCGCGTCGTCCACGCCCTGCGCGGCGGGCGGACGATGACGACCGCGCAACTCGGCGACCGGCTGCCCGACGTCTCCAAGGCCACCGTCTACCGGCACGTCGACCTGTTGCACGCGGCCGGGGTCCTGGAGGTCGCCGAGGAACGCCGGGTCCGCGGCGCGGTCGAACGGGCGTACCGGCTGCGCCAGGACCGGGCGGTGGTGGACGCCGCGACCATGCAGGCCATGTCGCCGGACGACCACCGCCGCGCGTTCGCCGCGGCGATGGCCGCCCTGCTCGCCGAGTTCGGGGCCTACCTCGACCGGGACGGGGCCGATCCGGCGACCGACCTGGTCGGCTACCGCCAGCACGCGATGTGGCTGAGCCGCGACGAACTCCTGGAGATGATCGAGGAGATGCGCGGCGCTCTCGTGTCCCGGCTCGCCAACCCGCCCGCGCCCGGCCGGGCGCGGTATCTGGTCAGCCCGATCCTGTTCCCGGCCGAGGACCGCCGGCCCGGGTGAGCCCGGGCCGGCGGCGGCGAGCCGGCTATTCGCCGGAGGGTGCGGTGAGGGTGACGCCCAGGCCGACCGGGGTCCCGAAGTTCGGGGTGCCGTCGCCGTTCCAGGTGAACTTCTGGGCGCGGGTGGAGCGGTTCAGGTCGCAGTTGCCGTTCGGGTTGGTGGTGCCGTGGTAGACGATCCAGTCCTCGGTGCCGTCGGGCGACTTGAAGAAGCCGTTGTGCCCGGGGCCGTAGACGCCGGCCGCGTTGTTGCGCTGGAACACCGGCTGCGACGACTTGACCCAGGACGACGAGTTGAGCGGGTCACCGCCGTTGTAGGTGAGAATGCCGAGCTTGTAGTCCGGCGTGGAACAGTGCGAGGCGGAGAAGACGATGAAGGTCTTGCCGTTGCGTTGCAGCACCTCGGCGCCCTCGTTGACGGCGCCGCCGACGGTCTCCCAGCCGTAGGTCGGGCTGGACAGCAGGCGCCGGCTGCCGGCCGCGGTCCACGGGTTGGACAGTTCCCGGATGAAGTTGGGCTGCGAGCCGTTGTAGAAGGTGCCCAACAGGTAGAGCTTGCCGTTGAGCTGCAGGATGCTGGGGTCCAGCTCCCAGGTGTTGTCGGCGGTGGGGTCGAGCATGTCGGCCTTGAAGCTGTACGGGCCCATCGGGTCGGTGCCCGCCGATTCGAGCACGTGGATGCGCTGGGTGCCCAGGTCGTACGGTTCGCGGCCGGCGACGTAGTAGAAGTACCAGCGCGGCCCGTTCGGCCCGTTGATCAGGAAGAACTCGGGCGCCCACATGGTGCCCGCCCCGTTCGGCCGGGTCAGGGTGAAGATCACCTGGTCGGCGGCGGAGGCCAGGCCGCCGAGCGTGGCCGAGCGGCGCATCGTGATCTTGTTGGTCCAGGTGGTGGTGGCCAGGTAGTAGAAGCCGTTGTAGTAGGTGAGCCACGGGTCCGGGCCCTGGGTCTTCAGCGGGTTGGTGAAGGTCTTGCCGCCGCCGCCCGTGCCGGGGTAGCCGGCCAGCCGCCACACCCGGCTCGCGGCCGTGGTGCAGGACAGCTGCACGAGCGCGGTGTTGGTGCCGCTCGCGTCGCCGGACGGGGCGATGCACCGGCCGGAGTGGACGGCGACCAGGTTGAACGTGTTCGGGCCGGCGCCGGCGGCGCGCAGCTGCCAGCGCTGGTTGTCCTGGCCGTTGCACGGCCACTGGATGATCCGCGCGTTGTCCGCGGTGCTCACCCCGTACACGTCGACGCAGTTGCCGGACGCGGCGGTGCCGACCGTGTACTGGTCGGCGGTGCCGGACACCGGCGTGAAGCTGAACGACTGGCCGGCGGCGTTGCAGGTGGACTGGGTGAGCTGGAGGTTCGCGGTGCTCGCGCCGCCCGGCACGGTCGCGCAGTTGCTGTTGCCGGTGTTGACGATCGTGCTGGTGAAGGCGGTCGCGGCGGCGGCACGGCCGGGCACCAGCAGGGTGACCACGAGGGCGGCCGCGAACGTCGCGGCGCCGAGTCGTCGGAGGCGGCGGTGGACCTGGGAATGACGCATCGGGGGATCCCTCCGGATGGGGTGGGGAGGTGGGGCACCGGGCGTGGGGAGGCACCCGGCGATCGATGTTCCAGGCAGGTTACGAAAACCTTTTCAGCAAAATACCAGCGCGTGCGACATCGTCAAGAGATCCGCAAGGGAGGCGCGCGACCGAAACAGTTTCGGGAAAAGAGTGGGGGTAGCCCCACCTGCCGGGTGGTCTTGGTGCTCCTGACCGGATCGGCGTCCGCTGATGTGCTCGGGGCATGACCACAGACGTACGGAAAACTGGTTCCCCGGCCCGGATCCAGGATGTCGATGCGCTGCGCGGGTTCGCGCTGCTCGGCATCCTGCTGGTGAACGTCACGTTCGCCGCGTCCGGCTTCCCGATCCACGTGAGCGAGGACCCGGCGTACTCGTCCTGGCTCGACCATGCGGTGCGCTGGCTGAGCTCGA
>Ga0207668_10001682_pt1 | contig 12936 bp, 4 predicted proteins | sample KBSS43metaG_FD_184323 | JGI IMG/M metagenome (GOLD analysis project Ga0207668, IMG submission 184323) | Switchgrass rhizosphere microbial communities from Kellogg Biological Station, Michigan, USA - KBS S4-3 metaG (SPAdes) (version 2) | ecosystem: Host-associated > Plants > Roots > Rhizosphere >... | reverse complement strand
AACGTAGCCGGCATCCTGCCAATTTGTCAGCTAATGCGGCGCATCAACTCATCGAGGTCGATCGGCTTGCGGATCACGGTGACTGTGTCGCGAGCATCGGCTACCGCCTCCTCATCGGCATAGCCGGTCATCAGCAGGGCGTGAATGGATGGCCGCTGGCTAACCGCCGACCTGATGGTGTCGAGCCCGTTCATCCCTGGCATGGCGAAATCGGTCAGGAGCACGTCGTAGCCGCCGTTGCACTTCAGCCGCTCGATCGCGCTGCTGCCATTGCTCACTTCGTCGACGGAGAAGCCCATCTCGCGTAGCTGCTCGCCGAGGACCGTCCGTACCGCGTCATCATCGTCGACGAGCAGTACCGCCTTCGCTGATCCCGCAACCGTCGGGAGAGTCCGTTTTGTCGCTTCCGGTGGAACAGGCTGGCGTGTCGAAGGCAGAATCAGCTCGACCGTCGTTCCTTCACCCGGTGGGCTATTGATTTGCAATTTGCCGCCGGACTGCTGGATGAAGCCAGCGACCATCGATAGGCCAAGGCCCGTCCCCTTGCCTGATTCCTTGGTAGTGAAAAAGGGCTCGGTAATCCGGTCGATGATGTCGCCAGATATGCCTTCTCCCTGATCGCTGATGCTGATCCGGATGAAACGGTCGTTCGGTCGATCCGTTTTCCCGTCGGCGGCGAGCGCATCGATTGCGACCTTGATCCGCCCCCCCGCCGGCATGGCATCGCGCGCGTTGAGAATGAGGTTCACCAACGCGAGCTCGAGTTGGGGCCGGTCGACAAACAGATTGTCAACCTCTTCGGCGCAGGACCAATCGACTTCGATTGTCCCCGCAAGCGCATGTTCGACCAATCCCGCGACCGAACTGAAAAGTGATCGCGGATCGACGCTGGACGGGGTCAGCTCCTGTTTGCGCGCAAACGCCATCATCCGCCGCACCAACTCCGCTCCCTGCTCGGCGGCGTGCCGCATCTGGTCGACGATCAGCTGGTCCCGCCCCTCCAGCGCCACGCGCCGCTCCAACAAGTGGAGGCCGCCCAGCACGGCCGACAGGAGATTGTTGAAATCATGGGCGATGCCACCGGTCAGCTGGCCGATCGCATCCATTTTCTGGGCCTGAAGCAGCCGGCTCTCGAGCAATCGCTGCTCGCTAACGTCGGTCAGGGTGCCGGCGAACTCGGTGGTTCCATCGTCGCCGTCCTTCACCAGCACGGCCTGGTCATGGAAATGCTTGAAGCTGCCATCAGCGCATTGCCAGCGATACTCGATCGAAAATCGGCCGCTCTCCGCCCGCTCGGCAAGGGCCGCAAAAACCCGTTCTCGATCGTCGGGGTGAAGGCGACGCTCCCACAGGTGGGGTTCGGCCTGAACCTGGTCGAAGCTGAAGCCGGTTAATGCAGTAATGTCGCCGCTGATGAAGGTTGGGTGTCTCAATTCTTCAGAAAGCGGCTCCAGATAGAGCAGCATTGGCAAGGATTGAATGATCGCCGCTTCGCGTTCCCGCGTTTCCTGAAGTTCGCGGGCGATCTGCAACCGCTCCAGCTCAGCCTTGAAGTTGGCCTCGCGCAATTCTTGCTCGGCGCGGCTGGTTTCCTCGACCTGGACCCGCATGTTGTAGAGATCGACGAACACGCCCACCTTCGATTTGAGAATCAGCGGGTCGACCGGCTTGAACACATAGTCGACTGCGCCCATTGCGTAGCCGCGCATCAAATGCTCGGTCTCCTTGTTGACCGCCGACAGGAAGATGATCGGGATCCGCGCGGTCTGTTCGCGTTCGCGGATCAGGCCGGCGGTCTCGTAGCCATCAAGTTCCGGCATGAACACGTCGAGCAGGATGACCGCAAACTCACCTCTCAGCAGCTGGCGCAGGGCCTCGCGTCCGGAAGTCGCGGTGACCACCTCTGCAAGGTCGTTCAGCACTTCCGTGAGCGCCATCAAGTTGCGCTCATCGTCATCGACCAGCAGAATCCGCGCACGCGGACGCGCGTTCGCCAACCTATTCGCTTGATCGACCAGGGAAAGATTTGCCACTCAGGCCGCCTTCGTCGCGCGTTTGGCGCGTGGCGCAGCAGTGGCGCTTCGGGCGCGCACTATCCACACTCGCATCAGGGCCAGCAGCAGGTCGATGTCGACTGGCTTTGCGATGTAGTCGGAAGCGCCGGCATCGAGGCATTTCTGCCGGTCGCCCTTCATCGCCTTGGCGGTGACTGCAACCAGCGGCACATCGGCAATGCTTGGCGTCGAGCGGATGCGCTGCATCGTCTCATAGCCGTCCATCTCGGGCATCATGATATCGACCAGGGCGACGTCGATGTCCTGCTCGGCTAGCAGGATCGAGATGCCCTCGGCGCCACGTTCGGCGTGGAGCACTTCGACGCCATGTACCTCAAGGACGCTGGTCAGTGAGTAAATGTTGCGGATGTCATCGTCGATGATGAGAATGCGGCTGCCGGCGATCTCTGGAATTGCCTCCCGCTTGGGCTTTTTGCCTGCCCGCCGCGTCGGTGCCTTGGCCTTTTTGCGGGCAGTTTTCGCTGAGTCGGCGATCTGCCGGAAAAGTGTCGCAATCCGGTCGCGGTCGGCTGGCTTCTCGGTTACTCCGGCAGCGCCGATCGTCAGCGCATGTTCGGCCTGCTCCGCTCCGGAAATGACATGCACCGGGATATCCGATGTGTCCGGATCGTGCCGCAGCAGGTCGAGCAACACGAAGCCGTCGATGTCCGACAGTCCCAGGTCCAGAGTGATCGCACTGGGGCGCATCTTGCGCACCATTCCCACGGTACCTGAGCCAGCCGACGAGATGACGCCTTTCAACCCCTGTTCGTGGGCCAGCTCCAGGAGCACGCTGGCAAAGGTCGGATCGTCTTCCACGATCAGGACAAACGGATTGCCATTGAGCTCGTCGCGGTCGTCGGGTGGAGCATAGCTGATCAGCGCCGGCGCTTCGGTGACCGCGTCATCCATCAAGGTCGCTGGTATCGCCAGCGGGCCACCAAATGAGTGCTGCGGCACATAGAGCGTGAAGGTCGAACCTTCGCCGGGAACGGAACGGACCTGAAGCTCGCCGCCCAGCAGCCTGGCAATCTCGCGGCTAATCGAAAGGCCGAGACCGGTGCCGCCATATTTGCGGCTGGTTGTGCCATCGGCCTGCTGGAAGGCTTCGAAGATCAGCTTCTGCTTATCCTGTGGAATACCGATCCCGGTATCGCTGACCGAAATCTCGATTGCCTGGTCGACTTCCCGGAGTATGGGGTGGCTGGGGGTCCAGCCCTCGGTGGCAGTCCGCACCGACATGGTAACCCCGCCCCGCGCCGTGAACTTGAACGCGTTGGACAAGAGGTTGAGGACGATCTGCTGGAGCCGCTTCTCATCGGTGCGAATGGTCGACGGCAAAGCCTCATCGAAATCGACATTGAAGGACAAGCCCTTTTCCGACGCCAGCTGACGGAAGGTGCGTTCCATATGCTGCTTGAGGCCAGCCATCGGCATGTCGCCGACCTCTATCGAGACGGTGCCTGACTCGATCTTCGACAGGTCCAGAATGTCGTTGATGAGATTGAGCAGGTCGGTCCCTGCACCGTGAATGGTACGCGCGAACTCGATCTGCTTGTCGTTGAGGTTGCCTTGCTGATTGTCGGACAGCAGCTTCGACAGGATCAGCAACGAGTTGAGTGGAGTGCGCAATTCGTGGCTCATATTGGCCAGGAACTCGGATTTGTACTTCGAGGTGAGGGCCAGCTGTTCGGCCTTTTCCTCGACCGCGCGTCGGGCCATTTCGATCTCGAAATTCTTGGCCTCGACCTGGCGTTTCTCATTTTCGAGCAGCTGCGCCTTCTCCTGCAGCTCCTCGTTTGTGTTGTGCAGCTCTTCCTGCTTGGTCGTGAGTTCGGTCTGGCGCGCCTGCAATTCCTGGGTCAACAGCTGTGACTGAGCCAGCAGGCCCTCGGTGCGCATCGTCGCGGCAATGGTATTGAGCACGATGCCGACGGTTTCCATCAGCTGACTGAGGAAACTGTGATGGGTCTCGTTGAATTCCTCGAAGGAAGCCAGCTCGATCACCGCTTTGACCTCATCCTCGAACAGCGCGGGCAGGATGTTGATATTGACCGGGGCAGCCTTGCCGAGCCCGGAGCCGATCTGGATGAAATCGCCGGGCACCTCCTTGAGACGGAGCGGTCTCTTGTCGGCGGCCGCCTGGCCGATCAGCCCTTCGCGCAGGTCGAAACACTTCTTCAGCTGATCGTGGCTCTCCGCGCCATAGCTGGCGACCAGGTCCAACCTGGTTTCTTCCTCCTCGCGGTTGGTGACGTAGAACACGCCATATTGTGCGTTCACCAGAGGCGCGAGCTCCGACATGATCAGGTTGGAAATGGTCGCGAGGTCGCGCTCGCCCTGCAGCATCCGGCTGAACCGAGCGAGATTGGTCTTGAGCCAGTCCTGCTCAGCATTTTTCAGCGTCTGCTCTTTCAGGTTGAGGATCATCTCATTGATGTTGTCCTTGAGCGCTGCCATCTCGCCGGAGGCTTCGACCGCAATTGACCGGGTAAGGTCGCCCTTGGTCACTGCGGTAGCGACGTCGGCGATCGACCGGACCTGGTTGGTGAGGTTGGCCGCCAGCTGGTTGACGTTGTCGGTGAGGTCGCGCCACAAGCCGGCTGCTCCGGGAACTCGCGCCTGCCCGCCGAGCCGGCCTTCGACGCCGACCTCGCGGGCCATGTTGGTCACCTGGTCGCCGAACGTCGACAACGTTTCGATCATGCCGTTGATGGTTTCGGCCAACGCCGCAATTTCGCCCTTGGCGTCGAATGTCAGTTTTCGCTTGAGATTGCCCTGCGCCACCGCGGTCACGACGTCGGCGATGCCACGTACCTGGTTGGTCAGGTTGGTCGCCATCAGGTTGACGTTGTCGGTCAAATCCTTCCAGGTGCCGCCGACACCGGGCACTTGCGCCTGACCGCCGAGCTTGCCCTCGGTGCCGACCTCGCGCGCAACGCGGGTCACTTCCGATGCAAAGCCGTTGAGCTGGTCGACCATCGTGTTGATGGTGTTCTTTAGCGCCAGGATTTCGCCCTTCACGTCGACCGTGATCTTCTTCGACAAGTCGCCCCGGGCGACCGCCGTGGTGACATCGGCGATGTTGCGCACCTGGCCCGTCAAATTGTCGGCCATCAGATTGACGTTGTCGGTGAGGTCCTTCCAGGTACCCGCCACGCCGCGCACCTGGGCCTGGCCGCCGAGCTTACCCTCGGTGCCGACTTCGCGCGCGACGCGAGTCACTTCGCTGGCGAAGCTGTTGAGCTGATCGACCATCGTATTGATCGTGTTCTTGAGCTCGAGAATCTCGCCCTTCACATCGACGGTGATCTTCTTCGACAGATCGCCCGACGCGACGGCAGTGGTCACCTCGGCAATGTTGCGGACCTGGCCGGTCAGATTGGCCGCCATGGCGTTCACATTGTCGGTCAGATCCTTCCAGGTGCCGCCGACGCCCTCGACCTGGGCCTGGCCGCCGAGCCGGCCCTCGGTGCCGACTTCGCGCGCCACGCGCGTCACTTCGCTGGCGAAGCTGTTGAGCTGGTCGACCATCACGTTGATGGTGTCCTTGAGCTCGAGGATCTCGCCTTTCACTTCGACGGTGATCTTTTTCGACAAGTCGCCGCGGGCCACGGCGGTGGTCACTTCGGCGATGTTGCGGACCTGGCCGGTCAGGTTGCCGGCCATGGCGTTCACATTGTCGGTCAAATCCTTCCAGGTACCGCCGACGCCTTCGACCTGGGCCTGGCCGCCGAGCCGGCCTTCCGTGCCGACTTCGCGCGCCACGCGGGTCACTTCCGAAGCAAAGCTGTTGAGCTGGTCGACCATCACGTTGATGGTGTCCTTGAGCTCGAGGATCTCGCCCTTCACGTCGACCGTGATCTTCTTCGACAAGTCGCCGCGCGCCACAGCGGTGGTCACTTCGGCGATGTTGCGCACCTGGCCGGTCAAATTGTCGGCCATCAAATTCACATTGTCGGTCAGGTCGGCCCATGTACCGGCCACGCCCGGCACCTGCGCCTGTCCGCCGAGCTTGCCTTCGGTGCCGACCTCGCGGGCCACGCGGGTCACTTCCGACGCGAAGCCATTCAGCTGATCGACCATGACGTTGATGGTGTTCTTGAGCTCGAGGATCTCCCCCTTCACGTCGACCGTGATTTTCTTGCTGAGGTCGCCGGACGCCACCGCTGTGGTTACTTCGGCGATGTTGCGGACCTGACCGGTAAGGTTGGCGGCCATGAAATTGACGTTGTCGGTCAAATCTTTCCAGGTGCCTGCGACGCCCGGCACCTGCGCCTGCCCGCCGAGCTTGCCTTCGGTGCCGACTTCGCGGGCGACGCGGCTGACTTCGGAGGCGAAGCCGTTGAGCTGATCGACCATCGTGTTGATGGTGTTCTTGAGCTCGAGGATCTCGCCCTTCACGTCGACCGTAATTTTCTTGGAAAGGTCGCCTGATGCCACCGCGGTCGTCACTTCGGCGATGTTGCGGACCTGGCCGGTCAAGTTAGCGGCCATGAAGTTCACATTTTCGGTCAGGCCGCGCCAAGTTCCGGCGACGCCTTCGACACGCGCCTGGCCGCCAAGTTTGCCCTCGGTGCCGACCTCGCGAGCAACGCGCGTGACCTCCGACGCAAAGCTGTTGAGCTGATCGACCATCGTATTGATCGTGTTCTTGAGCTCGAGGATCTCGCCCTTCACGTCGACCGTGATCTTCTTGGAAAGATCGCCCAGCGCGACGGCCGTGGTGACTTCGGCGATGTTGCGGACCTGGCCGGTCAGGTTGGCGGCCATCAGGTTGACGTTGTCGGTCAGGTCCTTCCAGGTGCCGGCAACACCCTTCACATTGGCCTGGCCGCCAAGCTTGCCCTCGGTGCCGACCTCGCGGGCGACGCGGGTCACTTCGGACGCGAACGACGCAAGCTGCTCGACCATGGTGTTGACCACTTTGCCGATGCGCAGGAATTCGCCGCGTAACGGGCGGCCATCGATTTCCACCGACATGGTTTGCGACAGGTCACCCTTGGCGACGGAGCCGATGACACGGGCCACCTCGGTGGTCGGCTGGACCATGTCGTCGATCAGCTCGTTGACGGCGCGAAGTTTGCTGTCCCAGCCGCCGGTTGCGCCGCGGACCTTGGCGCGATGGCCGATCTTGCCTTCCTTGCCGACGACCCGCGACAGGCGCTCGAATTCCTCGGTCAGCTGCTGGTTGAGGCTGACCACTTCGTTGAACAGGATGGCGATTTCGGCATCTGAGTCAGAGCCATCCTCGGGCAGGCGGACGGTGAAGTCGCCGCGCCGCAATTTTCGGAGTGCTGAAATCAGATCCCGGCGGGTGACCCCAAATTCGGATCGCGGGCTTTGTTTATTCACTGCACACCTCGCCACACTCTGAGGAGCAGGCATACAGCTCCCCCCGCTTCGGAAAATTCTTCAGCCGCTAATCAGTTCCGGTGTCTCAAAATTAAACGAAATCCCTTGTCCATAGGGCTCGCTTGGCCGGACGAGGGCAATTTTCCGTCGTAAATTCATCCGCTTGACTCTCCGGCAGGCGAAGCGCACCTGAGAACATATCAGGAACAAATGATGCGCGAGTCGGTTGATTCTCTTGCAGTGATCAGGCGGAATCTGGCCTCAATTGCCAGTGGCAGGCTGCTGTCCGCGAACAAACGGGTAGCGACCGGTCACTTGGCGCTCGACGCGGCGCTGGACGGCGGTTTGGCGCGAGGGCGCGTCCATGAGCTGTTTGCCGCCGAACCCGGCGATGAGCCGAGTGCAATTGGGTTCGCGGCGATGATCGCGCTGAGAATGATTGGACGGGATTTACCCATTTTCTGGCTGCGCAGCGACGAGGCCTGCCGACGTGGGGGCCAGCTTCATGCTCCCGGCCTCATCGAGTTGGGCGGGGACCCGGATGCGCTGGTACTGGGACAGGCTGCCGATACCAGGGCGTTGCTCAAAAGCGCGAGCGATGCGGCGCGCTGCCCGGGTCTCAAGGCACTGATCGTCGAATGCTGGGGGAAATGTCCCGAACTCGACCTCACGGTCAGCCGCCGATTGGCACTGGCCGCCGAAAAGTCGGGCGTGACCCTGTTCCTGCTGCGGCTGGAAGCAGAGCCCCTGCCCAGCGCGGCGGACACGCGCTGGTCGGTCAGCGCGGCGCCTTCGATTCCGCTGGAGGCCGATGCGCCCGGGCCGCCGATGTTTGAAATTGAATTGCTGCGCCGGCGCTCCGGGCCTTCCGGCATGCGCTGGCGTCTGGAGTGGGATCGTGATCAAATCATCTTCCGCGAGCCGGCGCATATTGGCGCTGTGGTTCCCCTTCCTGCCGGCCGACCGGTTGCGGCGGACCCATGGCGGCTTAGCGCCTGAAATTCCGCTTGCCCTCACTAGCAAGGTGAAGGGCGCGCTGCGCCTGGTGGCGGTCGATCAGGCGGCGCGATCCCTGGGACTGGAACAAGGCATTACCCTGGCCGACGCGCGGACGCGGGTGCCGATGCTTGAGGCGGTTGAACATGACGAGGCTGCCGACCGGGCGTGGATCGAACGATTGGCGGACGGCTGCATCCGCTACACCCCCTTGGTCGCCCTCGATCCACCCGATGGGCTGATCCTCGACGTCACCGGTTGCGCGCATCTGTTCGATGGTGAAGCCGGGCTCGCTGCCGATATCGAGGCACGGATGGCTGCGCTCAAGATGACGGTCAGGCTAGCATTCGCCGATACGCCTCGGGCAGCACATGGGCTGGCGCGGTATCGGGCCTTTGTTGCCAGGGACGAAGCGACGGCAATCCGCAAGCTCCCGGTTGCGGCACTCGAGCTGGATCCGGAAGCGACGCAGGGGCTGCTCCGTGCCGGCCTCAAAACGATCGGCGAATTGGCCAGGCGCCCGATGGCGGGGATTGCGGCGCGGTTTGGGGCGCATACAGTAACGGCGCTGCGCGAGCTGCTGGGCGAAGCCTCTCGACCCATCGAACCGCGTATTCCGGCTGTGCCAGTGCTCGCCGAACGGCGCTTTGCCGAGCCGGTTGCACGCACCGAATATGCGATTGCCGTGCTTGGCGAACTGGCTGCCGAGGCGGGTTGGCTGCTGGAACAAAGACATGAAGGCGGGCGGCGGTTCGAGGCCTGTTTTTTCCGCAGCGACGGGCTGGTCCAGCCGCTGATGATCGAGACCAGTCAGCCGACCCGCAATCCGGAGCTGGTCATCCGGCTGATGAACGAGCGGATCGAGGGCCTCAGTGACCCGATCGATCCCGGCTTCGGATTTGACCTCATCCGCCTGTCGGTGCCGCTGACCGAACCGCTGGCTGTGACCCAGCTGAGGCTGGAAGGCGGGGCGGCGAAGGAAGCCCAGGTCACGGAGCTGATCGACCGGCTGAGCACCCGTTTGGGACGTTCTCGGGTGCGCCGATTGGTGGCGCAGGACACGCATATTCCGGAGCAGATGCAATTGGCGCTGCCCTTCGCGGAGGCCGCTCCCTCCGCTGCGGCCTGGACGGTCTCCGCTCCCGGCGAACCGCCGCTCAGGCCTCTCCATTTGTTCGATCCGCCGCAACCGATAGAGGTCATGGCTTCGGTTCCCGACGGTCCGCCGCATCGCTTCCGCTGGCGCCGCAAGTTCCATGAGGTGCGCCGATTCGAGGGACCTGAGCGGATCGCGTCCGAATGGTGGAAGCGCAAGGATGGCGCGGTCGACCATGCCGGCCTGACCCGCGACTATTATCGGGTCGAGGATGCGCGGGGCCGGCGCTTCTGGGTCTTCCGCCACGGGCTGTTCGACGAAAAACCCAATCCGAAATGGTATCTCCACGGACTGTTTGCATGAGTTTCGCCGAACTCGTCGCCGCGACCAACTTCTCTTTCCTGCGTGGGGCCTCGCACCCTGGGGACATGGTTGGCCGGGCACTGGAGCTGGGCATGGCCGGGATCGGCATCGCCGACCGCAACAGCGTTGCCGGGGTGGTGCGCGCCTGGACCGCGCTCAATGACGCTTGCGATCAGGCCGATAAGACGCCGGAGGAAATCGGCTTCAGGCTGGTCGTCGGCGCCCGGCTGGTGTTCGCTGATGCGACCCCGGACATCATCGCCTACCCTGCAACGCGGCATGGGTGGGGGCGGCTGACCCGGCTGCTGACCGTCGGCAACCTGCGGGCGGAGAAGGGCGATTGCATCCTCCATTTCGCCGACCTCTTGGCCCATGCCGAAGACCTGTTGCTGATTGTCCTGGCCGACGATGCCCAAGAATTCCTGCTCCGCCGATTGGCCGAGGCTTGTCCCGGGGCGATATGGCTGGGAGGGGCCATGCCGCGGCAAGGAAGCGATCGCCGCCGGCTGGCGAAACTCAGGCGGCTGGCTGACCGGGTCGGCTTGCCGCTGCTCGCCACCAACGACGCGCTTTACGCTTCGCCCGAGGATCGGCCGCTGCACGATGTCGTTACCTGCATCCGTGAAGGCGTGACGATCCAGTCCGCCGGGCGGCTGCTCGCTGCCAATGCCGAGCGGCATTTGAAGCGCCCAAGCGAGATGGTTCGGCTGTTCCGCGACTGTCCGGAGGCTGTCGAAGAGAGCCTCAGTTTGCTTTCCCGCATTCATTTCAAGCTCGACGAACTGCGTTACGAATATCCGCACGAACCGGTGCCTGACGGCTGGACCGCCCAAGGCTGGCTTGAGAATTTGGTGATGAAGGAGGCCAGACGCCGCTCTCCTGACGGCCTGCCGCTCAAATGGCGGAGGGTGCTGGACGAAGAGTTCGGCCTGATCCGCAAATGCAAATATGCCAACTATTTCCTCACCGTTCATGACATTGTGCATTTCGCGAGGACGCAGAACCCGCCGATCCTCTGCCAGGGACGCGGGTCGGCTGCCAACAGCCTGGTCTGCTATTTGCTGGGCATTACCCCGATCGACCCGGTCGAGAATAATTTGCTGTTCACTCGCTTCCTGTCCGAGGAACGCCGCGAACCGCCCGACATCGATGTCGATTTCGAGCATGAGCGGCGCGAGGAGGTGATGCAATATGTCTACCGCCGCTACGGCCGGGATCGGGCAGGGATCGCTGCCACCATCATCCATTACCGCTCCCGCAGCACGGTCCGCGAGGCAGGCAAAGCGCTGGGCCTGTCGGAGGATGTCACGGCGCGGCTCGCCAACACCATCTGGGGCAGTTACGAAAACGATCTTGAGGACGATCGCTACGGCGAGGCGGGGCTGGCCCTGGCCAATCCGGATATTGCGCGGCTGCGGACGATCGTCGACCGGCTGATCAAATCCCCGCGCCACTTGTCGCAGCATGTTGGCGGATATGTACTGACCGAAGGGCGGCTGGACGAGATTGTACCGATCCACAACGGGGCGATGGAGGATCGTACCTTCATCGAATGGGACAAGGACGACATCGACGCGCTCGGCCTGATGAAGGTCGATGTGCTGGCGCTCGGAATGCTGACTTGCATCCGCAAGAGCTTTGACCTGATGCGACTGCACGAGCTCGGCGACTGGGATCTCGATACTGTGCCCAGCGAGGATCCCGCAGTTTACGACATGCTTTGCCAGGGCGACAGCATCGGCGTGTTCCAGGTCGAAAGCCGGGCGCAGATCAATATGCTGCCAAGGTTGAAGCCCCGCTGTTTCTATGACCTGGTGATTGAAGTTGCGCTGGTCCGCCCCGGCCCGATCGAGGGCGACATGGTCCACCCCTATCTTCGCCGCCGCAACGGGGAGGAGAAGATCGACCTTCCATCGCCCGGCCCGCCGCATCCGCCGAATGAACTGCAGGAAGTGCTCGGCCGAACCTTCGGCGTTCCTTTGTTTCAGGAACAGGCGATGAAGATCGCGATCGTGGCTGCCGGTTTCACCCCGGACGAGGCCAATGGGCTGCGCCGGGCCATGGCGACCTTCCGTAACCTCGGTACCATCCACCGTTACGAAGCCAAGATGGTCGAGGGGATGGTGAGCCGCGGCTATTCCCGCGATTTCGCGGCACGCTGCTACAACCAGATCAAGGGCTTCGGCAGCTATGGCTTTCCCGAAAGCCACGCCCAGAGTTTCGCCAAGCTGGTTTACGTCTCGGCCTGGCTGAAATGCCACCATCCGGCGGTTTTCACGTGCGCGTTGCTGAACTCCCAGCCGATGGGATTCTACGCCCCGGCGCAATTGGTCCGCGATGCGCGGGAACATGGCGTCGAGGTGCTCGGGCCCGACATCAATGCCAGCGAGCATGACAATCAGCTCGAGCGGCTCGAAGATGGCTCCCTCGCGATCCGGCTGGGCTTCCGCCAAATCGACGGTTTCCGCAAGGAATGGGCCGATAAGCTGGCCGAAGCGCGGGACGGAGGCTTCACCCATATCGAGCAGCTGGCGCAGCGGGCCGGGCTGCCGTCACGGGCGCTGCGTTTGCTGGCCGATGCGGATGCCTGCGGCTCGGTCGGGCTACAGCGGCGAGAGGCGTTGTGGGAGGCGCGGCGGACTCCGCAGGGCGTGCTGCCGCTGTTCGCTCATGCGGAGGCGGTGGAGCTGGGCGAGGAGCCTGATGCCGATCTGCCGGCAATGCCGCTGCCCGAAGAAGTGGTGACCGATTATCAGGTCACCCGTCTGTCGCTCAAAGGCCATCCGATGCAGTTTCTGCGTTCGACCTTCGGCCAGGAAGGAGTGCTGAGCTGCGCCGAAACCGCCAGGGCGAAGAGCGGCACGCTGGTGCGTTGCGCCGGGGTGGTGCTGATCCGGCAGCGGCCGGGCAAGGGCAATGCACTGTTCATCACGCTGGAGGACGAAACCGGGATCACCAATGTGCTGCTGTGGGCGCGCGACTTCGAGCGGTTCCGCCGCGAGGTCATGGCCGCCCGGCTGATGCAGGTCGAGGGCGTTGTCGAGCGCAGCAAGGAGGGAGTTATGCATGTGA
>Ga0207668_10001681_pt1 | contig 12942 bp, 8 predicted proteins | sample KBSS43metaG_FD_184323 | JGI IMG/M metagenome (GOLD analysis project Ga0207668, IMG submission 184323) | Switchgrass rhizosphere microbial communities from Kellogg Biological Station, Michigan, USA - KBS S4-3 metaG (SPAdes) (version 2) | ecosystem: Host-associated > Plants > Roots > Rhizosphere >... | reverse complement strand
CCCCACCATCGCGGCCACCGAGGAAGAGGCCCGCGCGAAGGTGGCCCGATTCGCCGCCGCGCCGAACTTCGAAGAGAAGGCCCTCGTTGGCATTTCGTCGAACACCGAGATCGACTTCAAGCAGTTCGACCTCGACGAACCGCTGCCCGCCGACTTGACCACCAACGGCGAACGCGGATCGCTGGAGCACTTCATGCGCGGCAACGGGGCCCCCGGCCCCAAGACGCTGCGTCAGCTCACCCACGAGCGCACCACTCGTGGCTTGGAGCTGGTCGGCACCGCCGATCAGGTCGCCGAGAAGATGGGCGAGGCCATGGAGGCGATCGGCGGCGACGGCTTCCTGATCAGCAGGGGCGGGCGCGACCTGTCCCGCGAGTACATCACCGAGGTCTGCGACGGTCTGGTGCCGGCACTGCAGCGGCGCGGGCTGATGCGCACCGAGTACACCAAGTCCACCTTGCGTGAGACCTTGCGCGAGTTCTAACCCCCTTCCCCCCCAACGCGATTGACGGAGACATCGAAATGACCAAGAAGTTTCACCTCGGCTGGTTCATGAACTTCATCCCGCCGGAGTGGGACACCGACGACGCCTCGCCAGACGTGCGGAAGTGGCCGAACGGGCAGTTCTACGTCGACATGGCCCGCAGCATGGAGCGGGCCTGCTTCGACCTGATCATGATCGAGGACACCGTGATGGTGGCCGACGCGTACGGCGCCACCATGGAAGGGGCGCTGAAGCATTCGGCGTTCGCGCCCAAGCAGGACCCGGTGCCGCTGGCCGTGCTCATCGCGGCCCACACCTCCCGGATGGGTGTGGTCGCGACCCTCTCGACGAGCTTCTACCCGCCATATCTGTTGGCGCGGCTGTGCTCGACGGTCGATTCGATCGCGCAGGGCCGGTTCGGCTGGAACATCGTCTCCTCGGCCGAGGACCGGGCAGCGCAGAACTTCGGACTTGACGGGCTGCCCGAGCACGACGAACGCTACAACGTCGCCGAAGAGTACTTCGACGTCGTCAACCAGTTGTGGGACTCCTGGGAAGCCGACGCGGTGGTGATGGATCGAGAGAGCCACACCTATGCCGACTTCAACAAGGTCCACACCATCGACTTTCACGGCAAGTACTTCAAGTCCCGCGGACCGCTCAACACCGTGCCCTCACCACAGCACAAGCCGACCTTCCTGCAGGCCGGCGCCTCCCCGAAGGGCCGCCAGTTCGCCGCCGGTGCCGCCGACGCGGTCATCGCCGTCGGCACCGGAATCGAGGGCATGAAGGAGTACCGCGACGACGTCCGCGCCCGCGCCGAGGCCGCCGGCCGCAACCCCGACGACATCAAACTGCTCTTCGTCGTCTCCCCGACCATCGCCGCCACCGAATCCGAAGCTCGCGCCGAGGTCGAGCGGCTGCTCAATCACCCCTCCTACGTGGAGAAGTCGCTTGTCAGCATCTCGTCGAACACCGAGATCGACTTCAAGCAGTTCGACCTCGACGAGCCGCTGCCCGCCGATCTGACCACCAACGGCGAACGCGGATCGCTGGAGTACTTCATGCGCGGCGACGGCAGCCCCGGGCCAAAGACGTTGCGCCAGCTCGTCATGCACCGCGCGAAGCGCGGCCTCGAGTTGGTCGGCACACCCGAACAGGTCGCCAGGAAGATGGGCGAGGCCATGGAGGAAGTCGGCGGTGACGGCTTCCTGATCGCCAAACCCGGCTGGGACCTGTCGCGCAAGTACATCGAATCGATCTGCGACGGGCTCGTCCCGGCGTTGCAGCGGCAAGGGCTGACCCGCACCGAATACACCAAACCCACTCTGCGCGAGACCCTCCGCGAGTTCTGAGGGCCTACCACCATCAGCAGCCCCCGACCGTGGAGCCATTCGGTCACCATGGTCCTGGTCGGCTTCGTCATGGCCATGACGGCGCCGATCGAACTGCTCTACGCCATCAAACTGGGTCTGTCCACCGCCGAGGTGACGGTGTTCATCATGGTCTCGGCGCTGGGTGCCATCGCCGTCGACGTGCTCGGCACCCGCGTCACCACCCGGCTCGACGCACGCGCGACAGTTGCGACCGGGCTCGTATTGTTCGCAGCCAGCGAGGGCTGCTACGCGCTATCCCAAGGAGCGCCAGGCCTGTTCGCTTCGCGTGTCCTTCAGGGCGTCGCCAGCGCTGCGATCGCCGGAGCGGCACTGCAGGTCGCGGTGCGGATGCACAGCAGCAGCCCCCACCGCGTGCTTGGCTCGAATCAGGGGCTGCAACTGCTCGGCGCGGCGTTCGGTGCGCCCACCGGCGGTATCGTGGCCGGCCTGCTCGCCGGACTGGACGGCTACCGACTCAGTTTCTGGGTGTGCGCCGGGCTCGGTGTGGTGGTCGCCGTCGCGGCGGTCCTGCTGTTGCCAAGGCTGCCACCCCCACCCGACAGCGGCCGGCCCCGAATTGGGCTGCCCGACTTCGCCGTTCCTCCGTTGCTGCGCCTGGCGCTCTCGCTGGGTCTGTTCGGCAACTACCTGCGTAGCGGTATCGAGAACACCGCCCTCCCGCTGGTCGGCAACGCCTACGGCTTGTCGGCCGCAAGTATCGGGCTGGCGCTCGGGGTGCTCTCCGCGGTCGAGATCGGCGTATTGGCACTGTCGGGGCGACTATTCGACAGGATTCCACCGGCCCGCTGTCTGGCGCTCGCGCTTCTGCTCGGCATCGGTGCGGTGGTGGTGCTCGCCACCGTCCAGGACGTGCGCGGGTTCCTAGTGGCGGCAGCCCTATTCGGCATCGTCGACGGCATCGCCCTTTCGGCCCCGCCCGTCCTGATCGTGGCGCTCAGCCCGAACGCGTCGACCGGGGTGGCGACATATCGCATTGCCTGCGGCGTTGGGTCATTCCTTGGCGCAGGCAGCGTCAATCTGCTCATCGCCGTGCTCGGAGCCGCCGGGGGCCTGGCGGTGGTGTCGGGAGTCCTCGCGGTCGGCGTCGTACTCGCCCGCAGCACCGGCCGCCGCATTACGCCGGGATTCGGAGCGCCAGGCTGATTCGGCACGCAAACCGCACCGCCATGACGCCAAGGCGAAACTTCAAGGCCTGGCGCGCAATCGCCCGGCAACGTGGACGATCTGCCGGCGATACCAGTTGCGTGTGCACTCATTACCACAGGCGTCCGACAAATTACCAGAGGCGTTCGACATAAAGCGTCGGCAGGAGTAGTCATGGCAATCGCACAACCGTACGTCCCCGTCCCCCTTGTTCGGGTTCCCTCACGGAGCAACGTCGCGCTCGCCCTCAACCAGTACTTCCGCGGCACGTCCGTCTCGAGCTGGATCGCCTTCGGCGCGCTCGCGGCGATGTTCCTCGTCACGATCTTCGCGCACGCCCTGGCCCCGTTCGACCCACTCGTGCCGGCTGGGAAGCCGATGACCGCGCCGAGCGCCGCGAACTGGCTTGGCACCGATACCGTCGGCCGCGACCTGCTGTCCCGAGTGCTCGTCGGCATGTCCACCAGCTGGTGGGGCGCGCTGGGCGTCGTCGCCTCCGGCGTAGTCATCGGAGGCATCATCGGCCTCGTCGCCGGCGCCTGTGGAGGGATCGTCGACAGCATGCTGATGCGGATCACCGACGTGTTCCTGTCACTGCCCGGACCAATCCTGGCGATCGCGGTGGTGGCCGCGTTGGGGCCGTCCTACTTCCACACGCTCATCGGCGTCTCGATCGTGTGGTGGCCGCTGTACACCCGGATCATCCGGGCCGAGGTGCGCAAGCTGCGCGCCTCACCGCACATGGAGGCGGCCCGGATCGCCGGGGCCGGCTGGTGGCGCCAACTCACCCGCCACCTCTTGCCGGGTGCCGTCCCGGTGACCATCGTCACCGCCAGCCTCGACGTGTCCGCGCTGGTCTTGCTGTTGTCGGGGCTGTCGTTCCTGGGCCTTGGCGCACCTCAGCCGGCACCCGAGCTCGGCGCGATGAGCGCGCAGGGTATGACCCATATCTTCAGCGCGTGGTGGATCCCGATCTTCCCCGCCGTCGCGGTCGGGCTCATCGCGATCGTCAGCAACTTCGCCGGCGACGCTCTACGCGACCGCATCCGCGACCGCTGACCGAGGAGACACCGCGATGCTCGTCACGCTCACCCGGCGATTCCTCGGCGCCATTCCAGTGCTGCTCGCGCTCGTCGCGGTCGTCTTCACGCTGCAGAAGATTGCGCCGGTCGACCCGGTGGTGGCGCTGATCGGCGACAAGGCTCCGCCGGAAGTCTACGAAGCCGCTCGGGAGAAGCTCGGCCTCAACGACCCGCTGCCAGTGCAGCTCTTTTCCTACCTCGGCAAGGCGATGCAGGGCGACCTCGGCATCTCCACGGTGACCCGTACGCCGATAGCTCACGACATCCTCGAATTCCTGCCGGTGACACTGGAACTGGTCTTCGTCGCGGGCATCCTGATCGCGGTGATCGGCTTCTTCCTCGGATTGTCGACCGCCCAGGGTTGGCGCGGTTCGGGAGTGCTGCGAGTGGTCATGATTTCCGGTGCGTCGGTGCCGGTATTCCTGGCCTGCCTGCTGGCCATGCTGGTGTTCTACCGCTGGCTCGGCATCCTGCCGGCCACTGGGCAGACCTATGCGTACGACGCCCCAAGCGGCCCAACGCATTTCCTGCTCATCGACAGTCTGCTTGCAGGCCGGCCCGCGTTGTTCTTCGACGCGCTCGCACACCTCATCCTGCCGGCACTGTGCGTCGCGATCACGCCTGCGGTCGCCGTCGGCCGGGTGCTGCGCAGCAGCCTGGAATCGACGATGCGGGCCGAATACACCCGCACCGCACGGGCCAAGGGTTTGGGCGAAAAGCGCATCTTGATCCAGCACGCGCTGCGCAATGCCGTCGGCCCGGTGTTCGCACTCCTGGGCCTTCAGCTGGCCGGCCTGATCGGCAACAGCATCGTCGTCGAGATGATCTTCGCAAGACCCGGCATCGGCCTGTTCATCTCCCAAGCGATCTCCAAGGGCGACTTCAACACCATCGCAGGCGTCACCCTGGTCATCGGCGTGCTCTACGTGCTTGCCAACATCGTCGTCGACGTCATGCAGGCCGCCGCGGACCCGCGCGTCGCCGTCTGAGCGGACCTCGGTAGCGCAATCCGCCTGCAACGGCTGGGTTTCCGGCTGGACTTTCGCGACCGGTGCGATGGAGTCATGACAACTCCATTCGACGTGCGGGAAGCAGAAGCCATCGGGACCCCATCGGAGCTCCCCGTCGAATCGGAGTACAACCAGAACTACGACCGCGGCACGCTGCGCCTCCTAGCGCCCGTGCTGAGCCGGCGCAACCGACGCGGGATCTGGGCGGGGGCGGTGCTCGCCATCGTCGCGATGGGCCTGCTGGGCCTGATCCCGTACATCCAGGCCATCATCCTCGACGACGCGATCGTCGCCCACGAACGCTCGCTGCCGCTGTGGCTGGGCATCCTCCTTGGCGTGGGCCTGGCCAGCTTCGTATTCAACTACCTGCGCCGCTCCGTCGGCGGGCGGGCCGCCGTCCGCGTCCAGCGCGACCTGCAGGTCAGGGTCCACCACCATCTCCAGTACCTCGACGCGGCCCGCCGCGACGAGCTGCGCTCGGGCGACATCATGTCCAGGGCCTCGGTCGACCTGACGCTGATCCAGATGTTCCTACAGCAGCTTGGGGTCGCGTACGGCAACATCACTCTGCTGATCGTGTCCCTGGTCGTCATGGTGGTGCTGTCCCCGCTGCTCGCGCTCATCATGGTGGTGTCGGTCCCGACCTTCCTGTTCATCGCTATGCGGTTCCGTAGCAAGTCCTTTCCTGCTAGCTGGATGGACCAACGCTTCCAGGGCAGCGTCGCCGGAGTCGTCGAGGAGGCGGTCACCGGCGTCCGCGTCGTCAAGGCATTCGGCCAGGAGGGCCAGGAACAAGACGCGCTGCACGACGAGGCGGGCAAGCTCTTCCAGTCCCGGCTGCGCACCGCCCGAGTCACCGCGGTGTATGCCGCCGCATTGGACGCCATTCCGGGGCTCACCCAGCTTGCCGCACTCGCACTCGGGGGCTGGCTGGTGATGAAAGGTCAAGTGTCCGTTGGAGTGTTCCTGGCGTTCGCCAGTTACATTCTCCAGCTCGTCGCCCCGGTGCGTTTTCTGTCCGGGCTGATGGCCACCAGCCAGCAGGCGCGTGCGGGAGCGCAACGGATCGTGGAGCTGCTGTCGGTCCAGCCGCAGGTCCAGGAATCGCCAGCACCCGTCGTCCTGACCGAGCCGGTCGGTCTGGTGGAATTCGACCACGTCGACTTCGCCTATCCGGGTGGCGAGCCGGTGCTACACGACATCTGCCTGCGCATCGAGCCGGGCGAGCGAGTCGCCATCGTCGGTGCCTCCGGATCCGGTAAATCGACTCTGGCACATCTGATTGCGCGTTTCCGCGACCCCACCACCGGAGCAGTCAGGCTCGACCACCGCGATGTCCGCACCTACAGCCTGACCTCGCTGCGCGCGACCGTCGGCATCGTCTTCGAAGAGGGCTTCCTCTTCTCGACGACAATCAGGGACAACATCGCGTTCGGTCGCCTCGATGCAGGTGACGACGAGGTGGAGCACGCGGCCGTGGCCGCGCACGCGCATGGCTTCATCGCCGGCCTGCCCGAAGGCTACGAAACACTGGTCGGAGAACGCGGCTTCACGCTGTCCGGTGGTCAGCGACAGCGGCTGGCCCTGGCCCGCGCGGCGCTGACCAACCCGACCGTGCTCATCCTCGACGATGCGACATCGGCCATCGACGCCCGCACCGAGCAGGCCATCCACCGGTCACTGGAGGAGGTGCTCGCCCGGCGCACGACTGTGCTCATCGCACACCGGCATTCGACCCTGATGCTGGCGGATCGGGTCATCGTGCTCGACCACGGCCGGATCGTGGACAGCGGCACCACCGAGGAACTGCTGGCTCACTCCCAGCTGTTCCGCGAGCTGCTCACGGGACCCGACGCCGAGTCCGCTGATACCAACGCACCGGACGAGCCTGCGACTCACCTCGGCCCGGCGGCCTGGCCCGAGGGTGTCTCGCGGCTTGGCGCACCGAAGATGAGCAGCTACACCAGCGAAGCCGCCACCCGGGCGGCGTCGGGATCGGGCGGGCCCGGCGGCGTCAGCGCCGACACCTCGACACTGGCCGGGTTGGCGAGCGTCTCCCCCAAGCTGCTGGCCGCTGTGGAGGCGCTGCCGCCACTGCGCGACGACCCGGACGTCGAGCTTGCGCAAGCGATGGCGCCCACCCGCGACCTCACCATGGCCAGTGTGTTCCGGCCGTTCCGCCGACCACTGCTGCTGGCCAGCGTGATGGTGGTGGCCGATGTGGTGTTGTGGATCTCCGCACCGGTGCTGATCCGGTATGGGATCGACCACGGCGTCATGAAGCGCTCGCACCAGGCCCTTGCCGCCGTGTGCCTGGCACTGTTGACGGTGCAGGCGCTCATCTGGCTCAACACCAGAGTGATGGTGGTCTTCACCCAGCGCACGGCGGAGCGGATGCTGTTCGGGCTGCGCGTGCGCACTTTCGCTCACCTGCAACGGCTTTCGCTGAACTACTACGAGCAGCACATGGCCGGCAAGATCATGACCCGGATGACCTCCGACGTGGAGGCCTTCGCCCAACTGCTCCAGCAGGGCTTGCTGACGGCGATGGTGAGCCTGCTCTCCTGTGCCGGGATCGCGGTAGCGCTCGCGATCTTGGACCCGCTGCTGGCCTTGGCGACCGCGGCGGTGCTGCCGTTCCTGATCGCCTCCACGCTGTGGTTTCGACGCGAGTCGGGGCGGACCTATCTGCTTGCCCGGGAACGGATCTCGCTGCTCTACGCCAACATGCAGGAAAGCCTGGCGGGGGTCGCGGTGAGCCAGGCCTACTGCCAACAACCGGCGAACGAGGCGCGGTTCGCGGTGCTGGCCGACGCATACTGCGCGGCGCGGGTGCGCTCGGCCGAGCTGATGGCGCGGTTCTTTCCCTTCCTCATGTTCCTTAGCACCGTCGCGAAGGCGATTGCGATCGCCGTCGCCGCACCCCGCCTGGTCGCGGGCGAGCTCAGTTACGGCGTGCTCATCGCCTTCCTGCTCTACCTGGACCAGTTCTTCACGCCGATTCAGCAGCTGTCGTTCGTGTTCGACCAGTGGCTGCAGGCGCGTGTCGCGCTGATCCAGCTGCGCGAGCTGTTGCGGACGGATAGCGGAACGCCTGCGGCGAAGGTCGGCGTCCGACCGGACAGGTTGGCGGGCCGGATTCAACTCGACCACGTCACCTTCGCCTACGAGAGCACCGGGCTGGTCGCGATGGACGACGTGTCCCTCGACATCCCGCCGGGGCAGACCGTCGCACTGGTCGGAACCACGGGGGCCGGTAAGTCGACGTTGGTCAAGCTGATTGCGCGGTTCTACGACGCCACCTCCGGCACGGTGCTGATCGATGGGCTGCCCATCAAGGAGCTCGACATGGCGGCCTACCGCCGCCAGCTGGGCTACGTCCCGCAGGAGCCGTTCCTGTTCTCCGGGACGATCCGCTCCAACATCGCCTACGGCAATCCGGATGCGCCAGACCTGGTGGTTGAGCGGGCGGCCCGCGCAGTCGGAGCGCACGCGTTCATCGCCGAGCTACCCTACGGCTACCACACCCCGGTCAGTGAGCAGGGCAGGTCACTATCGGCCGGGCAGCGTCAACTGCTCGGGCTGGCCCGCGCGCTGCTGGTCGACCCGCGCATCCTGCTGCTGGACGAGGCCACCGCCAACCTGGACCTGGCCACCGAGGCACAGGTCCAGCGCGCCATGGGACAGGTGTCGCGCGGCCGCACGACCATCGTCATCGCGCACCGGCTGCAGACCGCCCGCACCGCACAGCGGGTGTTGGTCGTCGACAACGGGCTGATCGTCGAGGACGGCTCCCACGACGAACTGCTCGCGCTGGGTGGCCGCTACGCCGGGCTCTGGTCCGCCAACGGTCAGCTCGCGGGGGTCACGCCGAGCGCGACGCACACGCCGTGAAGGCGATCCGGTCGCTGCGCATCCTGAACTGCGACAGCGCGCGCGGCTGTCCGCTCTCGTCCTCGAGGATGTCCTCCAGGAAGATCATCGGCGCACCGAGCTCGACGCCGACAAGGGCTGCCGACTGCTCGTCGGCCGCGGTTGCACCGATCGTGGTGCGGCTGCCCGCGATCTTGATGTCGAGCTGCCGCTCCAGGAACAGGATGGGATCCGGCTCGTCGACCTCGATGTCGCGGCACTGATCGGGGTGCAGCGCGATGTAGCTGACCGAAATGCCAAGCGGCTCATTGTCCTGCACCAGTAGCGCCTCGATCATCAGCACGGTCCAGCCTGGCGGAATCCGCAGCCGGTCGCGCACCATGCGAAGGCCACCGAGCGTCCGATACTCGAGGGTCTTGAGTTCGGTGCGGATGCTGGAGTCGCCGCCGAACTCCTTGACCGGGGACAGCTGGTTGATGCGCAGCATCAGCGACCCCGCCGAGCGGGTGCCGCGCTTGGGGCTGCGGGTGACCAGGCCCTCCTTGGCAAGCTGCTGCAGCACCGCCCTGACGGTGTTGCGGCTCGCCGAGAGCGCGTCGGTCAGCTCGCCTTCGACAAGGGATTGATCGCTCTGCCCGTTCTGCAGGGTCGAGCGCAACAGATCGTAGGTCCGTCGCAGTGAATTGTTGAGGCGGTCCGGTGTCTGCCGGTTCCGCTGGTAGAGCGTCTCGGGCCGCACGGGTCCGGTCGGTAGGGGCCTCATTGCGTACCGCCGCCGTTCCAGAGCTCGCCTAGGCCGAACCTCATGAAGAACCTCCTGTTCAGGTGGTTGGAGATGCGCGACATCTCTAGCTAACAAATGGTGTGTTTCCACCACTCGCCGATAAGGAGTCGGGAGCTTTACGCGGGCGATATCGGCTGGTGATCGACACCACATAGCGGCGACGAAGGGGGTCCCGTCACACACGTCGGCCGCCGACGCGTTGCGGCGGAATTGCGTAGGCATTGCCAGACCCGCGCGGCGCAATCGAGCCGTTCGGCATCCGACACGCATCGATGACCCGCGGCCGATTTCATGGACAGGTGAACGACGACCGGCGTATGCACCTGGCTTGGTTTCTCGGCAACGGGTTCGGGGTGCACGACTGGAACAGCCAATGGCGCGGCACGGCCGCCACGGACTGGATGAACGGCGAGTTCCACGTGGACTTCATCCACGCACTCGAACGCGCGTGCTTCGACTACCTGATCATCGAGGACTCGGCGTATGTCCCCGACGGCTACGAGGAGTCGACGCGGTATTACCTCCAGCACGCCAGGGCCGTTCCCAAGCATGATCCGGCAGTGCTGGCCACGGTGATGCTCACCGCCACCCGGCGCATCGGCGTGGTGCCCACCCTTGCGGTTACGGAGTACCAGCCCTACCTGCTGGCCAGACTCGTTGCGACGCTTGACAATCTGTCCGGCGGCCGAGCCGGGTGGAACATCGTCACCGGCAGCTCGGATCGGGCAGCCCAGAACTACGGCAAGCCCGCCCAGCCGGCGCACGACCTGCGCTACGAAATCGCCCAGGAGATGACCGATGCCGTCTGCGCGCTTTGGTCGTCGTGGGACGCCGACGCCGTGGTGGCCGATCTCGAAGCCGAGATATTCGCCGACCACAACAAGGTCCGTCCGGTCGACTTCAACGGCCGGTTCTTCCAGACCCGCGGACCGTTGAACACCACACCGCCGCCCCAGGGCCGGCCCGCGCTCATCCAGGCCGGCGGCTCGAGCGCGGGCCGCGACTTCGCGGCCAGAAATGCCGACAGCATCATAGCGGCGGCGACGTCGGTCGAGGAGATGAAGGAATATCGCGACGACGTCCGCGGCCGAGCCGAGGCGGCGGGGCGTAATCCCGACGACGTCAAGGTGCTCTTCCTGTGCACGCCCTACCTCGGTGAGACCCACGCCGAGGCGGTCGACCGCAAGAGGCGGCATGACGACGAGCTGTGGCAGCATCCCGAGGCGGGACTGGCCGGCCTTGGTTTCATCACCGACATCGACTTCTCGCCCTATGACGTCGATACACCGTTGCAGGAACTGGCCGCCACGTTCGAGACCAACGGCCATCAAAGTTCATTGGCGGCCCGGCTGGGCGACCCACGGCGCACCCTTCGGGAGGTGGCGGCGCAAGCACACGCCGTCGAACCCGTTGGCACGCCGGCGGAGGTGGCCGACGAACTGGGGAAGATGATGGCCGGAGTCGGCGGCGACGGCTTGCTCTTCGTCGCCGGACCGCTGAATCGGCGGGTGGTCGCCGAGATCGCCGACGGTCTGGTGCCCGAGCTGCAGGTCCGTGGACTGGCCCGAACCAGCTACGACTCACCGCATCTGCGCGGCAACCTGACTAGCTTTTGATCAGGCAGAGCGACGCGCGTTGGCGGAGAAGGCAACTCGGTCACCGCGCAGCCGCAGCTGGGACAACGCCCGCGGCTGCCCGTGCTCGTCGGAGATGACGTCCTCGAGCCAGATCAGCGGAGCGCCGCTCTCGACCGCGAGCAGCTCGGCGGACTGCTCGTCGGCGGAGACCGCACTGACGGTGGTGCGGCTACCGCCGATGCGTATCCCGAGTTCGCGCTCGAGGATCAGCAGAACGTCCGGCTCGTCGGTGTTCAGGTCGGGGCCTTGCCCCTCGTCGAGGGCGATATAGCTCACCGAAAGCCCCAGTGGGAGCTCATTTTCCAGTAGCAGACTTTCGATCATCAGCACCGTCCAGCCAGCCGGAAGACATAGCCGATCACGGACCATCGGCGGACAACCCAGCAGTTGCGATTCGAGTCTGCGCGCCTGAATCGGGCTGAGTTCGTCGATGGGCAACAGGAGCGAACCGGTGGCCCGAGTTCCGTTCCTTGGCTCCCGGGTGACGAGGCCCTCCCTGGCGAGCTGCTTCAGCACGGCTCGGACGGTGCTGCGGCTGGCCGACATCGCGTCGGTGAGCTCTCCTTCGACGAGGGGCACGCTCCTACCCATCGCGACGAGGGTCGAGCGGAGCAGATCGTACGTCCGTCGCGTCGAGTTGTTCAGCCGGTCCGGAATGTGCCGCTGCCGTTGATAGATCACTTCCGGGCGGTCCCGTCCGCTGGTTGGGAGCCTCGCTCGGCACTCTCCGTACAGTGCCCGTTCGGGTGCTGCCATGGCCCAACGCTCCTTCACGACGGTGTCGAGGCCCCTGATCTCCATGGGACCAGTCGATTGTTAACGGACTCAGACGCTGCCGATTTCGCCTGAGTTACGCGGCCGCCATCCGCCGTCCCACGACGTGAGCCAGCCCCGCGCTGCCAAGTAGCGCGACCGCGATCACGGCGAAGACTTCCGCGATCCCGACCTCGGTGCCGAGGACGGCGCATCCCACCGACCCGCCAAGGATTCCGATGCCCGCCGAGATGCGAAACTTCGCCAAGCCGACGGAGGAATCCCCGACCTGGGAAACCACCAGTACCGGCAGGCTGGCAGTGGACCCGGCCAGACTGACCCCGAACAGCGCCGAGGCCACCAGGTACGCCGGCGCCCCCGGCATGACGGCAAGGAGCGTCGCGCACACCGTTCCCAACACGAGCGACGCGGTGAGCATGGCGACCACCCCGACGTACCGGATGACCTGATAGGCCACCAACAACACGACGATCTCCACACCGGACATCAGCGCGATCGCCGCCATGATCGTGATCGTCGAGTACTCCCTGGCCGCCCCTGCCAGCGGCAGCGCGGTGAAAAGCACTCCGCCACGCAGGAAGTCGCCGCTCATCGCCAGCACCAGGGCGCCAGCGCTGCCGGGTGTCTTGGCGAAGCGCGGCAGGCCGATCCGCGGACGCGGGATTCCAGGCGGGGCGGCCAGGCGCGGGAGTACCGCGGCCAAGATCGCGGCGACGAGCAGGGCCAGCAGGCCCGTGACGACCAACGCGAGCTGATAG
>Ga0207668_10001676_pt1 | contig 12954 bp, 10 predicted proteins | sample KBSS43metaG_FD_184323 | JGI IMG/M metagenome (GOLD analysis project Ga0207668, IMG submission 184323) | Switchgrass rhizosphere microbial communities from Kellogg Biological Station, Michigan, USA - KBS S4-3 metaG (SPAdes) (version 2) | ecosystem: Host-associated > Plants > Roots > Rhizosphere... | reverse complement strand
CGCGCTGGCCGGGGAGGGGCCGGCGGCGATCCCGCCCGGCACTCGCGTCACCGTCGAGGCCTTGTTCGAGCGGGTGCCGGCGCGGCGCAAGTTCTTGCGCTCGGCACGGGCCGAATATGCCGGCTGCCTCGACGTGGTGAAGCGGCTGGCGATGGCTCGGCCGGAGGTCGGCTTCACCGTCGAGCATGACGGTCGCCGCACGCTGACGGTGCCGGCGGGCGAGGACCGGCCTTCGCGCGTCGCGGCGCTGACCGATCGCGCGCTCGTCGAGAACTCTGTCGCGATCGACCATCTCCGCGGCGAGGTCCGGCTCGGCGGGGTGGCAGGCCTGCCGACCTTCAACCGTGGCGTCGCCGACCACCAGTTCCTGTTCGTCAACGGCCGCCCGGTCCGCGACCGTGTGCTGATCGGCGCGGTGCGTGCGGCCTATCAGGACATGCTCGCCCGCGATCGGCACCCGGTGGTCGCGCTGTTCATCGACATGCCGACCGTCGCGGTCGACGTGAACGTCCATCCGGCCAAGACGGAGGTCCGCTTCCAGGATCCGGGCCTGGTCCGCGGGCTGATCGTCGGGGGCCTGCGCGCCGCGCTCGACGCCGTGGGCCATCGCAGCGTGCAGCGGCCCTCTGCGGGTGCGCTCGGCGCCTGGCGGCAAGAGGAGCTGGCCCCGGCCGTGCCCTCGCCGGGCGTCTCGGGATGGGGGACGCCGCAGCGCACCGGCTTTCAGCCGAGCTTCCTGCCGCGCGGAGTCGATTCGACCCGGCTGTTCGAGGCGGCAGCGCAGTATCAACCCGCCGCCCGCGCCGAGCCCGCCGAGGCGCTGCCGCCGTCGCGGATCGCCCATCCCCTCGGCGTCGCGCGCGGTCAGGTCGCGGCAACGTATATTGTCGCCGAGGCCGAGGACGGTCTCGTCCTCGTCGACCAGCACGCCGCGCATGAGCGCCTCGTCCTCGAACGGATGCGCGCGGCGCTGGCGAGCGGCCCGGCGGCGGCGCAGGCGCTGCTGCTGCCCGAGGTGGTCGAGCTCGACGAGCCCGGCTGCGACCGGCTGGAGGCGCGCGCGGCCGAACTGGCGGAGATGGGCCTCGATCTCGAACGCTTCGGCCCGAAGGCGATGCTGGTCCGCGCCACTCCGGCGCTGCTCGGCCGCAGCGACGTCCGCGGCCTGGTCGCCGACCTCGCCGACGAGCTTGCCGCATATGACGAGGCGCTGAGCCTCAAGGAGCGGCTCGACCATGTCGCCGCGACGATGGCCTGCCATGGCAGCGTGCGCGCCGGCCGCATCCTCTCGGTCGCCGAAATGAACGCCTTGCTCCGCGAGATGGAGGTCACCCCGCATTCGGGACAGTGCAACCATGGCCGCCCGACCTGGGTGAAGCTTTCGATGGGCGATGTCGAGAAGCTGTTCGGGCGGAAGTAGGACAGGCGGCTTCGGCGCTGTCATCAGCCCGACGCATTCCGCCGCAATGCGCCGCCCGAACGCAACACGAATTCCACCGGCCGCCGTCTTGCTCTAGGCGGGGCCGACTCAATCCCGGAGATGCCGCTTCATGACCGCGCCGACGCTCGACGTACTCGCCATCGGTAATGCCATCGTCGACGTGATCGCGCAGGCCGACGATCCCTTTCTCGGCCAGGAGGGGCTGGTCAAGGGATCGATGCGGCTGATCGACACCGCCGAGGCCGAGCGCCTCTACGACCGGATGGCGGCGGGGATCGAGGCGAGCGGCGGGTCAGCCGCGAACACCGCCGCCGGCCTCGCCGCGCTCGGTGCGCGCGCGGGTTTCATCGGGCAGGTCGCCCAGGACCAGCTCGGTGCCGTCTTCACGCATGACATTCGCGCATCCGGCGTCCATTTCGGGACCGCGCCGCGGACGGCCGAGCCGCCGACCGCGCGCTGCCTGATCCTCGTCACCCCCGACGGGCAGCGGACGATGAACACCTATCTCGGCGCGTCGCAGTTCCTCGACGACGGTGCGATCGATCCCGCGCTGATCGAATCGGCGGCGGTTCTCTACCTCGAAGGCTATCTCTGGGATCCGGAGGTGCCGCGCGCCGCGATGCGCCGGGCGATCGACATCGCCCGTGCCGCCGGCCGCCGCGTCGCCTTCACCCTCTCGGATGGCTTCTGCGTCGCGCGCCATCGCGGCGACTTCCTGCAGCTGATCGCAGACGGCCTGATCGACATCCTCTTCGCCAATGCCGACGAGATCATGTCGCTGCGCGAGACCGAGGATTTCGAGGCGGCGGTCGCCGCTACCGCCACCCAGGTGCCGCTTCTCGTCGTCACCCGCAGCGAGCAGGGCGCGCTGGCAATCGCCGCCGGCGTGCGTAGCGAGGTCCCCGCCGAGCCGGTCGCCGCGGTCGTCGACACCACCGGCGCCGGCGACCTTTTCGCCGCCGGCTTCCTTGCCGGTCTCGCCGCGGGGGAGCCAGTCGCGGACTGCCTGACGATGGGCGCGGTCGCCGCCGCCGAGATCATCTCGCATTATGGCGCGCGGCCCGAGGCGGACCTGAAGGCGCTGGTCAAGGCGCGGCTGGGGTAGGGGCAAACGCCCGCAACCATCGGGATTTGCGGGAAACACTACGTCACAGACATGCTGCTTCGCAGCAAAGTTGCTGCGCCACCTTGTGGTGAACCGCCCGCGCGTGCGGGTCTTCATCTCACGAGGTGGTCATGAACGAGCTTCTCGGTCGCGTATTCAGCTTTGAAAAGCAGGTCTTCCCGGATCAGGTGCAGCTCTACAACAAGCTGGCCAGCGACGGTCAGAGCCCCAAGGCACTGATGATCTCCTGCGCGGATTCGCGCGTGGTGCCGGAGCACATCATGCAGGCAGCACCGGGCGACCTGTTCGTCTGCCGCAATGCCGGCAACATCGTGCCCCCCTTCGCCACCCAGAACGGCGGCGTATCGTCCACCGTCGAATACGCCGTGCTGGCGCTGGGCGTGCGCGACATCATCGTCTGCGGCCATTCCGACTGCGGCGCGATGAAGGGACTGATGGCACCCGATGCGCTCGCCAAGATGCCGAACGTGGCCGCCTGGCTGCGCCACTCTCACGCCGCCAGCGAGGTGGTGAAGGAGTGCTACCCGCAGCTCGAGGGCACCGACAAGGTCCGCGCGCTCAGCCTTGAAAACGTTGTGGCCCAGATCAACCATCTGCGCACCCACCCGTCTGTCGCGGCCGGCATCGCGCGGGGCGAGATCAGCCTGCATGGCTGGTTCGTCGACATCCACGAAGGCGTGGTCCTCGGCCTCGATGGCGAGACGAGCCGTTTCGTGACCCTCCGCGAAGACCGGCCGCTGCCGGTGGCGCTGCCGGCGATGAAGCGGATGGCCGCCGACGTCGAGATGCTCGAGGCCGCGGAATGACCTCGCTCGCGGACACGCGGGCGAAGATCTTCTCGCGGGATTTCACCGCGTCGATCGTCGTTTTCCTCGTCGCGATGCCGCTCTGCATGGGCATCGCCGTCGCCTCCGGCGTGCCGCCCGAAAAGGGCCTGATCACCGGCATCATCGGCGGCATCGTGGTCGGCGCGCTCGCGGGCTCTCCGCTTCAGGTCAGCGGCCCGGCCGCCGGCCTTGCCGTCATCGTGTTCGAGATCGTCCAGGAGAAGGGCCTCTCCGCGCTCGGCCCGATCCTGCTGATCGCCGGCGTCGTCCAGATGCTGGCCGGCGTGCTGAAGCTCGGCGGCTGGTTCCGGGCGATCTCGCCCGGCGTGGTTCATGGGATGCTGGCCGGTATCGGCGTGCTGATCGTGGTCGGCCAGTTCCACGTCCTCTTCGACGACCGGCCGCTGCCGAGCGGTCTCCAGAACCTCGCCGCGATGCCGGCGCAGGTACTCGGCCTGTCACCGACGAGCGTGGCCGGGGCCGAGCAGGCGCTGTTCGTCGGGCTCGTCACCATCCTCGCCATGCTCGGCTGGGAGCGATTCCGCCCCGCCTCGCTGCGGCTCGTCCCCGGGGCGCTGATCGGTGTCGTCGCCGGCACGCTGGTCGCCTATCTCGGCGGGCTCGGCGTGGTCCGCGTCAACGTGCCCGAATCGATCTTTGCCGCCGTCGCGCTGCCCGGGCCGGAGAGCCTCGCCCGGATCATCGATCCGTCGATCGTGCTGACCGCGCTCGCCATCGCGTTCATCGCCAGCGCCGAGACCCTGCTGTCGGCCGCCGCGGTCGACCGCATGCACAACGGCGTGCGGACCGACTACAACAAGGAGCTGCGCGCCCAGGGTATTGGCAACTTCCTGTGCGGCATCGCCGGTGCGATCCCGATGACCGGCGTCATCGTCCGTTCGTCTGCCAACGTGCAGGCCGGCGCGATGACGCGAGCCTCGGCAATCCTGCACGGCGTCTGGATCCTCGGCTTCGTCGCGCTGCTGCCCTGGCTGCTGCGCGAGATCCCGATGTCGGCGCTGGCCGGCATCCTGGTCGTCACCGGCTGGCGGCTGATCAGCCTCCACCATGTCCGCCATCTGCTGCACAACTACGGCCCGATGCCGGCGCTGATCTGGGCGGTGACCCTGATCCTCGTCGTCTCGACCGACCTCCTCACCGGAGTCATCGCCGGTCTGGCGCTCTCGCTGGTCGAGCTGGTGCCGCATGTCCGCCGCCTGCGCCTCGGCGTCAGCGAGCGGGGCGACGAGGCCGAGCGCGAGATCGCGCTCGACGGAGCGGCGACCTTCCTCTCGCTGCCCAAGCTGTCGAAGGCGCTCGACGCGACGCCGTCCGACCGCAAGGTCCGCCTCAACCTCGAGAAGCTGCGTCACATCGACCATACCTGCGCGGAGCTGGTCGGCGAGTGGGTGCAGCGGCGCCGCGCCGCCGGGGCCGCGACCGAGGTCACCGGCGTCGGACCGAATCTGAAGGGTCTGCGCGCCGCAACCTGACCTCCCCCCTCGCGGGCCGGCGCGCGATCAGCGGCGGCGGTGGTCCCCGGACCGCCGCCGCCGATTTGATTCATGCTCGATAAAACATCACAAGAAACACTTCGACACAAATTAGAAATTTCTAGACAAAAAATAGACATTCTCTGGAATAAAACTGTGTATTCGTCGACACGATCGATAATACTCGACGGGCTTTTCGATAATACTTCACCCGTCACGTTTCCAACATGTCATTGTTCCCGCGTCATCAGGACAACCAGAAGCCGGCTGCAAAGCCAAGGCCGGATCCGATGGCTTGGAGAGGACAGGACAGCTACTTTTCGGGGGACGCATATGCGCCATACTTTCTTGTTCACGACCGCCGCCGCAGCCCTGCTCGCCGCGATGCCCGCCGCCGCCCAGGATGCCGAGCCGCCCAAGGCGTTCACCATCAGCGGCAGCGCGGCGCTCGTCTCGGATTACCGCTTCCGCGGCGTCTCGCAGTCGGACGAGGAGATGGCGGTGCAGGCCGGCTTCACCGTCGCCCACGAGACCGGCTTCTATGCCGGCGTCTGGGGCTCCAACCTGTCGGGCTGGGGCACCTTCGGCGGCGCCAATATGGAGCTCGATGTCATCGGCGGCTTCAAGTACGAATTCGCCAATGGCGTGACCGTAGACACCGGGGTCACCTGGTACATGTATCCGGGCGGCGCCGACAAGACCGACTTCGCCGAGGGCTATCTCAAGGTCAGCAAGACCGTGGGTCCGGTCAGCGTGCTCGGCGGCCTCGCCTATGCCCCGCGCCAGCAGGCGCTCGGCCGCTGGTACTACACCGGCGCCGATGCCGTGGCCGGCGTCTACAACAACCCCGGTGACAAGGAGGACAATTGGTACGTGTGGGGCGACGTGTCCGGCGCGTTGCCGAACACGCCGATCACGCTCAAGGGGCATCTCGGCTATTCGGACGGCAATCCCGGCCTCGGCCCCAACGGCACCAGCGTCGCGCCGACCGGCGACTATTTCGACTGGATGATCGGTGCCGACGTCGCGGTCGGCCCGGTGGTGCTCGGCATCGCCTATGTCGACACCTCGATCAGCCGCAAGGACGGCAAGTACCTGGAGCCGAACTTCGCCAACAGCGAGAACGGCCGCACCATCGCCGGCCCGCAGGCGGTGTTCTCGGTTTCGGCCGCGTTCTGACGTGATCCTCCCCTCCCTTACCGGGAGGGGAGCAAACCAAACGAAAACGGGCCGCGGTGCAAACCGCGGCCCGTTCTTGTTTCACCCTCTCCGAAGGGGGTGACGTGCTCAGTTTGCCCGGGCGAGCGCCTCGGCCGGGGCCTGCTTTTCGACCTGGCGGTTGGCGTGGACCTTGATCTTGCCGGCGGGCAGGACGTGCTGCGAGGCTTCGGTCAGCGGCTGCCGCGCGAGCGGGCGGTAGACCGGCGCGATCCCCTTGGAGGGCGAAACGCTGATCTGGGCATGGGTCTCGTGCAGGCTCTCGGCCGCGGCGGGGGCGGCGACGACCAGGCCGGCGAAGGCAGCGACGGCGGCGAGGCGAAGGGTCATGAAAGCACTCCTGTCTGTCAATTGTTGCCGGACAGACATGATCGCGCGGCATTGCCTTCGCTTATCGACCGCGTGACGAAATGTGTCCGGGCGGGGCGGGGCGGGAGTGTCGCGGAAACAATCCGTGAAATGGAAACGATCCGTGAAACGACGACGCAGTGCCCTGGCTTTCACCGCCGCCGCGTTTCCGTTATCCGGCACCATTCACGCGCGGGCGGAGGGGAAAGAGAACTGATGCATTACGACATCCTGATTGTTGGTGCCGGTCACGCCGGCGCGCAATGCGCGCTGATGCTGCGGCAGCTCGGCTTCGAGGGAAGCGTCGCGCTCATCACCGAGGAGAACGAGATCCCCTATGAGCGGCCGCCGCTCTCCAAGGAGTATCTCGCCGGCGACAAGGAGTTCGAACGCCTGCTGCTGCGCCCGGCCGAGTTCTGGCGGGACCGCAATGTCGAGATGCTGCTCGGCCGCAAGGTCGCCTCGGTCGATCCCGCCGCGCACAGCGTCGTCGATGCCGCGGGCGAGACCGTCGGTTACGGCAAGCTGGTCTGGGCGACCGGCGGCCATGCCCGCCGCCTGACCTGCGACGGCCACAGCCTGATCGGCGTCCACGGCATCCGCACCCGCGCCGATATCGAGCGCCTGAAGAGCGAGCTGCCGGACGTGGAGCAGGTCGTCGTCGTCGGCGGCGGCTATATCGGGTTGGAGGCGGCCGCCGTGCTCGCCAAGTTCGGCAAGAAGGTGACCGTGCTGGAGGCGCAGGACCGCGTCCTTGCCCGCGTGGCCGGCGAGCCGCTGTCGCGCTTCTACGAGGCAGAGCATCGCGCCCACGGCGTCGACGTGCGCACCGGCGTCGGCGTCGACTGCCTGGTCGGCGAGGAGCGTGTCACCGGCGTCCGCCTGCGCGACGGCGAGGTGCTGCCCGCGCAGCTGGTGATCGTCGGCGTCGGCATCGAGCCCGCGGTGCAGGCGCTGCTCGCGGCGGGTGCGGCAGGCGGCAACGGGGTCGACGTCGACCCGCTGTGCCGCACCTCGCTGCCCGACGTCTACGCGATCGGCGACTGCGCGCGCCACGCCAACGATTTCGCCGAAGGCGCGATGATCCGCCTCGAATCGGTCCAGAACGCCAACGACCAGGCCGCCGTCGCCGCCCGTGACATCATGGGCGAGGCCAAGCCCTATCACGCGGTGCCGTGGTTCTGGTCGAACCAGTACGACCTAAAGCTGCAGACCGTCGGCCTGTCGATCGGCTACGATCAGGTGGTGGTCCGCGGCGACCCCGCGACCCGCGCTTTCTCGGTGATCTACCTGCGCAAGGGCGCGGTGATCGCGCTCGACTGCGTCAACACCGTCAAGGACTATGTCCAGGGCAAGGCGCTGGTGGTCGGCGCGGTGGCGGCCGATCCCGCGCAGCTCGCCGACCCGGCGATCCCGCTGAAGACGCTGGCCGCGTAACGGTTGAAATCCTCCCCGGAACGGGGAGGATTTTACCTCACACCAGCTCCACTGCGATCGCGGTGGCCTCGCCGCCGCCGATGCACAGCGACGCGACGCCGCGCTTGAGCCCCCGGGTCTCCAGCGCACCGATCAGGGTGGCGATGATCCGCGCGCCCGAGGCGCCGATCGGGTGTCCCAGCGCGGTGGCGCCGCCGTTCACGTTGACCTTCTCGTGCGGGATCCGAAGGTCGCGCATCGCGATCATCGTCACCGAAGCGAAGGCCTCGTTGATCTCGAACAGGTCGACGTCGGCGACGGTCCAGCCGGCCTTGTCGAGCACCTTCTGGATCGCCGGCACCGGTGCCGTCGTGAAGCGCGCCGGCTCGTGCGAATGGGCGGCGGTGGCGACGATGCGGGCGACCTTGTTGAGGCCCTTGGCATCGGCGACGCTCTCGCGGGTGATGACGAGGGCGGCGGCGCCGTCGGAGATCGAGGCCGAGGTCGCTGCGGTGATCGTGCCGTCCTTGGCGAAAGCGGGCTTCAGGGTCGGGATCTTCTCGGGCTTGGCCTTGCCCGGCTGCTCGTCGATCTCGACCACCGCCTCGCCGGCGCGGCTGGTGACGGTCACCGGCACGATCTCGCGGGCGAAGGCGCCGCTCTCGATCGCTGAATTGGCGCGGCGCAGGCTCTCGATCGAGTAGGCGTCCTGTTCAGCGCGGGTGAACTGGTACTCGCGCACCGTGTCCTCGGCGAACTGACCCATCGGCTTGCCAACCTCGTAGGCGTCCTCGAGGCCATCCTGCATCATCGAGTCCATCACCCGGTCATGGCCGATCCGCGCGCCGGCGCGGTGCTTGGGGAGGGTGAAGGGCGCGTTGGTCATGCTCTCCATGCCGCCGGCGACGATGACGTCGGCAGTCCCGGCGGCGAGCGCCTCGCTCGCCAGGATCGCGGCCTGCATTCCCGATCCGCAGACCTTGTTGACGGTCGTCGCCTGCACCGAGATCGGCAGGCCGGCACCGAGCGCCGCCTGGCGCGCCGGGGCCTGGCCGAGGCCGGCGGGCAGCACGCAACCCATGTAAAGCCGGTCGACGATCGCCGGGTCGACCCCCGACCGCTCGACCGCCGCCTTCACCGCGGTCGAGCCGAGATTGATCGCGGTCGCGCCGGCCAGCGCACCCTGGAAGCCGCCCATCGGCGTGCGGGCGTAGGAGGAGATGATGATCGCGTCGTCGGACATGGGAGTCTCTCCGTGCGTGCCTCGTCGCTGAGGCGGATCTGCCTGGCCGCAAATAGGCGCTGGCCGCCCGGATTGAAATGGTGCAGCGCACATCCACTCATTGTCTTTATGAACGGCTGGACAACGTGGCTCGGGCGCGATGTGCGCGAGTCCGAAGGGGAACGAGATGGCGACGAGGACGGCGGGAATGCCGCTGCGCAGCAATGCGGCCGACACCTACGAGCGCGTGCTCGCGGCCGGGGCGGTCGTGCTGCTGGCGGCGGTGCTGACCGCGCTGCTGCGGGGGCGGGCGCATTGGGACGCGGTGCCAGCGGTGGTCTGGCTGCATCTCGGGACGATCCTTGTCGCGCTGGTGCTGACCCCGGTCATGCTGCTGCGGCCGCGCGGCGACCGGTCGCATCGTCGGCTCGGCTGGGTGTGGTGCGCCGCGATGTTCCTGACCGCGGCGATCAGTTTCGCGATCCGTGACATCAGCCATGGCGGGTTCAGCGTGATCCACCTGCTGTCGGTGTTCACCCTGGTCAACGTACCACTGATCGTCTGGGCGGCGCGGACGCACAACCTGCGCGCGCATCGCCGGGCGGTGCGGGGGATGACCACCGGCGCGCTGCTCGTCGCCGGGTTTTTTACGTTCCCGTTCGGGCGGATGCTGGGGCGGTGGCTGTTCGGGTGAGGGGCGAGGGCCGACCCGCATGCAGCCGCTGAACTGATTTTGGCGCTATCGTCTGGATCGTCGGTCTCGCTGAGACCCCGACGCCCAAGGCCCAAACCCCGCCCCTGAAGGGGCGAGGCGTGCGTAGCTGCCCGCGTCGCGACGAACTTGGCGCTCGGCAACAATCATCGGTCAATGCTCACCCGGCGACCGGGAGCTTCACCGTCCCATCCGCTTCGCGCTCGACCGGGCCGTAGGCGAGCACCGTGTCCAGCGCGAGCGGGGCGTAAAGGTGCGGGAAGAGGGCGCCGCCGCGCGATTCCTCCCAGCGCAGCGCGGCACCGCAGGCCTCGGCGTCGACCGCGCAGATCGCCAGATCGGCGCGGCCGGCGAAATGCCTGTCGAGCGTGCCGGCGAGTTGGGCGGCGGTCGACATGTGGACGAAGCCGTCGCGCAGGTCGTCGGGCGAACCGGTAAAGGTGCCGTCGGCCTCCAGCGCGGCGAGCTGGTCGGCGGTGAGGATCTTGTAGACGGTGGCGGCCTGGGTCATCGCCGGCTCCTTCGTTGACAGGACAAGGGCAGGATCGAGCCCGAAGATCTCGCAAACGCGCGGGGGCGGGCCGAGTTCGAGGCCATCGCGGACGAAGTTGGTGACGTTACGGTCATGCGCCGTCTCCAGCCACATCGGCCCGCTGGTCTGCGGCAGGAAGACGGGCGGCGACTGCTCGAACAGATGGCGATGGCTGGGCGCCATACGTGGTCGCGTCGTCGGCTTCCCTCAGCGCCGCGACCGCAGTCACCCGGCTGTGGAAATGGCTGCGCGTGGTCGAGAACAGGCAGAAGCGGCCTTCGGCAAGTTGTGCGCCGAGCGGGAAGCTGATCGGAAATCCTCGAGATCGGGCTGCCGCGCGACCACCGCGCCGGCATAGCGCTCGGCCAGCCGCCAGTAATCGCGGGCGAGCGCATCGTCATTGTCGGCGATGGGCGAACCACTCGGCAGCGGCATCCGCGTCGATCAGGTCGCGGCGCTCGCCCTGGAAGCGCATGTTGAACCGGGTGAGAACGACATGCGCGAACAGCCGCCGCGGACCTTCCGGCGCGGGATAGACCGAATCGGGATGGAGCATCGCCGCGCCCCGACCCGGTTCAGGCCTCGCCGCCCGGGCCCTCGGCCAGATCCTCGCCGGTATCGCCGTCGTCGTCCGGGGCGATCGCCGCGGGCGCGGTGCCGAGATCGGCCTCCGCCTCGTCCTCGCTCTCCTCGATTCGCGCGGCGCCGACGACATGCTCGTTGTCGGCGACGTGGAACAGGCGGACGCCGGCCGAGCCGCGGCCGATGACGCGGCTGTCGCCGACGGTCATGCGGATCAGCTTGGCCTGGTCGGTCACGAGGATCAGCTGCTCGCCGTTATGGGCCGGGAAGCTGGCGACGACCGGGCCGTTACGCTCCAGATTGTCGATGTTGGTGATGCCCTGGCCACCGCGGCCGGTGCGGCGATACTCGTAGGCCGAGGATCGCTTGCCGTAGCCGTTGGCGCAGACGGTCATCACGAACTCTTCGGCAGCGGCGAACTCGGCCATCCGCTCCGGCGACAGGGTCGGCGCGTTCTCGTTGTCCTTCCAAGGGGCGGCACGGAGATAGGCGTCGCGTTCCTCGGTCGACGCCTCGAAGCCGCGCAGGATCGACAGCGAGATGACCTCGTCGTCGCCCTTGAGCGTCACGCCGCGCACGCCGGTCGAGGTGCGGCTCTGGAACTCGCGGACGTCGGTCGCGGCGAAGCGGATCGCCTTGCCCTGCCGCGTCGCAAGGAGGACATCATCCGCCTCGGTCAGTAGCGAGACGCCGATCAGCCGGTCGGTGGCATCGCCGTCATCGCCCTCGCCGAAGCGCATCGCGATCTTGCCGGCGCGGGGTACGTTGGTGAAGGCGTCCATGCTGTTGCGGCGGACCGTGCCGTGCGCGGTCGCGAACATGACGTGGAGCTTGCCCCATTCATCCTCGTCCTCGGGCAGCGGCAGCACGTTCGAGATCGTCTCGCCCTCCGCCAGCGGCAGCAGGTTGACCATCGGTCGGCCGCGGGCCTGCGGCGCGCCCTCGGGCAGGCGCCAGACCTTGAGGCGGTAGACCTTGCCCGCGGTCGAGAAGAACAGGACCGGCGTGTGGGTCGAGGTCACGAACAGGTTGGTGACCGCGTCCTCCTCCTTGGTGCCCATGCCGGCGCGGCCCTTGCCGCCGCGCTTCTGCGCGCGGAACGCGTCGAGCGGGGTGCGCTTGATGTAGCCGCCGAGGGTCACGGTCACGACCATGTCCTCGCGCTCGATCAGGTCCTCGTCCTCGATCCCGTCGGCGGCGGCGAGGATGTCCGACTTGCGCGGGGTGGCGAAGTCGCGCTCGATCACGTCGAACTCCTCGCGCATGACCTCGTAGAGGCGGGCGCGATTGCCGAGGATCTCGAGCAGCTCGGCGATCGAGGCGGCGAGCTTGGCGAGCTCCTCGCCGATCTCGTCGCGGCCGAGCGCGGTGAGGCGGTGGAGGCGCAGGTCGAGGATGGCGCGGACCTGGATGTCGCTGAGGCGGTAGGTGTCGCCGGTAACCTCGGTCTCGACCGCCTCCACCAGGCGAATATAGGACGCGATCTCGGCGATCGGCCATTCGCGCGCGAGCAGGCTGGCGCGTGCCTCCGCCGGGCTCGCCGAGGCGCGGATGATCCGCACCACCTCGTCGAGGTTGGTGACGGCGATGACGAGGCCCAGCAAGATGTGCGCCCGGTCTCGCGCCTTGTTCAGCTCGAACTTGGTGCGCCGGGTGATGACCTCTTCGCGAAACTGGATGAAGGCGTGAATGATGTCGCGCAGGCCCAGCAGCTCGGGCCGGCCGCTGCGGATCGCCAGCATGTTCGCCGGAAAGCTCGACTGCGCGGGGGTGTGTCGCCAGAGCTGGTTCAGCACCACCTCCGGGGTCGCGTCGCGCTTCAGGTCGATGACGATGCGAACGCCGAGGCGGCTCGATTCGTCGCGAATGTCGGAGACGCCCTCGATCCGCTTGTCCTTGGCGGCCTCGGCGATCTTCTCGACCAGCGCGTTCTTGCCGACCTGAAACGGGATTTCGGTCAGGACGATCGAGCGGCGGTCGTTGCGGCCTGTCTCGAACTCGTGTCGCGAACGGATCATGATCGAGCCGCGGCCGGTG
>Ga0207668_10001675_pt1 | contig 12954 bp, 9 predicted proteins | sample KBSS43metaG_FD_184323 | JGI IMG/M metagenome (GOLD analysis project Ga0207668, IMG submission 184323) | Switchgrass rhizosphere microbial communities from Kellogg Biological Station, Michigan, USA - KBS S4-3 metaG (SPAdes) (version 2) | ecosystem: Host-associated > Plants > Roots > Rhizosphere >... | reverse complement strand
GGCGGCGGGCTACCGCTCGGGCTGCTCTTCGCCAATCCCAAGCTCGGCTGCCTCGTCTTCGTGATCCTTATCGTCGGATCGCTGATTATGGGGGTCAACCCGCTCTCGCTCCTGGGCGGCGGCGCGCCGCAGACCCAGGCGCCGGGTTCGCGCGACGCCTCGCAGCTGACGCCGGTGCAGCACTGGTCGCTGAAGGTCCTGGCATCGACCGAGGACACCTGGGGCAAGATCTTCCAGGAACGCGGCCAGACCTACCAGCCCTCGGTGCTGCGCTTCTACACCCGCTCCGACGTCTCTGGATGCGGCGCGGCGCAGTCGGCGATGGGGCCGTTCTACTGCCCGACGGACAAGAAAGTGTATCTCGACACCACTTTCTTCGACGAGCTTACCCAGCGCTTCGGCGCCCCCGGCGACTTCGCCCAGGCCTATGTCATCGCCCATGAGATCGGCCATCACATCCAGGACCTGACCGGCACGCTCGGCAAGGCGCAGCAGCTCCAGCAGCGCGCCGGCTCTGCCGAGGGGAACGCGATCCAGGTCAAGGTCGAGCTGCAGGCCGATTGCTATGCCGGGGTCTGGGCCGCCCGCAACCGCGACATCCTCGAGCCCGGGGACATTGAGGAAGGCCTGAAGGCCGCCCGCGCAATCGGCGACGACACCCTCCAGAAGGAGGCCGGCCAGACGCCGATGCCCGACAGCTTTACCCACGGCACCTCGGCGCAGCGCATGGAATGGCTCAAGCGCGGCCTCGACAGCGGCGATCCCGCGCAGTGCGACACGGGGATCTGAGCGCGCTGGCAGCTTTGCCGAGATCGCCGTAAGACCGCGCGCGTGACGCAGCGGGGGTATGGATGCGCGACCTGACCACGGGATCGATCACCAGGCACATCCTCGGCATGGCCGGGTTCATCGGCATCGGGTTGATCGTCCAGACGCTCTATGTGCTGGTGGACCTCTATTTCGTCTCGCATCTCGGCGAGGCGGCGATGGCCGGCGTTGCGACGGCTGGCAGCTCGACCTTCATCGTGATCGCCGCCAGCCAACTCGTGGCGGTGGGCGCGCTGGCGCTGATCGCGCAGGCGGTAGGGCGCAAGGACGATGCCGACGCCCAGCTCATTTTCGAGCAGGCGGTCTCCATGGCGCTCTGCGCCGGGGCCGCGGCGCTCGTGATCGGATTCGCGCTCGGCGGGCCGGGCCTGCGCGCACTCGCGGCGGATGCGGCGAGCGCCGGTCTGGCCCGGACCTATTTCTTCGCCTTCCTGCCCTCGCTGGCGGTCATGTTTCCCTCGGTTGCGCTCGGCTCCGGCCTGCGCGCGACGGGGGTGGTCGGGCCGGCGATGGTGGTGCAGGTGTTGAGCCTTCTCCTCAACATCGTGCTCGCGCCGGTGCTGATCGCCGGCTGGGGTACGGGCCTGCCGCTGGGCGTTGCCGGCGCGGGGCTGGCAAGCTCGTTCGCGGCGATCATCGGCTTCGCGGTGATGGCGGCGATGTTCAACCGCGTGCAGAGCCATCTCCACCTCCACACCGCACTCGCCCCCAAGCTGGCCGTCTGGCGACGGCTGGCTGCGATCGGCCTGCCCTCGGCGGCCGAATTCGCGCTCCTCTTCCTGGTGACGGGCGCGACCTACTGGGCGATCCGCGACTTCGGTGCCGAGGCGCAGGCCGGCTTCGGCATCGGATCGCGGGTGATGCAGTCGGTGTTTCTGCCGGCGATGGCGGTGTCCTTCGCCGCAGCCCCCATCGTCGGGCAGAATTTCGGCGCCGGGCGCCTCGACCGGGTGCGCGCGACCTTCTTCCATGCCGCCCTGATCGGCAGCGTCATCATGGCGCTGCTGGCGCTCCTCTGCCGCACCCAACCCAACGTGCTGGTGGCGCCATTCACCCGCGACCCCGCCGTCGCCGGGGTGGCCGCCGACTATCTGCGGATCATCGCGCTCAACTTCGTCGCGAGCGGCCTTGCCTTCACTTGCTCGGGCATGTTCCAGGGGCTGGGCGACACCCGCCCCTCGCTGGTCGGCAGCGCCAGCCGGGTGCTGACCTATGTGCTGCCCGCACTCTGGCTCTCCGGGCGGCCAGGGGTAAGCCTGACGGACCTCTGGCACCTGTCGGTGGTGTCGGTCGCGATCCAGGCGGCGATCAACCTTGCCCTGCTGTGGCGGACGATGGGCCGCAAGCTCGCGGCGGTGCCGGCGTGAGACAAACAAAAGGGGCGGCCCCTCGGCGGGGCCGCCCCTCTCGTTCCGAAGCTGCCCGGCATGGCGCCGGGCAGATCAAGATTACTTGAGTTCGACGGTCGCGCCGGCGTCCTCGAGCTGCTTCTTGATCTTCTCGGCCTCGTCCTTGTTGATGCCTTCCTTGACGGCCTTCGGCGCGGACTCGACGAGGGTCTTCGCCTCGGTCAGGCCCAGGCCGGTGATCGCGCGGACTTCCTTGATGACGTTGATCTTCTTGCCACCGTCGCCGGTGAGGATCACGTCGAACTCGGTCTTCTCTTCGACCGGGGCGGCGGCGGCGGCACCGCCGGCCGGGGCCGCAACCGCAACCGCGGCGGCGGCGGAAACGCCCCACTTCTCTTCGAGGAGCTTCGAGAGCTCGGCCGCCTCGAGGACGGTCAGCGCGGAAAGGTCGTCAACAAGCTTCTGCAGGTCTGCCATGTCAGTCTCCATGCGGGGCCACGGCCCCAATCAGTTGGGTTCGATATCGGGAACGGACGCTTACGCGTCCTCTTTGGCCGCATAGGCGCCGAAGACGCGGGCAAGCTGCCCGGCCGGGGCCTGAACGATCTGGACGACCTTGGTCGCGGGCGCCTGAACCAGGCCCACGATCTTGGCGCGCAGCTCGTCGAGCGAAGGCAGCGACGAAAGCGCCTTCACACCGTTCACGTCGAGGAACGTGTCGCCCATCGCGCCACCGACGATTTCCAACTTGTCGTTGGTCTTCGCGAAATCCACGATCACCTTTGCAGGGGCGACGGGATCGGTCGACGTGCTGAGCGCCGTCGGGCCGGTCAGCAGATCGCTGATCGAACCGTAGGACGTGCCTTCGAGCGCGATGCGGGCAAGCTTGTTCTTCGATACCTTGTAGGTCGCGCCGGCATCACGCATCTTGTTCCTGAGATCCGTGCTTTGCTTCACGGTCAGGCCGAGATTGCGGGTGACGATCACCACGCTGGTCTCGGTGAAGGTGCGATTCAGCTCGGATACGACCTCGGACTTCTGAGAACGATCCATTGCCTCACTCCACTTCGCCCGGCGGACTATCCGCCGGACGCTCTTGACCGAACGGGCTCGCGCCCGCACGGCGACCGCACGGACTCGCGTCCATGCGGCAGGGTCCGAAGGGGAATGGGACGCCCGGATGATGCGCGCGGCGCATCGGGCAGACCGGAAGCACGTGTCGCACGCGCGCCGGCAAATCTCTTTCCCCGTCTCGGCAGGACATTAAGAGGGACGCATCTCCCCCACCTGCTGTCTCGGACGGAATCTCCGCGCGGAGGCGGAGAAGCCGCGCCCTTTAGCGAAGAATGGCGCGGAGTCAATGTTCGCCCGATCGCGCCGAGACGCGCTACCGTCGTCGGCCTGCCTTGCCGGGCAGGCCGCCGGATCAGGCCTTCGCCTTGGCCCGGAAGGCGTGGAGCAACGGCTCGGTATAGCCGTTCGGCTGGGCCACGCCCTCGAACACCAGAGCGCGTGCCGCCTGAAAGGCAAGGCTGGTCGCCTCGTGCCCCGCCATCGGCTTGTACAGCGGGTCGCCGGCGTTCTGGGCGTCGACCTTGGCGGCCATCTTGGCGAGGGCGGCATCGGCCTCGTCGGCAGTGGCGACACCGTGGAGCAGCCAGTTGGCCATGTGCTGCGAGGAAATGCGCAAGGTCGCGCGGTCCTCCATCAGGCCGATGTCGTGGATATCGGGTACCTTCGAGCAGCCGACCCCCTGATCGATCCAGCGCACGACATAGCCGAGGATGCCCTGGGCGTTGTTCTCCAGTTCCTGCGCAACCTCCTCGGCCGACCAGTTGCGACCCTTGGCGACCGGCACGGTCAGCAGCTTCGCGAGGGGAGCGACGGGCTCGGCCTTGCGCTCCTCCTGCCGGGCGAAGACGTCGACGGCGTGGTAGTGGGTGGCATGGAGTGTCGCCGCGGTCGGCGACGGGACCCAGGCGGTGTTGGCGCCGGTCTTCGGATGGCCGATCTTCTGGTCGAGCATGTCGGCCATGCGATCGGGCGCCGCCCACATGCCCTTGCCGATCTGCGCCTTGCCCGACAGCCCGCAGGCGAGGCCGATCTGCACGTTGCGGTCCTCATAGGCCGCGATCCAGTCACTGGCCTTCATCTCCGCCTTGCGGATCATCGGTCCGGCCCGCATCGCGGTGTGCATCTCGTCGCCGGTGCGGTCGAGGAAGCCGGTGTTGATGAAGACGATGCGATCCTTCACCGCGTGGATGCAGGCGGCGAGATTGGCCGAGGTGCGGCGCTCCTCGTCCATCACGCCGACCTTGATCGTATGGCGATCCAGGCCCAGCAGGTCCTCGATCGCATCGAACAGGCGGTTGGTGAAGGCGACCTCGTCCGGCCCGTGCATCTTCGGCTTGACGATGTAGACCGATCCTTCGCGGCTGTTGCGGAAGCGGCCGAGGCCCTTCAGGTCGTGGAGGGCGATCAGGCTGGTGACGATGCCGTCGAGGATGCCCTCCGGCGCCTCGCCATCGCCCGGCAGGCGGATCGCCGGCGTGGTCATCAGATGGCCGACATTGCGCACGAACAGCAGGCTGCGGCCGGGCAACGTGATGGTGCCGCCGTCGGGCGCGGTGTAGGTCCGGTCGGGTTCCAGCGCGCGGGTCAGCGTCTTGCCGCCCTTCTCGAACGAGGCTTCGAGATCGCCGCGCATCAGCCCGAGCCAGTTGGCGTAGCTGGCGACCTTGTCCTCGGCATCGACCGCCGCGACCGAATCCTCGAGGTCGCAGATCGTGGTCAGCGCCGATTCGAGGAGCACGTCGGCGATACCGGCGGGGTCGTCCTTGCCGATCGGATGGGCGGTGTCGAACACCACCTCGATATGCAGGCCGTTATGGCGGAACAGCCGGCCCTTCGCCGACTGGCCGACATATTGCGCCGGATCGGCGAGCGCGATGCCCGCCGACACGTCGGCGAGCGTCGTCCAGCTCCCTTCGGCCAGCGGCACCGCGCGATCGAGGAAGCCCTTGGCCCAGGCGATGACCGCCGCGCCGCGAACCGGATCGTAGCCCTTGCCTGCAGCGGTGCCGGGGATCGCATCGGTGCCGTACAGCGCATCATAAAGGCTGCCCCAGCGCGCATTGGCGGCGTTCAGCAGGAAGCGGGCGTTGAGGATCGGTACGACGAGTTGCGGCCCGGCGGTGGTCGCCACCTCGGCATCGACCTTGGTCGACCCGATCGCAAAGGGTGCCGGCTCGGGCACGAGATAGCCGATTTCGCGCAGGAACGCGATCTGTGCGTCGATGTCCGGTGCCTGGCCGGCCTGTGCCTCGTACCAGCCGTCGATCTGCGCCTGGAGTTCGTCGCGCCGCGCGAGCAATGCTGCATTCTCGGGAGAGAACCGCGCATAAATGTCGGCGACGCCGCTCCAGAAGGCATGGGCCTCGATGCCGGTGCCGGGCAGCGCCTGTTCCTCGATGAAGCGCGCCAGCGTATCCGCGACCTTGAGCCCGGCCCGTTCGATCATGTCGGTCATCCATTCTCCCCCGTTATGCCCGCCCGCCCATGCCCCAGACGAGGGGGCGACGGCAACCTCTACAAATGATCGAGGAGACTATGCATTGTGGTCGAGCCGGTTACGACCGATGCGATGCAAGCCAGTAGCCGGGATCGTCGTCAACTCGCGCGGTTCATCCCGCCCTTCAGGACCCAGGCGAACTTCTCGGCGACCTTGCGCGCGTAATACTCCACTCCCTCTTGGGAAGGGTGGAGCATGTCCTGCATGTCCATATCGATCACGCTGCCGACCGCATGGCAGTTCGGCGTGGCGGCGATGATCTCGTACTGCATGGCACGGAACGGGCCGAATTCATGCGCGCGGCGCATCCGGCCGCTGGGCTTCTGCGGCCCGAGGGGCACGAACAGGATTGGCAGCGCCTCGGGGTCGGCGGGCGACAGCGCCTCGCGAAGGCGGCGGAGGACGTTGGGAACCGCGATCGCATAGCTGAGCGCGATGTCCTGGAACGACCGTTCGGATCCCAGCGCCTTCCAGATCGCCTCGTGCTGACCAAGATCGAACACCAGCGCGGACCAGTTGCGCGCGCCGAGCGCTTCGATCGCCTCCAGCGCCTCGACCAGGGCCGGACCTTCGGTGCCGGTATCGGCGTTCCACCACCAGCGCCGCGCCGCGCCCTCCGCCTTGGGATTGGGGAAGTAGTTGTTGCTGGAAGCGACGCTGCCGCCGGCGGTGCTGCCGGTGACATGATAATCGCCCAGATCGGGGGCGATCGCCTGCAGATGCTCGGCAAAGGCCTCGCGACCGTAAAGGCGGAAGCGGCTGGCGAGCGACTGGCCGGCGACGAAGATCATGCCGCTCAGCCGGCGCGCCTCGCTATCCGCGGGCCGGAGCGGAGCGGGCGGGCGTTCGGGGGCGGGATTCGTGGCCATCATCATTTCAACGCGACTCCAGGCGCTCCCCGGACGGGCCCCTAGGCAGGAGCGGACGGTCAGGGCGCTGCGGTCAATTCAGAACCGAAACGTGCAACCGCGTCGATGGTGCCCGCGACGATCCGCGAAGGGTTCGGGGCGAACCGAGCCGGAAAGCTGGATTTCGGCGGTTTATGGCGCCGGCCTCGTCGCGGCGGAGGCAATGCTGCACCGCGATGACGAAGCGGCCAGCGCCTCCTATGTAATATATACCATCGGCGCGCCGCCAGCCGACTGTCGCCACCCGCCACCGAACATGTAAGACCCAGGACAGAGATGCCGCCCGATCACGCCACCAGTACCGCCAGGCCCGAGGCCGGCTTCGGCTCGCTGCGCCGCTTCGCCCCCTATCTCTGGCCGGCCGACGCCCCGGCGATGCGGCTTCGCGTGGTGGTGGCACTCATCCTGGTGCTCGGCTCCAAAGGCATCACCCTGTTGATGCCGTTCGCTTACAAGGGCGCGATCGACCGGATGACGGCGGGGATGCAGCCGGCGGTGGCGCTCGCCATCGCGCTGGTCGTCGCCTATGCCGCCGCGCGCTTCGGCGGGGTGCTGTTCGACAACCTCCGCAACGCCATCTTCGAACGCGTCGGACAGGATGCGGCGCGGCGCCTGTCGGAACAGGTGTTCCGCCATCTCCACCGCCTATCGCTGCGCTTCCATCTGGAACGGCGCACCGGCGTCGTCACCAAGGTGGTGGAGCGCGGGACCAAAAGCATCGACATGATGCTCTATTTCCTGCTGTTCAACATCGCGCCCACGGTGATCGAGCTGACCGCGGTCTGCGTCATCTTCTTCGTCAAGTTCGGTGCAGGGCTGGTTGCCGTGACGATGGCGATGGTGGTGGCGTACATCGCCTTCACCCGCTTGGTAACCGACTGGCGCGCCAAGCTGCGCGTCGAGATGAACGAGTTCGATACCCGCGCGGTCAGCCGGGCGGTCGATTCGCTGCTGAACTACGAGACGGTGAAGTATTTCAACGCCGAGGAGCGCGAGGCGCGCCGCTACGACCGCGCGGTGCAGGCCTATGCGGTAGCGGCGACGCGCAACGAGACATCCCTCGCCGCGCTCAACATCGGCCAGTCGCTGATCACCAACCTGATGATGGCGGGGGCGATGGGCTTCACCGTCTGGGGCTGGAGCGTCGGGCGCTTCACGCCGGGCGACGTGGTGCTGGTCAACACGCTGCTCAGCCAGCTCTTCCGGCCGCTCGACATGCTCGGCATGGTCTACCGCCAGATCCGCCAGGGCCTGATCGACATGGAGGAGATGTTCCGTCTGGTCGACACCGATACCGAGGTGGTCGACCGGCCGGATGCGCCGCCGCTGGTGACGGGCGGAGCCTCGATCCGCTTCGATCACGTTTCCTTCGGCTACGATCCCGGGCGGATGATCCTGCACGATCTCGACATCGTGGTGCCGGCCGGCACCACGCTGGCGGTGGTCGGCCCATCGGGCGCGGGCAAGTCCACGCTCGCCCGGCTGCTGTTCCGCTTCTACGACGTGACCGGCGGCCGCATCCTGATCGACGGGCAGGACATCGCCGCCACCACCCAGGACAGCGTCCGCCGGGCGATCGGCATCGTCCCGCAGGACACCGTGCTGTTCAACGACACGATCGGCTACAACATCGCCTATGGCCGCGACGGGGCCGGTCCGGACGAGGTCGCCGCTGCCGCCCGCGGCGCGGCGATCGAGGGCTTCATCGCCAGCCTGCCGCAGGGCTACGACACACAGGTCGGCGAGCGCGGGCTGAAGCTGTCCGGCGGCGAGAAGCAGCGGGTGGCGATCGCGCGCACCCTCCTCAAGGATCCGCCGATCCTGATCCTCGACGAGGCGACGAGCGCGCTCGACAGCCGCACCGAGGCGGAGATCCAGGCGACCTTGAAGGGCGTCGCGCGTGACCGCACCACCATCGTCATCGCCCATCGCCTGTCGACGATCGTCGATGCCGACCAGATCGCCGTGCTGGAGGCCGGCCGCATCGTCGAACGCGGCACGCATGCCGAGCTGGTTCGCGCGGGCGGCGTCTTTGCGGACATGTGGGCGCGCCAGCAGGCCGAGCAGGAAGAGGCCGCGCTGGCCGCGGAGTAATCCAAAGCTCCTCCCCGGCACCGGAACGGAGGGGCGTGGGGCTAGGTGCGGCGCTCGTGGCACGCCCCCTCACCAGCTTCGCTGGTTCCCCTCCCCGTTCCGGGGAGGATCTTTCGCCCACTCCCCACACGCGCTAACCCCGGCGCATGAAGATCGCGACCTACAACGTGAACGGGATCAGCGCCCGCCTGCCGCGCCTGATCGAATGGCTCGACGAGACCAAGCCGGACGTCGTCTGCCTCCAGGAGCTGAAGGCCGACGACGACAAGTTCCCCAAGGCCGCCATCGCCGACGCCGGCTACGGCGCGGTCTGGCACGGCCAGAAGGGTTTCAACGGCGTCGCCGTCCTCGCCCGCGGCACCGACCCCGTCGAGCGTCGTCGCGGCCTGCCCGGCGATCCCGACGACACCCACAGCCGCTATATCGAGGCCGAAGTGAACGGCCTCGTCGTCGGATCGATCTACCTGCCCAACGGAAATCCCCAGCCGGGCCCGAAATTCGACTACAAGCTCGCCTGGATGGCGCGCCTGGCCGAACACGCCGCCAGCCTCCTCGCCGAGGAGGTCCCGACGATCCTCGCCGGTGACTACAACGTCATTCCCAAGGACGACGACACCTTCTCGGTCCGGGCGATGGCGAGCGACGCGCTGATGCAGCCGGAGAGCCGCGCCGCCTTCCGCACGCTCCTCTATCAGGGCTGGACCGACGCGATCCGCACCCGGATCCCGACCGGCCCGGTCTGGACCTTCTGGGATTACCAGGCAGGCGCCTGGCCGCGCGACGCCGGCTTCCGCATCGACCATCTGCTGCTGAGCCCGACCGTCGCCGACCGGCTTGCCGATGCCGGCGTCGACAAGGCCTATCGCGGGCGCGAGAAGGCCAGCGACCATGCGCCGACCTGGGCGGTAATCCGATAATCCTGCTCCACTCCACGTCGGTGGAGTTACGCCGCAGCCCCCTCGAACTGCAGCGCCGCCAGCCGGGCGTAGAGCCCGCCGCGGCCGATCAGCGCGTTGTGCGTCCCCTCCTCGACGATCCTGCCGCCGTCCATCACAACGATGCGGTCGGCGGCGCGGACGGTGGCGAGGCGGTGGGCGATGACCATCGTCGTGCGGCCGGCCATCAGCCTCGTCAGCGCGTGCTGGATCAACCGCTCCGATTCGGCATCGAGCGCCGAGGTCGCCTCGTCGAGCAGCAGCAGCGGCGCGTCGCGGAGCAGCGCGCGGGCGATCGCGATGCGCTGACGCTGGCCGCCCGAAAGGCGCGCACCGCCCTCGCCGAGAAAGGTGTCGAGGCCCTGCGGCAGGCTGCGCAGGAAGCCGGCGGCATTGGCCGCCTCCGCCGCCGCCCACAGCGCATCGTCATCGGCGTCCCAGTGGCCGTAGCGGAGATTGTCGCGCGCCGAGGCGCCGAAGATCACCGTCTCCTGCGGCACCATCGCGATCCGCGCGCGGACCTCGGTCGGGTCGACATCGCGCAGGTCGGTGCCGTCGAGGGTCACCCGCCCGCCATCGGGATCGTAGAAACGCTGGGCGAGCTGAAAGAGGGTCGACTTGCCGGCGCCCGAGGGGCCGACCACCGCCACCATCTCGCCCGGCCGCACCGCGAGGTCGAAGTCGTGGAGTGCGGCGACTTCCTGACGGGTCGGGTAGTGGAAGGTCACACGATCGAAGGCGAGCACACCGCGGGCCGGCAGGGCCAAAGCGTGCGGGCTGGCGGGCGCGCGGATCTCCGGCACCTCGGCGAGGAGCTCGGCCATGCGCTGCGCCGCGCCGGCACCGCGCAGCAGGTCGCCATAGGTCTCGCTGAGCGCACCGAAGGCACCGGCGACGAGGCCACCGGTCAGCACGAAGGCGGCGATGGCGCCGCCGCTCATCTTGCCCGCGGCGACATCGACCGTGCCCTCCCAGAGGACCAACGTCACCGAGCCGAAGACCAAGGCGATGACGATCGCGGTCATCACCGCGCGCATCCGGATGCGGCGCCGCGCCACGGCGAAGGCGCTGTCGACCGCGGCACCGAAGCGGGCGGCCTCGCGCGCCTCCTGGCCGAACGCCTGGACGATCTTCATCGCGCCGAGCGTTTCCGATGCCATCGCCCCGACATCGGCGATGCGGTCCTGCGAGGCGCGCGAGAAGCTGCGGACGCGGCGGCCCAGCACGATGATCGGCACCATCACCAGCGGGATGCCGATCAGCAGCAGGCTGGCGAGCTTGGGCGAGAGCACGAACAGATAGGCGACCCCGCCGACCGCGGTGACGATGTTGCGCAACGCGACCGAGACGGTGGTGCCGACCACCTGCTCGATGATCGTGGTGTCCGCGGTCAGCCGCGAAGCGATCTCCGACGGGCGATTCTCCTCGAAGAAGCGCGGGGCGAGGCGGAGCATATGCCGCTGGACGGCGATACGGACGTCGGCGACGACCCGCTCGCCCAGCCAGGACACGAAGTAGAAGCGCGTCGCCGTCGCGGCGGCGAGGACCACCACGATCATCAGCAGATAGTGGAAGGCGCGCGACACCCCGGCGACGTCGGCACCGCTGGCGAAGCCCTGGTCGACCACTCGCTTGAAGCCATAGGGGATCGCGAGCGTGCCGGCAGATGCGACCAGCAGCGCGAGCGCTGCGCCGAGGATGTGCCCCGGATAGCGCACGGCGAAGCGCCAGACGAAGGACAGGCTGCCGACGCTGCGGCGCTCGCCGGGGGCGGGATCTCGGGTGGAGTCGGGCGAACGCGCCATGGAGGCCGCGCCTAGCAGGCACGCCCGCCGGCCTCAAGGCGGCGCGATGTTTTGCACCCGTGGAACACGCGAGGCCATGGCGAAATGCGCTGCACTGCAGCATCGGATGCAGCCTTTGCAGCTCCTCGGGCGTTGTCGTGTCAATGGTAAGGCTATATCTGAAGCGATGTTGTCGCGTCGCGGCCCTAGGGGAACACTGAATGTTGTATGATGCTTACGAGCTGCAACGCTCGTTTCTCGCTGGCGCCAGCGCCTTCGCCAATTTCGGTGCCGAATGGTGGAGCAATCCGGCCAACCCGTTCTCATACGGTGGCGCAGGGCCGATCGTTTCTTCCGCGCTTGAGGTCTTCGCCCATGCCGCGGCGCCGCGCGGCAAGCCGGAATTCGGCTTCACTTCGGTCGAGATCGCCGGGCGCAGCGTTCCCGTCACCGAGGAGATCGTGCTGCGCCGGCCATTCGGCCAGCTCAAGCACTTCGTGCGCGAAGGCGTCGTGGGCAGCCCGAAGTTGCTGATCGTGGCGCCGATGTCGGGCCACTACGCCACCCTGCTGCGCGGCACGGTCGAGCGGATGCTGCCCGGCCATGACGTCTACATCAGCGACTGGCGCGACGCAAAACTGGTCCCGCTGACGGAGGGCGGCTTCGACCTCGACGATTATATCGACTACGTCATCGCCTTCCTCGAGCATATCGGCCCGAACACGCATGTTCTGGCGGTCTGCCAGCCGGCGGTACCCGCCCTCGCCGCGACCGCGCTGATGAATGCTGCCGGAAACCCGGCGCGGCCGACCACGCTCACCCTGATGGGTGGCCCGATCGACACCCGCGAGACGCCGACCGTCGTCAACGACCTCGCCACCAAGCGGCCGTTCAGCTGGTTCGAGCAGAACGTGATCGCAACCGTGCCCTTCCAGTATCCGGGCGCCGGACGGAAGGTCTATCCCGGCTTCCTGCAGCTCGCCGGGTTCATGACGATGAACCTCGGCAATCACCTGATGAGCCATTGGGAGATGTTCAAGCACCTCGTCGAGGGCGATGGCGAGGGTGCGGACGCCACCAAGAATTTCTACGAGGAGTACCGGTCGGTCTGCGACATGACCGCCGAATTCTACCTCCAGACCATCGCCACGGTGTTCCAGAACCACCTGCTGCCCAAGGGCGAAATGACCCATCGCGGCGTGCCGGTCGACTGCTCGAAGATCACCGAAACGGCGATGCTGGCGATCGAGGGCGAGCGCGACGACATCTCGGGCCTTGGCCAGACCAGGGCGGCGCTGACCCTCGCCAGCAACCTGTCCGCCGATAAGAAGAAGTACTACATGGCCGAGCATGTCGGCCATTACGGCATCTTCAACGGCAGCCGTTGGCGCAACCAGATCGCGCCGGTGTTCGAACAGTGGATCGCCCAGCATAACGGTTGAGGCGCCGCCGGCGGCGCTCGCGGTCGCGATCGAGCGCTGGCCG
>Ga0207668_10001672_pt1 | contig 12967 bp, 16 predicted proteins | sample KBSS43metaG_FD_184323 | JGI IMG/M metagenome (GOLD analysis project Ga0207668, IMG submission 184323) | Switchgrass rhizosphere microbial communities from Kellogg Biological Station, Michigan, USA - KBS S4-3 metaG (SPAdes) (version 2) | ecosystem: Host-associated > Plants > Roots > Rhizosphere... | reverse complement strand
GTAGCTCCCTGGCCTTGGCGCGGAATCAGGGCGGCGGCCCTGGTCGACATGTCCGCAGCCGCCTTGTCGAACAGCCACCCGTAGATGTCGTTCGTGACCGAGATGCTGGCGTGCCCCATGGCCTTGCTCACCGCGGAGATGTCAGCACCCGACGAGATCAGCGCTGCGGCCCAGAAGTGCCGAAGCGTGTGCAGGCTCGCCTCAATCCCGAAGCGGCGCAGCAGCCGCGCGGCAACCTTGGTCACCCGGTCCGGGTGCAGCGGGCGGCCGTCCTCGGTGGTGAAGATCCATCCCGGCCGTCATCGTGGTAGGCGTCGCCCCAGTTCGCTCGCTCGGTCAGCCGGGTTACCGCCCAGGCCGTAAGGATCTCGCGTACCACCGAGTCGAGGAACACCACCCGGTCCTGCCCGGCATCCGTCTTGGTCTCCCGCTCGACGAGCTTGTAGCCAACTGACACGATCTGCCGGGCCACGACCAGCCGGCCCGTCTCCATATTCAGGTCTGCCCAATGTGCCATCATGCGCACTTTGCCGGCCAGTCTCCGCTTCTCGTTGATCTGTTGCGTCTCGAGCGCGAGTTCTTCGTTTCGGGCGATCGCCGCTGCGCGAGCCTTGGCCCGGTCAGCGGCGATCTCTGCACAGAAGCGGGTCAGGTCGATGCCCCTCAGGTCACGCAGCTTCCTGTCGCCGAGCTACGGCTTTGATGTAGTTCTTGATGTTGTCGGCGTAGCCACGGACAGACCCACCTGCAGGTCGTCAACGCCCAGGACATCACCGCCAAGACCATGAAGATCACCGGTGTCCTCGACCTGCTGACCACCCACCCGAGCACGAGCGGCACTGACCGGCATTCACCCGGCACCAGCCATCACCGTCGCCGTCCCGCCCACTGCGGCCCACCGCCGACACCTCAGAAAGCCTGGCCGGGTGACCCACAAAATCTAGGCTGGAGCGACTAGACATTCTCGCTGCGGCTGGGTAGTGTTTCGTCCGTTGACAGCAAAGATCGGTGAAAACGCGGACGAATCAGACCGAGCGTTAAGCAGGGCCCGGAAACTTCGTGGCTCGCTCGGCAACGGTGAGGGACCATGCCCCACCGCACACAGTTAGACACAGCAAGTGCGCGACAAGACCTTGACGTAGTTCCAGGTCAGGGCAACCGCAGGCGGGGGTTGAGGCATTGAGGCCCGGCCTGATGCAGGACAGCAGTAGAAGTGGGCACCACAGTAGGTAGCAAGACAAGGTAAGCGCACGACAAGACCTTGACGTAATTCCAGGTCGGGGCAACCGCAGGCAGGGCCGACGCACGTTTCAGGGCTCCGCCTGATGTTCCGAAGATCCGCCGCACGTGTGCGGGGCCATGAAGTTTGCGTGGGGCCCCTACACCGGCGGGGTAGCAGTACAGGAATTGGTGAGTAGAGGAAAGGGAGGGCAGAACACCGTTGGATCGCCCGCCGTCAGGACGAAGTTGCAGTTCTGTGGTGGACACCGTAGTGCCGTCGAACGTGGGGTGGGCTGCGGTCACGCTTATGCGATCCTCGCACCGGGCGCCGTTGATAGCGGTCAGGTGTGGATACGACGAGCCGACGAACCTGTCGGTAGATGGTGTATCAACCCGTAACCCTGGGCCCCGGCGCAACAAGCGCCGGGGCCCTCGTTCATGAAGAGGTATGTATGGCCCAACCCGACGACATGCTCGACGACGACGACTACCCTGCCTACACCATGGGCCGCGCCACGGACATCGTCGGCGCCTCACCGGACTTCCTGCGCCGCTTGGACGAGGCGAAACTGATCACCCCGTACCGCTCGGCCGGCGGGCACCGCCGCTACTCCCGCTACCAGCTGCGCCTGGCCGCACGAGCCCGCGAGATGGTCGACCACGGCACCGCCCTGGAAGCCGCCTGCCGGATCATCATCCTCGAAGACCAGATCGAAGAAGCCCTCCGGCACAACCAGAACCACCAGCCAACGGCCGCTGCCTGACGCACCGCCTCACGGTCCTTCTTCCGCCCTGAGAGGGACCGTTTGCCGTATCCGAATCCCTGAGCGACGCGGATGTGAGGCGGCAGGGAGTCCCTACCTGTGCTACGGTTCCCCGAGTTGCAGTTTTGATTTCCGTAGACGTTTTCGGCGCCTGATGGGTTTCAGCTAACCCGTCCAGGCGCTTTTTCGTTGTTCGTGTCGTTCCGGCGCGGGTGATCAACGCGGCGGCGTGCGGGTCCGCACCGTGCGGTCCCCAACAGCCTGCGAAGGAGCAGACATGACTACAGGTACCGTGAAGTGGTTCAACGGCGACAAGGGCTTCGGCTTCATCGCCCAGGACGGCGGAGGCGCCGACGTCTTCGCCCACTTCTCCGGCATCGCCTCGAGCGGCTTCCGCAGCCTCGAGGAGAACCAGCGGGTCGAGTTCGACATCACCCAGGGCCAGCGCGGCCTGCAGGCGGAGAACATTCGCTCCATCTGATCCACGCTTCACCGAACGGCGGCCCGACTGGTTCAGCGGGCCGCCGTTCGGCTTTCCCACCGCAACTCCCGACTGCCTCTCCCACCTCGCGCCCCGGCACTTGGCCCTTCGGGAACCCGTCTGACACCCCCGGGCGGCTGGCACTCCACGACCCACGGCGACGAATGGACCGATCAGGCGATGGGTGATCATCTGCCGTGGGCCAGGACGCGGTCGCGATTGGGACGACGGTCAACGTCAACGTCGCGGTCAGCGTAGAGGTGCTGGACCGGTCACCGGCCGACGACAGCATCGATTTCGATCCCTCGGTCGCGTTGGCCGAGGCGTTGCCGACCAGGCCGTCGCTGCCGTAACTCCCCGAGATGTCCTCGAGGTCGGCGCCGACGGTGTCCCGCTCGCCGGGTAGCCCGTCATCACCGGACGCGCCGTCGAGGTCGACACTGATCGCCTTGTGGTAGTTCGAGTAGTCGACGACGTCCCGCCCGGCGCCGCCACGAAGGACGTCGGCCGCAGCCGTTCGCTCGCTCGGGTCACCGCCGAGCCGGTCGTTGCCGGCCCCGCCATCCATTCTGTCCCGGCCGGTCATGCCGGCGAGCAGGTCGTCGCCGTTCCCGCCGTTCAGCTGGTCGTCACCGGCGTCGCCCTGCAGAATGTCGTTGCCGTTGCCGCCGTGGATCTGGTCGTTGCCGGGCCGGCTGGGACTGTTGGTGCAACGCACCCTGGTCTTGTCACCCTTGACCTGTTTGCAGCCCTTGCCGGGCTGGACGGCGACCCGGTCGTCGATGGTGACGGTGCGTCCGGAACGGGTGATGACGACCCGGTTCTCGACGCCGTAGTCGGCCCGGAAGGCGACCGTGGTGACGCCGGCAGACGCATACCCGTACGACGCCGCAGCGGCCGGCTCGGCCACCGCCCCCACCGCGATGACGACCGGCACAGTGAGACCGGCCGGTTCGTCGACACGGTGCCGTCACCGCGCAAGATGGGCACCCGGGGGCACGGCCCGGCTTCGCGTCGCCAACATTGACAACGCTCGCGGTAACGACGGTCGGCCTGGCGGCTGCACCGAGCACGTCCTTACCGTCACCCCCGCTTCGTGACCTGCCAGAACTCAAAAGTCTGCGGATCGCATACCCCGCACCGGGGGTCGACGTGGCACCGCTACGTGGCAAACACACAAACCGTGCATGTATCGAACATGTGCTACCGGCCGAGGTGCAGGTGTAGGTAGTCGGCCGCTGGCCGCGGCTGCAGGCGGTGCTGCTCGAACACCGCGACGACCTCGATCCGGCGGTCCTGCAGGCCTGTGTGCCGGCGCTGACGGACCCGGATCCGCTGCCCCCGGGCGTGACGCGGCCCGCGCTGCGCGATCCAAAGCAGTGGGAGGAGCTGGTCGACGAGCTGGTCCTGTTCACCACCGATCCGCAGATCCTGGGCGACGCGGTCGAGCAGAACATTTCTGCGGCCGAGGAGTTCGCCGGGGTGCGGGAAGCCGTGGAGACCTACCAGGCCGCTGGCCCTAACTTCCGGCTGTTTCAGCCTTCGGTTTCCGCAGTTCGGTGCGCAGGGCGAGAACCCAGATGGGAATCACCAGCAGGCGCAGGCTGATCTCCCACCATTCGTAGTCCCCGTCCAGCAACGCCGAGGCCAGCAGGAACATGTTCGCCGCCAGGAGCACGACATAGAGCCCCACCAGGCCGGAGTTGCGCGGCTTCACATTCGACATTCGTTTCTCCGCCCCATCTGCCAGCGTGCCGGGCCGCCCTAATTGATCATCACAACTACCCTGGGAAGGGGTCTCGGTCGCCCGTCGGGTCCGGGGCGACTCGACATGGAGGGCCCCCGTACAACGAGCAGTACGCCGGCCCGGGGCGGTTCGCGCGGGAGGCCGCGCTCCGCGGCAGTCGTTCCTACAGCACGCTGACCGCGGATGCGAAGAAGCAGCCGCGCCGCGGCGGCCACCAGCCGGCGCTGCCTCGGGCAACACTCAGCGACCTGCTGAACGCCAAGTCAGTGCCCTCCCGGGACACGGTGATCACCTTTCTGGCCGCCTGCGAGCTCACGCCCGTGGATCAGGAGCCGTGGCTTGCGGCGTGGGAGCGGGTCAGCACCTCGCACCTGCGCAAGCCAGCTGGCGCGGTGCGGGTCCGTGATGCCCGGCCGCGTCGGCTCGGCGTGCAGGCCTGCATCCAGGTTGATCCGCAGGCCCAGGATCTGCCGGTGTATGTGCGCCGCGACTTCGATGACGCGCTGCGCGCTGCGATCAACGAGGCGGCGGCCGAGGGTCGCCGCCGGTGACGGGTTCGCTGTCTGGCGGCTCGCCGAACTGCTTGTTGGCCGAGGCCGATCGGGGGAAGCGCTACGCGACGCCGATGCGGCCGGCGAGCCCGCGCAGCCCTTCCGGTGTGGCGGTGGGTGCGTACAGCAGCCCGGAGACCAGGTCCCGCACGGAAGGCCGGTGGACCTCCTCGGGCACGTGCCGTTCGGTAGCGAGCAGGGCTTGGACGGCGCGGTCGGGGCGACCGTGGGCTGCCCAGGCGCGGGCTGTGTCGACGCAGTACCGACCGTACCGTTCCGGGCTGGGCAGTGCGGCGACGGTGACGCTGCGGGCCGCGTCGAGCGCGGCGGCCGTGTCACCCAAAGTGGTGTGCACGCCGATGCGATAGGTGGCGACAGTTGACGAGCTGAACGGCACCACCCCGGTGCTCGCCTGGGGAAGCCGTGCCGCCGCCACGGCGGCTTCGTCCAGATAGGTGGTGGCGCTGCCGGTGTCGCCGGCCTGGGCGGCGCTGTACGCGGCGGTGCACATCAGATTCCCGAACGCGGCGACCACCGCGGCCGGGGCGTGCCCGCGGTCAGCGCCGAGCCGGCTGGCAGTCGTAGTCAGGAGGGAGATCGCGCCAGCGTGATGGCCTACACGGCGCATCGCGATGGCCACGGTGTGTGCCGCGGAAGCGGTGACCACCGGGTCGCCGGTCGTTTGGGCGGCGGTCAGGGCCCGGTCGGCAAGCACCCAGCCGATCGCGTCGTCGCCGAGTTTGGTGCACAGCGAGGAGGCGAGCACGTACGCCCTGGCAAGCAAACCGGCCACAGTGTCGCGCTGCCGGCCGGCAACAGCGTCGTGGGCGGCATGCAGCCCGGCGAGCAGTTCCGGCAGTACCTGCGTCAGATGGGTGTACCGGCCGGCAGCGTAGGCGCGTGAGGCGGCGACGACCTGCCCGGAACCGGTCTGACCGTCGAGCGGCGGGACCGGGCGGGTGGCGGCGAACAGCAGCCGCTCAAGACCTCCGGTTGGTGCGGCCGCTGCCGCCGTGCCGGCGGCGCTGGCCACGCCTGCGACAGTGGCGGCAGCAATCCCGCCGAGCAAGATTCGTCGTCGCATCGGGTCACCGCCTCCGCTCATGCCTGGTTCGCGGAGCCTATCGGGATCCGGGCGTGTCCACGTGGTGATGGTGGCCAGGTCGGCGGCGTGTTGTACCCATGTCGGTGACAGCCCGAGATGCTCGGGCGGGATGCTAAGGACCTCGGCGAGGCGGCGGCGCACGTCGACCAAGTGCAGGGGCGGCTGGCCGCGTTCGAGTCGGGAGATGGTGGACGCCGAGTAACCGCAACGGGCGCCGAGCTCGGCTTGGGTCCAGCCGGCCACCTGCCGGGCGAGTCGGATGACGGCGCCGGCGTCGTGCCGGTCGAGTGCGTGCCGTGGTGCCGGCGAGGCCCAGATGGGGTCGGCCGGGTCGAGACGGCCGACGGCTGCGCCCATGCCCTGACGGTAACGGTCGGTGACGATCGTGGCACGTGATCGTGTTTGCAGGCTCTGCACACGACATTCAGACCCCGCATATCTGCTGGTGGCAGCGTTCCAGGTGGCGCGTGATGGTGGTGGGCTTCCCGCCAAGGGACCCGGAAGGAGATCCTCACCGTGACCAAGTCGCCGACCGCCAAGCCCCACGCTCTCCGCCGGGGCCTGCCGATCCTGCTGCCCGCCCTTGCTACTGCCGTGATCGCAGGGCTCCTCGCCCACGCCGACGGCGCTAACTTGCCGGCCGCCATCCTCACCGCAGGCGGCGCGTTCGGCGGCACCGTGGCGCTGCTGCTGCAGGTTGCGCGGTACGTCGACGCGGGGTTGCTCGACGATTCATACCCGAGGGTGGAGGCCGATGAGGAATGTCTCGGCGCGGGCCGCGACGGCATGGTTGCCGCCCCTGGCCACCAGGCAAAACAATGCCCTCGGAGATCACTCCGAGGGCTTTTGCTTGGGAATATTAGGGATGCCCTTCCGCCAGTAAGCGGCGACGCCGCCATCGACCCGGCGACCTTCGAGACATAGGCCCAACAGGGCCCCTTGCTGCATCGCTTCCGATACGAAGAGTTCAATGACTACATCCGAATGGATGACCAGTCCGAGGCTGCGCAGCACTTCGCTTCACCTCGAGATTGCCGCCCGGCAGGTGCCCTGCAATCTCGCGTTGCGGATGCTGGCTGTTGCGCCGGCCGCGCAGGGAGCGGGAGTGTCGCGGCAGTCCGCTGGCGCCGCCTTGCCAGATACGCGAGTTTCGACTTCTAACTGAGAATTCGCAACAACGCAATATACAGTGATGATCTTCACACTCATTGACCCATTCAGCACTGACCTTGATAATAGCGAGACTCAGAAAGCGCTTGATGCTTTCGCATTACCGGGGGAGCGAGTAATACGTGAAAACTTCAATGCGTCGCGCCTTGGCCGTGATGAGCGCCACCGTCGCTGTCGTCGCTGGCACCTTGGCCGTTACGACGCAATCTGCACAGGCCGCCGTTAGCTGCCACACCTTCTCGAAGAAGACGGGTGGCGGCCTCGACGGCAAAACCTACCTGATGATGTGCGAAAACCAGCACTTCGTGCAGTCGTTTCACGCAAGCCACGAAAACACCGGCGGCCATTCCCACACCGGGAAGATCCTCATTGCCGACAATCACAACCAGCAAAAGTCCTCGGCAAACATGACGATCCGCCCGGACGAGGAAAAGCAGCTCGACTGGACGATCAACCAGGATTGGCAATCTGGTCACCGGGTCTGCGCGGTTTGGGTTATCTCCAACGGAACTAAAACGAATCACGTCTGCGGAAAGATGAGCGATATCGGTTTCCTGGAGGACTGAGTCGCTTCCGCCGGACTGCACCCGATAGATCGGGCGAAGTAGCGGCGCGAGTGCTTTCACGGCCTTGGGCGCGGATGCGCCCAAGGCCGTTTGCCGCACCCGCTGGAGCACCTCGACCGCGCTCTTGTCGACACCCTGCCGGATGCCGAACGCCGCGCCAAGCGCGGATGGTGCCTGCGCGGATGGTGTCCTATCGTCTTCTCCTCGTGGCACTCAGAACCAGAATGATCGTCGCCGGCGGGGCCTTGCTGCTGGTCGCCGCGGGCGCCGGCGTGGTCATGGCGCGCCGCGGCGCCGAGACGATGGCGGTGGCCGCGCGACCGTCGTTGCCAACCGCAGCGAGCTCGTCCGCCGGGCCGTCGCGGGCGCCGAGTGCCCCGGCCCAGCCGTCCGCGTCCCCGAGCCGGGCGGCGGCCGTGAATCCGTACTCCCGTGGCGCCGTGCCCGCCGATCCCGCCGCCGACCCCGGACCCGACCCCGTCTTCGCCCAGGACGACGACCTGCGGCGGACCGAAACGTACACCTACCGGTTTTCCCGGCCGGGCGATCACCGCCTCGCCGCCGGCACATACGCGTTCCAGTACGACGTCACCACCCACGCGCTGAAGGCCCAGCTGGCCGCGCGGCGCTCGAAGCTCGCCGCGGCCACCGGCATCGCCCTCTACCTGACCGGCGGCACCGCGCTGACCAGCGCCGACCTGGCCGCGTTGCAGGGCGTGCACCGCGACCTGGGGCTCACCAATTTGACCCGGCTCTACGCCTACAACCTGCGGACCATCGAGGGCGGCCGGGAGTGCACCCCGAACTCCGGGCTGGCCTGCGCCGGACAGACCGCGCGCGGCGGCCTGTTCCCGTACCTCTGGTTCAACGGCTGGTGGGACACCTGGGTCAAACACCTGGTCCTCGACGACCTGGCCGCGATCCCGGACGGCGCGTTCAGCAACCACACCTTCGCCGAGGTCAGCATGCGGTCCGCCGTTTCGGCCGGGGTCATGGCGTTCGGCCACGGCCCGCGCGCGAAGTGGAGCGTGCTCTACCTACCCAGCATGCGGACGATCGCGCATGACGCGTTCCGTCGTAACCAAGGCCTGCGGAAGGTGGTCCTGCCGCGGGCCACCACCGTCGACGATTATGCCTTCGACGACGCCACCAGCCTGCGCTACTTCAACGCTCCGCAACTCGAACGGCTGGGTCGCAACGCGCTGAACGACAGCGGCGAGCTGCTCTCGGTCAACTTTCCGAAGGTCCGCTACCTCGGCATCAACAGCCTCAACGGCCTGGCGACCGGCCTGCGGCTGCCCGCGCTCACCGAGGTCGACAAGAGCGCCGTCAGCCACCTCGCCAATCTGCGTTGGGTCTACGCACCGCGGCTCGACCGCGCCTGGCACGACGCCATCACCGACAACCCGCGGCTGGCCGTCGTCTACCTGCCGAGGGTCACCCGGCTCGGGCCGCGGGCGCTGCGCGGCAACCCGGCACTGACCAGGATCTTCCTCGGCGAGCGGCCGCCCCGGCAGGAGGAGGACGTGTTCGCCGGCACCGGCCGGGCCAGGATCCTGCACACCGGCGGCGCGGCGGCGTGGGCCGGCTTCGTCCCGGCCGGGAACCCATCGCTGCCGGTCGGGCGAGCCTGACCAGAGATCATGAACGGGCCGTGGCGGGAGTACGAGCTAGCTGGTCGCCGGGTTCGGCACCGGTGCGGAGCTCGGCATCTGGCGCGCGGCCTCCGGATCCAGGACCGCGAGCTTTTCCGGGCCGCCGGAGAAGCCGCCGTACATCCCGTTGGACCGGGCGATGAACGGCGCGACGGCCTCGACGGTCAACTTGCGTACGGAGATCCCGTCGTCGAACCCGTTGTGGTCGCAGCCGGAGTAGCGCAGCACGATCTCCGTGCGGCCGGCCGCGGACCGGACCAGCAGGACGATCACGTCGTCGCCGTAGGAGACGCTCGGCATGCACTGGTCCGGATTGTCGGGGCCGCCGCCGCGTGGCGCCTCCGCAACCGCCCGGATCGCCTGGTCGGCCGCGGCGCCGTCGAGGCGGAGCGACGAGATGAGGCGGGGCTTGGGCGCGGACGAATGGCCGACCGGGTACTTGCAGGCCGACACGGATGTCACGTCGCTGAGCGAGGCCGGCTTGGCCGGGCGCTGGTCCGGCCGATCGCTGATCGAATGCGTGGTCGGGCAGCCGAAGCTGTCGACCTCCGCCACCCGGCGAATCGTCGCGACGATCCGGTGACGCAGTTCCGGCGGCGCGTTCACGGTCACCTCTACGCCGTCGAGGCGCACCGCGCTCTGGTCACCGTGCTCCTCCGCGCCGGGCCCCGCCGTCGTACGGTCGAAAGCCACCACCGAGCCGGTGTTCGCGATCAGCGTGTCCGGCCTGCCCTTGCCCGCGACGCCACACCCGGCCAGGGTAGTTCCGCCCGGACGGCCGACGATCGGCTTGGCGATCTGCTCCGGTGTGGCGACGCACCACTGCGACAGCCGCTGGCTGCCGTTGCCCCAGCCCCAGTCGCCGGGGATGCCCACCTCCACGCCGCCGTAGGACTCCCAGCGCCACCCGGCCGGCAGGTCGGGATCCTGGACCGCCGGGCTCACCGCCGGCTCCGCCGCCCCGGGGGTTTGCGCACACCCGGGAACTGCCAGAACGAGCAGTATGAACGCACCCGCCACCCAACGTCGCATCCGATTCCCCATCCCCGTTGAACGCCAGCCCATCAGACGCGCGGCGAGCATACGTGGTTCCGGGGTCAGCTCTTCTTGAGATAGAGCGCCTTGGTGTACTGGGCGGCGGCGGCCTCGTTGTACATCTGCGCCTGCGCCATGTACCACTCGTTGTCGGCCAGCGCCTTCTTCGCCTGGGTCATGCCCGACCAGCGGATGTCGGCATCCACGTCGGAGAGGCCCCGCGCCTTGAACTGCCGCCGCATCGCCATCTTTCCGGAGCGGAACATCTCGGCCGCCTCCTCGGCTTGTTTCATGGCGGCGAAGGCCTTCTCGCTGAGTGCCTCCGCCAGGGTCCAGGCCGCTTGCTCCGCCGCATTCGTGAATGTCAGCACGCAGTCCTCCTCGTCGATCTGGACAACACTCTGATCGACGAGCGGTCAGCCATCAAGCGCACAGCAGATTCGCTCATGATCCGCGAGACCGCGCCTATCGCAGCCGGGCGGCCCGGGCCTCCAGGTAGCGTTGCTCCGGCAGGCTCAGCGTGCGGCGCGCGGCCAGGCGGTATTCGTCCCGCGCCGCGGCCAGGTCGCCGGCCATCTCCAGCAGGTGGGCGCGGACGGCGGCGACCCGGTGGTGGCCGGCCAGGGCCGGTTCGGCGGCGGCCGTCGCCAGTTGTCCCAGGGCCACCAGCGGGCCCTCGACCTCGGCCAGGGCGACGACCCGGTTCAGGGTCACCATCGGGCCGGGCGCGAGGATGCGCAGCAGGTCGTACAAGCGGAGGATCTGCGGCCAGTCGGTGAGCTCGGGCCGCGTCGCCTCGTCGTGGATCGCGGCGATCGCGGCCTGCAGTTGGAACGGGCCGAGGCGGGTGCTGCTCAGCGCCGCCGTGATGATCTCGACGCCTTCGGCGATCGCCGTCGCGTCCCACCGGCTGCGGTCCTGTTCGGCGAGCGGCACCAGGGCACCGTCCGGCGCGGTGCGGGCCGGCCGCCGGGCGTCGGTGAGCAGCATCAACGCCAGCAGCCCGGCCACCTCGCCGTCGTCCGGCAGGCGAGCATGCAACTGCCGGGCCAGCCGGATCGCCTCGGTGCTCAGCTCGACCCGGTGCAGCCGGGCCCCGGAACTGGCGGTGGATCCCTCATTGAAGATCAAATACAGGACCTGTCGTACGGCGGTGAGCCGCGCACCCAGCTCGTCGTCCGGCGGCATGGCGAACCGCGCGCCGGAGTCCCGGATCCGCTGCTTGGCCCGGCTGATCCGCTGCCCGACCGTGCGCTCCGGCACCAGCAGCGCGCGGGCGATCTCCGCGGTGGTCAGCCCGCCGACCGCGCGCAGCGTCAACGCCACCTGCGACACCGGGGTCAACGCCGGGTGGCAACAGAGCAACAGCAGGGTGAGCTCGTCGTCGCCGCGTACCTCCGGAACCGGATCCGGCGGCAGCGCCTCGCGCCGCCGCCGGGCGGTCTCACTGCGCAGCATCTCGACACGGCGGCGCGCGGCCACCCGGATCAGCCACGCCCGGGGATCGTCCGGCACACCCTCGGCCGGCCATTGCCGGGCGGCCGCCAGCAGCGCCTCCTGCACCGCGTCCTCGCAGGTGTCGAAGTCGCCGTAGCGGCGTACCACGGCACCGAGGACCTGCGGTGCCGCGGTACGCAACAGGTCGTCGATCCGGGTCAGAACTCCCATCCGCTCATGTCCAGGATGGGCCGCACCTCGACCTGGGTGGTTGCCGCGTCGGGCACCCTGGCCGCCCACGCGATCGCCTCCTCCCGGCTCGGACAGTCGATCAGGTAGAAACCCGCCAGGTGCTCCTTGACCTCGGCGTACGGCCCGTCCGACACGATCGTCTCGCCATCGCGTACGGAAACCCACTGGGCCAGCGACGGATCGGCCAGCCCTTCCGACGCCACGTGCACCCCGGCCTTGACCATCTCTTCGGTCAGTTCCAGGTGACCGCGCCCGAACGCCATCCGTTGCTCGTCGGACATCGCGTCCCAGATCTCCAGGCTGCGCGGGTTGGACTGGATGAGAATCAGATATTTCATCGTCGGCTCCTTCGCACTCACTGAGCATGTCGAAACCGGCGGCCCCCGTCTCGACGTACCGGACGAAGTTTCTTCTCAGGAGGTTGTCATGCAGGAGATCCGCGAAGTCATCCTGGCCCGCGCCGCGCTGCTGCAGGCCGGCGACGTCAAGGCCGTGCTCGCCCACAGCGCGCCGCAGGTCGTCCAGTTCAGCCTGGCACCGCCGCTGGTGCAGCACGTCGACACCGCCGACCCCACACCCGTCGAGCGGTGGCTCGCCACGTTCGAGGCCCCGCCCCGGCGCGAGGTGACCCAGCTGGAGATCACCGCCGACGGCGACGTCGCGTTCGCGACCAGCATCGACTCGATGACCGCCACTCCGCGCGGGGCCACCGAGCCGTTCACCCTGTGGTATCGCGTGACGCTCGGCCTGCGCCGGATCGACGGTCGCTGGCTGGTCACCCACGAGCACGAGTCCGTGCCGTTCCACATGGACGCGGAGATGCGCGCGGCCATCGATCTGAAGCCGTAGCGATTACCCGACCGGCGCGGACATTGCCGCCTCGGCCGCGAGGGCCTGCTGGTAGAGGGCCGTCCAGGAGGACGCCTGAGCAGCCGTGTTCTGCTGCTCGGACAGCCAGCCCGCCCGGGTGGCCGGGGCCGCAC
>Ga0207668_10001670_pt1 | contig 12969 bp, 5 predicted proteins | sample KBSS43metaG_FD_184323 | JGI IMG/M metagenome (GOLD analysis project Ga0207668, IMG submission 184323) | Switchgrass rhizosphere microbial communities from Kellogg Biological Station, Michigan, USA - KBS S4-3 metaG (SPAdes) (version 2) | ecosystem: Host-associated > Plants > Roots > Rhizosphere >... | reverse complement strand
TCTAAATTGAATTCGCGTATGACAAATGGAAAATCGTCTCCTCCGCCCCTCTTAAATTCCCCGCACCCCCAGCACTTCCTGCGCGGCCGTACGGTCGCCGGTGCAACTGATGCGACGCGGTCCATCCAAAAACTTCAACTTGAATCCCAGGTCTCCATACAACTTCACGATCCGCGGCGTGGCCTGGTTGGAAATTACGACCGGGCCCTTATGATGCGAAAGCAGTTCAGCCGTCCGCACCTGATCGTCCCAACTGAATCCGCCGGCGCTGTAGGTAGTGAACTCCACGTCGTAAGGCGGATCGGCGTAAACGAAATCACCCGGTTCAATCTCCAGTTCCGATAGATCGCGGTTTGTGAAATCCCAGCGGCGCAGAAGTTCGCGATAGTCGTAAAAGTCGGCAGCGTAATTGATCGTCTTGTACTTGCCAAACGGCACGTTGAATTCGCCACTGCGATTGAAGCGGCAGAGACCGTTAAAGCAGGTGCGGTTGAGATAATAAAATAGTTGCGCCGCTTCGGCGGTCTCCGCTTTCCCGGCATTGATCAGTTGCTTGAAGCGGTCGCGATGCGTGTAGAAGAGTTGCTCGTCATTGCGCATCTCCAGATTCATTTCCAACCCGCGCTGGAGCTGGCGATAGAAATTGATCAGGTGCGGATTCGCGTCATTAAGCAAAGCCCGCGCCGGCTGCAGTCCCAAAGCCATCGCCAACCCGCCGCAGAAAGGCTCCACGTAACGGCGTTGCCTGGATGTTGGCCAGAGCGGCGCCACGTGCGGCACCAGCCAGCGTTTGCCCCCGGCCCACTTCAGCGGCGGATTTAGTTTGGCGTTAGCTTCGACGGCGGCAGTCATTTAGAAGGCAGACGATAGCAGAAGAACAGATCGAGGTCATTATTTGACGACACAGAGTCCGCGAAGCGGCCGGCAGCATGAAGCCTGGGGTGGAGCGCAGCGGAACCCCAGGGATCAAGCACCGTCAAAACACAGAGAGCCCGCGAAGCGGCCGGCAGCCGATCACAGATACCGCTCATCGTATTCAATTCCGTTCGCCTTAAGAAACCGGATGAATTCATCTCGAAATGACATTTTGTGATGATGCTCCTGCTGCCGCCGAATGTATTCACGCACCTCACCCACGTTTGATTGGCTTACCGTGAAAGCGCCATAACCGCGCTGCCACGAAAAATCCTCAAGCGCGGGAAAGACGTCATGCATCCACCCACTGGCATTGGCTTTCAACTGACGAAGCACATCCGATAGCGCTCTCGGGACGATGCTTTGCCAGCAGGTGAACATGATCCGCCACTCCGTTCAGTTCCAGTGAAATCCCTCCGAGTTCGCGGACAGTCCCTCCCATGTAGTCATTCAGCCGCGCCTGGTAAGCTTCGGTGATGAATGGAACGCGGTCTTTGGTGGAGAAGATCAGGTGATAAAGCAGGTTGGTGTACGACTGAGACATTGGGTCCTCCAGACTGTGCCGGCAGGCCAAAACTAACCGGGAGGTGGGGTGATGACCAGAGCGATTAACGGTTGAGGCCTTTCGCGTCTTAGCGGGTTTCTTTGCATCGCACTGCCGGCCGCTTCGCAGGCTCTCTGTGTTTTGATCTTGGTTGATCCTGGGGTTGCGCTGCGCTCCACCCCAGGCTTTACGCTGCCGGCCGCTTCGCGGACTAAGTTCGGCTCCAAATGTGAAATGAGAAATGACCAATGGAGAATCCGTTCTTGCGCGTTACGACCCGACTTAGAGCGCCTAAAAACCGCCGAATTCGTTGACCCCACCCTCGTTTGGTGTTACCTTCCCAGCCCATCAGATTGGCTACGAGCAGGGGCGCCGGCTTCGTATTTTTGGCTTCTCAATAACATTCCGTCGCAGTTGTGAAACGTCGGTCAGTTCCATCCTTTCCGGATGGAATTACTAAGCCCGCCTTCACGGCCGGGCTATTTGCCGCGGCCCAACTTCGTCGTCGCTATCTTTCCATCCCGGAGTACAAATGAGGGAAACAACTCTTCTACCAAAGGCCCGCACCGAAGGTTTGGTGATCAATGAGCTGACTGACGAAGTGCTGGTCTATGATCTCGAACGAGACAAAGCCCATTGCCTGAATCCGACCGCCGCCGCGGTGTGGAAACTTTGCGACGGACATACGACCGCAGACGAGATAGCGCGCCGGTTGACTGGAGGCAGGAGGCAGGAGGCAGACAGCAGACGGCAGAACGCGGTGCGGGGCAGTAGCCCAACAGGTATGGAGGGCTCGCCGGACGGTGCACAGGACCGGACGACGGACGACAGACAATGGACGACAGACAACCATGGTCCATCGTCCATGGCCCATGGTCTATCCCTGGTCTGGCTGGCCCTGGAGCAACTGGGCCGCGATCATTTGTTGGAAGAGCGAGTGTTCTGGCCGGCAAGCGTGCCGCACCTGTCGCGCCGCGAAGCGCTCCGGCGTCTCGGCCTCGGCGCGGCCATCGCTGTGCCCATTATCGTTTCAATTACCGCGCCCACTCCCGCAATGGCCGGCACCTGTAAAGCCAAAGGCCAATCATGCGGCACCGGCTCGCAGTGTTGCTCCAAAGCCTGCATCGCGGGCACGTGTGCGTGAGAGAGAAAGGGTTTGGTCAGTCGCGGCTTTGCCGCCGCACAGTGCGGAAAGGCTCCGCCTTTCCGTCAGGCCTATCGAGAATCAGTCTAGGCTCCGCCTCGACTCTGAGGCGCAGCCTCAGGGTTTTATTAAAGCAGCCACGGTGAGGCAGAGCCTCACCGCACTGTGCGGCGGCAAAGCCGCAGCCGTCTTTGCTTTTGGATAATTCTTCATTGGCGATCAGTCTGCAGCAGTGTGGGCAAACCGTCCTTCCCAACTGCGGTAACCCGTTGAGTCAGCGCGCCAGGCATGACGGGTTTAGCTCGAGATTCCAAATAGTCCGCCACACGCGAGAAAAAATGATGACTGCCCCCGAAACCCACCTCGCCCCGCCCACCTGCGGAGCGCGCCGTCAAACTCACCAATCACAATTCACGATTCACAAACTACGAAAGCGCCTTGGCCTCGTGCTGGCGGCGGCGTTTTGTTTGCTGGCGATGAGCGCGGCTGCGTCTGCGCAGACAGCGGGCGACTATCGCTCGGCCGCGACGGGAAACTGGAATGCCGTTGCGACTTGGGAAAGATTCGACGGAGTAAGTTGGGTTGCGGCGGTTGCATCACCAACCAGCGCCGATGGCGTGATTACGGTTCGAAGCCCGAACGTCGTTACAATCTCTGCCAGCGGCCTAACTTATGATCAAGTTGTAGTTGATTCTGGTGGCCAGGTGACTGTGGCTGCAACTGTCACCACCACTATTGCTAACGGTGCCGGAACAGACTTGACAATCAATGGTACTTGGCTTCATTCAGGTGGAACTTGGACCATAAGTGCCAGTGCTACATGGGCTGTCGGTGCCGGCGGCACTTACATACACAACACGGCGTCGTCGGCCGCGACACCGTTGGGTGTGGCCACGTTAGATGCGACGAGCACCGTTATTTTTCGGGGGAGCAGCACGCTCGCCACTGCAGTTTCTTTCTCGGGGCGTACCTTTGGCCATTTGATCTTTGAGAGCACCTCCGGCACTTGGACCCCCGCCACCATCACTGGATCTACCGCCACTGCCATAAATGGGGACTTCACCATCGGGACCAATGTCAATATTTCTGGGATGACCTACACCGGTGTGTTGACTATTGCGGGCAGCTTTACCCAAAACGGAACCCTGACGTTTGGTGCGGGCACGCAGAACTTCACCTTCACCGGCAGCGGCAAGACGATTAGCGGTAGCGGTGCGATAGCGTTTGAGACGTGGAATGTTAATTCTGGCGCCTCTATTACCCTTGGAACCAGTGTCAGCATTGCATCAACGTTTGTTGGCACGGTTTCGGGAATACTCACTTGCGGCACGAACGTCGTTTCCGGTGCAGGCACCTTTGCTCTCTCCGGGAGCGGAACGTTGAAAACAGGCGACGTAAACGGCATCACCGCGGATGCGTGTGGCACCGGCGCTACCTGTGGGTCCATTCGTACGACCACGCGCACGTTCAGCACCACCGGCAACTACACCTACAACGGCGGCTCAGCCCAGGTAACGGGGGACGGATTGCCGGCCACGGCCAACAGCCTGGTTATCGATAACTCAGCAGGGGTGACACTCACAAACGGAGTAACCGTTGCGACGCTCTCGCTTTCCAACGGGACATTTACCATTGGCTCGTCAAACACGGTAACAATCGCGAACCTCGGAGTCATCAATCGGAGCAGTGGTGGCATCGCTGCTGGCTCCGCAGGCGGAACCATTGCTTTTGCCGGCGGTGCTACGGTGTCAGGAGCATTTACCTTTAACAATGTGACTCTCGCGGGCGCGGTTGATTTTGGCACCGGTCCGACAACGATTGGCAGTGGCGGCACGTTGACGATTAATGCCGGTGGGTCTGTTCTTACGAACGCACCCGTTTATCACGCCGCTTCGATCTTGAAGTACAACACGGGCGGATCGATTACGCGCGGTACTGAATGGGGCAACGTAACATCCGGACAGGGTTATCCCGGAAACGTGCAGATAAGCAATAGCACTACTTTCAATATCACTACGCCGTCGAGCGGAGATGCTTCGATTTCCAAAGAGATGGCGGTAAGTCTAACTGTCGATCTTGGTTCCACCTTCGACCTGACCGGCATGAACAGTTTCACCTTTTGTCATGGCAGCACCACGAATAATGGAACCTTTACCGGCGCGGTGTCGATAGTTGGCCAATTCCGGTTGTCCGGCAACTGGACGAATAACGGTACGTACAACAACGGCGGTGGCACTGCGCAAATCTGGTTTGATGGCGCGGGCGTCGCTCAAACACTGGGCGGTTCAACCGTCGGCACGGCGTACGGTTCGCTGCAGATCAATAACAGCCTCGGCGTTACCGTTAATACCGCTTTGAGTGCTACGCAGGTGCGTCTAAGTTTCGGACCCTTCAATAATGGCTCAAACGTTACGCTGGCGAACGGTGCGTTAATTTTCCGCGCGTCCGGGACCTTTGGTTCGGTGCCAACCTTCGGCACTACTGTCAACGTCACCTACGGAAGTGCGGTGAGTGCGGTCGTCACTGACAAAGAGTTACCGACTGACCCTACGGTCCTGAGCAACCTAACAAATCAAAATACTCTCGGTGTCACGCTGGGCGCGAACGTAACCGTAAACGGAACCCTCACGCTAACGGCTGATCTCAATACCGGTGCCTTTGTGCTGACGGAGAAGGGTACGTCGAGCGGGGCGGGCGACGTCATTGGCGATGTGATGCGGACCGATTTGGGCGTGACCGCAAAAGCCTTCGGCAATCCCAACGTGCAAGTCACGATGGCTAGCGGAACGATTACTACGATGACGGTAAACCTTGATAAGGGACATTCGCCTACCGACTTTCCGCAATCAGTGCTGCGCAATTACACGCTTACCCCGGGCGCGGGAACTGTTACCCAGGCGACAGTACGGTTGCACTACACGGAAGCAGAGCTGAACTCGAATGTTGAAGATGCCACTCTGATTCTGTGGCGCAAAGATGGCGGTAGCTGGGTAGACCAGGGCCAGTCAGCGGCGAACTTCACTGATAATTGGGTGGAGTGGGATCAAGTCGATCAGTTCTCACCCTGGACCATCTCTGGCCCGGCATCACCAACCGCTGTCCGGCTCACTCGCTTCAACGCCGCCAGCTTCAATGACGGCGTGGCGATCACCTGGGAAAGCGGGTTTGAAGTTAACAATCTCGGTTATCACATCTATCGCACGCAGAACGGGGTGCGCACGCGGTTGACGCCTGCGCCGATCGCTGGGTCCGCGTTGAAACTTGGACCAGGCGCGCGCATGACGGCTGGCTACTCGTATTCGTGGTTCGATCCACAGGGAACGCCGGACGCTTCTTACTCAGTTGAAGCGATCGATTTGAACGGCATGCGCGAGCCAAGCGTCGAGATTTATCCCCGCCGAGGGGTAGGGAACAGTCCGATCGCTGCGCGAAAGCGCGCGGTGCTTTTGACGGAAGTGGCGCGCACCGAAGCGAGCGCCGTGACTTCGCAGTACAACAACTTCAACGATCGTCCAGCGGCAATGAGATCCAACGACGCATCGAAGGCCTCGTCGTCTGGAACGCTCTACGACGCGGGCGCTTTGAAAGCGCAACAGGCGATTGCCGCCGGGCAAGCAGTCAAGATTTCCGTGCCGCGCGATGGGTGGTATCGCATCACGCAGGCGGAACTGTTAGCGGCCGGACTGGATGCTAATGCCGATGCGCGGCGGCTGCAACTTTTCGTGGGCGGCGAAGAGGTGCCAATCCTGGTGAACGGCGATCAAGCGCGTCTGCGGGCGAATGACTCCATCGAGTTTTACGGCGTAGCGCTGAACACGCCGAGCACCGACACGCAGGTTTACTGGCTGGTTAACGGCGCCACGCCCGGCAAACGTTTGAGTGGCGGTAAACGGCAGAAAGTGAAGGCAGGGGACACGAACTGGGCCGATGACCAAACCGGAGGCGGCTTCGCTATGACGACGAAGCGCAGCGACAAACTCGTTTACTTCTCCGGTCTGCTGAACGGTGAAGGCGAGAACATCTTTGGGCCGCCAGTAACTTCCGATCCGTTGACGCAAACATTGACGGTGCGGAACCTGGAAGGTGAAGCGCCCGCGCAAGTTCAAGTTTCGGTGACGTTGCAGGGCCTGACGGCCGGCGACCACATCGTAGCGGTGAAACTGAACGGCAGCGACCTGGGCGCGATTAACTTCAAAAACCTGGGCCATCCGACCCAGACATTCCCGGTCGACCGCTCGCTGCTGCATGAGGGCGATAACTCCATCACGCTGACTTCAACCAATGGTGAAGCGGATGTCAGCCTGGTTGACTCCGTCAGTCTCACTTACAGGCACGCTTATCGCGCCGATAACAATGCGTTGCGCTTTAGCGCCGCAGCGGGACAGCCGATTATGGTCGGCGGCTTCAGCTCAGCGGACATTCGGGTCGTCGATGTGACGAATCCTGCTGCGCCGAACGAATTGGCGGTGGCAGTGGGAGCGCAGGGCAGCGGCTATGCGTTCAAGTTGCAAGCGGCCGGAGCGGGCACGCGCAGCTTCATCGCTTTCACCGACGATCTGCCGGAGCATGCATCCCGCGTGGCGGCAAACGAGGCTTCGACTTTGAATGTGAAGCGTTCGGCCGACATGATAATCGTGACGCATCGCGATTTCCGCGCGGCGGTTGAGCCACTGGCCGCGCAACGGCGCAGTGAAGGGCTGCAGGTCGCAGTGGTGGACATCGAAGACGTTTACGATGAGTTCAGTTTCGGCGCGCACACGCCCTACGCGTTGCGTGACTTCATTAGCTGGACTGCAAACCACTGGCAGCGCGCCCCGCAATATCTGCTGTTGGCGGGCGACAGCAGTTGGGATCCGCGCAACTATCTGGATCAGGGGAACGGCGACTTCGTGCCGACCCGTTTGATTGACACGGCGTACATGGAAACAGCTTCCGACGACTGGTTGGCCGACGCTAACGGTGACGGGGCCGCGGACATGGCGGTTGGTCGTTTGCCCGGCCGGACGGCGGCGGAAATCGGCAGAATGGTTTCGCGGATTCTGCTCTACGAACAGGAGCGGCAATTGCACGGACCGGCGCGCGGCGCCCTGCTGGTGGCGGACAATGGATTTGAAGCGAGCAGCCAGGCAACGGCCGGGTTGTTACCGTCGAATATCGCCGTGCAGAAGCTGAACCGATCACAAGTCGGCAGCGACGACGTAATGCGCGGGCAAATCGTCAACGGCATCGATAATGGACCAATGATCGTGAACTACTACGGACACGGTTCGGTGACGGTTTGGACCGGCGCGGGGTTGTTGGATTCAGAGTTGGCGGCGACGTTGACGAACAGCAGCAAGCCGTCACTGTTTGTGATGATGACTTGCCTGAACGGTTACGCACACGATGCGTACATCGACAGCCTGGCGGAATCGCTCTTAAAGTCGGAGAATGGTGGTGCGATGGCGGTTTGGGCTTCATCCGGGTTCACGGACCCAGGGCCGCAGTTTGCGATGAACCAGCAGTTCTACCGGCAACTTTTCAGCAGCGCGGCGGTGCGGCTGGGCGACGCGGCGCGAGCGGCGAAGGCGGGCACGAGCGACAACGACGTGCGACGGACGTGGATGCTGCTGGGTGATCCGTCGATGCGGTTGCAGTGACAGGGAAAGAGAAAGGGCGTATTTCCCGTGTGTCATTCGTGTCTAAAAACATCTGGCCGCTCTGCGGCCGACACCATCAACACAGAATTACCCCAGTACCCAGAGATGGTAGCGGTACAGTTTGACGAGGTCTAGTGAACTTTTGGAATCGCAAATACAGAACCGGGAGCAGTAGCGACCGGGATTCCGCTAACCTTAGAAGCTTCTGTGTTTTCAAACTCGGGCCCGGTCGCTACCGCTTCCGGTTCTGACTTTGTGCCGTTTTTGATTGCCATTTGTCATGGCTTCAGGTAAACCATCGCTAGGGAAATTGAGCACCGTTGCATACCTGTAAGCGGGAATGCGGGCTGGCCCCGCCTCTTCCCCGGCAGGCGCCTTAAAGAAAACCAATTCCAGCGGGTAAAAGCGTGGGCAAGCAACACCTTTCCTGACTGCGATTGTTTCCACATGGAATGGATTTTCTCCGAAGTTTTGAATTCAAGTCTGCTTTAACAATTCAATGAAATACTTTTCTCATAAGCTTTCCACAACCACGACCTTCGTGCGCGCGCTGGTATTAGGCGGGATGCTGTTTCTTTTAACTGTGGCCGGCCAGAGCGTTTTCCTGCGGGCCGGAGCGGAACCAACGATGCCGGCGAGCGCACAGGTCGAGCAGCGGCATCCGTCCGCACCTGGGCGCGCCCGCACGATGGCTCAGCGGAATGGATCGGATGACCCGGAAGCGAATGAGGGCCCGACGCGCAGCCGGATCGAGGGCCGGACGCAAACCCCCATCTCGAATCAGAACCAAAATCAAAACCCGAATCAGCGTTCGCAGCCGGACGTAGGCAAGCCGGTAAAACCGATCGACATGAACAAGGACTTGCGCAACCTGCCCAAAGTGCCGGCAGCGCCGCCATTCGAACGTCCCGAGTTCCGTCGCCATGGGCCACCGAATGAATCGGAGGGAACAAAACAGCCCGCTTTCCCTACCCAGCAAAAACCGTTCGACGCCGTGCTGCAGCTGCTGTTGCCGCAGCCAAGCATGCCCGTCATAAACCTAAGCTTCGACGGCATCGATCGCGCCGCCAGCGGCTGCGCCTGCTCGCCGCCGGATACGAACGGTGACGTTGGACCCAATCATTACATTCAAAGCGTCAATGTCGGTTTTGAGATTTGGAACAAGAGCGGCACAGTGCTGCAGGCTGCGACCACCTTCAACACGTTGTGGGGAACGGGTGGCGCGAATCCTTGTACTCAGGGATTGCATCAGGGCGATCCGATCGTGATGTACGATCAGCTGGTTGATCGCTGGGTAGTTTCTGATTTTGCTTTTGCCGTTTCAGGTCCCAACACGGTCGCTCCCTACTACGAGTGCGTCGCCGTCTCCAAGACTGCTGACCCGGTCTCGGGCGGTTGGTGGTTGTACGCAATTCAGCAGGACACCGTGAACACCGACTGGCTGGGCGACTATCCCAAGTTTGGTGTCTGGTCAGACGGTTGGTATGGCTCATACAACATGTTCTGCGGCGCAGCCTCCTGCACTTTCGGCCCTCGTAATTCCTTCCAGGGCGTCCAGGTCTTTGCGCTCAACCGCGCCACCATGATCACGGGTGCGGCGACGACCCCGATTCTCTTTCGTCTGACGCCGACCGACCTCGGCGATTCCTATTCATTACTCCCGGGCACTTTCCGCTTCGGCGCGCCGCCGGCCGGACGGGAAGAATTCTTTGCCGCCATCGACAGTCCGGCTACATCCGCCACGATTCTGGACAAGGTCCATATCAGAAAATTCCATGTCGACTTTGGCACTCCGCTGAATTCGACCTTAAGTGCGCCAACTGACGTGACGGTGGCTAACTTTCAGGATGCGTTTGACGCGACGACTGGTAGCGGCAATATCGTGCCGCAGTCGGGCACCTCAGTCCTGTTGGATACAGTAGGCGACCGTCTCTTCATGAATCTCTTCTACCAAAACGTGAGCGGCACGGAATCGCTGTGGGCCACGCATACCATTAACAATGCGGCGCCGACCGCGGTGCGCTGGTACCAGTTCAACGTTACCGGAGGCACGGTCGCTGGCTCCCCCGTACAGCAGGGAACATACGACGGCGCGGCTGATGGATTATCGCGTTGGATGCCCAGCCTCGCATTGGACCAGCTTGGCAACATGGCCATCGGTTACAGCGCCTCGAACGCCAGCAACTTTCCTTCGATTCGCTATAACGGCAGGCTCACCAGCGACAGCGCCGGCGTGTTGGGCCAGGGCGAATCGATTATGACGACGGGTAGCGGATCACAGACCACCGCCGGCGGACGTTGGGGCGACTATAGCCAGATGACGATCGACCCGACCAATGGTTGTACTCTGTGGTTTACCAGCGAGTACCTGACCGCGACCGGCAGTAACTGGAGAACGCGGGTCGGCTCTTTCGCCTTCCCGGCATGTATCGGCGCCGGGAACCTGACGGGAACGGTCACTGATGCTTCCACGACGCTGCCGCTGGCCGGCGCGACTGTGACCGCCGGCGGATATGTGACCACTACTAACGGCAGCGGTGTCTACTCTTTCAATGGCATCGTTCCCGCCACCTACACTGTTACGGCCACGCAACCCGGTTATGCCGACGGCGTTGCCAACAACGTAGTTGTCACCAATGGCGGTACTACGATTCAGGACTTTGCGCTCTCAGTCTGCAGCATCACGACGAAGACGTGGATCGGCGCCGGCGCAGGAGGCGCAGGCACCGACTTCAACACGGCGGCCAACTGGAGTCCCAGCGGCGTGCCAACGGCCTGCAACGATGTGGTGATGACGTTAACCAGCGGCGCCTCCATTACCCTGAGCGCGGACGCCAGCATTCACAACCTGAGTGCTTCAATCAGCGGCGCCAACAACATCTTTCTTTTGAATGTGGGAACGCGTTCGCTGACGATCAATGGCACGACCACGGGCAGCGCTCCGAGTGGTAACGGTGGTACGCAGTTACAGATCAATGTCGGCGCCTCGCCGGGACAAATCGTTTATGTCGGGGATGCGACGTTTTCTGCAACCGGCGGCCCGACCACTTTCCCGATGCTGGGAATCGGCAATACCACCGGACAAATTGTTTTCCGCGGCAACGCGACCTTTAATGCCGGCTCCGGAACCAGCACCGGCAACATGCCGGCGAAGGTGGTTTTCGACGCGGCCGGCGCGCAAACGATCACGGACAACGCGGGCACTGCCATCATCCTGCTCGGCAACTCTTCGACCGAGATTGGCAGTAGCAATACGCCAACCGTTACAGTGGCGGGAACTGCCAGCAACTTCCAACCGCAGGGCAACCTGAATATCAAAGCCGGCGCGACGCTTGATCTCACCACGAAGACTTTCAACCGATCAGCGGCGGGCGGCACGCTGACTTTGAACTCAGGCGCGTTTCTAAAGCTCGCTGCTAACACCGGCGGACAAACCGGCAGTAACTTCCCCTCGAACTTCTCCGCGTTTAGTTTGAATGCGGCCAGCACCGTTGAATACAACGCGGCTGGGGGGACTAACCAGACCATCTTCAATACACCGGCGTATGGCCATCTGACTTTGTCGCGCGGTTCAGGCGCGGGTGGAACGACCAAGACTGCAGGTGGGGCGCTGACGGTGGCGGGCGATTTGACGATTCAGGCCAACGCCACATTTGCCGCCGGCACGAGTCTGACGCATAACCTCGGTGGCAATTGGGTCAACAACGGCGCGTTCACTTTTACGACCGCCAATACGATCAATTTCAATACCGCCGGCGTCAAGACGATCAGCGGCAGCACTACAACCGCCTTCAGCAGCATCATTGTTAATAAGGGCAGTGACACCACAAACTCGATCGAAGCAACAGTCCCAATGAGCATGAGCGGCAACTTAACGCTGACGAACGGGTTGTTGAAGTTGACGAATGCTGCTGCGATCGCGCAGTTCAACGCGGGTCCAACGATCGCTTCCACGGCTGGAGTCTGGGTTAACGGCGGCACGTTGAATGGCGGAAATTTCTCGAGCACCAATAACGGGCTGGTGAAGATAACGAGCGGCGCCGCGACCTTCGGCACCGCTTCAGGGAATGCTCTAACAAACAACGCCGCCGGCACGGTCGATATTCAGGGCGGTACGATTTCATTTAGCGGGCGTTTAGTTAATGTGGGCGGCACTGTGTCCATCAGCGGCGGCACGACGAAAATCACCACCGTCGGCAACGCGAGCGGCACCCTTGCGGGTTTCGACATGAACGCCGGATCGACGCTGAACATGACGGCCGGCACGGTGGAATTTCAGAATGCGAACTCGTCAGGTACGCCCAATGACCTGAAGATTGTCAGCGGCGGAAGCAAGAGTATTTCCGGCGGGACTTTCCAAATGGGCAATGGGTCGACTCCCGGCGGGCAGAACTTCAAAATCAACAGCGGCGTGCCGCTCTTTAATCTGACGCTTAGTTCGGCGGCGACATTAAATGCCGCGGCCGCCGTCAATGGCGCGCTTACTTTGAATAACGACCTGACGGCGACCGGGTTTGTCCTGACTGAGAATGGCACGTCCGCTGGCAGCGGCGATGTAATTGGCGACGTCCTTCGTACCGATCTGACCACGACGCCGAAAGCATTCGGCAATCCAAATGTGCAGATAGCGATCAACTCCGGTTCAATCACCAGCCTGACCCTGAATCTTGATAAAGGTCAGACACCGACAGATTTTCCGCAGGCCGTGCTGCGCAATTACACGCTCA
>Ga0207668_10001664_pt1 | contig 12985 bp, 8 predicted proteins | sample KBSS43metaG_FD_184323 | JGI IMG/M metagenome (GOLD analysis project Ga0207668, IMG submission 184323) | Switchgrass rhizosphere microbial communities from Kellogg Biological Station, Michigan, USA - KBS S4-3 metaG (SPAdes) (version 2) | ecosystem: Host-associated > Plants > Roots > Rhizosphere >... | reverse complement strand
CCTTGCCGGAAGGGTTCGTCCAGATCCTCACCGGCGCGCGGGTGCTGCAGCTTACGCGGCGCGCCAAATACCTGCTGGCCAGGCTCGACCGCGAGGACACCCTGGTCATGCACCTGGGCATGAGCGGGCGGTTCGAGATCGCCCGGCCGGAGGGGACGCAACGGCCTGGCGAATTCCACGCCGCGGCCGACCCCGACCCCAAGCACGCCCACGTGGTATTCGAAACGGAGGCCGGGACGCGCGTCACCTATTACGACCCCAGGCGGTTCGGCTACATGGCGCTCGTCAACACCGCCACCTTGCATCTGCATCCCTGGTTCGCGGGCCTGGGGCCGGAGCCGCTGTCGGAGAGGTTCGAGGCCGGTCGGCTCAAGGCGGCGTTCGAAGGGCGACGCCAGGGCCCAAAGACGCTGCTGTTGGACCAGCGCGTGGTCGCCGGGCTGGGCAACATCTACGTCTGCGAAGCCCTGCACCGGGCGCGCATCTCGCCGTTCAAGCCGGCGGCGCGGATTTCTCTCCCCAGGCTGGAGCGCCTGGTGGAGGCGGTGCGCGAGGTGCTGCGGGCGGCGATCGCGGCGGGGGGCTCGACCCTTCGGGACTACGCGTCGGCCGACGGCGCGCTCGGCTATTTCCAACACAGCTTCCGGGTCTACGATCGCGAGGGCCAGCCCTGTCCCAACACCGGCTGCCGGGACGATCCAGAGGCGGATGCAAGGCGGGCGCTCCACCTTTCACTGTCCGGTCTGCCAGAGGTAGGGCGTGCGTTTCCGCCTCCTCGCCGGTCTCGCCCTGGCCCTTGCGGCGGCCACGGCCGCGCACGCCAAGCCGCCGGTGTGGATCGTCCGCGACGCGGACTCGGAGCTCGTGCTTTTCGGCTCCGTCCATCTGCTGCCGCCGGGGCTGGACTGGCGTTCGCGGCCTCTGGACCAAGCCTTGGCCCACGCCGACGACGTGTGGTTCGAGCTGCCGATCGATCCGGCGACCCAGGCCGAGACCGCCATGCTCGCCGGCGAACTCGGCGTATGGCCCGCAGGCCAGTCCTTGTTCCAGCTGCTTCCGCCGGCGGACGGGGCGCGCCTGCTGCGCGTGGCGCGTGCCTATGGGGTTGATCCCGCCGTGCTTGACCGCCTTCGGCCCTGGCTCGCGGAGGTGGCGCTGGGCGGGGCGGCCTACCGCAAGGCCGGAGCGACCGAGGGCCATGGCGTCGAGGAGACTCTTTCCGCGGCGGCGCCCGCCGCCGCCCGCCGGCAGGCCTTCGAAACCGCCCGTCAGCAGATCGACATTCTCGCCGGCGCGCCCGTGGCCGACCAGCTCGCCTCCCTGCGGCAGACCCTCGAGGAGATGGACCAGGCGCCCGACGAGTACCTGCGCTTGCTGAAGGCCTGGATGGCGGGCGACCTCAAGGCGCTCGACCGCGAAGCGTTGCGCCCGCTCCGCCTGGCGTCGCCCAGCCTCTACCGGCGGCTCGTCTCCGACCGCAATGCGCGGTGGGCCGAGGCGCTGGACCTGCGGCTGAAGGGTCACGGGCGCACCGTCGTGGTCGTGGGCATGGGCCATCTGATCGGCGCCGACGGCCTGCCGGCGCGGTTGCGCGCCCTTGGCTATAGGGTCGAGGGCCCATAAACCCTCAAGGATCAGCAGAAGGACGCGCCGATGAGCCATGCGACCCTCCTTGTGGAGCGCCACGACCGCGTTCTCCTGGTCCGCCTCAACCGGCCTGAGGCGCTGAACGCCCTCAACAGCCAGCTGCTGGGCGAGCTGGCCGCGATCCTCGACGAGGCCGAGGCGGACGACGGCGTCGGCTGCGTGGTGCTCACCGGCTCGGAGAAGGCCTTCGCCGCCGGCGCCGACATCAAGGAGATGGCCGAGCTCACCTACGCCGAGGCCTATCGCCAACAGCTGTTCAAGAGCGCCGAGCGCGTCGAGCGCTTCCGTAAGCCCTTGATCGCGGCGGTGGCGGGCTATGCGCTGGGAGGCGGCTGCGAGCTGGCCATGGCCTGCGACTTCATCATCGCCGCGGAGACCGCGCGTTTCGGTCAGCCGGAGATCAACCTGGGCGTCATGCCGGGCATGGGCGGCACCCAGCGCCTGACTCGGCTGGTCGGCAAGTCCAAGGCGATGGACATGATGCTGACCGCGCGCCAGATGGACGCCGCCGAGGCCGAGCGGACGGGGCTCGCCTCCCGCGTCGTCCCCGCCGACAGGCTGCTCGAGGAGGCGCTGGGCGCGGCGAAGCGCATCGCCGCGCAATCGCCGCTCGCGGTCATGATGAACAAGGAGCTGGTGAACACAGCCCTCGAAACCACGCTCTCCACAGGCCTGGCGGTGGAGCGGAGCCTGTTCTATTCGCTCTTCGCCTTCGAGGATCAGAAGGAAGGCATGGCGGCGTTCGTCGAAAAGCGGAAACCGGCGTTCAAGGGCCGTTGAGGGCTGGCTGCGAAGGCGGATTCCGTTCCAGACCGCTCGCTCTTGCCACGTTGAACCGGCGCGGCGGGCGCGCTACTCCACGGAGAAGGCGGGAAGCGGCCGATCGGCGGGCCGCGCTATCCAGAGGTTCGGGAACTTGCTGAACAAATCGCCTTCGGCTCCGTCCGCCGGCGCGGGCGCCTCGCTCCAAGGCGCGGTTTCGGCGGCGGTGCTGATCGTCGGCATGCACCGAAGCGGCACCTCGGCGCTGGCGGGCATGCTCAGCAAGCTCGGCGTCGCGACGCCCGAGAACCTGCATCCGGCCGACGAGCACAACACAAGGGGCTATTTCGAGCCGACGCGGATAATCGACTTCCACGAGCGGCTGCTGGCGAAGCTGGACTCGCCCTCCAACGACCCTCTGCCCCTGCGCTATGACTGGCTGCGCTCGCCGATCGGCCAGGCCGCCTCGGAAGGGCTGGCCGAAATCCTCGACGAGGAGTTCGGCGAGGAAGCCCTTTGCCTGTTCAAGGATCCGCGGATGTGCCGGCTGCTGCCGGTCTGGAGCGCGGCGCTGGCGCGGAGCGGCCGCGCCGCGGCGGCAATCCTGCCGTTCCGCGACCCGATCGAGGTGGCCGGTTCTCTCGCGTCCAAGGCCGGCCTCGGCCGCCCCTATTCCCTGTTCATGTGGCTGCAGCACGTGGTGCTGGGCGAGCGGTTCACCCGCGGCATGCCGCGCAGCTTCACCGCCTATGACGAGCTGATGTCCGACTGGCGCCGCGTCTCGGCGAAGGTGCAGCGGGAGCTGGGGCTCGCGTGGCCGAAGGACGTCATGCGCGCCGGACCCGAGGTCGACGCTTTCCTCACCGGCGAGCTGCGCCATCACAAGGGGCGGGCCGACGCCCTCGACGCCAGCGAGCCGCTGGACGCGCTGTGCCTGAAAGCCTGGGAGGCGCTGGAGGCCCTGGCGCTCGATCCCCAGGACGCTGCGGCCATGGCGGCGCTGGACGGGCTTTGGGGCTCGTTCGAGACCGCGTTCGGCGTCTTCGGCCCGCTGGTGCTCGACTTCCAGCGCAACAACTGGCGTCTCGCCGACGAGAACCATCGTCTGCATGAGAACCAGCGTCAGCAGGCGGCGGCGATCCATGACCAGGCCGAGTTCCAGGCCAAGGCGGTGGCCCGCATCCAGGAGCTGGAGGTTTCCGTCCGTTTCCGCGACCGGGAGCTTCGCGACGCCGCCAAGCGCCTGAAGGAGACGGAAGCGGAGCGCAGCCGCGCCGAGGCGCGCCTCGGCCGGGAGTTACAGGCGGCGCACCTCGCGCTAGACCAGGTGCGGGCGCGCCTCAAGGCCATCGAGACCAGCACGCTTTGGGCGATCACCCACCCGCTGCGCCTGGGTCTGGCGAAAGCCCCGCGCCTGCGGCGCGCCGCGCGCCGCGGCCTGCAGCTCGCGTGGTGGAGCGTGACTTTCAGGCTCGGCCAGAAGCTGCGGGAGCGCGCCCGGGGCGGGGCGGGGTTCGAAGCCGGACTTCGCCTGCCGCCGACCGACGGGGCGGCGTTCAGCGGCGGCGCCGCGCACGCGCCGGAAGCCATCCTCCAGCCCGCAGAGCGGGCGCCGCTGCCGGCGCAGGAGCGGGCGGTCAACGGCCACGTCCTCTTCGTATCCGGCGAGCCGGCCACGCCCGGCCACCGCTATCGCGTCGTTCGCTGGGCCGAGGCCGCCGAGCGCGCGGGCGCCACCACCCGGGTGATCTCCTGCGACGAGATCGTCGAAAACCTGCATGAAGTCCGCTTCGCCGATCTCGTGTTCCTCTGGCGCGTCGCCTGGGACGACGACGTGGCGCGACTGTTGGATCTGGCCCGCGAATCCGCCACGCCGGTGGTGTTCGACACCGATGACCTGATGTTCGACCCGACGCTGGCCAAGTCGGAGGTCATCGACGGCATCCGCAGCCAGGGCTTCGACGAAGAGGAGGTCGCCGCCTTCTTTGGGCGAGTCCAACACGTGCTCGCACGCGCCGACTATTGCACCGCGCCCACGCCCTTCCTCGTCCAGCGGATGCGGCTCCACGACAAGGTCGGCTTCGTCCTGCCCAACGGCTTCGATGAGGAGGTTCTGGAGCGCTCGCGCCTGGCGGTGCGCCGTCGTCGCCAACAACCCGACGACGGCCTGGTGCGGATCGGCTACGCCACCGGCACCCGCACCCATCAGAAGGACTTCGCCCAGTGCGCGCCAGCGCTCGCCGAGGTGTTGCGTGCGAACCCGCAGGCGCGGTTGGTGGCCTTCACCCACGGCGACGATCCGGTGCTGGACCTGGAAGAATTCCCCGAGTTCCGCGGTCTGGAGGCCCAGGTGGAATGGCGCCAGCTCGTGCCGCTGGAAGCCCTTCCCGACGAGCTCGCCCGGTTCGACATCTGCATCGCCCCGCTCGAGGCCGGCAACCCGTTCTGCGAAGCCAAGAGCGAGCTGAAGTTCTTCGAGGCGGCTTTGGTGGACACGCCCACCGTGGCCTCGCCCACCGAGCCCTTCCGCCGCGCCATCCGCCATGGCGTCACGGGGTTCCTGGCCTCCGATTTCGAGGGCTGGCGCAGCGCCCTGACCCGGCTGGTCGAGGACGCAGGCCTTCGGCGGCGCATGGCCTGCGCCGCGCAGTGGGAGGCCCTGGTGGACTACGGCCCCGAGCGGCGTGTCGAGGCCTTCCTCTCGGTGATGGAGCAGGTGCTGCTCAGCCCGCGCCGGGCCGCCCGCGCCTTCGAGCTCGATTTCCTGCGCAGCCAGCGCACCCGGGGCGAGGTCCCGTTCGTGCCCGACCACGAGATCGTCTTCCAGCACGACCGCCTACGCGCCTCTCCGGCGACGGTCGTCATCCCGCTCTACAACTACCAGAACTATGTGGTGGAGGCGCTGGACTCCGTCGCCAGCCAGACCCTGGCCGAGCTGGACCTGATCGTCGTCAACGATTGTTCGACCGACGAGTCGGAGGCGGTCGCCCTGAAGTGGCTCGAGGCGAACCACCAACGCTTCAACCGGGCGCTGCTGATACGCAACCGCGCCAACTCCGGCCTTGGTTTCACCCGCAACGTCGGGTTCGCCAACGCCGAGACGCCGTACGTCCTGCCGTTGGACGCCGACAACCGTCTTCGTCCGCATTGCCTGCAGCAGACGATCGCCGGGATCGAGCGGAGCGGCGCCGCCTTCGCCTATCCGCGCATCCGCCATTTCGGCGATAGCGACGCCGAGATCGGCTATCAGACCTGGTCGGCCGCCAGACTCACCAACGGCAACTACATCGACGCCATGGGGCTGGTCCGCCGCACGGCCTGGGTCGAGGCGGGGGGCTACGACCACGTCCGGTTCGGCTGGGAGGACTTCGACTTCTGGTGCCGGCTGGTGGAGCGCGGCATGTTTGGCGCGCAGGTTCCGGAATACGTCGCCGACTATCGGGTGCACGGCGCCTCCATGCTGCGGACCGAGACGGACGGGGTCCGCAACAAGCTGAAGCTGATCGACGACATTGAGCGTCGCCATCCCTGGCTGCGCATCGAACGGCCGGAGGCGCCCGCCGCCGACGTCCCCGAGCCCCCGGGCAAGAGCGGGCCGCGTTCGAAGGTCGTGGCGGAGGATCCGCAAGCGGCGCGGCTGGAACGGATTCTGCCCTTGCTGCGCTGCCCCGAGACCGGAGGCCAGCTTGTGCGCGACGCCGCGGGCCTGCGGGTGATCGGCGCCTCGAAGGTGTGGCCGCTGGTCGAGGGCCGTCCTGTGCTGCGGCCGGACCTCGAGGAGGCGCCGCGCGAGGTTCAGGCCCACGCTTCGCACAACCTGCCGGAGCGCGCCGTGGCGCTGATCGAGGCCGCCAAGGGCCCCGTGCTCAACCTGTCCGCGGGCGGTACGGCGAAACGCTACGACCATGTGGTCGAGGCCGAGTTCGCCATCTTCCGGCACACCGACGTGGTCGCCGACGCCCACACCCTGCCGTTCGCCGACGGGGTGTTCGAGCTGGTGGTGGCGATGAACGCCTTCGAGCACTACCACGATCCCAAGCGCGTCGCCGCCGAGATCCTGCGCGTGCTGAAGCCCGGCGGCCGCGTGCTGGTGCAGACCGCCTTCCTGCAGCCCCTGCACGAGGCGCCCTGGCACTTCTACAACACCACCCGGCACGGGCTGGAGCGCTGGTTCGAAGACTTCGAGACCGAGGACCTGCGGGTGTCCGAGAACTTCAACCCGCTGAACGCGCTCAGCTGGATCACCGCCGAGGCCGAGACCTTGTTGCGCGACCAGGTTTCGCCGGCGGCGGCGGATCGCTTCACCGCGGTCACAGCGCGCGAGCTGGTGGCCCTGTGGCGGGATCCCAACCGAGCCGAGAGCGAGCTGGCGCGCAGCTTCATGCAGGCCCCGAACGGGGCGCTCGAGCGGATCGCCGCCGGCTTCGAGTTCCTCGGCCGCAAGCCCGACTAGGCGCGATGCGGGATCTGGAGCGCGTCAGCTTCCTGGTGGCCGGGGTGCAGAAGGGCGGGACCACCGCGCTCTTCCATTATCTGGACGGTCTCCCCGGGGTGCAGATGGCGCCGGCCAAGGAGGTCCACTTCTTCGACGACGAGACGGGGGTCGACTGGACCCGCCCGGACTATGGCGGCCTGCACGCCGCCTTTCCGGAGCTTGACGTCTGGCCGCGGGGCGAGGCGACGCCGATCTATATCTATTGGCCCCGCTGCCTGGAGCGGATCGCCGCCTACAATCCCGCCATGCGGCTGGTGTTGCTGTTCCGTGATCCGGTGGAGCGCGCCTGGTCGCACTGGAAGATGGAGTACGCCAGGGGCTGGGAGACCGAGCCCTTCGCCTGGTGCGTCCGCCAGGGCCGCGCCCGTGTCGATTGCCCCGAGGCGCCGGGCTTCCATCGGGTGTTCAGCTATGTGGAGCGAGGCTTCTATGGCGCCCAACTCGCCCGGGCTCTGACCCTTTTCCCGCGCGAGCAGATGCTCCTGCTTCGCTCCGAAGACCTGGACAACCGGCCCGACGAGACCCTGGCCCGCATCTGCCGCTTCGTGGGCGCGCCGCCGCCGGAAGGACGGGTGACGCCGAGGCGGGAGCTGGTGGCCAAGGACATCGATTATGGCGCGCCGATCAGCACCGCCGACCGCGAGCATCTGAGCGGCGTGTTCGCGGACGACCTGGCGCAGTTCGCGCGGCTGTCCGGCCTCGACGTCAGCGCCTGGGCTCCCCGGGCGAAGGCGCCGCGCCCCGTCGGCGGTTTTCTGGCGCGCCTTCGGGCCCTGCGCCATTGACCCGGCTGCGGTCGCCGCGTATATCCGCGCCTCCGAATTTGCCCCGCCCGCGTCCCGGGCGGTTTTAGTTTCGAGAGCTGACGAATGGCCAATACGCCCGGCGCCAAGAAGGCGGTCCGCAGGATCGCCCGCCGCACCGAAGTCAACAAGGCGCGCCGATCGCGCGTGCGCACCTATCTGCGCCGTTTCGAAGAAGCGGTGGCCGCGGGCGACGCCGGCGCCGCCAAGGCCGCCTTCGTCGAGGCCCAGTCCGAACTGATGCGGGCGGTCTCCAAGGGCGTAGTCCACAAGAATACCGGGTCCCGCAAGGTCTCCCGCCTAGCCGCTCAGCTTAAGAAGCTGTCGGCCGCCTGAGGCCTTCGACCCGGCGTCAAGGCTACATCACCGTCAAGGCTTCAGGCGCTCGTTTTGCGGGCGCCTTTTTCATTGTCCGGAGCGATCCGGCAGTCTGTCGTGCGGCGAATCTTCTCAGCCATCTGACTGAAACCGCGCTTTCCCCTTGCCGTATCAGGGCCTCTCGCAAGTCAATGAAAATATCGGCTCAGCCGCAGAAGAATCCCCGTTGACCGGCCAAGGCGCCCGACTACTCTGACCGTTCTACAAGCGACTTTAACGAGGTTCCGGGCGTAATCCGGGACGCCGGCGGATCACATGCGTTCGCCGCGTAAGAGCTTGTGCGCGTTAAAGAAAATATCTGTTCTCGTGAAAAGCGGGACTGGGTGGGCGGGGCTATAGAATGACAATAGCGGGGGCTGCGGGAGCTATGGCGGAAGCGCCGGCCGGCACGGTCTGGATGAAGGCCTGCCAAGTGCTGAAGCGTGAGCTGGGCGAGGCGACTTTCGGTTCCTGGCTTGGCCAAGCGGCGCTCAAGGAAGTGGGGGACGAGGTGTGCCTGGTGGCCGCGACCGGAGTGGCGCGGGACTGGATTCGCCGCCACGCCTGGCGTCGTATCGGAGAGCTGTGGGCGCAACACGATCCCCTGGGTCGGCGCCTGGACCTGAAGAGCCGGATGGAGATGGATTCCGGCGGCGCCATGGGCGTGGCCCCAGCGGCTGCTCCGGTGGCGGCCAACGCCGCCGTCGCCGCGCCGGAGGTGTTCGAGATCGAGGCCGACGCCACGCCGCAGGTGACGGCGCGGCAGGGCCGCCTGCAGGGACTGCAGGAGCGCTTCTCTTTCGAGACCTTCGTCTCCGGTCCGGCCAACGAGTTCGCCTTCGCCGTGGCCCGAAGGGTGGCGAGCTGGGCCGATGGCCACTTCAACCCAGTGGTCTTCCACGGCCCCTACGGCTTCGGGAAGACCCACCTGCTGAACGCCCTGGCCTGGGAGGCCATGCGCAACGCGCCGGACAAGCGGGTGGTCTATCTGAGCGCCGAGCGGTTCACCTCCACCTTCGTCAAGGCGCTGCAGGACCGGCAGACCTCGGCCTTCAAGGACGAGCTGCGCAACGCCGACCTGCTTCTGATCGACGACGTCCACTTCGTCGCCGGCAAGCCGACAACCCAGGCGGAGCTTTTCCACACCCTGATCTCGCTCGTCGAGGATGGGCGTCGCGTGGTGATGACCGCCGACCGCTCGCCGGCCGAGATTTCGGAGATGGACCCCAGGCTCAGGTCGCACCTCCAGGCGGGCCTGGTCTGCGGCATCGAGCCGGCGGACCGCGGCCTGCGCCTCGGCATACTGGAGCGCAAGCTGTCGACCCTCGCCCAGCAGGGCCGCTTCCACCCCTCGGCCAGGCCCGAGGTGCTGCAGTTCCTGGCCGACCGCTTCACCGACAGCGTACGGGAGCTGGAAGGCGCCCTGAACACCCTGGTGGCCCGCGTCGGCGCCGACCTCGCCCGGCTGACGATCGAGGAGGCGCAATCGATCCTGCGGCCGCACCTGGCCTGCAACGAGCGCAAGGTGACGGTGGATATGATCCAGAAGACCGTGGCCGAGCACTACAGCCTGAAGCAGGCCGACCTGATCTCCGAGCGGCGCGCCCGCGCGGTGGCCAGGCCTCGCCAGGTGGCGATGTGGCTGGCCAAGCAGATCACCACCCGCAGCCTTCCCGACATCGGCCGCCGCTTCGGAGGGCGCGACCACACCACCGTGCTGCACGCGGTGCGCCGCATCGAAGCGCTGAAGCTCGATGACCCGGTCATCGCCCGCGACATCGAGGTGCTGGTCCGCAAGTTGCGGGGCTAGGCGGCTGGCGTGATCGGCGGCTGGAGTCTGGGCGCCGGGAAGCGCTGGTCCTGCTGCTGAAAATTGTAGGGATAGGGGCGGACGACCGCGCTGGCCGCATCCAGCGCAGCGATCTCCTCGTCGGTGAGCGACCATGAGGCCGCCCCGAGATTGTCGGCCAGCTGATCTTCCGTCCGTGCGCCGACGATGACCGCGCTGACGCCGGCCTGCCGGACCACCCAGTTCAGCGCGATTTGCGAGAGCGAGACGCCAGGGCGTCCTGCGGCGATCTCGTCCATCGCCGCCAACACGCGTGCGCCCTGCGCCTCATCGATCGATTGGAGCGCACTTCCCCCGCTGAGCCGGGTGGGCTCCGACGGGCCCGCGCCGCGATATTTGCCCGACAGGTAGCCGCTGGCGGTGGGGCTGTAGATCATGGCGCCGACGCCTTGGTCGACCCCGAGGGGAAGCAGTTCGTTCTCTGCGTCCCGGCAGAGCAGGGAGTACTGGATCTGCTGGCTGCTGAAACGGGTGACGCCGAGGCGGTCGGCGGCCGCCAGCGACTTCATGGTGAACCAGCCGGAATAGTTGGAGCAGCCGACGTAGCGAACCTTGCCAGACCGGACCAGGTCCTCCAGCGCGCGCACGGTCTCATCGGCTGGGGTCAGCGGGTCCTGCACATGCATCTGGTAGAGGTCGATCCAGTCGGTCTTCAGCCGCCGCAGGCTGGCCTCGCAGGCCTCGATAAGGTGGCGCCGGCTCGTGCCGAGATCATTGACGCCCTGGCCCGCCGCGAGACCGGCCTTGGTGGCCACGACGACATCGGCGCGCCGTTTGCCCAGCGCCTCGCCCAGCACCTCCTCGGATCGGCCCATGGAATAGTAGTTCGAGGTGTCGAAGAGGTTCACCCCGGCGTCGAGGCATATGTCGATCTGACGTTTCGCCGTCTCGCCCGTGGCGTTCCCAAGGACGGCGAAATAGCCCTCCCCGCCAAAGGTGACGGTGCCGAAGGCGAAGGCCGAGACCTTGAGCCCTGTGCGACCGAGCAGGCGGTATTCCATCTGTACGTTCCCTTGAGTTTCTGGTCTCGAATATCCGCGCCAAGCGCTCGCCGGACGGTGGCGGTGATTCCGAGGCGTCCGCGTCGCGTCGCCTGAAACCTCGTTATCGGTTCTCGCGGCTCCGCGGAAGGGGGGCCCGCGCGGTCCGACGGTCAGTCCAGCCGATAGATCCGTGAGGCGACGCCGGACAGCATACGTCGGCGATCTTCATCCGCCATGCCCGTGGTGAGCCGCTTGAAGGCGTTCCACAACACGGTGTAGCCGACCTGCTGGCGGTCGACGGGATAGTTGCTCTCGAACATGCAGCGGTTCGGACCGAACGCCTGGATGGCCGGCCGGACAAAAGGTTCATAGGCCTCGGCGAGCGCCTCCGACGGGGGGCGGCGTCGGCTGCTCGGCCCAGCGCCAGCCCGCACCGAAGAACAGGTTGGCCAACCCGCCCAGCTTGACGACCACGTTGGTGGCCGTGGCGACCTGCTCGACGCCGCGCCGCCAGCCCTCGTAGGCCGCCTCGAACGCGCCCTCTCCGGCCGGATTGAAGAAGCCGCCCAGGTGGTTCAGGACGAAGGTGACGTGCGGCGTCTCGCGGGCCGTCCGGGCGAAATCCTCGAGCTGGTGGTGCAGGACGAAGACGTCGCAGGTCAGGCCGTGGACGGCCACGCGTTCGAGACCCCGACGGTTCGCTGGATCAGTCAGATGGTCCGGCCGCGCGCCGGGAAAGGGATTTGGTCCGTCGTGCCAGACGGCGTTCCAGCGCACGCCGCGAAAACGGCCCTCGCCGGCCGCGATATGCGCCGAGAGCGCCTCGTCGAGCCGGTGGACCGGCTCGTCCAGGGCAACGGCGCCCACGATGCCGGCGGCGAGGCGCGCGGCGCCGGGCGAACGCAGGCCCGGGTCGTCGACCAGCCGCACGATGAGTTCGGTCTCGCCGACGGGACGCAGGTGCCGCGGACCATGCGCCCGCCATCCGACGACGGTTTCCATGTGGACGGTGGCGAGCAGCCAATGGCCCCCGGCGGCGTCGGCGAGGAACCTCGCGGGGTCATAGCCGCGCTCAGGATCCGGCCAGAAGTGCTGGTGCGGGTCGACGATCGGGAGTTCCGGCTCCAGCGCCCGCTCCTGGCGCCGGGCCAGCCAATCGTCGCGGAAGAACGGGGTCCAATCCATGATGCGCCCCCCTGGGTCCTGTTTGAGTCTCCGTCCCGCGACGTGGCTAGTCGTCGGGTCTCCAAGGGTCAATGACCGGCCCCGGTTCCGGCTGAGATCCTGGCATTACTCCGTGGGTCTCGTCCTCGATTGACGAGCGGTTCCCGCAAGCGCGGACACGAAAAAGGCGGCCGGATCGCTCCGGCCGCCTTCGTCGTCAGGGGGGCGGAAGCCTCAGGCGTCCGCGGCCTCGGGCGCATCCTTCTTGGACAGGTCCTCGCCAGTGTCCTGGTCGACGACCTTCATCGAGAGGCGGGTCTTGCCGCGATCGTCGAAGCCCAGGAGCTTGACCTTCACGGCCTGGCCTTCCTGCAGGACGTCGGAGACCTTGTTCACGCGCTCGTTGGAGATCTGGCTCACGTGGACCAGCCCGTCCTTGGCGCCGAAGAAGTTCACGAACGCCCCGAAGTCGACGACCTTCACCACCTTGCCGGTGTAGATCTGGCCGACTTCCGGCTCGGAGGCGATGGACTTGATCCAGTCGAGGGCGGCGTCGATCTTGGTCTGCTCGGCGGCCGCGATCTTGATCGTGCCGTCCTCGCCGATGTCGATCTTGGCCCCGGTCTTTTCGACGATCTCGCGGATCACCTTGCCGCCGGAACCGATCACCTCGCGGATCTTGTCCACCGGGATCTTCATGGTCTCGATCTTGGGCGCGTATTCGCCAAGGGCGGCGCGGGGCGCCTCCATGGCCTTGTTCATCTCGCCCAGGATGTGCTCGCGTCCGGCCTTCGCCTGCTCGAGCGCCTTGCGCATGATCTCTTCGGTGATGCCGGCGATCTTGATGTCCATCTGCAGGGAGGTGATCCCGTCGTGGGTGCCGGCGACCTTGAAGTCCATGTCGCCCAGGTGGTCCTCGTCGCCG
>Ga0207668_10001663_pt1 | contig 12985 bp, 11 predicted proteins | sample KBSS43metaG_FD_184323 | JGI IMG/M metagenome (GOLD analysis project Ga0207668, IMG submission 184323) | Switchgrass rhizosphere microbial communities from Kellogg Biological Station, Michigan, USA - KBS S4-3 metaG (SPAdes) (version 2) | ecosystem: Host-associated > Plants > Roots > Rhizosphere... | reverse complement strand
CGCCGGCTACCAGATGGTGCAGTCACTGTTCAGCTTCGCCACCGGTGGCATCTTCGGCACGGGCCTCGGCAACGGCCAGCCCGGCACGGTGCCCGCGGCGTCCACCGACTTCATCATCGCCGCGATCGGTGAGGAGCTCGGCCTCGTCGGCTTCGCAGGCGTGCTCATGCTCTACACGATCGTCATCATCCGGGGACTGCGCACCGCCATCGCCGTCCGCGACAGCTTCGGCAAGCTACTGGCCGCTGGGCTCGCCTCGACCTTGGCGATCCAGTTGTTCATCGTCGTCGGCGGAGTCACGAAGCTCATCCCGCTGACCGGGCTGACCACTCCGTGGATGTCCTACGGCGGATCGTCGTTGCTCGCCAACTACGTGTTGTTGGCGATCCTGCTGCACATCTCGCACGCCGCTCGGCGTCCGATCACCACCAAGCCCGTCAACGCCACCCCGATCGCCAGCGCGAGCACGGAGGTGATCCAGCAGGTATGAACACCTCACTGCGTCGCATCGCCGTCACGATCATGGCCCTGATCGTGCTGCTGCTCGCCAACGCCACGCTCACTCAGGTCTTCACCGCAGACGGACTGCGGTCGGATCCGCGCAATCAGCGCGTCCTGCTCGATGAGTACTCGCGGCAACGCGGGCAGATCACCGCAGGCGGTCAGCTGCTCGCGTACTCGACGTCGACCAACGGCCACTTCCGGTTTCTGCGGGTGTACCAGAACCCCGAGGTGTTCGCCCCGGTGACCGGCTTCTACTCGCTGCAGTATTCGAGCACCGGGCTGGAGCGCGCCGAGGACTCGATCCTCAACGGCTCCGACGAGCGGCTGTTCGGGCGCAGGCTGGCGGACTTCTTCACCGGGCGCGACCCCCGCGGCGGCAACGTGGCCACCACCATCAAGCCTGCGGTGCAGCAGGCGGCCTGGGATGCGATGCAGACGGGCTGCAACGGTCCGTGCAAGGGTGCCGTCGTGGCGCTGGAACCGTCGACCGGCAAGATCCTCGCGATGGTGTCGTCGCCGTCGTTCGACCCCAATCTGCTTGCTTCCCATGATGGTTCGACGCAGTCGGCGGCGTGGCAACAACTGCGGGACGACCCCAACTCGCCACTGGTCAACCGCGCCATCTCCGAGACCTACCCGCCGGGCTCCACGTTCAAGGTCATCACCACCGCCGCGGCCCTGCAGGCCGGGGCCACCCCGAGTACCCCGGTCACCGCGGCCGCGCGGGTGGTCCTGCCGGACAGCACGGCGACGCTCGAGAACTACGGCGGGTCGTCGTGCGGTAACGGCCCGACCACGACGCTGCACGACGCGTTCGCGAAGTCCTGCAACACCGCGTTCGTCGAGCTCGGCATCGACACCGGCGCCGACGCCCTGCGCAGCACCGCGCAGGCGTTCGGACTCGACAGCCCGGTGCCCCCGACGCCGCTGCAGGTGGCCGAGTCGACCGTCGGGCCCATCGACGACGGCGCCGCTCTCGGGATGTCGAGCATCGGCCAGAAGGACGTGGCGCTCACGCCGCTGCAGAACGCGTTGATCGCGGCGACCATCGCCAACGGCGGTGTGACGATGCAGCCGTACCTCGTCGAGGACCTCAAGGGGCCCGACCTCGCCAACATCAGCACGACCAACCCGCACGAGCTCCGCCGTGCGGTGTCTTCGCAGGTCGCAACTACACTTACGGGTCTGATGATTGACGCGGAGGCGGTGACGCAGCAGAAGGGAGCCATCTCCGGCGTCCAGATCGCATCCAAGACGGGAACGGCCGAACACGGCACCGATCCGCGCAACACCCCGCCCCATGCGTGGTACATCGCATTCGCCCCAGCCAAGGCACCCAAGGTGGCCGTCGCGGTCCTAGTGGAGAATGGGGGCGACCGATTGTCCGCCACCGGCGGCGCGCTGGCCGCGCCGATCGGACGGGCCACTATCGCCGCGGCGCTGCGGGAGGGATCATGAGCACGCGCGTCGGAGTGACGCTGTCCGACCGCTACCGGCTGCAACGACACATCGCCACGGGCGGAATGGGTCAGGTCTGGGAGGGTCTCGACACCCTGCTCGGCCGTCAGGTAGCGATCAAGGTGCTCAAGGCCGAGTTCTCGACCGACCCGGAGTTCATCGCGCGGTTCCGCGCCGAGGCGCGCACGGTTGCGCAGCTCAACCATCCCGGCATCGCCAGCATCTACGACTACGGGGAGACCGAACTCGACGGCGAGGCCCCCACCGCGTACCTGGTGATGGAGATGATCAACGGCGAGCCGCTGAATACCGTGCTCAAGCGCACCGGCAGTCTGTCGCTGCGGCACGCCCTTGACATGCTCGAGCAGACGGGCCGGGCGCTGCAGGTCGCCCACAACGCGGGGTTGGTGCACCGCGACGTGAAGCCCGGCAACATCCTGATCACCCCGACGGGCCAGGTGAAGCTCACCGACTTCGGCATCGCCAAGGCCATCAACGCCGCCCTCGACGCGGCACCCATGACGCAGACGGGCATGGTGATGGGCACCGCCCAGTACATCGCCCCCGAGCAGGCGCTTGGCCGCGACGCCACCGCGGCCAGCGACGTGTACTCGCTGGGAGTCGTTGGCTACGAATCTGTTTCGGGTCGACGTCCGTTCACCGGCGACGGCGCGCTGACCGTTGCGATGAAGCACATCAAGGAGCAGCCACCAGCGCTGCCGGGCAACGTGCCCCCGAACGTGCGTGAGCTCATCGAGATCGCACTTCAGAAGGAGCCCGGGCTCCGATACCGGACCGGTGGCGCGTTCGCCGACGCGGTGGCCGCGGTGCGTTCCGGGCGTCGGCCGCCGCGGCCCAACCAGGCGCCGACCATCGGCGGACGGGCCACGCCTGCCGCGATCCCGTCGACGGTGCAGCGCCCGGCCGCGAACTACGCACCCCGCCCGCCCGTCCCACAGTCCCGGCCGCGTCCGGTGGGCGGCACCCACCGCACTCCACCCCCGGCACCACGTCGCACGTTCTCGCAGGGTCAGCGCGCCCTGCTCTGGGCGGCGGGCGTGCTCGGCGCGCTCGCGCTGATCATCACGATCATGATCCTGCTCAATGCCCAGGACGAGCGCGACAAGCAGAAACAACAGCCGACCGTCACCAGCACGACGGTGCTGCCCTCGCCGTCACCGCCGGCGAGCGAACCGCCCCCGACGCCCGGCGCACTGCCGGCCCTGGAACAGAACTCTCCATGACCACCCCTCAACACCTGTCCGACCGCTATGAACTCGGTGAGATCCTTGGGTTTGGCGGCATGTCCGAGGTTCACCTCGCGCGCGACGTGAGGCTGCACCGAGACGTCGCCGTCAAGGTGCTGCGCGCAGACCTGGCCCGCGACCCGAGCTTCTACTTGCGGTTCCGCCGGGAGGCGCAGAACGCCGCCGCGCTGAACCACCCGGCGATCGTCGCCGTGTACGACACCGGCGAGGCCGAGACGGCTACCGGGCCGCTGCCCTACATCGTCATGGAGTACGTCGACGGCGTCACGCTGCGCGACATCGTGCACACCGACGGGCCCATGGATCCGCGCCGGGCCATCGAGGTCATCGCCGACGCCTGCCAGGCACTGAACTTCTCCCACCAGCACGGCACCATTCACCGCGACGTCAAGCCCGCCAACATCATGATCAGCAAGGGCGGCGCGGTGAAGGTGATGGACTTCGGCATCGCCAAGGCACTCGCCGATGCCGGCAACAGCGTCACCCAGACCGCGGCCGTCATCGGCACCGCGCAGTACCTCTCGCCGGAACAGGCCCGCGGCGAGACGGTCGATGCCCGGTCCGACGTCTACTCACTGGGCTGCGTGTTGTACGAAATCCTCACTGGCGAGCCGCCTTTCGTGGGCGATTCACCGGTCGCGGTGGCATACCAACACGTCCGCGAAGATCCCGTCGCGCCGTCGTCGCGGCATGGCGGCATCTCACCCGAGCTCGACGCCGTGGTACTCAAGGCCCTGGCGAAGAACCCGGAGAACCGCTACCAGACCGCCGCCGACATGCGCACCGACCTGATCCGCGTGCACAGCGGCGAGGCGCCTGACGCACCGAAGGTGCTCACGGAGGCCGAGCGCACGTCGTTCATGGCGCCGACGCCGCGCGGCCGCGCGGCGCCCACCGAGCACATCGCGACGCACCGCCCTCCGAGCGACGAGCCGGACCGCCGCGCATCGGTCGGGCGTTGGCTCATCGGCGTTGCGATCCTGGCCATCCTTACCGTCGTCGTGGCCGTGGGGATAAACACCATCGGCGCCAATCCGCGCGACCAACAGGTGCCCGACGTCGCGAACCAGACCCAGGACGACGCGATCGCGGCGCTGCAGAATCGCGGGTTCAAGATCACCACCCGCGAGGAGTCCAGTTCGGAGATTGCCCCCGGTCTCGTCATCAGCACCGATCCTGCGGCCAACTCGTCGGTGGCGGCCGGCGACGAGATCACCATCACGGTGTCGTCGGGGCCCAAGCAAGAAGTGGTCCCCGACGTAAGGAGCTTCAGCCCCGCGGAGGCCGAGGAAAAGCTCAAGGACGCGGGCTTCGAGAAGGTCAAGCAAGCTACGTCGCCGTCCTCTCCCGAGATGAAGGGCAAGGTGATCGAGACCAACCCGCCGGCCAACTCCACCACGGCGATCACCAACGTCATCACGGTCGTGGTGGGGAGCGGCCCCGGCAGCAAGCAGGTCCCCGAGGTGAAGGGCTTGACCCCCGATGACGCCCAGAAGTACTTGGCGGCGAATGGCTTCCTCGCGCCGCCCATCGTGGTGCAGGTCGATGGGCCGAGGAACACGCAGGGTCAGGTAGTGGGCACGGTGCCATCGACGACCGACGGCCCCGTGGCGGTCGATACTCCGATTCAGGTGCAGGTGTCGCGCGGCAACCAGTTCACGATGCCGGATCTACGCGGCCAATTCTGGGATGCTGCGTATCCGCTGTTGCAGTCACTGGGCTGGCAGAACCTCGGCTCCAACTTCGTCAAGCTGCCCAACGCGCAAAACAGCGGCCAGCCCACCAACGCGGTGGTGACTCAGGATCCCTCGCCCGGTACCCCGATCAGGACCGACGGCACCATCACGCTGAGCTTCGCGCAGTAGCCGCCGCCACCGTATCGGCGACCTCGCGTTCGAGCAGGCTCACCAGCTGTTCGGCCGGCGCGGCTCCGCAGAAGCCGAGCCAATTGGCCAGCATGCGGTGGCCGCCCTCGGTGAGTATCGACTCGGGGTGGAACTGCACCCCGTGGATCGGCAGCTCCGTGTGCTGCACCCCCATGATCACGCCGCCTTCGGTACGCGCGGTGACCTCGAGCTCCGCCGGCATCGTCTCCGGCAGGATGGTCAGCGAGTGGTACCGCGTAGCCGTGAACGGGTCCGGAAGACCTTTCAGCACACCACGATTCGTGTGATGCACGCTGCTCGTCTTGCCGTGCAGCAGCTCGGGAGCGCGGTCGACGGTACCTCCGAACGCCACGCCTATCGCCTGGTGCCCGAGGCAGACTCCGAGCAGGGGAGTGGAGCTCGCGGCGCAGGCGCGCACCAGCGGGATGGATGCGCCCGCTCGCTCCGGAGTGCCGGGACCGGGGCTCAACAGGATCCCGTCGAACTGCGCCGCCACCGCGTCCACGTCGGATGCCGTCGCGAGGCGTGCGTCGTCGTTGCGCCAGACTTCCGCGTTCACGCCGAGCTGGCCCAGGTACTGGACCAGGTTGAACACGAAGCTGTCGTAGTTGTCGACGACCAGAACCCGCATCAGATCAGGCTACGTGGCTCAGTAGCCCAACGGACCCGAGGGCTTGGCGAAGCGCAACCGCAGCGGCGCGGGATGCCCCACCAGGTCGACCTGAGCCTTCGGCTGCTCGGTGTAGCCAAGCCCGAAGCGCACCACGTACTGCTTGTAGAGCGTCACCAACGGCGCCGCCGCCAATGCCGCCTGCATCGCCGTCACGTCACCGATCGCGGTGATGACGTACGGCGGACTGTAGGTGCGGCCGTTGAGCAGCAGGGTGTTGCCGACACAACGCGGCGCCGACGTGGCGATGATGCGCTGATCCTGCATCTGGACGCCCTCGGCGCCCGCACTCCACAACGCGTTCAGCACCGCCTGGACGTCCTGCTGGTGCACGACGAGGTCGTCCGGGGCGGCGTCGCGGGGGAAGCGGCCCTCCGCGTCGCGTTGGGCGTCGTTGAGTGACACCACCAGACCTGGCCCGCGCATCGGGTCGAGCCCGGCGTCGATGGCCAAGGCGTCGGCGCGCTCCGTGATCACGCTGAGGGCGGCGGAAGTGGCGGGCGAGCCCCCGTGGTGCGTGTCGAGCTCCGCGACGAGGGTGTCGCGCTGGCCCGAAAGCCGGTCGACGGAGCGCTGCGCGTCCCGAACCAGATCGACCAGCCGAGGCGCATCGCTGCGCCGGATCTCGTCGCCGCCAGAGACGGCGTGGGTGGTGCCGAGCAGCAGTCCGGCACACAGACAGACCGCCGGGACGCCGAAGCGCCACACGGAGCGCTGCGGGCGGAGGCTCGGCATCGACGTCTCCTTCCGGGGCCTCACGGTTTCGGAGTCAGGCGGTTCGCTGGGTTAGGCTGTTCGTTGCATCTGCATCATCGTCGCACTGAGCTGCCGGTCCTCGCACCGGTGTCGGAGGCGCGCCGACCGGCCGCGAAGGTACCCATGCCCAAGTCCAAGGTTCGCAAGAAGAACGACTTCACCATCAACCCGGTGAGCCGGACGCCGGTCAAGGTCAAGGCGGGGCCGTCGGCGACGTGGTTCGTGGTGCTGTTCATCGGCTTGATGCTGCTCGGCCTGCTGTGGCTGCTCGTGTACCAATTGGCCGCCACGAATCCTGTGGACGCTCCCAGCTTCCTGTCCTGGATGGCCGATCTGGCGCAGTGGAACTACGCGATCGCGTTTGCCTTCATGATTACTGGCCTGTTGCTCACCATGCGGTGGCGATGACCCAACTGACGGTCGAGATGAATTCAAACTCGATCCGACGCGTTTCCCGTTCCGCAACCTGCTCGTCACCCAATCACATCGTTGTGATTCATCCCCATTGGGGATAGCACCTGTGGATAACCCCATCTGGCACGCGTAGACGGCGCTCAAGACCGATGCAGCAAACACAGTGGAGCCCCAGAACCTTCGGTATCGTGGCTTACGCAGCAATCTCCATAACCATGGCTACGGCGGCTGTGATCGCCGTCACAGACGCACCCGGTCGAATACTTTTGGGCATTGCCGCCGTCGGGTTGTTCGTGTTTGCAACCATGTCTTGGCGCGCACGTCCAAAGCTGGCAATTACCTCCGCCGGTCTTCAGGTACGCGGATGGTTCAGTACGCAGCTGCTGACGCAGGCCGACATCGCGAGCATTCGCATCACCGAATTTCGGCGGCTCGCACGCAAGGTGCGGTTGCTCGAAATCGACACGGTGGACGACCGGCTACTCGTGTTCACGCGATGGGATCTGGGTACCGACCCGCTCGACGTGCTGGACGCACTGACCGATGCGGGTTACGCGGGTCGTCAGACCAACTGACACCCACCCCACCCTTTGGCGCGAGCGCGCGTGTTTGTCCCCGACACGCCGCGAAACTTCCCGACTCTGCGCGCGCTCGCGCAGAACGGGCGGTGCTAGGAGATCGTGACCGACTCGATCACGACCGGCTCGGTCGGGCGGTCGCCCGGTCCCGTCGGCGTGGTCGCAATGGCGTCGACGACCTTCTGCGAGTCGGCGTCGACGACCTCACCGAAGATGGTGTGCTTGCGGTTCAGGTGCGGCGTCTTGCCGACGGTGATGAAGAACTGTGAGCCGTTGGTGCCCGGCCCGGCGTTGGCCATCGCCAGCAGGTACGGCTTGTCGAAGACCAGTTCGGGGTGGAACTCGTCGGCGAACTGGTAACCCGGGCCGCCGCGGCCGGTACCGGTGGGGTCGCCGCCCTGGAGCATGAAACCTTCGATGACGCGGTGGAAGATCGCGCCGTCGTAGAACGGTCCTGACGTGCTGCCGGTCGCGTTCTCGGTGGAGTAGTCCTTGGTGCCCTGGGCCAGGCCGACGAAGTTGTCGACCGTCTTCGGCGCGTGATTGCCGAAGAGCGCGATCTTGATGTCGCCGCGGTTGGTGTGCAGGGTCGCGGTCGCTGTCTGAATGGGGCTCGTCACGGGAAACCAGTGTGCCATTTCGGAGTTCGTGGCCGTGCCCGACCCCCCACCGAATACTGTTGTCGGCATGAGTTCGAAGACGAAGGCCGACCGGTTGACGCCAAGGGAGCGGCTGGCCCGCGGCTTGAAGTACTCCGCCGTCGGCCCCGTCGACGTGACGAGGGGAACACTCGGCATCGGGCTGGGTTCCGCCTACTCGTCGGCGGCCTGGGTGAGCAATCGGTACCGGCGGGGGCGCATCGCGCGCCAGCTGCGCGAGGACCTGGCCGCTGCGCAGGAGGCCGTCAGCGCAGAGCTCACGGCGGCCCAGGAGGTCGTGTCGAATCTTCCGCAGACGTTCCAGCAGGCCCGCCGGACCAAGCGGTTCCCCCGTCCGCTGGTGCTTGCGGCAGCCGGTGTCGCGGTGCTCGCCGTCGGTGCGGTGACGTTCTCGATCGTGCGACGCTCGACGCAGCCGGATCCGTCGCCGCTTCCGCCCAGCGTCGAGGTATCGCCGAAGCCCTGAGCCGCTGCCTCGAGTTCCCTTGGGGCAGTGGTTGATTCGTTGCCCGGCATGTGTGATCTGCTTGACAGCCACATTCGCTCGCTGCGATTGGCATGTCAGAGCCTTCAGTTCGTGGGTTCTCGGCGAACAAGGAGCTGCAGGAACTCCCTGTTGATGAAGAGGCGGTCACGACCGATCTTCACATCCTGAAGCATTCCGGCGTCCACAAGCGCGCTCAGCCAACCTGACGCGGTGGGCCGGGAGACGCCGCTTCGTTCCACGACGGTGTTGATTCGGCAGTACGGCTGTTCGAAGAGGACTGCCTGAAACTCGGAATCCCCTCCGCCCTTCGACGCAACGCGGGCCCTCCTGCTGAAGTCGTCCTGCAATGCACGAATCGCAGTGACCTTTCGCAGTGTGTACCGAGACGTCTGCTCAACACCTGCCAACACGTAGAGCACCCACTCCTCCCAAGCGGACTCAGCGGTCACGCCGAGCAACAGTCGGTAGTACTCGTTCATCGTGTCAATGATGTAGCGCGACAGGTACAGCACTGGAAGCCGCAGCAGTCCAGCGTCTACCAGCATCAATACGTTCAAGATGCGACCAGTACGCCCGTTTCCATCTGAGAACGGGTGGATCGCCTCGAACTGGTAGTGCGCTGCGGCCATCCGCACGAGTGGGTCAAGACTGTCGTCAGCGTGGATGAATCGTTCCCACTCCGAGAGCTTTTCGACGATGACGTCGCGCCCCTCAGGCGGACTGTAAGTGACCTCGCCCGTATCACGGCTCCCGATCCTCGTGCCTGGGACCGCGCGGATCTTCATCTCACGGCCCTTGATGGTGCTGCATATTGCACTGGCGGTAGCGACTGTTAGTCCGCGCTTGGCTGTGATCTCGAAACCGACGCGGAGGGCCGTGCGGTACCGCAGCGTCTCGCGGGTCGCGGGGTCAGCCCCGGCGTCATTTTCTAGATGCCGGAAGAGTTCATCGGTGGTCGTCACAACGTTCTCGATCTCCGAGCTTGCCTGGGCCTCCAATACGGGCAGCGTGTTGATCAAAACGGTCGGATTCGGGATCGAAATGACAGCTTGATCGAGCTGGCCGAGAGCGGTGTTGGCGCCGATGGCCGCCTTGAGCACCCGGCGGGTTTCGAGCGCATCAGCGCTTGGTAGTGGGGGGAGTTCGTTGTAGGGCCTGCCGGCCTGCCAGTCCGTCACACTGCTGAACCATTCCAGGGCTCAGAACCATATGCAAAGAAAATGCTGATTTCTTTCTATTTCTGGACCATATGTGAAGTTGGTTTACACGTCGACGGAGCCGCTGGTCCAGGCGTTTGACAGCTGCTCGGGGTCACTATCAACACGCTTTGGGAGTCGCGGTTGTGCTCAGAACATGGTCACGGAGCCGGTTCCGGCCAAACCGTTCGAGGTCGCGCAAGCCGTTGACCTGCATATATTCTTGTGGAGCCTAGGAGATTCGAACTCCTGACATCTGCCTTGCAAAGGCAGCGCTCTACCAACTGAGCTAAGGCCCCTTTGGGGGTGGTGGTCAGCTGGGCTGATCCGCGGCCACGTGCCACACCTCGACGCGGTTGCGCGATCGAATGATCAGCACGCCCGCCACGAGCACGGCCAGCACAACGACGAACCGCCTCACTGCGCACCTTCCTCGAAAGGTAAACCGTGGGCCTGGGAGGACTCGAACCTCCGACCTCTTCGTTATCAGCGAAGCGCTCTAACCACCTGAGCTACAGGCCCGTAATCGCAACCGGGCCGAGCGACGAGATTACCGTAGCCGCGGCCCTACCCCAAAACCGATTGATGCCGCGGACGTCAGTCCCGGTCGGCGAGCGTGACCTCGATACCGCCAACCAGGTCGGTGGACAGGTTGTAGATGAACGCGGCGCACGTCGCCATCGCCGTCAGCAGCACGATGTTGACGAGTCCGATCAGCGCCGCGCCGCCGAAGATCGTGCCGCTGGACACCAACTCACCGCCGCTGCCGCTCGCGCTGGTGAGCAAGTCACCGACGTTGCTGTTGAGCTTGCTCCACACGCCCATGCCGCCGAGCACGAGGTAGAGGAACGCGACGGCGATCATCCACACGAAGAAGAGCGCCACCGACAGCACCAGCGAGACCTTCAGCACGCTCCACGGATCGAACCGGCGCACCTGCATGCTGGCTCGCACGGGCCCCTGCTGGGCTCGGCTCGCTGACGCGCGCGGCGCGGCAGGCGGCCGGGTCGCCGGCTCCGGGGTGGGGCGTTCGCCGCCGGGCTTGTTGCGTTGCGCCGGACGGGAACTCGGGCCGGACAGGTCGGGCAACTCGCTGGCGTAGGTCTCGGGACGGACGGGCTCGACGCGCGTCGCAGGGAGCGGCGCGGCCTCGGGTTCCCGCGGGGGAGCCTGCTCGCGCGCGGGCGCGGGCGGCCCCGCGGGACCGCCCGGTCCGGCCGGGCCGCCCGAGATGAACCGGTTGATGCGCGCGTCGACGGCGGGGGAGTGCCCTGCGGCTGCACCGGTGCGCCCGCCCTCGTTCGGCGGTGGAGCGTCCTGCGTGCGTTGCGGAGGCCGGGTGCGCGCCGCGCCCCGCTGCCACGGCGGCACGTCTGCGTGCTCGCCCGGCCGCGAGGCTCCCGGCCCGTCAACGGGGCCGCTGCTCGAACCGTTGGTGCCACCGGGACCGTCCGGACGAGGGGGTCCCGGCTCGTTCGGTGAACTCACCTACGGCTCCTTAGCTCAGGGTCGACTGCGCTGAGCAGCCGACTTGCCCACGTTCAGGCACTACGTCGCGTCCGACTCGTCCGCTGCGTCGTCTTCGTCAGCGTCTTCCTCGGCGTTGCGCGCAACGGCAATCAGTGTGTCGCCCTCGCCCAAGTTCATCAAGCGCACCCCCTTGGTCTGCCGTCCGGCCTTGCGCACCTGACGTGCCCTGGTTCGGATGACACCGCCTCCGGAGGTGATGGCGTAGAGCTCCGTGTCGTCGTCGACGATCAACGCTCCGACCAGAGTGCCACGTTTGCGGTCGTACTGGATCGTCAGGATGCCCTTGCCGCCGCGGCCTTGGACGGTGTACTCGTCGATCGCGGTGCGCTTCGAGTACCCGCCTGACGTCGCGACCAGCAGATACGTGCCTTCCTGGACGACGTTCAGCGACAGCAGTTGGTCTTCCTCGTTGAACCGCATGCCCTGGACGCCCGAGGTGGCCCGACCCATGGGCCGCAGCGCCTCGTCGGTGGCCGAGAACCGGATCGACTGACCCTTCGCCGACACCAGCAGTAGGTCGTCCTCGGCCGAGCAGAGCACCGCCCCGACCAGTTCGTCGCCGTCGCGCAGGTTCACCGCGACGATGCCGCCCGAGCGGTTGGAGTCGAAGTCGGTCAGCTTCGACTTCTTCACCAGACCGTTCTTCGTGGCGAGCACCAGATAAGGCGCGTCCTCGTAGCTCTTGATCTGGATGACCTGCGCGATGCGCTCCTCCGGCTGGAAGGCCAGCAGGTTCGCGACGTGCTGCCCGCGCGCGGTGCGCGACGCCTCCGGCAGGTCGTAGGCCTTGGCGCGGTAGACCCGACCCTGGGTGGTGAAGAACAGGATCCAGTCGTGCGTCGACGACACGAAGAAGTGCCTGACGATGTCGTCCTGCTTCAGCCCGGCCCCCATGACACCCTTGCCGCCGCGCTTCTGACTGCGGTAGAGGTCCGACTTGGTCCGCTTGGCGTAGCCGGTTTCGGTGATCGTGACGACCACCTCTTCGCGGGCGATCAGATCCTCGTCGGCGACGTCGCCGTCGGCCGGGATGATGCGGGTGCGGCGGTCGTCGCCGTGCTTCTCGACGATCTCCGCGAGCTCGTCGTGCACGATGGACCGCTGGCGTTCCGGCTTGGCCAGGATGTCTTCGAGGTCGGCGATCTCGGCTTCGATCTTGGCCAGATCGTCGACGATGCGCTGACGTTCCAGGGCGGCGAGCCGACGCAACTGCATGTCGAGGATCGCCTGGGCCTGGATGTCGTCGATGTCGAGGAGCTCGATCAAGCCGGCCCTGGCGATGTCGACGGTCTCCGAGGCCCGGATCAGCGCGATGACCTCGTCCAGGGCGTCGAGCGCCTTGACGAGTCCGCGCAGGATGTGGGCCCGCTCGTTGGCCTTGCGCAGCCGGTAGGTGGTGCGCCGCACGATGACGTCGAGTTGGTGCTCGACGTAGTAGCGGATCATCTGGTCGAGCCGCAGCGTGCGCGGTACACCGTCGACGATCGACAGCATGTTGGCGCCGAAGCTGGTCTGCAGCTGGGTGTGCTTGTAGAGGTTGTTCAGCACCACCTTGGCGACCGCGTCGCGCTTGAGCTCG
>Ga0207668_10001658_pt1 | contig 12995 bp, 12 predicted proteins | sample KBSS43metaG_FD_184323 | JGI IMG/M metagenome (GOLD analysis project Ga0207668, IMG submission 184323) | Switchgrass rhizosphere microbial communities from Kellogg Biological Station, Michigan, USA - KBS S4-3 metaG (SPAdes) (version 2) | ecosystem: Host-associated > Plants > Roots > Rhizosphere... | reverse complement strand
GCATGTCGTGCAGGGTGCCCACCTTGTCGGCGGCCTGGAAGTTGCCGCCGAGGGCGTCGAGCAGGGCCCGCATCCGCTTCGCGCCGGCCGGCGTGATGTCGGCGATGAGGGTCAGCTCAGAGACCTTGCCGATGCGCAGTCCCGCGCGGCCCGCGGAGGTCGCTCTCTGCTGCCCACTCACCCGGTCCTTGAGATCGCTGATGATCTTGTCGAGGGCGACGCGGCCGACCTCCGGCGCCTCGGCATAGAGTTCGTGCAGCTTGCGGAACCGCTCAACGAGCGCTGCCTGTTCGCTGTCGGGGCGGGTCGTCGTTTCTGACGTCATGTGTGCCTCCTGGGCTGGCGCTGTGGGGAGGGGGCGTCGAGGGACTAGGCGAGCTTGTCGAAGAACTCCTCGACGGCCGCGCCGACCTTCTCGAGCCTTTTCGTCTCGGCGACCGTGAGGTTGGGCGAGGCGACGTACCAGGCGTCCGCCGTGATCTGGTGCTTGACCAGCCAGTCCTTGATCACTGGGCTGCGGATTCCCGGCCAGCCCGCGCAATTGCAGAACAGGATGTCCATTGAGTTGGGGATCTTGGTGACGAAGTCGTCGATGTAGGCGTCCCACTCGCCGTCATAGGCGGTGGCGAAGAACAGCTTCGTGTCGTTGTCCAGCAGCACGAAGCGCATGTCGTGCAGCGTGCCGACGATGTCCGCGCCCTTGAAGTTGCCTTCCAGCAGGTCCAGCAGGCCGCGGATGCGCTTTCCGCCGCCGGGCTCGAGCGGGATGATCGCCGTCAGCTCCGACACTTTCCCTTGGCGCGCGCCGATCCGGCCGGCGCTCTGGCGGTGCGTCGTGGCTGCGAGCTCCAGCTTGAGGTTCTCGAGGCCGTTCTGGAGCGCCACGCGGCCCACTTCGGGCGCGTCGGCGTACAGCTCCTGGACCCTCCTGACCTTCTCGGCGACCCGATCCTGGTCGGCTCGGGTCAACTCAGCGGTCGTCATCGGACTATTCCTCTTCAAACCCGGGGGAATGTTCGCGCGCGAGGCTCCTCAACCAACCCGGTCGAGGAATTCGTCGACGGCCTTGCCGATGCGCTTCAGCCGATGGATCTCCGCCACCGTCAGGTCCGGGTGGGCCACGTACCAGCCCTCCGCGGTGATCTGGTGCTTGGCGAGGTAGTCCTTCGCTGCGGGATCGCGGATTCCGGGCCAGCCGTCCCAGGACGAGTCGATGATGTCGAGGTAGTCCGGGATCTTGGTCACGAAGTCGTCGATGTAGGCGTCCCAGTCGCCGTCATAGGACGTGGCGAAGATCATCCGCGTGTCGTCGTCGAAGAACACGAAGCGCATGTCGTGCAAGGTGCCGACCTTGTCGCCCTTGTTGAGGTTGCCCCCAAGCAGACGCAGGAACGCGCGCAGCCGCTTGGCTCCGCCTGGCGCCAGAGGCACGATGATCGTCAGCTCAGAGACCTTGCCGAGGCGGGAACCGACGCGGCCGGCGCTCTCGATGGCAGGAGGCGGCGCCTCGGAGACCTGAGACTTGATGTCATGCAGCACGTTCTCCAGGGCGCGCTTTCCGAGGTCTGGCGCATCGGCGAAAAGCTCTCGGAACTGCTGAATCACCTTTTCGGCGTCCCGCGGCGACCCGCTCATGGCTTGGGTTTCCATGGTTGGCTCATCCTTCTGCGATCTGCTGCACCCCGACTGGGCCGCTCCTCTGGCTCGGCGAAGACAGCGCGTGGCCGCCGGACTGCTGCGAGGATTTGAACGCATCAAGGATAGGGCCACCACAGAGGGGCCATCCATTGGACTATGGTATCGTCGATACTTTAGTATTGGGCCGACCCGGAACATCGTTAGATCGGCAGGCGAAACCGGGGCTCCATGATTCCGGGTTTCAGCCTGGCGGCGGACGCGCGCCAATACTTGGTGCTATGCATACTAAAGTTCAATAGAACTTGTTCTTTCACTGTGTTCCTCTCCCAGTCTCTGTCGCCCTGGGAGTCGGCCACATGCCAACCGTCGCAGGCCGGGCCGGTTTCGTGAGACGCAACGCCCCGGTGCTAATCCCCACCTTCATAGGCCTGGCTCTCTTTGCGGCGTTCGCCGTTTGGGCATTCCACGAGGGCGAAAGCCTCGGCGGCGGCTGGGGGAGCCTGCGATCGGTGTGGCCCTATGTCATCGGCGGCGTCCTAGCGGTCGCCGCTCTTGCCGGCGGGCTGATGTGGCTGGCCTTCTTTTCGGCCGACCGTGGCTACGACGACCGCATGGACACCGACAAGAAGTAGGCTTCGATGTCGGGCGGCCGAGCATGCCTTCTATCCCGACGTCCGCTTGCCGAGGATCAGTCGGATCCAGGCCGCGAACGCCTCCAGGTAGCGGACGAGATAGCGCTCAGTCGCCTCGTCCGTGAGCTGCCCTTCGGCATCGAACTTCTCGTGCGCTCGGAACACCAGAAGCTCGGGCTGCGGCATGCAGTACGAGTTGGTGAACTCGAAGGCCTGGCGCAGTTGGCTTTGCCCGCGCGCGCTGCCCGTCATGCCGGGCGAGGCGCCAATGATCCCGACCGGCTTGCGGGCCAAGGGCGCGTCGGCGGGCGGGCGCGACGCCCAGTCCACGGCGTTCTTCATCACGCCTGGAACGCCGTGGTTGTATTCGGGGGTGACCATCAGCACGCCGTCGGCGTCGCGGATGGCCTGCTTGAAGGCCGCGACGCCTGGCGGGTCGCCCTGGGACTCCACGTCGCCGTCGTAGAGCGGCACGGCCTTCAGGTCGAAGGCGTCGATCGTCATGCCGTTAGGCGCGTGCGTCTGGGCCGCCCGCAGAAGGGCGCGGTTCAGCGACCCCTGCCGCAGGCTGCCGGCGAAACCGAGGACCTTCATCGCTATCTCCCTGGGCCAAGAGCGCCACGGACCTGGCGCGTCGGCTGCCATGAAACCGGTTGTCGCTCAGATGCGGTAGCCCTCCAGCCGCCGCCCAGCGCCTGGTAGAGGGCCACGGCCGCGTTCAGCCGGTCGGTGCGGGCCTGCACCAACTGGAGCTCTGCGTTGAGCAAGCCGCGCTGGACCTCGAGTTGATCGAGATACGGCGAGTAGCCGGCGCGATATCGGTTTGTCGCCAGCCGATAGGCTTCGGCGAGGGCCGCGCGTCCCGCTGCCAGATCGCGCTCCTGCTCAGCGAGGCGGTCCTCGGCGGCTAGCGCGTCCTCGACCTCGCGGAAGGCGTTCAGCGCGGCCTTGCGGTAGGCGAAGGCCGCCTGATCGCGTCGGGCGACGGCTGCGTCCTGCTGTGCCCGGAGCCGGCCGGCGTCGAAGATCGGGGCGAGCACGCTGCCACCCAGCGAGAAGACACCGATCTCGTCCGCCAGCAGGTTCGAGGCGACATAACCGCCCGTCGCCGTCAGCTGCACTGTTGGAAGGAAGGCCGCGCGGGCTGCGTCGAGCGACCGGTCGGCGGCGGCGAGCTGGCGCTCGGCCTGGGCGATATCTGGCCGCCGTCGCAGCAAGGCCGAGGGAAGGCCGGGCGGGATGTCGGGGGCGGCGAGCACGGCCGTCGCTGCGCCGCGCTCGATCGCCCGCGGACTTTCGCCCAGCAGCAGGCTCAATCCGTCCTCCTGGCGGCGGATAGCCAGCTCGGTGACGGGGATCTGCTGCGCGGTGGCGTGGTAGTCCGCCTCCGCTTGGCGCAGGTCGAGCATGGCGCCGTATCCCGCCTCGGCGCGACGGCGGATCACCTTCAGCGCCGCTTCACGCGAGGCGAGCGTTTCCCGCAGCACGTCGAGGCGTGCGTCGAGCCCGCGCAAGGTGATGTAGCCACTGGCGGCCGAGGAAGCGACGGCGAGGCGGACGTTCTCCTGCGCGGCTTCTGTCGCCAGCAGCGTCTCCCGCGCCGCGGCGCTCGAGGCGGCGAGGCGGCCGAACAGGTCCAGGTCGTAGGCGATCCGTAGCTCCGCCTGGCCCTCCGTCTGTTCGCGGGGGCGGCCGAACGGGCTGACGTCGCGTTGCCGCCCGCCAGCTGCGAGGCCGAACAGATTTGGCAGCCGTTGCGCCTCGGCGAACCGGAACTGCGCGCGGGCCTCCTCCACCCGCCCGGCGGCGATCGCCACGTCGGTGTTGTTGGCGAGCGCCCGCTCCACGATCGCCGCCAGCACGGGATCGCCGAACGCGGACCACCAGCGGGGTTCGACGAGCCCCTCAGTCGCGGGCGCGTCGCGCCAGCCTCCCGGCGCGCTCACGGCCGCGGCGGGCGGCGGCGGGGCCCGGGGACCGGCGCAGGCGGCCAGCGCAAGGGCCGCTAAGACGACGCCGCATCTCATGGCCGGCTGCGCGTGTCGACGCGCGCCTCTACTGACATCCCCGCGCGCAAGCGCGCTGCGATCGGCTGTTTCGGGTCGACGGAGATGCGGACGCCGATCCGCTGCGGGATCTTGACGAAGTTGCCGGTCGCATTGTCGGCCTTCAGCACGGCGAATTCAGAGCCTGCGCCCGGCGACAGCTGTTCGACGTGGCCTTTCAATCTTGCGCCGCCCAGGGCATCCACGGTGAAGCTGGCCCGCTGGCCCGGCGCCATCCTGGCCGTCTGCGCCTCCTTGAAGTTGGCGATCACCCAGCGGTCGGCGGGAATGAGCGACATCAGCTGGGTGCCGTTGGTCACATACTGCCCAAGGCGAACGCCCACCTCGCCGACCTGCCCTGCCTCGGGCGCGTAGATGACGGTGTGCTCCAGATCGATCTGAGCCAGCCGCAGCGCCGCGCGAGCGCCCTCCACGGTCGCTGCAAGACCGCCGCGGCCCACATCTACGGTGCGAATATCCTGACGGGCGATTTCGCTGTTCGCTTCGGCCTCTCGCACCTGGGCCTCGGCCTGGCGCAGCACGGCGCGGGCCTGGTCCTGTTCGCGCACCGACACCGAGCCGTCGCGGACCAGGTCGTCGGCGCGGGCCATGTCGGCCTGGGCGTGGACGAGCTGTGCGCGCGCGCTGCCGAGGGAGGCGGTCCGCCCCAACAGGCTGGCCGTGCGGGAGGCGTGCGCCTGTTCGCTGTTGGCGAGCGCCGCAAGGGCGGCGGCCAGGTTCGCGCGCGCCTGATCGACCCGTGAGCGGTAGATCCGGTCGTCCACCCGTGCCAGCACCTGACCGGCCCGGACCTGCTGATAGTCTCTGACTGCCACCGTGGTCACATAGCCGCTCACCTGCGGGGCGATCACGGTGGTGCGGCCGCGCACATAGGCGTTGTCGGTGCTCTGCACGGGGCTGCGGAAAGGCGGTAGGCCCCAGGCCGCGAGGATCGCCAGCAGCGCCGCCAGCCCGACGGCTCCAGTGATGGCGATCATCCGCCTGCGTTGCGGGGCAGGACGCCACTTCGGTCGTGCGGACGGTTCCGAAGCGGCCGGCGGCGGGCCTTCGGGGACGGGTTCGGCGGAAGCCATGGGGCCCGGCTGGCTCATGCGGGAACCTCCAGGCGCGCGGCCCGGCGTTGGCGTATCGTCGTGAAGACGATGATGTACGCCAGGTAGGCGGCGGTCAGCAGCGCCAGGACGGCGACGAACCGAAAAGTGTCATTGAAGCCCAGGACGTTCGCCTCCCGCGTCATCGCCTGGACCAGGAGCGCGCCGCCGTGCGCGCCGCGCAGCAGGGGATCGGCGATCACCCCATCCAGCGAGCCCGCGCCACCCTGGATCCGCGCCGCAACCTGCGGATCGAAGCCGGTGAGACGCTCGGACAACGCCGCGGCGTGGGTGCGGGCGGCGATCGTCTGGTAGCTGCCGAGGATCGCGGCGCCCGCCAGGCCGCCGACGTTCTGGGTGGTGCTGAAGACCACCACCAGGGTCACGAAATGATCGCCGCCGCGGGCGAGCATCCGCAGGAAGCCCTGGACGAGCGTCGGGCCTATGAAAAGCGTGGTGCCGAAGCCGATCAGGGCCTGGCTGAGGTACAGCTGCGGCGGACGCGTCAGATTGGTGGCGTGGCTGTCGAGCCAGGCCGCGAAGGCGATGATCAGCGCCGCCGCCAGCACCTGATAGTAAAGCCGCTGCTCGGAAAGCGTCAGCGCGGCGACGACGAGGCCCAGAACCATCGCGCCGGCGACGATCGCGAACAGCAGCCGCAACTGATCGTTCGTCAGGCCACCGGAGGTGAGCAGGCCGACGGAGTTGTAGGTCTGTTCGGCGAGGGCGATGCGGACCAGGAGGGCGACGGCTGCGAAACGGACAATGTCGCGCGTGCCGATCCAGCGGGTCTGCAGCAGCGGGCGCGCTCTGTTGTGCTCGATGAGAAACGCCGCGGCGAACAGCGGTATGGACGCGGCGAGCGCCCAGCCCAGCCAGGGCGCGTCGGTCCACCAGAACAGTCGGCCCTCGGAGATCACTCCGCAGAGCAACAGCATGGCCGGAATGACGAGTGCGATGGTGACGAGATCGAGCGGCTCGAACTGCTTGCTGCGATCGCTGGGGGGCAGCGGCAGGGCGTCCGTGATGGCGAGGACGGCGAGCGCCACGCCCACCTCCATCAGATGAAGGCCTTGCCAATGGTGGGCGGCGAGCAATTCCACCGGAACCGTGCGCGCGAGCGTAGGCCCGATCTGGGTCAGGCTGATCCCGCCGAGCAGGCCGAGCGGCCGGAGCTTCGGCGGTAACGCCTGCAGAAAATAGTAGATGCTCATCGTGACCAGCGCCGCGGCCGCCACGCCGTTGACTGCGCGGACCAGAACCGCCGCGGCGAACGTCGGCCAGACGAATTGCAGGAGGCCGGCGAGGAGGTAGGTGAACAGCAGGGTGTGGGTGACCTGCGGAATGCAGAACTGCGCCCGGGCTTTCACCAGGCTGAGGTTGGCGGTGGCGTTGAACGCGACATAGACCGCCGGCAACCAGCTGAGCTGGACGACATAGACTCCCAATTCGCCCGCGAGGTTGGGCACGTTCGTGTTCACCAGCCCGTTCGGGAAGGTCGAGGCCACGCCGGTCAACACCCCGACCCCGGCATAGGCGAGACGACGGGGCATCGGATGGGGCGGTGAATAGGGCGAGCCTGGAAAGAGCGGCCGCTCTTCCGCCGTGAAGGGATAGGCGTCACCAGCCGGCATGCACCTGGCCTTCCAGATTCGACCTGTGGAAGTCCCGCCGCCGGCGGGTGAGCGATTGAAAATCCGCCTCCGATTAGATCAGACGCGAGGCGCCCGGTCCAATTGCACCAAGGTGTCGGTCGAGAGTTCGCGACGGCGCCTGCTTCGTCGCCGGAAGCACCTCCCGGGTGCTGAATGTATCGCCGATACTTAAGTCCAATAGAGGCAGGCGCTGACTTCTGGTGGGATCGCTCGGCGACTTCGCTGGCGTGTTCACACGGGGCTGAGACTTGGGAGTGCGGTGATGGTTCGCCTGCGCGTCAACGGGCGCCTCATGGACGCCGACGTTCCCCCGGACATGCCGCTGCTGTGGGTGCTGCGCGACGTGCTGCACCTCAACGGCACGAAGTTCGGCTGCGGCATCGCCCAGTGCGGCGCCTGCACCGTCCACCTGAACGGGCAGCCCGTCCGTTCGTGCCTGTTGGCAGTCGGCAGGATCGGAGACCGGGCCGTCACCACGATCGAGGGGATTGGCGACACGGCGGCCGGCGCGAAACTGCAGAAGGCCTGGCTGGACGTCGAGGTGGTCCAGTGCGGCTACTGTCAGTCGGGCCAGATCATGTCGGCGGCGGCGCTTCTGAACACCACCCCTCATCCGGACGACGCCGACATCGACGCCGCCATGGCGGGAAATATCTGTCGGTGCGGGACCTATCTTCGCATTCGCCAAGCGATCAAGAACGCCGCGGCGGCGGCCTGACGACCATGCCGCCGGTCGCATCCGCGATGAAGAAGGGGCGCCCCTCCCTAGGGCTGTCCCGCCGGCGCCTGCTCGGCGGAGGAGGTGCGGCCGCCCTGGTGGTGGCGCTCCAGGTTCCACTCGTCGGGTCGCGCGCCGCCAAGGGCGCCCGGTTCGCGCCCGACGCCTTCATCCGCATCGATTCCGACGGCCTTGTTACCCTGGTGATGCCGCAGGTGGAGATGGGGCAGGGGACCTACACCGCGATTCCGATGATCCTGGCGGAGGAGCTGGACGCCGCCTGGGAGACGGTGCGTCTAGAGCACGCCCCGCCTGACGAGGCCCGCTACGCCAATCCGGCGCTGGGCGTTCAGGCGACGGGGAATTCGAATTCGATACGCGCGTTCTGGACGCCGCTGCGCAAGGCCGGCGCCGGAGCGCGGGCCGTCCTGATCGCCGCCGCTGCGCGCGGCTGGGCCGCGCCGGTGGAGGAGTGCCGGGCGCAGGACAGCGTCGTCATCCATGACCCGACCGGCCGTCGCATCGGTTACGCGGACCTGGTGGGGGCGGCGGCTCGGATGCCGTTGCCGAACGATCCGCCGTTGAAGGATCCCAAGGCCTTTCGGCTGATCGGCCGGCCACTGAAGCGTCTCGACACGCCCGACAAGGTCAATGGCCGAGCGGTCTACGGGATCGACGTCCTGCCGCCGGGGGTGAAATTCGCCACCCTGGCGCAGAGCCCAGTCATGGGCGGCAGGGTCGCGAGCCTCGATCAGGCGAGGGCGCTTGCGATCCCAGGCGTCCGCCAGGTGGTGGTGCTCGATGATCTCGTGGCGGTGGTGGGCGACCATACGTGGGCGGCCATGCAAGGTCTCGACGCCCTTGGTGTCGCCTGGAGCGACGGGCGGAACGGGGCCGTCTCGAGTGAGCAGATCTGGGCGCAACTGCGCAAGGCGAGCGGACGGCGCGGCGTCGTCGCCAAGGCAGGCGGCGACGCTGACAAGGCGCTCGCCGCCGGCGACGTCTTCACGGCGGCCTACGAGGAGCCGCTGCTGGCGCACGCCTGCATGGAGCCGCTCAACTGCACCATTCACGCGACCCCGGGCCAGGCCGAGGTCTGGATCGGGACTCAGGCGCTTGCGCGGGTGCAAAAGGCGGTGGCCGAAGCCGCCGGGCTGCCCGTGGACAAGGTGATCGTCCACAACCACCTGCTCGGCGGCGGCTTCGGCCGCAAGCTCGAGGCGGACATGGCCTTCACGGCGGCGCGTATCGCGACGCAGGCGCCGGGGCCGGTGAAGATTGTCTGGACCCGCGAAGAGGACATCCGCCACGACATCTACCGGCCGGCGTATCGCGACCTGCTCTCCGCGAGGCTGTCCGAGGGCCGCATCGTCGGTTGGACGCACAAGGTCGCCGGGTCGTCCGTGCTGGCGCGCTGGCTGCCGCCGGCCTTCCAGAAGGGCCTGGACGGCGACGCGGTCGATAGCGCGGCCGACATGCCTTACGACATTCCCAACTTCCGCGTGGAGTACGTGCGGGTTGATCCGCCGGGGATCGTCACCGGCTTCTGGCGCGGGGTTGGGCCGAACAACAACGTCTTCGCCATCGAGAGCTTCATCGACGAGCTCGCGCGCAAGGCGGGCAAGGATCCGGTCGCCTTCCGACGCGCGCATCTGAACAAGTCGCCCCGGCTGAAGGCGGCGCTCGATCTCGTCGCCTCCAAGTCGCATTGGGCTGACCCGCTGCCGCGCCGCACCGGCCGCGGCGTGGCTATCCAGCCGTCGTTCGGGAGCTTCATCGCCACCGTGGTGGAGGCGGAAGTCGACGAGGCGGGCGAGGTCTTGCTGCGCCGCGTCCACACGGCGGTAGACACGGGTGTCGTGGTCAATCCCGACATCGTCGTGGCCCAACTTCAGGGCGGGATCATCTTCGGTCTCACGGCCGCCCTCTACGGCGAAGTCACGCTCGAAAAGGGCCGCGTCCAGCAGAGCAACTTCCACGATTATCGGATGCTGCGGATGGATCAGGTTCCGCCGATCGAGGTGCACCTGATCCGCAACGGCGAGGCGCCCGGAGGCATCGGTGAAACCGGAACGACCGCGGGCCTGCCTGCTCTGCGCAATGCGATCTACGCGGCCACAGGCGTCGCGCTCAGGCGCATGCCGATCGACCGCAGCCTGCTGGGGAAGGGGGCGCGCCCATGAGCGCCGGTTCGCGCCTTCGGAACACAGCGCTGGCGCTGCTCGCCGTCGTCGCCGTGGTCGGGGCTAGCGTCGCCTGGTGGATGCTTCCGCCGCGCGCCCTGGGCTTTGCGGGACGCGGCGTGGCGCTGGCGGCGTACCGGGGGGCCGATCCCACCGGCGCGCCGGCGGCATTGCACGGCGCCGACGTCGTCGCCCGGGGACGATACCTCGCCAAGGCGGCCGATTGCCAAATGTGTCACACGGCGCGAGGCGGCGCGCCCTACGCCGGAGGGCTGGCGTTCAAGACGCCATTCGGGACCATCTACTCGCCGAACATCACCGCTGACGGACCCACCGGCATCGGGGGCTGGAGCGACGCGGACTTCCTCCGCGCCGTGCACAAGGGGATCGGAAAGGACGGACGACGGCTCTATCCCGCCTTCCCCTACGAGGCCTACACCCTGATGACCGACGCCGATGTGCTCGCGATCAAGGCCTATCTTTTCAGCCTGCCCAAGGTCCGCGCTGAGGCCCCGCCGAACGCGTTGAAGTTCCCCTTCAACCATCGGGAGCTGGTGACGTTCTGGGCCTTGGCCTACAGCCCGAACGCGCGCTTTCGCCCGCACCCTGACCGCAGCGCCGACTGGAACCGCGGCGCGTATCTGGTGGAGGCGCTGGCGCACTGCGGGGATTGCCATACGCCGCGCAATCTCGCCCAGGGCCTCGACAACCGGCGCAAGTTCGCAGGGGCTCCGATCCAGGGATGGCGCGCGTACAACATCACCTCCGATCGCGCGTCGGGCCTGGGCGACTGGTCGGACACGGAAATCGCGAGCTACATCTCGGGCCAGCACGTCCTCGGGCGCGGCTCGGCCAGCGGACCCATGGCGGAAGCGGTCGAAGGGGGGCTTTCGGCCCTCACCCCTGGCGATCTCAAGGCGATCGTCGCTTACCTTCGGACCGTGCCAGCCCAGGGCGATCGAGAACGTCCGGAACCCAGGCGACAGATCGCCTCGGACCGGCCGAAGATCATGGCGGCGCACTACGACGTCCGTGGGAGGCAGATCTTCGAACAGGCGTGTGCGACTTGCCATGCCTGGAGCGGCGTGAGCCCGCTTTCGCCAGAAGCGACATTGACGGGGCTGCGCGCGGTCAACGACGCCAGCGGCGCCAATGTCGCGGCGATCGTGATCGCCGGGCAACCCGGCTCGGGCCCGGGCCAGCTCTCGATGCCGGCGTTCGGCTCCGCCTATTCCGACACGGAGATCGCCGCGGTCGCCAACTACGTCACCGCCCGCTTCGGAGCTTCGGGCTCTAGGCTGAGCGCTGCGGACGTGTCCAAGCTGCGGCCCTAGTTGGGGCCGATAGTCAGGCGTCCGACGTGCGGATCCTAGCGCTCATCTTCACCAGATCGGCCAGCGAGCGCGCCTGCATCTTTTCCATCACCCGGCCGCGATGGGCCTTGACCGTGATCTCGCTGATACCGAGTTCGCCGCCCACCTGCTTGTTGAGAAGGCCGGAGACGACCAGAGCCATAACCTCACGCTCGCGGCGGCTCAGCGTGGCGTACCTGTCCTGGAGCTCGTGCCGCGCAGCCTCCTCGCCCGCCGTAACGCGGCTGCGCTCGAGGGCGTCGCGAATAGCGTCCAACAGCACGTAGTCGTCGAACGGCTTGGTGAGGAATTCCGCGGCGCCAGCCTTCATGGCTCGGACGCTCATCGGTATGTCGCCATAGCCAGTGATGAAGATGATGGGCATGTCGGTGCGGTCGTGGGCGACGAGCGCCTGCACATCCAGCCCGCTCAGGTCCGGAAGCGTGACGTCGAGTACAAGGCAGCTTGGTCCGGGGGCCGGCGGGGCTCCTAAAAAACCCTCGGCCGAGGCGAACGAACGAGCTTCCCAGCCTGCGACTTCGATTAGCGCCTCAAGGGATTCGCGCACCGACACATCGTCATCGACCACGAACACCGTGGATGCTGCTTCCGCCATCGCCAGCCGTCCCGCATGGTTAGCCTACGCAGGATATATCCGCATTAGCCAGTGTGCATGCAAAAACGCTCAGGCGCTGCCGAGCGCGGCGTTGAGCGCGTCGATAATGACGTCTGCGCTGAACGGCTTGGTAAGGTAGGCGACGGCGCCTCGCCGCAAGACCGTCGCGCGGACGCGTTCGTCGGCGTGGGCGGTGATGAAGACGATGGGCGTGGTCCGACCGCGTTGCGCCAACTCCTGCTGCAGTTCGGGGCCGGACATGCCCGGCATGGTGACGTCCAGCACGAGGCAACTTGTCCGCTCTAGCACGCCCGAGGCCAGGAACGCCTCGGCGGAGTCAAACGGCTCGACCTCATGGCCGAAGGACCTCAGGAGATCGGGGAGGGACTCGCGTACTGACTCGTCGTCGTCGACGACCGCCACCAGCTTGGCCGTCAGGGTGCCCGCTTCCAGCACAGGGCCGTGGGCCTCATCGAGGGGTTGCTGGCGCGTTCCGCAGGTCTCGTCATTTTCGGGTGAACCGCCCGGTAAAACGGCGAGCTGAATTCGGGTCTGCATTCCTGCACTCGCAGCGGCGCAGCCTCCCAATATTGCGTTGAGGGATGCTGGTTGGTCCATCAGACTTTGGTATTGGCGAATTGCCGCGAAGGGGTGAATTGAGAATTATCAAAAAACATCATTAACTTCACTGCAATCGCACGTGGGATGTCATGTATCTGGCCTGCCACGTAAAATCGTAAGAACTATTAGTGTTAATGGCGAGACCATTCGCGCTAGAAGCGAGAATTCTCTGGGGTGCTGATCGTTCCTGGCGCTCTAGATTATTCTTGTGGCTTCGCCGCCGAAGCTGAGCGCGTCCATGGCGGCCGGAATCCAGAAGCCGAACTCGGCTCCGGGGCTGTTCTGATTAAGCTTGGCCCAAAGCCTGCCGCCGTGGGATTCAATGATCGATCGACTGATCGCGAGGCCGACCCCCATACCTTGCGTCTTGGTGGTGTAGAAGGCGTCGAACATCCGCTCGAGGTGATCGGGCTCAAAGCCGAC